>LNFM01003424.1_pt1 | contig 31230 bp, 20 predicted proteins | sample 596031 | NCBI WGS metagenome assembly LNFM01 (sample SAMN04254537, study PRJNA301005) | activated carbon metagenome | isolation source: dual media filters at the Ann Arbor, Michigan drinking water treatment plant | place: USA: Ann Arbor
CCCACATTGGCGGCGTGCAGGCCTCCGCCCTCCTCACCCAGCGCATGACCGCCAAGATGCACCGGCAACTCGCCACCTTCGACGGCGCGGGGCCAGCGGGCCTGTGTGGTTACTACATGCAGCCGATCATGGACAAGACCCACTACAAGCTGCAGATGGTCTATCCCGTCCCCAACACCCAGAAGGACACCGGCCAATGCTGCCAGCCCTACGGGCGCACGACCATGTTCTGGGGGGCCGGCAAGTCCTTTCCTGTGTCGGGCGAGGACTTCTCCTACCAGATCTTCCGGAAGAGGAATTGCTGTGCCGGGGCATATTGACCGCGTCGCCCTTTGGGCGCTTGCCTGCCTCCTGCCCTGCATTGCCCTGGCACAGGCTCCCCAGTGGCCGACACCGCAGGACATGGATCGCGCACTGAAGGCGAATCCGTTCCCCGGAGCCGAGCGCCTCGGCTCGCAGCCGATCCCCCAGCCACCGCGCGTGAATCCGCAGCGCGGCGCGATCGACATCGAGGCGATCGCAAGGAGCAAAGTCCAGCTCCCGAACGCCGGCGCCACCTCCGGCGCTCCCCCCGTACCCCTGCGAATCTTCATCACGCTGGACATGCCGCGGGCAAGCCTGCAGTTGCTCACCGACCAGGCATCCCGGGCGGGTGCCGTGCTGGTGCTCCGCGGCCTCAAGTCACAGTCGATGCGGCAAACCGTGGCCATCGTGGGCGAGCTGATCGGCGAGCGGAAAGTCGCCTGGGTCATCGACCCCGAAGCGTTCACGCGATTTGCCGTGCGCCAGGCGCCGACGTTCGTGCTCACGCTGAACGACGCCCCCGGTAACGAAGCGGACGGCAGCTGCGGCTCCGGATGCGTAACGCCAGCCGGCTTCGCAAGCGTCGCCGGTGATGTCAGCCTCGATTACGCGCTGGAGGCCATCATGCGCCGCAGGCCGGAAGTGACGCCGCGAGCCGAGCCCATCCTCAGACGGCTGCGGGGATCGTGATGGTCCTCCGAATCGTCCTTTGCCTCGTCGCGGCGCTCGCCACGCAATCCTGGCCCGCCCACGCCCAGTCGCTGTCTGACGCCTTCAATCAGGGTGCCGCCCTGGGCAGAAGCGGCAACGCCGCGGCACGTGGCCAGATCAGCGGCAGTACCGCGCAATCGACCGTCCCCAACTACACCACTGCTCCTCCCGAAGCCTCCTACTTCGGCAGCCCCGGTCTGGGCACCCCCGCTTCAGCAAGGGCCGGCGCCTGTGCGGGGGGCCCCGGCGCGGCCGGCGGCTTCGCCGAGCAGGGTTGCAATGCAGTCGATTTCTCGCAGACCAACCCGTCCCGGCGCCCGAACTACAACCTCACCGCGAGCGATCCGCTGCTCACGCGCGCCCGCACCATCACCGCCGACCCGCAGGCGATCGCCGGGAACCTCGCCGGCACCTACAGCGGCTGCACCGTGCAGACGGTGACAAGCCCGGACATTTTCGAGACGGCGATCTGCCACCAGTACCGCACCATCGAAAACACCACCTGCGACAAAGTCCTGATCGTCACACCGATCCAGACGCCCGGCTGCTCGCCGGGGCAGTTCCTGACGCGGGTGACTGCGGACCCCTGCCCGGCGTGTATCGACTACCTCGCGTTCGACTTCACCTGCGGCGCAAACAACTATCTGATGCATGTGTTCACCATTGCCAAGGGTAGCGGCGCCGTGTACATGGACCTGGGCTCGCAATACGTTCCAGGAACACTCAACACGCAGATCGGACAATCGCCGGGGCCGTCCCGGATTGACGGCTATTTCTGCTACCAGACCTACTACAGCCAATCCTGTTCGGGGGCGAACTGTTCCATCGGGGCATGGTTCTACAACCCTTGCCAGGGCACGAGCTACTACGGCGTCAGCACTTTTGCCATGCCCACCACGGTGAGCTTCACCGACACCTGGAATAACCAGTGCGCGGCACTGGAGGCGCGCTCGCAATGACGCTGCGTCTCGTCTGCGCGCTTCTCCTGACAATGCTCGCTGTGGCGGTGTCTTCCGTTCGCGCCGCCGATTGCCAGAAGGCCTCCGAATCCTGCGTCGAAGGCCCGGAGACCCGCAACATCGGCGGCTATCCGGTGTACCGCGATTGCTGGCGTTTCCGCGCGCAATACAGTTGTGTGTCACAGGCCATGACCGACGATTGCCAGCCGCTGCGAAACCGCGGCTGCAGCCAGATCGGATCGAGCTGCGTCGATACGAACGCGCAAGGCGCCTGCATGCTCTACGAGCAGACCTGGCAATGCCGGGTGTCCAGTGGCTCGACCTCGACGATCACCAACTGCGGCGGCCAGCAGTTCTGCCTCGACGGCAAGTGCTTTGACACCGGCAACGCACCGGACGCCGATTTCGCCAGGATGGTCACCGCGATGGAAGTGCAGCGGGAAGCCGGCAAGTACGTGGACCCAAATACCCTGGTCGTGTTTCAGGGCTACGACAATCGCTGCCGCAAGAAGCTCTTCGGCCTCGTCAACTGCTGCAAGGGCGCGGGGTCGAGCAGCTCGTTATTCTCCAACCTGAACCTGGTCCTCGGCGCGGGTGGTCAGGTGATGGGCGCGGTGGGATCGAGTTACACCTACGATGCGCTCTTCGCCTCCGATGCGCCGAATATGGTGCTCGCAGGCTTCGAGGCACTCTTCGGAGCGGGCGGCGGCTCCTCCGCGCTTGCCGGCCTTATTGCAGGCGATCTTTCGGTGGAGTTGTTCGTCCAGTCGCTGGTGCCCGGCCCCTGGACCATCGCCATTCTGGCGATCCAGCTCTCGGGCATCCTCGATTGCGAGCAGGCCGAGCAGATCCTCGCCATGAAGCGCGACAACCGGCTCTGCCACGGCGTGGGGAGCTACTGCTCGTCGCGCCTGCCGATCATTCGCCTGTGCGTGGAGACCACCGAGTCCTACTGCTGTTTCAACTCGCGCCTTGCCCGCATCCTGAACGAGCAGGGTCGCGGCCAACTGGGCCGCGGCTGGGGCGGCCCGCAAAGCCCCGACTGCACCGGCTTCACCGTGGGACAACTGCAGGCGCTCGACTTCTCCCGCATGAACCTGGCGGAGTTCTACGCCGAGATCGCGCCGACGCTCCCCGACGTGGGCGCCATGCGCGCCCGCGCCCAACAGAAGATCAACAGCACCTACAGCCCATGAATCGTTCGACCCTCATTCTCGGCTGCAGTCTCGCGTCCCTCCTCCTCGCCCATGACGCATGGGCTCAGCCCTCTGCACGCCTGAAGGTCACCGATATCAAGCCGCTCCTGATCCGGGCGATCGAACAGGGCTCAGCGCACGGCGTGCTGATTGGCGAATCCTCCGCCTACGTCCGCCAGAAGTTCGATGCCAGCACCCCGATCGAGATCGACGTGCGCGCGCTGCACGCCCTGCCCCAGCCAGGCTGCAGCCGGCTGGAGGTGACGACCCGCCAGAAGGACGTGCTGGAGAAGACCAAGCGCAACGACAAGGAACTGGTCTATCAGTTGAGCTACTGCCATGACGGCCGCTTTCCGGACAAACGGTGAACGACATGCGAACCATTCTTGCACTGGCCGCACTTTGCCTCGCCGCCCTGCCTGTTGCCGCCCAACCCGCCGACGAGACCATCGCCACAACGCGCGCCGTTCCCGTCGAGACCACTGCAGAGTCAATCGGCACCTACTGGCTGCGCAAACGCGAAGGCTGGTTCTGGTACCGCGACCCGCCCGCGTCGGTGAAGCCGCCCAAGGCCGCCCCACCTCCGCCGAGCCGCCCGCCGGAGCTGGTCGAATTCGAGGCGATGCAACAGCGCCTCGACGAGTTGAAGCGCGTCGCCGTCATGAACCCGACCGATACGAATCTGGTCGCCTACATGCGCTACCAGCGCTTCGTCATGAACAAGTCCGAAGTGTTCGCGGAGCGCTGGCAGCGCCTCGTGTGGACCGTTCCCGAGCTCGACTACGGGCTCACCGGCCGCCCGACCAACGCGATGGCGATCGGCGCCTTCGATGAACAGCAACAGGTTCGGCAGGGCCAGGTGGTCAGGAATCTTGCCTCGACCCACGGCCTGCTCTTCATCTTCAGGAGCGACTGCCCGTATTGCCATCGCTTCGCGCCAATACTCAAGCGCTTCGAGCAGGAATTCGGCATGACGGTCTTTCCAGTGAGCCTCGACGGCCGTGGCCTGCCGGAATACCCGAACCCCCAATTGGACAACGGCATCGCGTCACGCCTCAACGCATCGATGGTGCCGGCGCTCTACCTCACCGCACCGTCCAAACGGCAGATTCGCCCTGTGGGTTTCGGCGTGATGGCGTTGACGGAACTCCTCGAGCGCATCGCAGCACTTGCGCAGGACCCGCGCGAAGCCCCGCTTTAGCCAGCGATTGAAAGGATCATCGATGACCACTCGACCGAAACGCTTCATGGCCTGCCTGCTCGCCGTCACGCTGGCAACGGCGCCGATAGCCAGTCAGCCTGCCAATCTCAATGCCGAGATGCAGACGATGTTCAACGATCTGGGCGCGCTGGGCAATGTCACCTCGCCAGGCGCCTTCCGCGGCCAGGCGATGAACCTCTATACCGGCGGCAGCCTGATGATGCGCGCGCCAGGACGAAACTACCCGCTCGTCAATGCCCAACTCCCGAGCCTGCGGGCAGGCTGCGGCGGCATCGATCTTTTCGGCGGTGCGTTCTCCTTCATCAACAAGCAGCAATTCGTTTCGCTCCTGCAGAACATCGGCTCCAACGCGGTGGGTTACGCGTTCAAGTTGGCACTGCAGTCGATTTCCCCGGACATCGACAAGCTACTCACCGAGCTGCAGGACCAGATCAACAAGATCAACGCGATGAACATCAACTCCTGCGAGGCCGCACAGTCACTGGTCAACGGCATCGTCGGCGAATACGACAACTCGGTGCAAAGCGGCTGCGCAAACATCGCCCAGTACCTGGGCAGCGTCACCGACCGCGCCGATGCGCGCTTCACCTGCGCCACCAACGCCCCGGCGGTGGTGAAAGGTGCGGCCAATTCCGGCGATCCGAACATCCGCAACGCGACCTTCGTGAAGGGCAACGTGATCTGGCTGGCGCTGAACCAGGTCGGCGGCACCATCAGCCAGCAGGAGAAGGAACTGATCATGAGCGTGGTCGGCACCGTGGTCCTCTATCCCCCTGCGGACGACGGCAGCGGTGCGATGCCTAGGTACGTCGAACCGAGCATCGTCGGCCTGCGCGATCTGCTGCTCGGGCGCGACGCATCCGCCACGGAAGGCAACGTCGATATCGACGTCTACGTCTGCGACGAACCGGCCGAGTGCTTGAATCCTGCCCGCACCACGGTCTCCGCCAAACCCTACACGCGCATGGTTTCCGAGCGGCTGCGGCGCATGTCCGACAACATCGCCACGCGTACGCCGCAGACCGCCGCTGACATCGGCTTCATCAACAACACCACGGAACCTGTCTACAAGATGCTGGCGGTCGCCAACGCCGTCCCAGGCTCCAATACCGCGGAGACGCTGATCGAAACCTACAAGGACGTGATCGCGCTCGACTACGCCGAGACCTTCCTCAACCGGGCGATCCGGCAAGCCCTATCTGCCCTATCGCAAAGCCTGAAGCGCACCGCGATCGAGCAGCAGTACGTGGAAGCATTGAGGGGCAATGCCCAGGAAGCCCAGCGCCAGCTACTGGTGGAGAAACAGACTGCCTACGCCAAGGTGCGCTCGGTGTCGTCGATGACCCAGGATCTGCAGAACCTGGAGCGGCAACTCTGGAGCTCGATGCCGGCGGCGGTGAAGTCGATGCTCGATTTCAGCGCCAATTCTGGCGCTCGCGGCTCCTAGCGACGCCGGCCGGGCGGGCGCCGCCCCCCGGTGGACCTTCGCGCATCCATGTTCGCGTAGTTATGTTTGAAATATATGCCTACGGCAACGTCGATACCCTGACCGGGGTGTTCAACGCCATCGCCGCCATCATGGGCGGCGACGACTATTTCGGCCTCATCAAGGCCGTCGCGGTGACCGGCGTGCTGGTCGCGGCCTTCGCGGGTCTATTCACGCCGGGGCGCTTCCACGGCTGGGCCTGGCTGATGGGGTTCATGTTCCTCTACTACGCCATCTTCCTCCCCAAGGCCGATGTCGTGATCGTGGACAAGCTGGGCAGCCAGACGCCGGTTGTGGTCAGCAATGTCCCGATCGGCGTCGCCTTCTTCGGTCACTACACGAGCAAGGTGGGCGACGTGATGACACGGTTCTTCGAAACCGCGTTCCAGGTGATCCCGGCAACCAACGCGCAGTTGCCCAGCGAACTTGCCTACCAGAAGAACGGCGTCATGTTCGGCAACCGGCTGATTCAGGCCTCCCGCAGGGCTAACATTGCCGACCCGCAACTGCGCACCGATTTGATCGCGTACGTCTACAACTGCACGCTCTACGACCTGCAGGACGGCACCATCGACCCGGCGGGCTTCTCCCAGAGCACCGACATCTGGGCGCTGATGGGGACCCCGAACCCGGCACGGTTTTCGACCTACGGCAACCCGGTTCAGGTCGATACCTGCCCCAATGTGTACACCTATCTCGCCAACCGCCTGCCGGTGGAGGTGGCCCGCGCCCGCGCGATGGTCGCGTTCCAGTTAAATCCGTCGCTTGATCCCACCGCCGCTCAGGGCGTGATCGACAGCCAGATCGAGCAGGCCTACTACAAGACACGGATCGCGACCGCGGCACAAGGCGCGAGCGACCTGCTCCGACAGAACATCATGATCAACCTGGTGCAAGACACCAGCAGCATTGTCGGCCAGAAGATCAATGACCCGGCTTCGGTCATGATCGCAACCGCCCGCGCCAACGCCACGGCTTCGATCAATTCATCATTCCTGACCATGGGCAAGGTCGCCGAACAAGCCCTGCCCCTGATCCGCAACGTGATCGAGGCGATCATCTACGCGGTCTTCCCGTTCGTCTTCCTGCTGTTCCTGCTAGCCCAAGGCAAAGGCCTCGGGCTGGCGCTCAAGAGCTTCGTGCTGAGCCTGGTCTGGATCCAGCTCTGGCCGCCGCTCTACGCCATCCTCAACTACGTGGCGACCCTGGCGAGCGCCAAGAACCTCGAGGCCGCGGCGCGCATGGGCGCGGCGACACAGGGTCTGGCCCTCGATACCGCATCGACCATCTACCACGGCGCGATCTCCGACCAGGCCGTGGCGGGCTACATGGTGATCTCGATCCCGATCATCGCCACCGCGATCATCAAGGGCGGCGAAGTCGCCTTTCAGGCCATAACGGGCGTCGGAGCGATCCAGTCAACAGCTTCAGGCGAGGCAAGCGCAACAAGCAAAGGAAATGTCAGCCAGAACATGGTTTCCCTCGACCAGCAGCAGCTCGCCCCAACCAGGACTTCCGCCTTCATGTCCACGACGAGCGACGCCCACGGCACGACCATTCAGGGCGCCGGCGCCGACGCCGGGGTATTCCGGTATCAGGCCACCCTGAGCCGGCTGGCCACGACCTTCACCTTCTCGGAGCGCCAAGCCACGGCCCTCACGGAAAACGCTCGCGAGGCGGAAACCCTCGCCCGTTCCGAACGCGAATCCATGCAGCGGAGCCAAGCCAGTGCACTGACCCGTGCGCTCGGCATTCAGGACAGCTTCGATCGATCGCAGCAGCGCTCCGGCGCAAGCACCACCTCCGACGGCGGCTCCACCTCGACACAGCTCCAGACGCTGAACTCGGTAGCGCGCGAAGTGAATCGACGCCTCGGGCTGGGCGAGGACTCGACCGTCGGGAAGAGTGTTGCCGCCGCGGCCTCAGTAGGGCTGATGGTGCCCTTCACCAAGATTGGCGCACAAGCGCGGGCAGAAGGTCAAAGCGTCGATCAGCAACGGCTGCAGAGCGCCCACGACTATGCGCGCAAAGCGACTGAGTCGTCACAACTGACGGATGCGGCTGCCCTGGTCAAGGAATTCCGATCCTCTGACGCTTATCAGTGGGCACGCAGCAACCGCAGCGCGTCTACATCAGGTTTCGACTCTTCCTATCGCGAAGCGGTGGAACACCAGTCGTCCAGCGAGAACGCCTACAGTCAGGCAAAGGAACTCGCCCGTACCGCGCAATTCATGCGCGAGTGGAGCAGCGGTGCCCAGACCGATTTCACGAACTACGCCGCGCGCAGGCTTTCGGAGCGCGGACTGCTGCGCGAAGACGACCCGATCAAACTTCAGCGAGCAGTCACCGAGATCGCCTACTCCTATGCGCGCGGCGGCAACGTCGCAAGCGAATTCGTCCCCGCGGAGAATCCGCTGCTGCCCAGCCGTCCCCTGCCCGAGGTCCTCGGTTGGCCGTCGCAGACGCTGCGCAGCGCGTACGAGGAAAATGACGAAAGAAGGGGTTCCTTAGTGGTACAAGGCCAAGCCGCAGAGAATGACGGCGCCGTCGCTACTCGACAAACTCGGGACGGCGTTGCTCCGGGCCAGCTCGTCGGTAACGATCTGTCTCCGCGCATAGCTTCGAACGAGCGTCAGATCACGAATCGCCTGGACAGCCGACGGCGTGAGGTATCGCAGACGGCCGGAACACTCAGCGAGGATTACAACGCCACTGTGAAAGCCGGAAAGATCAGCCCGCACCACGGCGGAAACAGAGCTGTGTGGGATACCGTGGGCGCCCAAACCGACAATCGTGCCAATCTAGGCACTCCTCCTGAAAGACCCTCAATCGGCGAATGGCACCTGGACAAGGACGGCGTTCCCGTCGCTGGCCCGAAGCCGGAACCAACGGCACCCGGCGGTAAGCCGAGCACGTCTTCCACGAATCAAGGAGCAGACCGGTCAACTGACCGAAAGGGCACAACTGGGACCCGGTGATTCCGCGCTTCAGTCCTCCGCAGCGCCGATTTCCAAGCTACCTCGCCCATTGCTCGTCAGGTACCCGGGGGGCTGTGAACGGTATCGGCTGGCAGGATCACCAGTGACCATCGGGTCGTTACGGATCCACCCCTCGAAGTCGGGGTCGACATCGCAATCCGCTCCTTCGCTCGCGTGGCCTGGTTCTGCAGCGGTCGACAGCACGGCTCGGACCCCAATCCACAACGTCGAGAACCAATTGGTCACTGCTTCGCGGAAAGAATTTGCATCAAGATTCATAGCAAAAAAATGAAAAGCGCGTTTGTCTATGATACGCCAGCGATTGACCTGGTCAATGTAGCAGCCAATTCCGTAGCAGCCCAGATCGGTCGCAAGAATCTCTGCGGCGGCGTCCGTTGTTCCAGTGCTTCAGAGTTGCACATGTCAAGCCCGGAAAATATCCACCTTGGTCTCAAGACACTTACGCAAGCCTAAGTCGTACACCCCCACCTCGAACCAGCCTCCAGGCTTCTGGTAGAAGTCAAGGCCGCGACCTATCTTGATCACCCACCCGTTGTCGATGCGGATTTCGCGGTCATGCATATTGGGATTGAGCTTTACCTCCAACTCGACATCCTGTTCCAGCAGGCTCTGCTTGATCTCCTCCATCTTTTCGGCGATTTCAGCCAGTTCCGTTTTATCGTCGTAGCCGGTGATTAGACTAATCTTTTTCACAGTCCCGACCTTCAGTATCGTCTCGCAGAAACGAAGGAAATTCTGTATCTGATGCTGGTGCCTGACGTACGGATCCTCAATGCGTACGGCCTTTGCGCCTTGAAGATATGGGCCAAGAATCGATTCGTAGCTATACCCGGTATCACCATACATGATGGTGAAGTGCTGCTCCTTAAGCACAGGGTTTTCTATTGCGGCGACAGCGACGGTTGACGTTGCTGGGGCTGGTGACGCCTGAACTGGAGTTGCCTGACTTGGTGTTGGCTCGACTGTCGCCGGAGACTGGGTGGTCGGCGCCACCGCCACAGCCGTCCCCACCCCTTCTGTCGCTGGAACCCCCAGCTCATTCAATCGCCGCCGTGCCGGCTGCTGGGTGGCAGTGGCATCCTTTGACTCCGGGCAGAAGACCACGACCTCCTCGCCGTTTGCCTTAAAGTAGGAAAGATTTATTAACGCAAACTCGTCATCTGGCTTGCGCTTGTTCATCTGCTCCTTGACCCTGCGTCTGCATTCCAGCGCATAGGCCACGTACTCATCGAATTCTTCATTTGTGGGCGCACCATTTGGGTGCAGGATCTTCAGGAATGCACATACGGTTTTCTTGATGCCCTTTTCGTCGCGCCCCTCAATTGCTTTTCCAAGTCGAATACGCTTGCTGACTTCCTCGTAGCGGTTGGTATGTTTGAATTGATAGTGAAATGCTTCGGCCAGGTAGTCCGTGATAAAGCCATAGCGGTTTGTCAGGAACTCACTGCTGTTCTTGGGCATTTCCCAACCAGGTATATAGGCCGCGAATCGATCCATGACAGCCAGGTCGAATTCAGCGGGTAGCGGCTGAAAAAGATCGTACGTTTCCGAGTTCACGACTTGCTGGATCGACAAGTCAAAGTTCCCGACGAAACTCAAGCTCGCATCCGCGATCACTTCAGCACCGCGTGAAAATCGACCGTTCGCCATGAAGTCCTTCATGATCTGGACGGTGTCGGGATCCCGCACCTTGATGCCGCCTACTTCGTCGAAGGCCACGGTATCCCAATAGCCGACCAGCCCAACCTTTCGACGGGCGTTGTTGTAAAACAGCGTCGCTTTCGTTGCCTGTCCGCCAGAAACCAATGTGGCATAAGGGGAAAACTCGCTAAAGAAATATGATTTCCCGGTCCCGCGCGGACCTAACTCAATGTAGTTAAAGTTCGGCTCCACCAATGCAGCTAGCCGAGCAACGAAGTGCATCTTCACCCGCGGCGTCAATTTGGCGGGTTCCAAACCAACCGACCGAAGGATGGCGGCGATCCATTCATCCCGTGTAAACGTTGCGCGCCCTTCCGCATATCGCTCAAAATCGAAGCGTGAGAGCTGGATTGGCCGTAGATCCTCAATGTAAAACGCGTAATCGTCTTCCTCGATCACGTTGTGCGCGAGCGTTACTTCCGCCCAGATTCCACCCTCCAGCAAACGATCGTTGTCCCGATAGAATTTTTCACTGATGGCAATGCGTTGCGAGTTGAAGTTCTCCAACGAGGCCCAGTGGCGTTTCTCCTTCTCTACGTATCGGACGTGCACTTTGTCTATAAAGCGGTGCTTACCCGTAGTCGCCACTTTTGACTGTGCAGCGTTGGCTTCGTCTGGACGCACGTAATTCTCTTGAAGCGAAGAGAGCACGGCCTCCATGCCCGCATCCATCTCCGCCTGGTTATTGCTAGCGCAATACTTGGCGAGCAAAAACTCTAGAACGAACGTCGGGACATTGGTGCCCTTCTTGATTCGATGCAGCAGGTCCTTACGGAGGACCTTGCCATCAAAGGTTGTATTCAGCTTTTCGTCGAGTTCATCCATAGCTCTTATTCCGTATAGTCAGTTTCAATGGCAAGAGCGCTATAAACGGCGAGCGTCGTCGGATTCAGCGCCTTGACCGAGAACTTGCCCCTGAACTCATCGTCCATCCGCAGCGCGATTTGTTTGCGCTGGCCCGGCAACAACGTTACGGTCCGGGTCGCTGCATTCACCTCGCCACCAGGACGCGGCTCCCCCACCACATTGCCTTTGCTGTCTTGAGCTTCAAGCAGAATTTCCACGCTGGCGTCTTGCAAGAACATATCGTCCGAAACAAGGATGACCTCAATCACCGGCAGTCTCGTAGTGATTCGCTTGGCACCGCTCTTATAGGAAAGATCAACCACGACTTTGCGTGGATCAGGCTGTGAAGGGGCATCAAGGCGAGCGATCAAAATCGGCACTACTGCTTCTGCCAGAGACGCACCACCGTGGAAATACAGGTGCCCTGCACGGTATGGCGCCATGCTGCGGGGCATAGCCACCTGAGAGAAATCACCCCGAATGCCAACCCGGTCCGCGCTGATGATTAGGCTGTGACCATCCGCGGCACCATCGCCCAGCATCATTCGATCGTGAGCGTTTACTGGCCACTGGCCTTGCGGTTTGACACATACGTCTCCCGCCTCTGCCTGAGCGTTAAGAAAGAATCCATGATCAGTAACGATGACGGCTTCCCTGAAGCCTCGTTCGCGCAGCTTGTGCAGCGCCACCCGAATGAGTTTGAGCGTTCCAGGAATCAGCCCCAGGGTTGTCTCCGGGTTGCTTTCCAGTTGACTGTCGATTTCTGTCGAGCGCAACACCAACAGATCGACTGTCTCCGCGATCTTCGGGTTGCGGCGCACGAAATCGTTCAGCGTCATTTCGTGGAACCGATCACCAAACCGCTTTTTCAGCACATCCATGCGTTGGTTCACGTTGCCTACCGGTATGCCGCCGAGTTTTGGCACTAACGAATCGTTCTCAGTCGTCAACGTCAACTGAGTACGCGCCTCCGGAAGCAGGCTCGCCATCCCTACCAACGTGATGGTTGGCAATTGCGCATAGGCCGGCTGCAGTTCGACCGGTTGGTCTTCTGCAAGCAACTTTTCAAGCGCTACGCCTAATTCGTAACGCAAGGCATCGACCATCAGATAGGCGACCTTGCGGCCACTCTCTCGTAGGCGGTCCGCCACCAGCCGATCAAAGGCATCGGCGTTGGCCATGCGCCCCATCGGCGGCCAGCCTGCGGTTTCGACGTGTTTCACAAAGACGTCCTGTACCCGTTCTGCCAAACGTCTATAACGGGCACGCGCTTGCTGGATGACTTCTTGCATCAAACCGTGCTGGTCAAGAAAATCGCCGACCGCTTGCTCAAATTCCCGTTGCAATCGGTCCGCTTCGCGCAGGCTGCCGAGATAGAAGTCGATCAAATCGGCCTGGGATCGAGCGTGATCCGGTAGCTGGCGTTCGTAGTCCTCGCAGGCCTCGACTAGGCCTAGGCCGGCCCGTACCAACTCCCACTGCGCCTGGCTCTCACCCTTGCCGAGCCACACCGAACTCTTCTGGCGGGCAAGCGCCTGGCGCGTCACGTCGGTGTCGTTGGTCGTAATGCCCTGGATCGCCGTGCGCAGAAAGGTTCGCTCTTCGAACGGGAAGGTGTCGCGCTCACCCAGATCGTCAATTTCGCCGCACAGCCCAGCCAGATTGAGTTCCGCCTCGATGCTTTCGGCCCGCTCGATGTACACAGATCGTGACCTCGGATCGGTACGCAGACGGTCGCACACGCCTTCAACAATTGGGCGGGCTTCCATTGGTGCGTGCGGCACGTTCTTCAAGGGTTCCGGCAACGGTACCGGCAAATCAAAGACAAACTCGCTGAACAACACATACCGCCAGAGTTCGTCTGCAAAGGCTGTCCAGGTCTTGCCCCGCGTCTTCACGGTCATCGCCAGCGTTGTTCGCAGGAAATCCCGTGCTTCCTGCGTCCACCCCTCCTGTGCCTTCAGTGCGTCTGTTTGCTCCGTAGTAGGTACGAGCAACGCCGCGAGAATCTCCCGCCCCGATTCGACTTTTAGCGTTGCACGCAACTGCGGCCAATTCACACCACCGCCGATTGCATCGATCACGGCATAGGTTGGGCCTGCGGGCTCTCTGGCGAATAGCTGACGCACTGCCGTGGAGTGGTCGGGTCTGGCGCGAAGGCATAGACTTAGATATTCATCCCCATCGTCTTGAGGAAAGACTGCACCGCATTCGGCATAGAGAGCGAATGGGTCTGCCTGCTTTTGTTCATCCGTTTCTGGCCGCTTGGCTGGCACATAAATCAGGACGCCTTCAAGTAACGCCTTGGGATGCCCAACCTCCCTAAGTGCCGATAGTGCAGTTTCACGGCTTTCGATGCTGCTTTCAGAAGCATCCACCACACGGATCTTTTCAGTCGCCAACGCGAAGCACTGATCCCGGTAGCGCTTATCGGCGTCGTACACCACCAGGGCGCCGGCTTGCTTCAAGCGCGGCCAAAGCACGCTTTTGCGGATAAATTCAGCAATACTCATTCATCACCCCCCGGCCTTCTTCCTGCCGCGCGCCTTCTTCGGTTTGGCATCGGGCTCGATGTACAGATTTTCCAGGCCATGGGCGATGGCCAGGCTCTTGTCTGACTTGCACTTCTCACGCACGCGATCAGGCCAGTAGCACATGGCTAGGTGCGCCCAGTCGTAGTCGCCTTTCTCCAGCTTGGCCCAGGTGTCCTTGAGCACCTTCTGCCAGGGCTTGTGCCGGAACAGCGGCCACAGCGGTGCGGCGGCGATCTGCACGCCATCGTCGTGGTTGGGCTTGTAGGTGGGCGCGAGCTTGAGGAGGGTGTCGCGCAGCTCGATGAGCTCCAGCTCAAAGGCTTGCAGCGCCTCGAACTGCTTCTCGTCGTCGCGCGTGCGGGCCGAACCCTTATTGCGCAGCGTCGTCACATCCGCGCCGACTTGTTTGATCTTGGGTTCGACGAAGTCGTTGATCCCGGTGTAAAGCGTCTGGCTAGTGAGGCTGGGGTAGTAGAGCCACAGCGTGTAGCTGCCGGAAGTCGTGGACAGCGGCCAGTAGATGGGCGCTTTTCGACTGCTCTTCGTGTATCGCTTGAGATGGTCTGCGAAGAAACCGCTTGAACGTCGAAAGTAATCACGAAGAGACTTGCTTGCCAACTTCACACACGATTCTTCTTCTACAGCATCGGCGTCTACGTTCCAGACAACGCGCAGAGCACCTTGCACTTGCTCAACCAAGTCAGAAGAATGCCCTTCATCATCGACAAGCACGCCTGACCAAACTACGGCGAGCGGATAGCCTTCAGGCAACTCATGCTCTCGGGCTGGCAGGCCTTTATTGTTTTGCAGCATGCCAGGAGGACATACCGGCAACGGCGCAAACGGGTTGGGCAACAATTCAGGCTGGCGTTCACCGGTCGCAAAGCGAATATCCCAGCGCCCGAATGCACAACCCAAAAGGTAGGATATGTGCGCTTCCTCGATCGCGTAAGGCGACGTATCCAGAGAAAAATCGGAATCGTCATCCGACGATTCTTCGTCGTCCGACTCGGCAACCACGCCGTGTTGATGAACGATGGCTTCCCTCAAGTCGCGTTCAACCGTTTCTGCTTGCTGTGCGGTAAAGCCGTAGGCATTGGCCACCAAGCGCTCACCTTCCTCTCCGATCAAGGTATGCCGATCAAAGGCTAGGGCCGTACCACCGCAGCAATAGTCACGAATACGTGCGGGCAAGACGAACTCGTGGAATGGTTCGAAGTTTTGATAGGCTTGGCGGCGTTTCTCAACTTCGCCAGCAATCAAGGCGCTGAAGTAGCCTTTGGCATCATTGGTCAATTGAGGCCAAGGCAACATTTTGACGTTCTCAACCAGGAAATTCGGGAACTCGAACTTCTCACCATAAAAGCGAAAAAATGCCGAGGCCAGGCGCGATGCACAAACTCCCAACGCTTCGGATTCCCGCCCTGCTTCAGGGAATGCCATGTAGCGACTGACAGAAGGAATGCAACTGCTTGGGATCACGTAGGGGTAGAAGCGAACTGCGCGGCGCGTCCAACTGAAGCCGGGGCGGTAGTAGAAGCCTACATTCTGTGGCCGTGAGCGCAGCTTTCCTTTTGTGTCCGTGAAGTTACGGAGTTCATGCCCGTTGTCGTGCCAGTTAATTTTTAAGGTAATTGGTGAATACCAAGGCTGTGATGCTCCCGCCTTGACATGAAATGCCCAGCGAGGGGTACCTTCGTCACGTCGCTGAAAATAAGCCTGAACAACGGGGTCATCGAAGCTGCAGAAGGCTTCTTCATTTGTCGGGTAGTAGCAAAATTGTGTGTCCTTTGGTTCTACTTCCCACACAGCGCGAACGAAGCGCGTATCGTCGCCGGTAGCAAGGCCTTGACGAACATTTCCAATGTTCGGCTCGAAGCGCTCTTTCGAATCGAACTGCTTGATCGTGCCAGCATCCACCCAATAGACAAAGGGTGAATCTGGCAGCAGATCAAAGGTCTTCTTTTCGGCCTTGAACAAACGTGCGTCAGTCTCGCCCTTGCGATGAGTAGCCACACAAACATCCAAAGCTTGATGGCGGTCTTCGTCGGCGATTGCACGAATGACATTGGTTGTGGGGTGCGAAGCACCGCGCTCCAGTACATAAGCTGCCGCCTCCACCATTGCGTCGTCCATCACACCTTGGCCTAGATCGGCAATCACCTCTATGCCGGAAAGGCCTAAAACGACCTTCTTTCTCCAATCGGTGAAGCTCGTCAAAAAAAAGCAGGTTCTTGAGGTGATCGCACCCAGCCGACCTCCACGCCTTAGCAAACTCAATCCACGATCGACAAAAACGCCAAGCAGGTCATTGCGTGAGTCTGGGTAGGTGTCAGTCAAATACTCTTTGACGCCCAGAGACAGCGCACCAAAAGGTGGATTCATCACCACCACATCGAACACCTCGCGGCACAGGTCAATCAGCCGCAATCCCTGCAAAGCATCCTGAGCAAACAAACGTCCCTGATAGGTCGATTTCGCTGCCTGCGCGAATTCGGTGAGAGCTGTACGTAAATCTGATTCAATCTGTGCCCAGGTCTTGGCTTTTTTCCGATCATTGAATAAGTCGGTGTTCTTTCCGTAGACCTTTTCAATCAAGTTCGGCAACTCCCGCTCCACCTGCAGCAGCACGCCCAGCTCCGGCAGGCCCTTGAGCAATTGCAGGGTTTTCTCGAACAGTTCGGCGTCGCGCTGATCCAGGCTGGCGGCAAACTGCTGGCGCAGCTCACGCTCCGCCGGAGGCGCAATGGCGGCGATGACGTGCCCGCGTCCAATCAGAGGCCGCTCTTTGGCCTTCACCCCTGCATCGTGCCAAGCACGCTGCGCCCGCAGCCACAGTGCCAAGGAAGCGATCTGCACGGCGCGTGGGTCGATGTCGACGCCGTAGATGTTGTGCTCGATGATCAGGCGCGGCACATCGCGCAGAAAGGCAGCCTCGTCTTCGTAGGTCTGGCTCAGTGGCTTGAGCGCAGCTTGGGGCTGGGTCGAGACGTCCAGCGAACCGCGGCCATGTTGCAGCTCCCAGGCCCAGGCCTCGCGATAGATCTCAGCGAACAGATCGAAGGCATACAGGCCGAAGTGCATGGAGCCGCAGGCCGGGTCCAGGAGCTTGAGGGTGCGCGGGTCGCGCAGCTTGGTAGCGGCCTGGGGCATTTCGTCGGGCTTGACCAGCAGGTACTGACAACGCTCGCGCAGATGGGTATCGCCTCCCGTGGCGTTGAACCACAGCCGACCAAGGGTGTTGTCCACCAGGAACTCGACCACGTAGCGCGGGGTGAAGAACTGGTTGCGCACGGCCAGCTCGCGGCTGTTGCGCGGCGCCTGTGATGCATCGCGCATCGCCTTGCGCTCTTCTTTCGAGTTGAAGTACTGGTAGATCCAGCCGATAGTTTCGTCCTCGCTCCACAGCGGGGCGATGTCGGCGTCGTTGATGAGATTGAGAACTTGCAGCAGTGCGGCTTCGCGCGGGAACAAGCGGCCCTGCGGCGAGTAGCGGTCGAACAACCCTGGCAAGTCCTGGCTCAGCTCATCGAACACACTGAACAGGTAGGTACGGTAGGCATCCCCGGTCTCACCCAGGCCGGTGCCGGACAGCCGCACATAGAGCTGAAAGCCCTTGGCCTGGAAGCCATTGCCCACGGACTCGACCAGTAGCCCACGCGCCTCGGCCATGCGCAGCGCAGCCAAGCGGTTGAGCACGGTAAAGGCCTGTTCGCGGACAATCCGGTCCAGCCCCTGCTTGGCATCCATGTCGCCACCGGCGCAGTAGTGCGCCAGGGTATCGCGCAAGATGCGCGCGGATTCGCGCTGCGCGTCGTTGAGGTGGCGCAGGCTATTAAATGCTGTGATCGTTCCCGAGATCGGGTCCAGCCCGTAATCGTTCTGGAGTTGCCGGGTGAATTCCTCTTCCAGGACTCGGCGCGCGTCGTTGACGAAGCGCTGAAGTCGGTTGCGGGTAGATTGATCAAAAGCCATTGTGTGGATTCCGGTAAATCATTACGGAGATTTCCAGTCGGCGACAAACATCGAACTCAGCGACGCAATAGCAGCTGGAAGCGCGTTGTCGCAGGTGACCCCCAGGTAGGTCGCGGCGCGCGTCGTGCCAACGTAAAGGTATTTGTCGAATAGTTGAGGATGTAGGGCGGCTAGGCGGTCAATCCCTATAAAGAACACAGCCTCGAATTCCAACCCTTTGATGTGCTGGACATCGAATACGCGCACGTCGTTGTCCTGGCCCATGACCTGGCCCTTGGGGCACGCAACGACCTGCGTATTCTCGCCAGCCAGGGCTGCGTTCAAGGCATCAGCGACAGGCTGCACCTCAGATTCGCCGTTGACAAAGATTGCGATCGACGGCAATTGCCCTACGAATCGTTCGATCTCACGAATGCGGTGTGCCAGCCAGTCGACAACCGAGGAGAGATCCGATACGCCCTGCAATAGTGCGGCTTCTACGCCTTCGTTCTTGACGTGCTCCGGCAGTGTGACTCCCGGGTCCGCGCCTCCAGCAGCGAGGATGATGGCTCGGGCCAGATCGTTTAGTTGACGACTCTGGCGATAGGACACCGTAATCTGCTTGATCTCGATCTCCGGAAACACCCACTTCACTTCCTCAAGCGACCGGCTTCCCCAGGTCGTCAGTCGCTGGTTGAAGTCTCCACACGCGAAGAAGGAACGAATTCGCGGATGGCAAAGAGTTGCCATGCAGGCAATTTGCAGGGGCGAAAAATCCGTGGCTTCGTCTACCAGAATCTGGTTCTTATAGAGGTCGAGCGCCGGTTTTAGCGATGACCACACAGGAAACTCGATGTCCCGTGCGATTGTTGGGCGGCTGAGCAGGTCATTGGCGCCGCGGAGGATGGCCAACAACACGGCATCCAGTTCAAGGGGGTGCAGGTCTGTGGGACTGAAGCCCTCGGGGCGGTACCACTTGCCTTCTTCCTGGCGCAAGCGACGAAAAGCACGGTAGCGACGGGGAATGCCACGCAAATAGCGTCTTACCGGGTTCGCAAAGCGCCGTGCACTTGCTTGAATTAATAGGCTGGCCCCCACCTCGGAACTTACTTCCTCGCTCAAGCCACGATCAACCAGCCACTCGAGGATCTTTCCGTTTCGCGAGTTCTTGCCTATGCTCCGCTTGCTAGCGTGCGCCCTCGCCTGGGCGCGAACGGCTTGCATATAGGCTGAGGCAGCCGCCGCTCGTCCGGTCCGCGGAATGTTCGCTTCATCCTCATCACTGTCGGGATCTTCCGGATCATCCGGTTCAGCTTCGGGTGACTGCTGAAGACTGTCCATGAAATCAATTAACTGGTCGATGAACGCTTTGTTGCGGTTCAGCTGGAGGTTGAGCGCACCGTGAATCGCCTTGTCCGTGACCTCCTTCAACCCGGCTACAAGGGTTTGGATACCGCCGACTTCTGCCGCGAGGGACGAAAATGTCGGTGCGAGAGAACCACTGCTCGCACGCTGGACAATCGCCAACAGGCGTTGTCCGACTGTTGCGATGTAGGCTGCCGGGTTTTCGCTCAGCCCCTGGGCTGACTGGCGCACTTCATTGATAAAAGCTGTGCACTGCCAGTCGTTGAAGTCCGAGAACCAAGTAATGGCTTGATCAAGGGCGTCCTGCGTCAGAACTTCGACAGCCTCCTTGAGGACGAATGATCCACCACCGGTAGCTGTCCTAAGCACACCGAACGTATTCCTGGCAAGCTCCCTGCGATAATCGAACCAGGTGGTGATGCGCAAATCGGATGCGGGTACGCCCTCTCGTGCAAACGCTTCCTTTAGGTACTGTTTCAACAACTCCGTTGGCGTGAACATCAACCAACTGCTTGCATGCAAGGCACCATTTCCGGCAGCCAAGCTTTCCACAATGCTCTTTTCCTCTACCTCCAGAAAAGCTGGATTGAGTTTCTGGCCAAGACGGCGAATCAGCGTCGTGGTCTTGCCTGTTCCGGGCGGGCCGAGGATCAATAGGCGCTTGTCCAGTGGTAAGCGAAATATCTCGTCCTGGTACTTGTCGAGGATCGGCTGATCACGCAGCTCCATCTTGGTGATAACACTGCGACGGATTCCTTCAAATACATTCGCCGCCTGACTTTCTTCGGCAAGCAATTGCTCCAGCAGGTCTTCCGCGACCTCTTCACCTACAACCTTGTGAAGAATTGCTCGTAATGACTCGATTGTGAGCGGGCCAAAATCATCGCCCTCGACTACGGTTTCCCTCGAGTCCCAACCTTCCTTGGCCTGGAATGGTCGAAATCTGGCGCTCTCGATAACTTCTATCTTTGGGCCGTTCGGAAGTTGATATTCGTCCCCGACCGACAAGGCAGCGAGGCGCCCGATTGGCGCCCGATAGCTAATGACCCCCATACCGACCATCCCCTGGTCGGCACGGCAAAAAAAGTAGCGACTCTGGTTGCCGGCCTCGTCTACGAAGGCAACCCGTGCGATCGCAGGCTCGTTGGCCAGAATACGAGCAGCGCCCCTGTTTTCCCGGTTTATTTGGTCCAAACGGCCCATTGCAGCCGTCGAAGTAAACGTATTGACATTAGCGAGCGTGTCCGAACCAACGACATGACCCTCGCGAAGCACGGCCTGCGCCGCCTCCGCCACCTTCTCAAACTGAGTGAGTGTGTCATCGGCAATATGCTCGATGCGCTGGGTGGCGTCCTGGTTTTCGCCCACAGTCACTCCCTACCCGTCTTTGGCGGTTCGCCGACAACGAACGATATTTCGATCTCCGCATACAACCCTAGCTGCGCCTTGATCTCATGCAGTTGCTGTATCAAGGCATCAATGTCTGCAGCCGAGGTCATACTCACCGGCACAGTGATGGACTTAGTCAGCTTGGCGGGGCCCTTTGCGCCGGACTTGGCGCGCTCCTCTTCCAGGCGCTTTCGCAGTCGATCCTGCCCTTGGCGTTGAATAGATCGCTTGAGATCCTCGACCGTGCCATTGATATCGTAATCACGGGCAAGCAGCTTCTTAAGCCCAGCCAGATCTTGCGTGGCAGTGATTGCGAGCCCATCCAATCGGCTCACCGAGTTGCCGCGCTCCTCCTGAGTAAGCTCCTCCCACTCAGGTATGCGCTGCAGGTCTTCCAGGCTTTCTTTCAAGCGCAGCTTCTGCTGGTCTGACAGCGTGATGACTGCATCACGGACACGCCCTTTGAGATGCGTGAGCTTCGAATTAAAGTCTGCCGTGTGCTTGTAGAAATCTTCCTTTCCGAGACGATCAGAGAGGGCCATCAAGTCTTCACCAAGTTCGCGGCGCAACTCGCCCGGAACGCCGGTGTCGGGAAGAGCCTCGATGTCGCGACGGTGCGCCTGAAGTTCGTGCAGCGTCGTATCAAGACCGTTGTCCAGCACCCGTTTCACCTCGAGTGCCCATTTAAGGTTGTCGTAGATCGTAGAAGTTTCCGCTCCCAAGCGCTGCGGCGCATCCGAGGCATCTGTGAACAAAACATCCACGATGTCCTGATTCATCGTACGAACCCGATCGCTCCCAGCCAGCCCCAAGCCGGTAAGTTTCTCCGCCAGGGAACCGTAGTCATGCTGGAAGCGCGGGAAGTGCTTCGCCGCAGCCTTGCTGATCTCTTGCTCCAGCGGGATGACCATGTCACCGACCAACTCTGTTAGTCGCTCCGCCGCCCGGCCCAGTGTCTCGATGGACGGGCGCTCATCACGCAGCGCTACACCGATCTGTTTGAAAGAGTTGTTAGTCTTCAAGGCGTCGATGGCCTGTTGGCCCGCTGCGGTGACTTCCCGACCCGACACCTTGAGTTTGATCTCGCCCGCCATCAGCATGGCCGCCAAGATGTAGCGCGTAGTATCTGGTGACCAACCGAATGGATCCCCGCTGAAGTCGTCAAGTAAACGCTTGCCGTCAACCGTGCCGCGCTTATCTATGTAGTCGCGAATGCTGATCATCGCCTTGTGGTCGGTTCTGAAAGAGGCACGACCAGCGACCGTCTGTACCAATCCGAGCGGGTCTAGTGTGCTGCCAATGGCGGCAGGGTTGGCCACCTTCAGGAATTTCTCAGCGGTGTCGGTGGGCGCTCGAACGGGCGCTTCGACGTAGCGGTCGAAGACCTGCCCGGCGGCATCGGCAAGGAGTTTCTTGGCCGCTTCAAGAAGGTCGGCTTCGAGAGCCGAAACAGCCGTGGCTTGCCCGCGGAACACAAATGATCCCGCTTGCAAGGTCTGCTTGATCTTGCTTTGAAGCTGGGTGGCCAGCTTAGCGGCACGGTCGAGTTGCCCCGTGCAGTAATCCTTTACCTCCTGATCCGGCTCATTACGGTGCAACTCAGCGATACGCTGGCAGCGATATATCTCGTTCGCAAGGTCGTCCAAATCGGGGTTCGAGCGGGCCAGCAAACCGATGATGTTCCGCCCGGAGCGGCTGCGCGAATCATCGATCACACGGTTGCGCGCGGTGTCGTAATCACTCGCAGCGACCAATTCGGCAACCGTCTGGATCGTGTTTTGATCGCCCGCAAGGCTGGTGATGGTGCTGCCTGATTGAACCTTGAGTCCAGTGGCTACTGCCATCGTGCCATGCAGGCTAACGCGCGGCAGCGGATCGAAGGATTCGCGCAGCGCATCGTTGAAGATGCGTTTCACGTCCACGGTGCGCAATGCAATCGCGCCCCGCTCCTGTTCAATGTCACGCAGCTTCTCGCTTAGAAAGACGAGGTTTCCGTCTTTCTCTCCCAGCGGTACGTGCACATCCCCCAGCATCTCCTCGACCGCTTTGCGAACCGTGTCCAGCTGCGATGGCGCGGTGACCGCCTGGTGCATCAGGCTCGCGACGTTTTGCACGGTCACCGGCAAGTTGCCAAGTATCTGCAAGACCGCAATAGTCTTGGCAATGTCCTGATGTATCTGGGAGTCGGGGAAACGCACAACGACCCCTAAGCTCACTGCCCTATGAATAGAAGGAAATGCGCGGCGCATGTCCTTTTCTAGTTCGTCATAAAGTGTCACTGTCGTAGCTAGCCAACCCACCGGCTGGTCGGCCATCGCCTTGGAACCGCCCTCGCCCTTGAGCACGTCCTGAATCACCTTGATCGCAGAACGCAGGCCAATACCGCCAGTGGACTTGGCGAGCGCGCCCAACAGGTGAAGCAAAATATCGAAGTGGGCTGGCAAGAACGGGTAGAGGTGGATGAAACTCTCCCGGCTGAAGTCGGCGTCGTAGTACTTGGCGTTTTGCAGCTTGGTGTTGTGCCGCAGTGCCTGGCCATGAGCATCAAATAGCGCACCCAGCTTCTCTTCTCCCGCAGCGGATTTGCCAAGTAGACGCCGGTAGCAGATCTCCTTGATGTCGCTCGACTCTAGATCGATCTGGATCGGGAACCGGTCTTTAAGCTTGTAGAGCTTGTCGGAATTGAGCGTCGCACGCGGATCATCTTCTGTAAGAGTTTGCTGCGCGGTGGAAATAATCCAGGCCTTGCCGTCCCCCAGGCGCTTAAGGTTCTTGGCAAGACCATCGAGATTAAGAATGAGATTGTCGCGCGAGGCGATGTACTGACCGACTTCGTCGACGATGAAGATGATGTTCTGCTTGCCGCTTTTTTCGCGGACGATGTCGATCATCTCCTGAACTTGCTGCTCCTGCGACTTCAGCCAACCCTTCATCTCAGCCGTGAAAGATGTAGGCGTCGAAAAAAGCTCCGGATAGAACTCGTGAGCAATCTTCGGTAAAAGAGCCGAAACAAGGAGCGGGCTGTTATGTATGTCCGCCCATTTCTTCCCAGGGAACTGGGACGCGATTCTCTGCTCCACTTCCTGCTTTCTGCCATCCCTTTCTAAGTGCCGCTCAAAGTCAGCCACCACCAAGTTGTCTGAGTAACCTGCCCACTTGAGGACCTTGAAGTAAAGGACTGTCGTCACATCCTCCATAGTGGCGCCTGCGAGCATTTCGCTGGCCAAGTCAAGCATGACGACTGCCGCCGGGAAGCGCTGAGCGACCGTGCTCAGAAGCGCTTTGGTCTGCGGTTTGTGCAGCCTGTCTTGCAGGTATTTAAGGAACGGCGTGCCATCGATTGTCCGCTTGTCGTCGAAAGCCAATCCTAGATACTTGGTAAACGAACTCTTGCCTGAGCCGTAGAAGCCGGAAACCCAAACGCCGACATCATTTTCCCCGCCAGTTTCCATTGCCAGTTGCACGCGGTCTAGGAGCTTGCGGAACTGCTCTTCAATGCTGTCGGTGACGACATACTCGGAGATCTCAGCCTTAAGGCGGCCTTCTTGCGAAGCCCCATAGGTGATGACCTTCTCGATAGTCCTGTAGATATCCCTGGTCGGGTCGAAGAGCGATCGGATGGTCATATGTTTTGTCCCGAGGTCTTTGATGAGTTCAGCCGCCGACGTGGACGGAGCGGTAATTGCCGTCTTCCGGGTAAAAGCCTAGAAACTTTAAGCGCGTGTTGCCAGTACGAATACCGGGGTATAGGAAAATGGTTGGGACATGGAATTTTCCTTGCAACTGGCTTTCTATAGCCCCGATACGCAAAAAGGGATGGAGTGCCTCCAGGTCGGTGACCAGGAGAAGTGCGCTTTGTTTTCCTTCGAGCGGCTGTAGCGCATCCTCCAGGCGATTTAGCAGCCCGTCCTCCGCTTTCAGCTTTTCAGTTAGGGTCTTGTTGGTCCGCTCCCAATCCAGCGGGGATGATCTGTCTTGCGCTACCCAGAGTTGCCAAAACGGGTCTTCTTTGAGTAATGTCCAAATTTGTTCCGCAATGGAGAAGGTGTGGACATCCCACCCTTCTTGATGAAGCTTGGATACCCATGCTGGCGTCTGACGTTTCACTTCGAGAATCTGATCTGGCGGGAACACGAGGTAGTAAATCGGCTCGAAGCTCGCATGACCAAGTTCCCGCCCGTGACGGATACGCTCACGCAATTCGTCGAAATCAGCCTTAAGTGAGGACATCGCAGAGCCCCTCCATGTCTTTCTGTTTCCAGCTAATCCGGATCACGTCGCCAGCAGCTTGGACGATAAGTAGCCCCTTTAGCGAGAGCCGCTTAAGCTCTTCGAGCACGTCCTCACGTGCGAGGCCGAAGAGCTGCCAGTCCTCGTGTGTCAGGAGGGCGTTATCGCCCACGCTGGCAAAGTGCAGGTCGTAGGCTAGGTATGCGGCAACGGTGGTCGAAATACGGAAGGAAAGGATGCGGCGATTGGAGCGCCGCCCTCTTTCAAGCATCCCGTAGTCTGCGCAGCACCCAACAAGATACGCGGACACCCGTCGTACCGTGGTTTCGGACCAGCGTTTGGACGTTTTGCCGTCATCGATGCCCCGTTCGACAAAAGCTCTGGCGTCATCGTTGGTGATCTGTGTATATCCGCCTGCATAGCGAGCCCAATAAACGTGGCGGACGAAATCCCCAAGAATCGGGTTTGCTCGACTCGTAAATACGAGCATGAGTTGAGTCAGATCGGTGGTGGAGAGCGTTGGGAGAAGTCGCTTGAGATGTGCAGCGGGCGCGCCACCTGCAACGAGATAGCGTGGAGCGAAACATTCCGTGACGACATTGCGCAGCCGACGCGCAGTGACATTGGGGAAGCGCCCAGACTGAAGCGCGACTTGCTGTAACTTGACTGATGACATGCCAGGCGACCACAAGTCGAGCAACGTCTTGGTCTCAGTAACTAGCCCAAGGCCTGCCTGCAATTGAGTCGTGTAAGGCTTAGTCTCTGCCACAGTTAGCTCACCAAATACGGATATGTCTTGGCATTTTGTGAGAAAGCCGCGAAATAGGCGCTTGCAATCGCGCTGACGACGCTTGCGGAATCAAGATCCTTAATATTTCCGACAACAATTGGACCTTCACCGACCGGCTTCTTCGTTCCGGCGATGTTCTTTAAAGCATCGAGCGCCGCCTGTTTGCATTTGGTGACCTGGTTCGCCAATTCCTCACCGGCGCTGCCTTGCACCATCGCGTGAAGATCCTGTTCAACCTCTTCGGGAAGGCGGAATAGGTGGTAGCTGCCTACACTCAAATGCTCATCGTGGAGCCTACGCGCGGCTTCTAGAACCCCGTGGTATTGAGCCAACCGCGAGGTTTTTGAGAACACTGGCTCTAGGAATAGGCGACTCGACGGCTCGTAGAAAGCCGTAGGCCACCAGGCGAACTGAGCCCTCTCGCCGAGAAAACCGACAAGCAATCTCACCTGCAATACGGTAGATAAGTACGATTCGTTCATCTCATTCTTCGAATTTCAGTTGGTCTGACTGCCAGGCGCCCGACCGCAAGAGAGACAGGTGGCCGATCGCCAGATGCGGCAAGTTAGTCAAGATTCGCGTCCCGTCCTGGTGCCAAAGCCGAACTGTCGATTGATGCCAAGACATGTGGGTTCGCAAGTGCAAGCTGGAATTCTGTCTCACTTAAGCGGTGCTCTTGGGAGCAATCGACTCCCCACCGACGCAGCGCGTAACCCGCCACCGCAGCCCGGCACTTGACCACGAGCGCCCCTGCTCTCATCCCGTAGTCGGCTTCCACCGCGCTCTTGTGCCTGAGCTTCGGATGCGGAATCAGTTTAAGTACCACCGTGCGATTCCACTGCTCATCCGCCTCTCCTTGCTCGTGGCGCGCCGTGTCACCCGTGTCAATCACGGTGGCCTTCGATAGACGTGTGATTACGAAGTCGGAGAACCGACTGTTGTTGCGGTCATAGGCACGAACGTGCCAGCGCTGGCCGTTTTCGACCAAGGCGTGGGGCACGATCTGTCTGCGCGTATTCCCGCTGCTCAACGACACGTACGTCACCTCCAAAACCTGCCTGCGATAGATCGCCCGCGTTACCACCGCCAACTCACCGAGCCGCGGCTGGCTGAGGCTTTCGACCGCTGCCGTAGGCAAACCCTGCGGATGCGGCAGTCCGTCCCCCAGACCGGACCGCAGCCAGTACATCACCCGCTCCGGTGTGCGGCTGAAAATCAGCTTGAACTTCTCTCCCGGCAGGTACGTCTTGGCCTGAAAGTCATAGGCCAGGTTTCCCGGCGCGAGCGCCTTGTAAAGCGCCAAATCCCGGCTGGCCTGGATCGATGCCCGTGAAAAACGCTTGGCAACGTCCGCCCTCCTCAACTCGCCAAGAAAATAGAGCCTGGCCTCGATAAACGAGAGCCTCTCGACCTGAGACGGGGGCACGTCTTTCAACTTCGCCGGCATCGGGTTCAACCTAGAAATCTGCACTGAGCGTCCGCTCTCGGGGCACAAAATCCTCCATCCATATCGTTATGATAACAATTCTGCTACGATTAAGCGACCCTGCGCCCTTAACTGCGCGGCCTCCGATTGGGATGGCTTGGGACCGGGGTGGTTCAGGGAGGAAAGCTATTGAAAAAGATCGTCCTGATCTCGTGCGTGAGCAAGAAACTCGCGCACCCGGCAAGCGCCCAGGATCTCTACGTCAGCCCCCTCTTCCGGTTGAATCTCCAATACGCCCGAAAGCTTCAGCCCGACGCGATATACATCCTGTCGGCCAAGCACGGCCTGCTCGACCTGGGTACCGAAGTCGAGCCGTACAACCTCACCCTGAACGATATGGCCACCCGCCAGGTGCAAGCCTGGGCGGAACAGGTGCTCGAACAAATCAAACAGCGCGCCGACCTGAGCAGGGACCACTTCGTGTTCCTGGCGGGCCTGAAATACCGCAAATTTCTCGTCCCGCGGCTAGCCTCCTACGAGGTGCCGATGCAGGGCCTGACCATCGGCAGGCAACTTCAATTCCTGAGCGTGCGGGTCCATGAGTGACTTGTGCGCCAGATTGCACCGCGAATTCCAGCAGTCCCCCGTATTCAGTTTCCCGTTCGAGGATTCCGCAATCCCGCTGAACGGAATCTACGTCCTGTATGAGGCGGGCGAGACCGCCCACGGCGCGAATCGAATCGTCCGTGTCGGTACCCACACGGGGAAGAATCAACTTCGGTCCAGACTGAAGCAGCACTTCGTCAATGAACAGAAGGACCGGAGCATCTTTCGGAAGAACATCGGCCGCGCCTTGCTGAACCGCGACAAAGACCCGTTTCTCACCCAATGGGAGATTGACTTAACCACGAGCGAAGCCAAGAGAACGCATGGGCCGACGATCGACCGAGCCAAGCAGTCTGCGGCCGAGCACATGGTCACAGATGTCATACAGCGGCGCTTTCACTTCACGGTGTTTCGCGTGGACGAGAAAGACAAGCGCCTCGAACTCGAAGCCAGGATGATCGCTACGATTTCACGGTGCGAACACTGTGGCCCTTCGCAACAGTGGCTCGGGCTGCATTCACCAAAGACCAAGATCCGGAATAGCGGGCTGTGGCTCGTCAACGAGCTTTACGGAGAGCCTTTCTCCGAGACCGGGTTTAACGAGTTGGAACGGGCTGTTCGGCAATTGCAGAAGGGGAAAAATGGACATCCAATGGATCGTTAGTCCGGATGACGTGGAGCGAGTAGACCGCTCGAAACATCGAAATTCAGCCTTGCGAAGAAGAGTTCAATGACAACAGGTGGAGCAACATTTCCGCGACTGAAAAGAAATGAGCAGCGCGGGAGCAAGCCGCGCTGCCATCTTTTGACAGACGGATCGGATCAGGATGTCGCTGCGAGCCTGTCAAGGCTCGTGGTGCCCTTCGCAACTGTGTTTGCATCTGACAAGTGGATGCCACGTGGCTTCGAAATGATCGAGGAGTGCCAACTCCATCGGCGATCGCGTGTTCATGATTCCGATCTCTGCGATCGGCTGGCCGCCTGGTGGTTGCCGGCGGATCAGTTGACTGACAGAACTCCAAACTTCGACATAGCTGCTACCTGCGTGGTAGATAGCCGTCCCGGAATACTGCTGGTGGAGGCAAAGGCTCACGACAACGAACTGATTCGAGAGTCCGCAGGACGGAAGGTTTCGTCGAGAGAGCCCAAGGAGCAGCAACCGCGGCGCGAATTGAGCCATAAGACAATTGGCGCCGCCATCGAAGAGGCACGCGCGGGGCTCAGTTCGGGGACTGGGCTCAACTTTGGAATATCGCGCGATACTTGCTACCAGATATCAAACCGATTCGCCTGGGCGTGGAAGCTTGCCAATTCCGGAATCCCAGTGGTGCTTGTTTACTTGGGGTTCCTGGACGCTGAGGATATGGCAAAGGACGGTCGGCTGTTCCATGCCCATGAAGACTGGGAACAATTGGTGCGATCGCACAGTGCAGCCGTTGTGCCAGATGCGATCTGGAATCGAAAGTGGACCGTGAGCGGGCAGCCATTCATTCCGATAATTCGCTCCATTTCGCAACCGCTGACACGCTTGATGTCGAATTTTTGAGGGGTTGTCGGACCAACAATATGCTGAGCGCGCCGATTACTACAAAAGCAGCGACTGCGGGTTTGTTTGAGTTAGCTCGCCGCGCCCCATTCAACATAGCACCAGAACGCGCGGAGTCTCTGGCATCGGAGATATTCGGGTCAGGCAAGTGGTCCATCGCCGCTAGCGAAACAGAAGCCAATTTCTACGCAGTAGCTGAAGATAACGCCATCTACCTTTCTTACGCTGGGCTGGCAAGCTTGTGGTGTTTGGCCTTTACAGCATTCCATCTAATGGACATTGCGTCTCGACGCCAGCGAATGCAATACCCGGAGCATCAGGCGAACATCGATATTGGAGACCACTTCACCGCGATGAGACTAGGCGAGTACGTCGCATACGCCAGGTCGCTGTTCCATACAAACGCTTCATGGCCTAGTAATCTGGTGACACCAAAGGTGGACGCCCTCTTGGACAGCGAGGATGGCCGCATAAACAACCTATTTTTCGGCGCCCTAAGCTGGGTCATGCTTCACGAAATTGGTCACGTGCATCATCGCGATGAGAAATTGATACCGGTTGGTCAGCGTATCCGACAGGAGTACCGAGCGGATGGCTTTGCAACCAAGTGGATTCTTGATTGCGCTGGTCAAGGCCTAAGACGTGAATTTCGAGTGCTCATGATTTCGGTTGCACTGACTTGGTTATTCATGAACGAGGCTGAACTGGGCCGAGGATCAACGCACCCGCCAGCCATCCTTCGTTTTCGAGAGACAATCCAACATTTCAAAACTGGGCAACGCAGTGTCGGTCTGGAGAATGCGGCGTATCTCCTTAAGGCCGTCTTGGATCCTCTCACGCCACCACCGGTTCTGCAGACGCCGGAAGACTCATTCGAATGGATTTGCGCTCGTATCGAGCAAATCTTCCCTGCTTAACGCTTCGGCGCTGGTGGCTCTAGATGTCCTAGCGGACGAGAAGGACTTATCCACGGTCGCGCGTGGAGGCGCCTCTCACGCACGGAACGCGCGGCGGTGGGTAAGCTGTCTGCGTCAACCATTTCCCCGCAGCGTCGTTAGCAGTGCTGACAAGCCAGGTTCTGTCTATACGGAACTTGCACGACGAGTCGTTGGTCATAGCCAGAGCGCTAGTGTGCTGCATGCCGTTATGCCTTTGCCATGCCGCACCGGAGGGACAATGAACAACGCTTTACGCTGGCTGAGTCAGCCCGGTTGATGGCCGTTATCCCATCGCCCTTGCTCGTATAGTCGAGCGTCGACGCCGGCCTCATCTCCTGAAAGCCGGTGGCCGTAAGGCCAGGAGATATACGTCAGTCACAGCAAACGTTCTCCCAGCAAGCACCCGTATGCCGCAAACCACAGCAGCGCGGTCGCACAGGCTTCGCCTGCCCCAGCGAGCAACAGCCCGCTTCCCCTGGCCCAGCGGCATGCGTCGCTTCATCCAATCGTGTACTGCGTCAGTTCCCGTCCTGTGACACGCACGTCACAGCGGCGGCCAAGCGGTTCGTAGCGGCGTCAGCCAACACGACTGCTGCTGCAATGACAGCCGCGCATCTGCGGCAGTATCCCTGCGTCAACCGCATCGTCACTACAAAGCGAAGCTTGTAGTGACGATGCGCACGATGCCCCAGCCGCCAAGGACTTACCGGCGCCTGGCGCAAGTGACGCCCCCACGTGACGGGCTCCCTGACCCGTCGTCATCCTCGGCCGCGCAATGCGGTCCGTCCTCACGCCCGCTCCCCGCGGGCTCATCAGTGCAAAGCCGCGCCGAAGAGGCGCTCCTCGAGCCCTGGGTCAATGGCTCACTTCGATGAATCGACTTCCCACAGGAAGCGCCATCGACGCCAATTCCGCGTGCCGCGGTGGCGAGTAGCAAAGCAATCGGCACAAAACGGGAGTGGTGTCCCGAGTCCCTTGTAGATCCCGCTACGCCAAGCGTACGGGACGGACAGAAACACTAACCGGACA
>LNFM01004370.1_pt1 | contig 31221 bp, 33 predicted proteins | sample 596031 | NCBI WGS metagenome assembly LNFM01 (sample SAMN04254537, study PRJNA301005) | activated carbon metagenome | isolation source: dual media filters at the Ann Arbor, Michigan drinking water treatment plant | place: USA: Ann Arbor
TCTTCATGCGCAGGATCTTGGCGCTGTTGAAGAGCCGTTCGGTGTGCTCGCGCAGGCGGAAGATGGCGGTGCCGGCCGGCGTGTTGTAGGCGCGAACGCCCTCGAAGGCGCCGCAGCCGTAGTGCAGCGTGTGCGAGAGCACGTGGATCTTGGCGTCACGCCATTCGACCAGCTGGCCGTCCATCCAGATCTTGCCATCGCGGTCGGACATCGACATGGGGTTCTCTCGCTGCTTGTAAGGAAGGAAGCTGATTTTACGTTTGCGGCGGCGCCGTGCCGCCTTCGGCCCGCTCCAGGGCCCAGGCGACGAGCTTGCCGTCGCGCAGTTCGACACGCACGGCGTCGCCGCCGGCGTCCCGCCAGAGGAAGGTCTCGGGGTCGTCGGCCACGCGCTGGCCCAGGCTGCGGGTGATCTTCAGCACGTCGAGCAGCCGCATGCCGGCGCCCAGCTTGGTGTGCAGCATCACCGCGTTGTCGACGTGGCCCACCGGGCGGTCGGCGGCGATTCGCATCGCGCGCACGGCGCGGTTGAACTGCAGCAGCAGCCAGAACACGACCACGGTGACGGCCAGGGCCACGCCCGGCCAGCCGTAGCTCACGTAGCCCGCGGCCACGGCGGCGACGGCCAGCGCCCAGCCGACGAGGGGCCCGTCAAGCCTCATGGGCGGCCTCGACGATCGCGGAGAATGTTTCGCATGGATCAGCTGTTGACATTGGTGATCAATCTGGATCGCGCGCCCGAGCGGCTGGCCCGCATCACCGGGCAGCTCCGGCAGCTGGGCCTGCCCTTCCAGCGCCTGCCGGCGGTGGATGCCCGGGCCTTCACGCCCGGGCAGCAGGCCGCGCTGGACGTGCCCGCCTACCGGCGCAAGCACGGCATGGAGCCCCTGGGCGGCGAGCTGGGATGTTACCTGTCGCATGTCGAGGCCATGCAGCGGCTGCTGGCGTCGAAGGCCGACTTCGCGCTGGTGCTGGAAGACGATGTCCTCCTCACCGAGCGCCTGCCCGCGGCGTTGCAGGGCCTGATGCAGCAGGCGGCGCGCTGGGACATGGTCAAGCTCTCGGCCGTGCACTCGGGCACGCCGCAGCCGGTGCTCGAGGTGGCCCCGGGCCAGCAACTGGCCGTGATGCTCAGCCGCTGCACCGGCAGCAGCGCCTACCTGATCAACCGCCGCGCCGCCGAGGCCTACGCGCGCGGTCTGCTGCCCATGAGCCTGCCCTACGACCACGTGTTCGACCAGGGCTGGCGCTTCGGCCTGAAGGTGCGGCTGCTCACGCCCACACCCTGCATCCACGACGAGGACACCGCCTCGACCATCGGCACGCCGGCGGGTGCGCCGTCGCGCAAGTTCCCCTGGACGAAGCGGCTGCCCACCTACGCCTACCGCCTGGGCAACGAATGGCGGCGGCTGGTGTACGGCCTGCGCGAGACGCGCCGGGAGCGGGCCGCGGGCTGAGAGCGTGAAAGGCGCGCCGGCTACATCCCGCGCACGACCTCGATGGCTTCCTCGATGCGCTCGACCGGGTGCACCGTCAGCCCCTCGATGGGCTTCTTCGGCGCGTTGGCCTTGGGCACGACGGCGATGCTGAAGCCCAGCTTGGCGGCTTCCTTCAGCCGTTCCTGCCCGCGCGGCGCGGGGCGCACCTCGCCGGCCAGGCCGACCTCGCCGAAGGCAATGAAGCCGCGCGGCAGGGCCTTGCCGCGCAGGCTGCTCTGGATGGCCAGCAGCACCGCCAGGTCGGCCGCCGGCTCGCCGATGCGCACGCCGCCCACGGCGTTGACGAAGACGTCCTGGTCGAAACAGGCCACACCGGCATGGCGGTGCAGCACGGCCAGCAGCATGGCCAGGCGGTCGCGGTCCAGGCCCACCGACAGCCGCCGCGGGCTCGGCCCGCCGCTGTCCACCAGCGCCTGCAGCTCCACCAGCAGCGGGCGCGTGCCTTCCAGCGTGACCATCACGCAGGAGCCCGGCACCGGCGCGCCGTGCGTCGACAGGAAGATCGCGCTGGGGTTGCTCACGCCCTTCAGGCCGCGCTCGGTCATGGCGAAGACGCCGATCTCGTTGACCGCGCCGAAGCGGTTCTTGATGGCGCGCACCAGGCGGAAGCTGGAGTGCGTGTCGCCTTCGAAGTACAGCACCGTGTCGACGATGTGCTCCAGCACGCGCGGCCCGGCCAGCGCGCCTTCCTTGGTGACGTGCCCGACCAGCACGATGGAGCAGCCCGAGGTCTTGGCGATGCGCGTGAGCTGCGCCGCGCACTCGCGCACCTGGGCCACCGAGCCAGGGGCGCTGGTGAGCTGCTCGGAATAGACGGTCTGGATCGAGTCGATGACGCAGAAGGCCGGCGCCTCGGCCTCCATCGCCGCGGCGATCTTCTCGAGCTGGATCTCGGCCAGCACCCGCACCGCCTTGCCGGGCAGGCCCAGCCGGCGCGCACGCAGCGCCACCTGGGCGCCGCTTTCCTCGCCGGTGACGTAGAGCACCTTCATCTGGTTGGACATGGCGTCCAGCGCCTGCAGCAGCAGGGTGCTCTTGCCGATGCCGGGGTCGCCGCCGATCAGCACCACGCCGCCGGCCACGATGCCGCCGCCCAGCACGCGGTCCAGCTCTTCCTGGCCGGTCGGTGTGCGTTCGACCTCGGCGGCCTCGATCTCGCTGAGCGTGGCCACCGGCTGCGTGGCGTTCAGCCCGCGCGACAGCGCCTGGTAGCGGTTCTTCGGCGCGGCGCCGCTCTCGGCCACGCCTTCGTCCAGCGTGTTCCATTCGTTGCAGTGCGGGCACTTGCCCAGCCACTTGGGGCTGGTGCCGCCGCACTCGCGACAGGTGTAGATCGTCTTCGTGGCCATGCGCCCATTGTGGCGCCGGGCTCCGCCGTTCAGGCCGGCGTGAAGTTGCCGTGGAAACCCAGCGGCAGCACGTAGGGCAGCGTGGCCTGGGCGATGGGGCCGTCCTCGATGTGCGCGGCGTCCAGCAGGTTCAGCACGGTGGCCTGGCGGCGCGCGTCGAAGGTGGTGCCCAGCAGCCAGGCGTCGAGCTCACCGCTGCGGCCGGGCCTGGGCACCATCACGTGCTCCTCGACGACGGCCTGGTCACCGTAGTCGTAGCGCCGCACGCGGCCGGTCTGCAGGTCTCGCAACTGCAGGCCGTGCAGCAGCGAGGCGCCCCGGCCGGCGTTCCAGGCCGCGCCGCTGAGCAGCCAGCGCGCCGGCAGCCCGATGCGGCGCGGATCGATGCGCGGGAACTCCACCAGGTCGTCCAGGGCCTCCACCTGCGCGTGGCCGCTGGCCATGTCGAACCGGGCCACGCAGGTGCGCGACGGGCTCACGGGCTGCGGCCGGCCGCTCATCACGGCCACGGCGCCCTGGTCGACGAAGCTCGCGTCGGGCGCGCCGACGTAGCTCAGCACGATGTGGCCGTCGGCCGTCTCGTGCGCATTGCCGACGTGGAAGACCATCTGCGGGGGCAGCTCGAACACGCGCCGCTTCGAGATGTCGGCCTTCTCCATCACCAGCACGCGCAGCGGCTCGCCCACCTTCATCGCGAAGCGTCGTGGCCCGCCGTCGGTGGGCTGGCCGAAGTTCAGCGACACGGGCGGCAGCGGCACCACCAGGTGCCGTGCGGTGACGGCCATGTCGTGCACCATGCCGCCGGGGTAGGGCGACGGGCCCAGTTGCACGTTGACCAGTGCGCCGGCCGGGTCGATGTGCCAGACGACGAGGGCTGCTCCGGCGGTGCCGATGTTCCACAGCTGCCCTGCCGCATCGACCTTCGGGTGCGCCGAGAAGGGCACGCCCTTCAGGTCGCTGCGCCAGGTCACCGGCCCGGTGGTGGACAGGTCCTTCGGCGACAGCGCGTGCGCCGAGCCGCCCTCCCACAGCGCCAGCACGCGGCCGGCGTGTTCGAGGGCATTGGTGTTGGCCGTGTTCACGCTGTCAGGCCCCGAGATCGGCGGGCCGCCCTCGACCTGCGTGCCGAAGGTGTTGAACAGGAAGCGCCCGGCCTGCTGCTCGGCCACCAGCTTGCTGGTGCGCACCAGGCGCCCCCGGTGCGACAACGTGCCGCCGGCCAGCGTGAACTGCTGCACCATGCCGTCGCCGTCGAACCAGTGGTGGTAGCGCTCGCCGCGGCGTTCGTAGAGGGCCGGACCGTTGCGGTAGAAGCGGCCGTTCAGCTCGGCGGGCCAGCGGCCGCGCGTGGCCAGGCGCTCGGTGAAGCGCTCGCCGCCCTGGTCGTCCACCCCCTTGAAGGGCGTGAGCAGGGGCTGCGAGGCCAGGGCCTGCGCGAAGGCCTCGGCAGAGGCCGGGCGCGCAAGGGCCGGGAGACCCGGGCCCGCAGCGGCCAGGGCGGCCGCGGCCTGCATCAGACGACGTCGTTGCATGGCACCTCCTTCACATCGACATGCGCACGACGATGGTGCTGCCGTTCAGCGGCACGCGCGCGCCGTCCCAGGTCGGGCCCATCGCGCCGGGCGTGCCGGAGGAACCCCAGGGCTCGGTGGGCATGCCCAGCAGGTTGCGGCCCATCTTGCCATCGCTGTCGAGGTCCTGGTAGAGCGTCAGCGCCGTCGCGCCGCTGCCCAGTCCGCACAGCGTGAAGCGCATCGTCGCCTCGCCGGCGGTCAGCCGCTGCGTGGTGACCGGCTTCTTGCTGAAGTCCTCTGCGCTGGCGAAGGCGGCCACCATCAGGTGTCCCTGGGCCGGGCGGACGTTCTGCACTTCCACCTGTGCGCAGCCGGCGGCGGGCGCGGTCTGGGCCGGCGCGCCCCCCGCCGCAGCCGCCAGGCCCAGTGAGAAGGCGCAACGCCGGACGGTCGAGAGGGTGTCGAGGCTCATGTCGGTGCTCCATCGTGTCGGTGTGCCGCCATTCTGCAAACGACGTGCTGCCACCGCCGGGGCCGGGCGATGGAATGCGCACGGTGGTCGCGAAGCGCCGCCCGGGCGGCGCGGCCGGTTCATTCCCCCACGCGCTGCCGGCCGGCCTTGATCTCGCCGCGGTGCGCCTTGCCTTCGAGGCGGCGGCGCTTCGACGCCTTGGTGGGTTTGGTGGGACGGCGGGGGATGGGCGGCGTGGCGGCGGTGTCCACCAGCGCCTGCAGCCGCGCCAGCGCGTCGGCGCGGTTCATCGGCAGGCTCCGGTGCACCTGGGCCTTGATGACCAGCACGCCGTCGCCGCTCAGCCGCTGGTCGGCCAGTGCCAGCAGGCGCGCCTTCACCTCGTCGGGCAGCGACGACGCAGCGACGTCGAAGCGCAGCTGCACCGCGTTCGACACCTTGTTGACGTTCTGGCCGCCCGCGCCCTGGGCGCGGATGGCCACGAACTCGACCTCATCCGGGTCGACCTTCGGCGGCATGGGAGCTCCTGGTTCAGTCGACCGTGTCGACAGGCACGCGTCGTGCCAGCGCGCACATCAGCTCGTAGCCGATGGTGCCGGCGGCGCGAGCCACCTCGTCGATGGCCAGCAGCGCGCCGCCGGGGCCGTGGCCCCACAGCGTGACCTCGCTGCCCACGCCGGCCTGCGGCAGCGGGGTGAGGTCGGCCACCAGCATGTCCATCGACACGCGGCCCACCGTGCCGGTGCGCACGCCGTCCACCAGCACCGGCGTGCCGGTTCCACAGAGGCGGGGGTAGCCGTCCGCGTAGCCGCAGGCCACGATGCCGATGCGCATCGCTTCCTGCGCCGTGAAGCTGCTGCCGTAGCCCACCGTGTCGCCGGGTTGCAGGGTCTGCGTGGCGATGATCCTCGAGCGCAGCGTCATGGCCGGCCGCAGCCCCCAGTGCGCGATGTCGCGTTCGGGGAAGTCGGGCGCGCTGCCATAGGCCAGGATGCCGGCCCGCACCCAGTCGCTGCGCAGCGCCGGCCGGTCGCCGCCGACCCCGTGGCGCAGGGTGGCCGCGCTGTTGGACAGGCTGCGTTCGCCGGGCAGGTCGCGCGTCACCTCGTCGAAGACGGCGACCTGGTGCGCCACGCCGCGCGGTCCGTCAGCGTCGGAGAAGTGCGTCATCAGCGAGATCTCGTCGACCTGGGGCAGTGCGTTCAGGCGCGTCCAGGCCGTGCGGTAGGCCTCGGGACGGAAGCCCAGGCGGTTCATGCCGCTGTTCATCTTCAGGAACACGCGGTGGGGCTGGTGCGTCTTGTGCGCGGCCAGCCAGTCGATCTGCTCGTTCTGGTGCACGGCATGCCACAGGTTCAGCCGCGAGCACAGTTCCAGGTCGCGCGGCTCGAAGCAGCCTTCCAGCAGCAGGATGGGGCCGCGCCAGTCCAGCGCGCGCAGCCGTTCGGCTTCGGCCAGGTCGAGCAGCGCGAAGCCGTCGGCGCCGCGCAGGCCGTCGAAGACGCGCTCCACGCCATGACCGTAGGCGTCGGCCTTGACGACCGCCCAGACGCGCGCGTCGGGCGCGGCCGCGCGTGCACGTGCCAGGTTGCTGGCAAGCGCGTCGGTGTGGATGAGGGCCTGGATGGGGCGTGGCATGGTGTCTCCTACAGGTGCCGGGCGGCCGGTAGGCCCATGCTATAACCCGCTCGCCCCAAGAACGGAGACGACGCGCCGGCCGCCCGAAGCCGTACCGCGCAATGATGGTCATCAGATGAAAAAAGGCTTCTCGACCATCATGTCGGCGCAGTTCTTCAGCTCGCTGGCCGACAACGCCCTGTTCGTCGCTGCCGTCGAGTTGCTGCGCACGGGCGGCGCCCCCGAATGGCAGCGCGCCGCCCTGGTGCCGATGTTCGCGCTGTTCTACGTGATCCTGGCGCCCTTCGTGGGCGCCTTCGCCGACGCGCTGCCCAAGGGCAAGGTCATGTTCGTCTCGAACTCGATCAAGGTGGTCGGCTGCCTGATGATGCTGTTCGGCACGCACCCGTTGATGGCCTACGCCATCGTCGGCCTGGGCGCTGCGGCCTACTCGCCGGCCAAGTACGGCATCCTCACCGAACTGCTGCCGTCGTCGCAGCTGGTGAAGGCCAACGGCTGGATCGAAGGCCTGACCATCGGCTCCATCATCCTGGGTGTGCTGCTGGGGGGCCAGCTCGTCGGGCCGAAGATCGCGCCGCTGCTGCTGGGCATCGACTTCCCCTGGGTCGACCTGGGCGTGGACACCGCGCCCGAAGGTGCGATCTCCGCCATCGTGCTGCTGTACCTGCTGGCCGCCGGCTTCAACCTCTTCATTCCGCGCACCGATGCGCCGCTGCAGCCCATGACCGGCAACGTGGCTGCGCTGGTGCGCGACTTCTCGCAGTGCAACGCGCGTCTGTGGAACGACAAGCTCGGCCAGATCTCGCTGGCCACCACCACCCTGTTCTGGGGCGTGGCGGGCAATCTGCGCTACATCGTGCTGGCCTGGGCCGCCGCGGCGCTGGGCTATTCCACGACGCAGGCGTCCACGCTGGTGGGCGTGGTGGCCATCGGCACGGCGGTGGGTGCGGTGATCGCGTCGGTGGCCATGAAGCTCGACCGCGCCACGGCCGTCATCCCGCTGGGCATCGCGATGGGCGTGCTGGTGATCGGCATGAACGTCATCACCAACGCCTGGGCGGCCGCGCCCTTCCTGATGCTGCTGGGCGGCCTGGGCGGCTTCCTGGTGGTGCCCATGAACGCCCTGCTGCAGCACCGCGGGCACAACCTGATGGGGGCGGGGCGTTCTATCGCCGTGCAGAACTTCAACGAGCAGGCCTGCATCCTCGGCCTGGGCGCGTTCTACGCCGGCATGACCAAGGTCGGCTTGTCGGCCTTCGTCGCCATCGGGGTGTTCGGCGTGGTGGTGGCCGGCACGATGGAGATCATCCGTCGCTGGCACGCGCGCAACCTGATCAACCACAGCGAAGAAGTACAGCGGCTGCTGGCCATCGCCCGCTCAGACGGCGGGCATTGATGGCCGCGGGCGGCGGCACCGGCGGCAGCCCGGCCGCCGGGCGGGCCTTCTGGTGGCCCGCGCTGGCGCTCACGCTGAACGCCTTCACCTGGGGCGTCTCGTGGTGGCCTTTCCGCCAGCTCGAAGCGCGCGGCCTGCATCCCCTGTGGGCCACGGCCCTGATCTACGGCGTGGCCGTGGTCGCCATCACGCTGTGGCGGCCCGGCGCCTGGCGCGACCTGGCGCGCGCGCGATCGTTGTGGCTGCTGGTGCTGGCCGCCGGCACCACCAACGCCACCTTCAACTGGGCCGTGACCATCGGCGACGTGGTGCGCGTGGTGCTGCTGTTCTACCTGATGCCGCTCTGGGCCGTTCTGCTGGCAAGGTGGCTGCTGCACGAGGCGCTGACGGCCGCCGCCCTGCTGCGTGTGGCGCTGGCGCTGGTGGGGGCGGCCATCGTGCTGTGGCCCGCGGGCGAAGGGCTGGCGGCGTTGCCGGTGCCGCGCACGCTGGCCGAATGGCTCAGCGTGCTGGGCGGTTTCAGCTTCGCACTGAACAACGTGATGCTGCGCCGCGAGGCGCACCGGCCCGAGGCGGCGCGCGCGCTGGCCATGTTCCTGGGGGGCGCCGTGGTGTCGGGCGTGCTGGCCGCATCGCTGTCGGCTGCCGGCGGCATCGCGACGCCGCCGGCCCTGGCGCCGGGATGGGTGGCCGGCGCGTTGGCGATGGGCGCGATCTTCCTGGTGGGCAACATGGCGCTGCAGTACGGCGCAGCGCGGCTGCCGGCGAACATCACCTCGGTGGTGATGATCAGCGAGGTGCTCTTCGCCAGCGGCTCGGCCGTGCTGCTGGGCGCCGGGCAGCTCACGCCGGCCCTGCTGCTGGGCGGCGCCATGATCGTCGGCGCCTCGCTGCTGGCCGCGCGGTCTAGGGCTTGAAGTCGATCGTCGGCGCCCAGCCGGCGCTGAAGATGCGGCCATAGGCCCCGCGCAGCCGGGTGTCGTGCGGACGGCCGTCGAAGTCGCGGTCGCGGCCCAGGGCGGCGTCCTGTGCCGCCAGCTCGACCCGCGGCCCCAGCAGTTCACCGGGCCGCGGGCGCAGGTCCAGGCGCCCCGGGGGCGCGAAAGGATTCATCAACCGCTCGCGCGCCTGGGCCAGCGTGCCGGTGGCGTTGAAGGATGCCGCCGCCCCCTCGCCCGACAGCACCAGGGGCGACACGCCGGCGAACACCGCGTTCCCGGTCACGCGCTGCCGGTACTCCGGCGCCCCGCCGCTCAGCGAGATGCCGTCGTGGCCGCAGACGATGGTGTTGAAGAGCACGTTGACGTCGCGCACCACGCCGTTGTGGCGCTGCAGCCGCACGGCGTGCCCGCTGCCGAACATCAGGTTGTGGTGGAAGTCCACACGTCCTTCGGCCTGGAACAGCGCCTCGCTCGGGTTCTCGTGGAAGAAGTTGCCGAAGACCGTGAAGCCGTTGTCGGCGCCCGGTCCCGCAGGCGGCTGGTCGCCCAGCAGCAGGTTGGGCCGGGCGTCCGCGCCGGTCGAGCTGTTGCCCGACTTGGCGAAGACGTTGTGGCGGATGACCGTCGTCACGGCGCCCGTGGGCATGCCGGACGGCACCTCGCCCCAGGGCACCTGGTGCTTGACCTGCAGGCAGTAGCCGCGCACGTCGCGGATCACGTTGTGCTCGATGAGGCCGTCGACGAAGGGGCTGTCGCCGTTCGAGTTGCCGAGGTAGATGCCCGTGCCGCAGCCGGCGATGAGGTTGCGGCGTATGACCCAGCCCCAGGTCGGGAAGCCCGTGGTCGAGATGCCCACCACCTGCTGGTGCGCCGACAGGCCGTGGAAGACGTTGTCTTCCAGCGTGATGTGGTGGGTGGGCCCCGAGGTGGCGGCGCCGAAGGTGCCGGTGAAGCGGCCGAAGACCTCCAGCCCCCGCACCACGACGTGGCTGGCACGGGCGAACCGGATGGTGTTGTGCGTGGCCCGGCCCAGCAGCACCGGTCGCGGCGCGTCGGGCTGGCCGGTGATGACGATGGGCGCATCGGCACGGCCGTTCAGATCGAACACCGGCAGTCCCGGCGGCCGGTCGGTGTCGCGGCCCCGGGCATCGACGCCGTAGCGGCCCGGGGCCAGCATCAGCGTGTCCCCGGGCTCGAGGGTCCGCAGGCGCGCGAGGTAGTCGGAAGGACCCGCTTCGATGATCCGGCCACCGGGCAGGCCGCCAGGCACCTCGGCGGCCCGGGCGGGCGTGCGCCAGACGCCGGCCCCCGCCAGCAACGCCGCCGACCCCAGAAAACTTCGGCGCGAGGGCGTGGTCTGCGCGCTCAGCGGGGAGCCCGCTTCGGGACCGGGGGCATCGCCCGGTGCCGCCGCAGCAGCTGCACGAGCACTTCCTCGTCCAGCGGCTTGCCCAGGTAGGCATCGGCGCCGGCCATGTTGCCGCGTGCGCGGTCGATCTCGGTGTGGTGGGCCGACACCATCACCACCACCGGAGCTTCCTGACCTGTGGGGGCCTGGTGATGGCGCTTGATGTGCTGGCACAGCGAAAGGCCGTCGAGGTCGCTGCTGGTGCCCAGTTCCACGTCGACGAAGACCATGTCATAGGACTGCTGCGAGAGCAGGCTGATGGCCTTGCCGCTGGTGGTGGCGCGCTCGGTATCGACGCCGCGGCGGTTCAGCCGGGTCTCCAGGAATCGCAGCGCGATCTCGCTGTCGTCGACGAGCAGGGCGCGGGCGTGCCGTACCGGTTCTTCCGATGCCGTCTGCGGTGAGCGGCCGGCGCTGCCGTTGCGCCTGGACGGACCCGCCGGCCCCGAGGGCAAGGGATACAGGTTGCCCGGGCCGCTGTGGGCCACGAAGTCGCGGTCGCGCTCGTCGTCGGGCGTCCGGTCGGTCGCGCTGTCCAGTGAACGGCCCCCGGCGCGCAGGCGCACCAGATGGTCGAGCTCGCGCATCAGCTGCGTCGGGTCGATCGGGCGCGACAGCCAGCCATCCGCGCCGGGCGGCGCGTTGCTGGCGATGTACAGCGTGCGCTCGATCATGCCGGCGCGCACCACGGCGGCCAGCGACTCGGCGTGATCGGCGTTGGCCACGATGAAGTCGCAGCCTTCCACGGTGTCGACGCAGACGTAGGCCGGCGAGCGCTTTCCGGCCAGGCGGAGCGACGACGCCAGGCCGCCGAACTCGAAGGCGCTGAATCCCAGCAGGCAGACGCGGAACGGTGCGGGCATCGTGGAGGTGTCGGGTGCACACCGCGGAGCGGTACGTCCAAAAGGCTACCATGCGAGCCTCTGGACGAGGAGCCCCCCATGTCAACCCAGACGATCTACGATTTCGAGGCGCTGTCGATCGACGGTAAGCCGGCGTATCTGTCCACGCAGCGCGGCAAGGTGCTGTTGATCGTCAACACCGCCAGCGCCTGCGGGTTCACGCCGCAGTTCGCCGGCCTCGAGAGCCTGTGGCAGGACTACCAGGACAAGGGCCTGACGATCGTCGGATTTCCCAGCAACGAGTTCGGCGGCCAGGACCCCGGGTCCAACGACCAGATCGCCACCTTCTGCCAGCGCAATTTCGGGGTCAGCTTTCCGATGATGGCCAAGGTGAAGGTCAACGGCGCCGAGGCCCATCCCCTGTGGAAGTGGCTCACGTCCGAGGCACCGGGTGCCCTGGGCACGCAGGGCGTGAAGTGGAACTTCACCAAGTTCCTGGTCGGCAAGGACGGCCAGGTCATCAAGCGCTACGCACCCACCGACACGCCGGAGTCGCTGCGCAAGGACATCGAAAAGGCACTCGCCGCATGAAGACCTTCGGCCACCTGGAGCCCTACGCCGGCGACCCCATCCTCAGCCTGAACGAGGCCTTCCAGAAGGACCCGCGCAGCGACAAGATCAACCTGTCGATCGGCATCTACTTCGATGACGCCGGCCGCATCCCGGTGCTGGGCTGCGTGCGCGACGCCGAAGCGCAGATGCTGGCCGAGAGCGGCCCCAAGCCCTACCTGCCGATCGAAGGCTCGGCCCCCATGCGCGCCGCCGTGCAGCAGCTGCTGTTCGGCGCCACGCACGAGGCGGTGACCAGCGGGCGCATCGCCACGCTACAGACCGTGGGCTCCAGCGGGGGCCTGAAGGTCGGCGCCGACTTCCTCAAGCGCTGGTTTCCCGACAGCGGCGTGTGGGTGAGCGACCCGACCTGGGACAACCACCGCGCGATGTTCGAAGGCGCGGGCATCACCGTCAGCACCTACCCCTATTACGACGCCGCGACCGGCGGGCTGAAGTTCGACGCCATGCTGCACGCGCTGTCCAGGCTGCCGGCGCGCAGCGTGGTGCTGCTGCACGCCTGCTGCCACAACCCCACCGGCGTCGACCTCACGTCGGCGCAGTGGCAACAGCTCATCCCCGTGCTGCGCGAGCGGGAACTCCTGCCCTACCTCGACCTGGCCTACCAGGGCTACGGGGACGGCATCGAGCAGGACGCCGAAGCCGTGCGCGCCCTGGCTTCGGCCGGCCTGACCTTCTTCATCGCCAATTCGTTCTCCAAGAGCATGAGCGTCTACGGCGAACGGGCCGGGGCGCTGAGCGTCGTGTGCGCGAGCCGTGACGAGGCCGAGCTCGTGCTGGGCCAGATGAAGGCCACCGTGCGCCGCAACTATTCGAGTCCGGCCATCCACGCCGCCGGCATCGTGAGCCGCGTGCTCACCGATCCGGCGCTGCGGCGCGCCTGGGAAGGTGACGTCGACGCCATGCGCGAGCGCATCAAGGCCATGCGGCGCAGCCTGCACGGCGTGCTGTCGGCCAAGCGGCCGGGCCGCGACTTCGGCTACTTCCTCAGCCAGCGCGGCATGTTCAGCTACACCGGCATGTCGCCGCAGCAGGTCGACCGCCTGCGCGAAGAGTTCGGCGTCTACCTGGTGCGGTCCGGCCGCATGTGCGTGGCGGGCCTCAACACCGGCAACGTCGAGCGCACCGCGGCCGCCATGGCCGAGGTGCTCGGCTGACCCGCTGATCAGGCGGCTGGCGGCACGGCCGCGTCGGCGTTCGCCGCGGCCTGCACCTGGTGCCGCAGCCAGCGGTGCGCCGGGTCGGCATCGTGGCGCAGGTGCCACAGCATTTCCACCGTCACTGGCGCCATCGACATCGGCAGCTCGCAGGTGATGAGCTCGTCGGCGTAGCCGGTGGCGTCGACGAAGCCCTCGGGCAGGACCGTCAGCAGGTCGGATCGCGCCACCACGCGCCCGGCCGTGAAGAACTGGTTCACCGTCAGCACGATGCGGCGCTGGCGTCCCAGGGCCTGCAGCGCCTGGTCGACGAAGCCGTGGGCCCGACCCGAGAAGCTCACCAGCAGGTGGTGCGCCTGGCAGTAGGTGTCCAGGGTCATCGGCAGCTTGGCCAGCGGGTGGCCGCGCCGCATCACGCAGACGTAGCGGGTGGCGTACAGCAGGGCATGGCGCACGTGGCTCTCGTCGCCCTCGGCCACCAGGGCCGAGATGGCCTCGGGGAAGAAGCCGATCGCCAGGTCGACCTCGCCGGACTCGAGCAATCGGCGCGGGTCGCGGGTGGTCAGCGGCAGCACGCGCAGGTTGGCCAGCGCGCGGCTGGCCTCGATCGCCGCCACCAGGCCGGGGGCCAGCACCGCCGCCGTGGCGTCGGCCATCGACAGCCGCAGCTGCACCGAGTCGCGCTGCGGATCGAAGTCCGAAGGTGCCAGCGCCTGGCGCAGCGTGGCCAGGGCGCTGCGGACCTGGGGCCACAGCGTTTCGGCCAGCGGCGTGGGCCGCATGCCGTAGGCGCCGCGCACGAAGAGCTCGTCCCCCACCGTGTCGCGCAGGCGGCGCATGGCATGGCTGACGGCCGGCTGGGTCATGGACAGCGCTTCGCCGGCCCGGGTCAGGCTGCCCTCGGCCATCACGGCGTCGAACACGCGCAACAGGTTCAGGTCGAGCGAGCGGAAGTTCATCGCCACGGCAGCTCCTCAAGATATGCGATACGTGAATATCTTATGTGCCAAATGTTCACTTGCGATAGATAAGTAGTTACCCTAATCTCCGGTTCAAACGGCGAGAAGTCTCGCCCGATGCTGGTTTCGCCCAACCTGCCCAAGGAGTCACCACATGACCACGATCCTCGTTCACACCCCCGCCACCGTCGCTGCCCCCCGCGGGGCCATCTGGGCTGGCTGGCTGGCGAATCGCCTGGTCGACGGCCTGCGCGCCCTGTCGCTCCGCCGCCAGCAACAGCGCGCCGAGTCGGTGCGCGTGGCAGAGGCCGCGGCGCTGCGCGCCTACGCCCACGACATCGCGCAAGGCGACCCGCGCTTCGCGGCCGACCTGTACGCTGCGGCTGATCGACACGAAGTCAGCAAGTAAGCGCAAGCTTTCTCAGGTGCCCGGCATCTTGCTGGCGGCGGTGCCCGTCACCGCCTCTGGTCGCCGGGCGGCCTCGCCGCACGCCGTCGTGCCGGGGCCGTCGAATTCCGAGCCTCGAGCGGGCCTTCCTCCCACCAATGCAGGTTTGCCGATGCGACAGAAGATGGTTCAATCCCATCTCTGAGGTCAGGCGGAGCTGCGCATGCGCGAGCCAGAGGGTTTCACCCGGGTCACGACCCTGGGGCCCGTTCAAGTCACCCTTACCTGCGAAGACGGATTCCGCCTCGAAGCCACGTGCCACGAGGCTGCCGGCACGCCCCGTGCCGTGGTGGTCATCGCAGGGGAACTCGGCATGCCGGCCCGCATGTATGCGCGCCTGGGCGAATTCCTGTCGGCCTACGGCGTGGCCTGTGTGGCTTTCGACTACCGGGGTTGCGGGCCGTCTCGCGCCGCAGCGGGGCAGGAGCCCCTGCTGACGCTGGATCGCTGGGGAACGCAGGACATCGATGCCGCCCTGCGCGAGTCTGCCGTGCTGTACCCGGGCGTGCCTCTGTTCCTGATGGGTCACGGCCTGGGCGCTGCGCTCTTCCCCTTGGCGCGACAGAGCGAACAGCTCACGGCCGCGGTACTCCTGGCACCGGGGATGCCGCACTCGTCCCGCTTCCCGTGGCCGGACAACTTCCTGCACTGGCTGACGTGGCGCCTGCGCCTGCCCCTGGCGACCCGCGGTGCGGGGCACAAGCCCGCTTCGGTGCCCGGCATGGACGGTGCCGAGGTGCCACGCGCGGTGCTGCGCCAGTGGGCGGCCTGGGCGCGTCGCAAGGACCACCTCTTCGACCCGCGATTCCGGCTCGACACCTCGCACTTCGACTCCCTGCGCATTCCCATGCTCGCAGTGACGATCTCCGACGACGAATCGGCGCCAGCCGAAGTGGCGGAACCGCTGCTCGAACGTTTCTCCAACGCCAGGATCGAACGCCGCCGCGCGGAGACCTACCGCTTGGGCATCGGCTCCATCGGGCATCTCGGCTTCTTCCGCAGCAAGTGCCGCGACGCGATGTGGTACCCGGTGCTCGAATGGATCCTGCGTCATCGTGGGCGCGGGGAATCCGGGCTGAAGTCCTGACACCCTGACGCCGCGGGCCACGCGCCCGGGCTGCCGTTCGGGGGGCTCAGCGGATGTCGGCCACCACCGACAGCCCCAGGCTGTCGCCCATGGCGACCACGGCCTGGGTGATGGCGCTGTCCTCGGCGTTGTGGGGCAGGCCCGTGATGAAGGAGCGGTCGATCTTCAGGCAGTGTGCGGGGAAGCGTTTCAGGCAGGCCAGTGACGAATGGCCGGTGCCGAAGTCGTCGATGGCCATCAGCACGCCCCTCGCGTCGAGTCGTCGCATGACGAGGTTGGCACGCTCGGGGTCGGTCATCAGGGCGCTCTCGGTCAGTTCGAGCTCCAGCGCCTCGGCGGGCAACTGCCACTCGTCGAGCGCCTCCCGCACCTCCTCGACCAGCGTGTCGGTGGCGAAGTGGCTCGCGGAGATGTTGACGGCGCAGCGTGGCACGGTGGCGCCGGCGTCCATCCAGGCCCGCACCTGCCGGCATGCAGCGCGCAGCACCCATCGGCCCAGGGGCACGATCAGAGGTCGATGAAGCACAGCGCCACCCGCTGCCCCTGCTGCGCGGCGCGGCCCAGCGCGCGGTCGAGCTCGTCGCGGAACATCTTGCGGTTCGGCAACCCGGTCAGGCTGTCGTAGCGGGACAGCCGCTCGGCTTGCCGCGAGGACAGCATGGTGGCCGTGACATCGCTGCCCACACCGCGGTAGCCCGCGAAGCACCCCTCGGCATCGAGGATGGGTTCGCCGCTGATGCGCAGAAAGTGTGGATGGCCGTCCTCATCCAGGAAGCCGCAGCAGAAGTTGCGGAAGGGCCGGCGAGCATCGATGCAGGCCTGGAAGGCGGCCTTCTCTTCGTCGGGCGCGTCGTCCGAGCCCCGCGGCAGCCGGCGATGGCCCATCAGCGTGGCAGGGTCGATGCCGGTGGAATGCTGGAAGCCTTCCGAGATGCAGGGGTAGCGCGGGGCCGCATCCTGCTCCCAGACCCAGTCGGCCGACAGCGACAGCAGGCTGCCCAGTCGCGCCTCGCTGACCCGCAGGGCCTGGGCGCGCTGCTCGATGTCGCGCCAGCCCCCGCCAGAAATGCGGGGCGACGCCGTGCCTTCGTGAATTCAGTCGCAGTCGGCGGCCACGTCGTGACCGTAGAGCCACGCGCTGTCGCGCAACGGGTCGCCGCGCACGAACTGCGCGTCGCGTTCTTCTTGCAGCGGTCCGTCGGGCAGGTGGTTGCGTACCTCGCGACCCCGGCTCATGGTCTGCACGCGGCTGGCGCGCGGCCGCCGCAAGGCGTCGTAGCGCTGCAGGGCCTGCGCCGCCAGGCCGCTGCGGGTGCCGCGCAGGCAGGCCGCCAGCACGACCGCGTCCTCCACGGCCTGTGCGGAGCCCTGGGCGAAGAAGGGCAGCATGGGGTGTGCGGCGTCGCCCAGCAGCGCCAGGCGACCGTTCACATAGGTCGGGATCGGCTCGCGGTCGAACAGCGCCCACCGCCGCGTCTGGCGCGCCGACGCGATCAGCTGGTGCAGGCGGGCGTCCCAGCCGGTGAACTCCTGCATCAGGTCGTCGATGGCGCCTTCGGCGGCCCACGACTCGTCGCGCCAGTCGCCGGCCGGCACGATGGCCACCACGTTGACCAGCGAGCCGGCCGAGATCGGGTAGTGCACGAAGTGCCGCTGCGGTCCCAGCCACAGCGTCTGCACCGGGCGCAGCGCCATCGCCGGCGCGTCGGCGGCGGGCACCAGGCACCGGAAGGCGCACAGCCCGGAAAAACGCGCCGCCTCCTCGCGCGCCACCACCGGGCGCAGCGCCGAGTGGATGCCGTCGGCGCCGATCACCACGTCGGCGCCGATCTGTACCGACGAACCGTCGCGCCGCACGAACGACAGCTCGACGCCATCGGCGTGCTGCGTGACGGCGGTGCAGCGGTGGTCCAGGTGCAGCAGCTCTGGCGGCAAGGCCGAGCGGAACAGGCCCAGCAGGTCGGCACGGTGCGCCACGTAGCAGTGCGCGCCGTACATCGCCAGGCAGGCCTCGCCCATGGGTTGCGACGACAGCACCCGGCCGTCCTGCCAGCGGCGGAACTCCCAGGCCGCTTCGAGCCGCACGGCGAACCCGGCCAGGCCTTCGGCGAGCCCCAGCCGCGCCAGCGGCCGCACCATGTTGGGCGCCACGACGATGCCGGCACCCACCTCGCGGTGCTCGGCGGCCTGCTCGTACACCTGCACCTGCAGCCCGGCCTCGCGCAGGAACAGCGCGGCGGCCATGCCGCCCAGCCCGCCGCCGACGATCCCCACGCGCAGGGTCATGGGCTCAATCGTGTTTCAGGGCGATGGTCTTCAGGGTCGAGAAGCCGTACAACGCCTCGAAGCCCTTCTCGCGGCCGTGGCCCGAATGCTTCACGCCGCCGAAAGGCAGTTCGATGCCACCGCCGGCGCCGTAGTTGTTGACGAACACCTGGCCGCACTGCAGCTTGCGCGCCATGCGCATCTGGCGCCCGCCGTCGCGTGTCCACACGCCGGCCACCAGTCCGAAAGCCGTGCCGTTGGCGATGGCCAGCGCCTCGGCCTCGCCGTCGAAGGGGATCACCGCCTGCACCGGGCCGAAGATCTCTTCCTGCTCGATGCGGTGACCCTGCGGTACCTGGGCCACCAGGGTGGGCGGCACGTAGTAGCCGCCTGCCGGCAGCGAAGCCGGCAGCGTCGCCTGCGCGGCGATGGGCAGGCTGCCGTCGCGCACCAGCGACAGGTAGCCCTGCACCAGTTCGCGCTGGCGCGCCGAGATCACCGGGCCGACGTCGGGGTCGTCCAGCGCCGGGCCCACGCGCAGCGCACGGTAGCGCTCGGCCATGCGCTGCAGCACGGTGTCGTAGATGGGCCGCTCGACGAGGATGCGCGACGCCGCCGAGCAGGTCTGGCCGGCGTTCTGGATGCCGGCGTTGACCAGGAAGGGCAGGGCGGCGTCGAGGTCGGCGTCGGCGAAGACGATCTGCGGGCTCTTGCCGCCCAGCTCCAGCGTCACCGGCACGGCGTTCTTCGCCGCGGCGGCCTGGATCAGCGCGCCCACCGGCACCGAGCCTGTGAAGGAGATGTGGCGCACGCCCGGGTGCGACGACAGCGCGGCACCGGCCTCCTCGCCCAGGCCCGGCACGACGTTCAGCGCACCCGCCGGCAGGCCGGCCGCCTGGCCGATGCGCGCGAAGGCCAGCGCCGTCAGGCAGGCCTCTTCGGCGGGCTTGAGCACGCAGGCGTTGCCCATCGCCAGCGCCGCGCCCACGCTGCGGCCGATGATCTGCATCGGGTAGTTCCAGGGCACGATGTGGCCGGTCACGCCGTGCGGCTCGCGCAGCGTCAGCGCGGTGTAGCCGTTGGCGAAGGGGATGGTCTCGCCCATCACCTTGTCGGCCGCGCCGCCGTAGAACTCGAGATAGCGCGCCAGCGCCACGGCATCGGCACGGCCCTGCTTTAGAGGCTTGCCCACGTCCAGCGCTTCGAGCCGCGCGAGTTCGTCGGCCTGCTCCAGCACCAGGGCGCTCATCTTCATCAGCAGGCGGCCTCGCTCGGTGGCGCTCAGCGCGCCCCAGGCGCCGTCCAGCGCGGCCTGCGCCGCCTTCACCGCGGCGTCGATGTCGGCGGCGTTGCCTCGGGCGATGTGCGCCAGCAGGCTGCCGTCGGAGGGGTTCATCAGCGGCAGCGTCTGGCCGCTGGCGCAGCCGCGCCACTGGCCGGCAATGAAGACCGGGGTGGTGTCGAAGGGGATGAGGCTCATCGGAACGTCTCCTGGGGTTCGTCCGGGCGCGCACCGTCGTCGGGCAGCCCGTTGTTCTCGGGCATCATAGGCCGCGATGGGACTGTTCCTGCTCAAGCGCTTCGCCACCTTCCTCGCCACGCTGGCGGTGGCTTCCGTGGTGGTCTTCGTGGTGCTGGAGATGCTGCCGGGCAACGCCGCCGAGATCATCCTGGGCGACACCGCCACCCCCGAGTCGGTGGCCGTGCTGAAGGCCAAGCTGGGCCTGGACCGCCCACCGCTGCAGCGCTACGCCGAATGGGTGGGCGGGCTGCTGCAGGGGCGCACGGCCATGAGCATCAGCTACGACACTCCCACCGCCGATCTGATCGCCGAACGCCTGCACGTCACGCTGCCCCTGGCCGTGATGGCCATGGTGCTGACCCTGGTGGTGGCGCTGTCGCTGGGCCTGTACGCCGCGTCGCGCCACAACCAGGTGGGCGACGTGGGCGTGATGGCGGCCAGCCAGCTGGGCATCGCCATCCCCAACTTCTGGTTCGCCATCCTGCTGATCCTGCTCTTCGCCGTGCACCTGCAGTGGGTCAGCGCCGGGGGCTTCCCGGGCTGGACCGAGGACGACGGCGGCGGCCTGTGGGAAGGCATCAAGGCGCTGCTGCTGCCGTCGATCTCGCTGGCGCTGGTGCAGGCCGCCATCCTGGCGCGTGTCACGCGCTCGGCGGTGCTCGAGGTGATGCGCGAGGACTTCGTGCGCACCGCACGCGCCAAGGGCCTCAGCCGCCGCCAGGCGCTGTGGGGCCACGTGCTGCGCAACGCGATGATCCCGGTGCTGACCGTCACCGGACTGCAGTTCGCCAACCTGATCACCGGCACCATCGTGGTCGAGAACGTCTTCGTGCTGCCCGGCATCGGCCGCCTCATCTTCCAGGCCATCAGCAACCGCGACCTGGTGGTGGTGCGCGACGTGGTCATGCTGCTGGCGGGCGTGGTGGTGCTGGTGAACTTCGTCGTCGACGTGCTCTACGCGCTGATCGACCCGCGCCTGCGGCGCGCCGACGCATGAGGCGCACGACGTGAACGGCTTCTGGCACCGCGCGGCGCGCACGCCCAGCTTCGTGGTGGGCGCGCTGCTGACCGGCGCGCTGATCTTCGCGGCGGCGCTGTCGCTGGTGTGGTCGCCCTACCCGCCGGCCGAGATCGATATCCCGAAGAAGCTGCAGGGGCCGAGCGCCGCGCACTGGCTGGGCACCGACAGCCTGGGGCGCGACATCGTCTCGCAGCTGCTGGTCGGCTCGCAGAACAGCATCGTGGTCGGCCTCGTCGCGGTGGGCATCGGCCTGGGCGTCGGCGTGTTCCTGGGCTGCCTGGCCTCGGCCCGGCGCGGCTGGGTCGAAGAGCTGGTGATGCGCGCCAGCGACTTCACCTTCGCCTTCCCCGCGCTGCTCTCGGCCATCATGCTCACCGCCATCTACGGGCCCGGCCTGGTGATGAGCATCGTGGCCATCGGCATCTTCAACATCCCGGTCTTCGCGCGCATCACGCGCGGCGCCGCCAACGCGGTGTGGGCGCGTGAATACGTGCTGGCGGCGCGTGCCGCCGGCAAGGGCGCGGTGCGCATCACCGTCGACCACGTGCTGCCCAACATCGCCAGCCAGCTCATCGTGCAGGCCAGCATCTCGTTCGCCACCGCCATCCTGGCCGAAGCGGCGCTCAGCTACCTGGGCCTGGGCACGCAGCCGCCGCAGCCGAGCTGGGGCCGCATGCTCAACGAGGCGCAGACGCAGATGTTCCAGGCACCGATGCTGGCCGTCTACCCGGGCGTGGCCATCGTGCTGTCGGTGCTGGGGCTGAACCTCATCGGCGACGGGCTGCGCGACCTGATGGACCCGAAACTCGCGAGGCGGCGCTGATCCTGCGCAGCGAGGCGCCAGTCCTTACACTGGGCGCCCCAACTGCTTCGCACGAGACCGTCATGCGCATCGACTTCGTTTCCGACGTGGCCTGCCCCTGGTGCGCCGTGGGCCTCAACAGCCTCGAGCGTGCGCTGGAGAGCATCGGCGACGAGATCCCCGTCGAGCTGCACTTCCAGCCCTTCGAGCTGAACCCGACGATGGCTGCCGAAGGCGCCGACACGGTGAAGTACCTGTCCGACAAGTACGGCATCAGCGCCGAGCAGATCAAGCAGAACCAGGCCAACATCCGCGCCCGCGGCGCGGCCGTGGGCTTCGCCTTCGGCGAACGCTCTCGCGTGTGGAACACCTTCGACGCCCACCGCGTGCTGTTCTGGGCCGGCCTCGAAGGCAAGCAGCGCGAGATGAAGCACGCGCTGCTGAAGGCCTACCACGGCGACGGCCGCAACCCGGGGGCTCCCGACGTGCTGGTGGAGCTCGCCGGCGAGGTCGGCCTCGACGCCGAGCGCGCACGGGAGATCGTCACCAGCGACGCCTTCTCTGCCGAGGTGCGAGAGGCCGAGCAGTTCTTCCAGAAGGCCGGCATCAACTCGGTGCCGGCCATCATCATCGACCAGCGCCACCTGATCTCCGGAGGGCAGCCGCCCGAGGTGTTCGAGAAGGCGCTGCGGCAGATCGCCGCGGAGGCGCCGGCGCCCACGGCCTGAGCCCCGTGCCCAGGAACATCGAGATCAAGGCGCGCATCGGCAGCGTCGAGGCGCTGCTGCCGCGCGCCTGCGCGCTGGCGGGGTCCGAGGCGCAGGTGATCGACCAGGACGACAGCTTCTTCCGCGTGCCGATGGGCCGGCTGAAGCTGCGTGTCTTCGCCGATGGCAGCGGTGAACTCATCCACTACCACCGGCCCGACGCCGGTGACGCCAAGGCCAGCGACTACGTGCGCGTGCCGGTGCCCGACCCGGACGCGCTGCGCGAGGCCCTGACGCGCGCCAACGGCCTGCTGGGTCGCGTGCGCAAGCGCCGCTGGCTGCTGCTGGTGGGGGCCACGCGCATCCACCTCGACCGCGTCGAGGGGCTGCCCGACCACATGGAACTCGAGGTGGTGCTGCAGGATGGCCAGAGCGACCAAGAGGGTGCGGCCATCGCCGAGGCCTTGATGCAGGACCTCGGCCTGGCCGACGCGCCGCGCGTGGCCGGCGCCTACCTCGACCTGCTGGCAGCGAAGCGCTGAAGGGGCGGCCGCAGCCGCCCCCGCACGGTGTCGCCGCGGGTCAGTTGGCCGCGTTGGCGATGTCGATCGCCGCGACGCGCACGGCGTTCAGCAGCCGGTCGACGTCGTTGGGGTCGTGCCACAGGTGCGTCGACACGCGGATCGGGAAGACATTCTGCGTCGTTCCGGCCCCCGTGATGCGCGGCGTGGTGGTGTTGCGCACGATGATGTTCTGCTCGCCCAGGCGGGCCACCAGCGCGCTCGACGGCGACGCCGTGATGGTGGCGTTGGTGGCGGTGCTGCGGGCGATCAGGTTGCGCGTGCCGTCCAGCCCGAAGAAGGGGTTGAACGAGGTCAGCGCGGACAGCAGGCCGGCGTCGCGCGGCGAATACAGCGCGCCCGGACCCCAGATCTCCATGATGCGCTCCTTGAAGTACGTCGACAGGCCCAGCACGTAGGTCTCGATGCGCTTGCGGCCGATCGAGTCCCAGTCGGCACAGGCCTGCGCCACGCCGTTGAAGGCCGGCACGTTCATCGAGCCGATGGCCTGCAGCATCGAGGCGATGTCGTAGTCGCCGCGCTGCGTCCAGGGCACGGTGCCGGTGCCGCCGGCGCGCGGCGGGCGCGTGCCGAAGGTGCCCGCCACGGCGCTGCCGCTGCTGGTGACCACCGGGTAGAAGGGCGGCAAGGTGGCCGAGGCGTTGGCGCGGGCGCGGTTGCGCACGATCAGGATGCCGGTGCCGCCGGGCGCGCACTGCCACTTGTGCGCTGCGCCGGCCATGAAGTCCACGCCCAGGTCGGCGTAGTTGTAGGCCATCATGCCGGGCAGGTGGGCGCCGTCGCAGATGGAGATCAGGTCGAACTCCTTGCACACCTTCATGATCTCGGGGATGGGCAGCATGATGCCGGTCAGGAAGGTCGGCGACGACCACATGATGGCGCGCACGCGCTGGCCCGCCGCACGCGCGGCCACCACTTCGTTGCGGAACAGCCGGCCGTAGAGTGCGGCGTTGTGCTCGGCCATGGTGCCGTCGTTGAGCATCACCGCGCCTTCACCCGTGGGCAGGCGGATCTGGCGCACGACGATGCCGTAGCGTTCCACGGCGATGCCCAGCGGCACCGTGCCGCCCGGGTGTTCGTGGTTGGTGGTGATGACCACGTCGCCGGCCTGCCAGGGGATGCCCAGGATGGCCTTGCTCATGCCGTCGGAGGTGTTGCCGCTGATCACCAGCTCGTCCGTGCCGACGCCGAATCCGGGTGCCATGGCGGCACGTTGCGTGGCGAAGTTCGTGTAGCCGTTCTGCGACTCGGCGGCGTAGGTGATGTTCTCGGCGTTATAGCGCTCGACCACCGAGCGCGGCATCGAGCCGGCGGTGCCGATGTTCATGAACAGCTTGCTCGGGTTCAGCGTGAAGCGGCCCTGCACCGAGGTCCAGAAGGCCTCGTCGGCCAGCAGTTGCGCCCGCACCACGTCGGCGGCGCCATTGGCGTTGGCGCCGCCGCAGCCGGCCAGGCCGCCCACGGTGATGGCGCCGGCGCCCAGTCCCAGCATGCGCATGAAGTCGCGCCGCTTGGGCGACCAGGCGCGGATCTGCTCTTCGGTGAACAGCACGGTGTCGGGCGATGCGTTGGAGAGGGGGTTGTTCTGCATGAAGGCTCCTTCTTGGGTGGGCTCGGGCCTGCAGGGTCCGAGAGTCGGCAAAGCGCCGCCCGACCGGTGCGCAACGCGCACCGGCGGGAGGGCCATAAAGGTCTGCGGCGCCGTGCGCCGGCCGGGCTACTTGGTGGCGATGACCGCGATCTCGATCTTCACGTCACGCGGCAGCCGCGCGACCTCGACCGTCGCGCGCGCGGGCGGGGCGGTCTTGAAGTACTCGCCATAGACGGCATTCATCTTGGCGAACTCGTTCAGGTCCTTCAGGAACACGTTGGACATGACGACGTTGCTGTAGTTCATGCCCTGGGCCTTCAGCACCTCGCCGATGTAGTCGAGCACCAGGCGCGTCTGCTCTTCGATGGTGGTGCCCTGCACCGCATTGCCGGCCGCATTCAGGGGGATCACGCCCGACAGGTAGTAGGTGTTGCCCGACTGCACCATCTGGGAGTACGGACCGATCGCCGGGTAGATCTTGTTCGTCGTGTGGATGGTCTTGCCACCGGGCGCGGTGGCGCAGCCGGAGAGAAAGGCCACGGCCAGCACGCTGGCGCCCAGGGTCAGGCGGGAAAGCTTCATCGTCATCCTCGGGGTGGTATGGGGGGTCAGGGTCGGCAGCAAGCGCCGATGGGTCGCTCTTCAGACTGCCAATCGTTATCAGAACGCAAATCATTTTGCGCGGCAAGCGCCGCGCAAGCCGATAGGTGTTAACCACGGGGCGCCACACGGGGCGCCACACGGGCCGCCGAGCGGTGATGCTGCACAGCGGGCCGGCGAGCCGCTCTCTACAATTCGCAACACCGAGCCGCGCCGAGCCCGGCGATCCTCCTGCCCAGCCGTGCCGCAGACCTACCTCCGCTTCCTCAACCTCGCCAACGCCATCCGCGGTCTGCCGGCCATCCCGGTGCTCGACCCGGTCGAAGAGCGCCTGCTCAACGGCATTGCGAGCCTGCTCGGCGCCGGCCAGGACGTCACCGTGCTCCAGGCGATGAACGGTGCGGCCGACTCGTCGCCTTCCACCGTGCACCGGCGCCTGAAGGCACTTCGATCCAAGGGCCTGATCAGCTACGCCGAGAAGCCGGGTGACCAGCGCACCAAGTTCATCCAGCTCACGCCCCTGGCCGAGCAGTACTTCGCCGAACTGAGCCGCTGCATCGACCAGGCCGCCAAGGGCTGAAGGTCTTGGGGCCCCGCGCTGGCGCGGTTAGGATGGCCGGATGAGCCCGACCTCATCGCGCGCCGCCGAATTCAGCTTCGCTGCCGGGGTGACGATGACCGCCTGGATCGTTCTCTACCAGCTCAACGCCTGGTGGTTCACCGCGCTGGACTGGGCCGATGGCGTGAGCTGGCTTTTCCTGCCCGCCGCCGTGCGCCTGCTGGCCGTGCTGATGTTCGGCACCGCTGGTGCGCTGGGCCTGTTCCTGGGGGGCGTCTTCACCATGTCGGTGATCGAGGAGGCGCCGTGGCCGAAGGCCCTGGGCATCGCTGCCTGCTCGGCACTGGCCCCCCTGCTGGCCGTCGGCCTGATGCTGCGCCGCCTGCGGCTGCCGTCCAGCCTGTGCGGTCTGAGCACGCGCCACCTGGCGCTGCTGGCGGTGGCCAGCGCAGCGGCCAGCGTCGTGCTGCACAACCTGTACTACTGGGCCAGCGACCAGCGGGGCGACCCCCTCAGCGGTCTGCTGCCGATGTTCGCCGGCGACATCGCCGGGACGGTCATCGTGCTGTACCTGGCGCGCAGCGCGTTGCGGCTGCACCTGCGCATGGGGGCCACCCGTCGCGTCGACCGCTGATCGGCCCGCAGGCTAGGCTGTCGCCATCATCTCCTGCAGCGCCTGCGGGATCGCCGCCGCCAGGAAGTCGTAGACCCGCCGCACCACCTTGCTGGAGCGGATCTCCCGGTGCACCGCCAGCCAGCAGGGCAGGGGCGGGATCTGCAGCATTGGCAGCACCGTCTGCACGCCGGGCCAGTGGTGCAGGTTGTACGCCGCCACGAAGCCGATGCCGGCGCCCGAGGTCACCAGGCGGCCATAGGCCACCTGGTCGTCGGTGCGCAGCGCGAAGCGCTCGCGCGGCAGCGCGAAGCCCAGGCGCGCGAAGCCTCGCTCGATGGTGTCGTCGCGGTCGTAGCCGATCAGCGTGTGCTGCAGTAGGTCCTGCGGCACGCGCGGCGTGCCGGCGCGCGCCAGGTAGCTGCCGTGGGCGGCGGCCACGATGGGCAGATCGGCCAGCTTGCGCGCCACCAGCGAGCTCTGCGCCGGCCGCACCATGCGCACGGCGATGTCGGCCTCGCGGCTGAGCTGGTTCGAGGCCACCAGCTCGATCTGGATGCCGGGCTCGGCCTGCCGCAGCTGCAGCAGCACCTGCGGCAGCAGCCAGGTCGCTGCCACCTGGCTGCTGGTGATGCGCACCGTGCCCGTGGTGGCGTCGCGCTGGCCGGCCAGGGTGCGCGACAGCTGCTCGGCGCCGGCTTCCATCTGGCGCGCGGCGTCGGCGATGGCCAGCGCCGCCGCGGTGGGCGTCACGCCGCGGCCGGTGCGCTCGAACAGCGGCGCGCCCAGCTGCGCTTCCAGCTCGGCGATGTGGCGCGACAGCGTGGGCTGCTGCGCCCCGAGCTGGCGTGCCGCACCCATCAGGCTGCCGGCGTCGAGCACGGCGACGAAGCTGCGCACCAGCGCCCAGTCGAAGCTCGGTTTGGTCATGCGGAAATGTATAGCTCGCATGACGGCTTCGGCAATTGCCGGATGGGTGTCGGGCTCCGACACTGGCCCCATCGACATCCCGAAGGAGCCTCTCATGACAGCCCCCACCGTCCTCGTCCTCGGCGCCACCGGCCGCTTCGGCGCCGCCGCCGTGCAGGCCTTCGCCGCCGCCGGCTGGCGCGTGCTGGCCCAGATGCGCCGGGCCCCTTCGGCGCCGCTGCCGTCCGGCGCCAGCGCCCTGGTCATCGGCCTGCAGGACCCGGCCGATGTCGCGGCGCATGCCGCCGGCGCCAGCGTCGTCGTGCACGCCGTCAACCCGCTCTACGCCGACTGGGAAGCGCAGGCCTTGCCCGCCGCGCGCCAGGGCATGGACATCGCCCTGCGCCTGGGCGCGCGCTTCATGCTGCCGGGCAACGTCTACAACTTCGGCGAAGGGATGCCCGCCCTGCTGGACGTCGGCACGCCCGAACAACCCACCAGCACGAAGGGCCGTATCCGCTGCGAGATCGAGGCACAAATGGCCGCCCGGGCGGCGCAGGGGCTGCAGAGCGTGGTGATCCGCGCCGGCGACTTCTTCGGCGCGGGCACCGGCAGCTGGCTCGACCAGGCCATCGTCAAGGACCTGCCGCGCGGCAGGCTGGTCTACCCCGGGCCGCTGCACCTGCCGCACGCCTGGGCCTACCTGCCCGATCTGGCGCGCGCCTTCGTGGCCGTGGCGCAGCAGCCCGCCCCCGCCGCGGGCCTCGAGCGTCTGCACTTCGCGGGCACGACGCTCACCGGCCACGAGCTGCTGGCGGCGCTGGAAGACGCCGCGGCGTCGCTCGGCATCGCCCCCGCCGAAGGCTTCCGCCACGCCGGCCTGCCCTGGGCGCTGATCCGCCTGGGCAGCGTCTTCGTGCCGGCCTGGCGCGGACTGGCCGAGATGGCCTACCTGTGGCGCGTGCCGCACGCCCTGGACGGCCGCGCGCTGGCGCAGCGCGTCGGGCCGCTGCCCGCCACGCCGCTGGCCGAGGCACTGCGCCGCTCGCTGACCGACCTGGGCCTGGCGACCGCATCCGCCACGCCCGCCCACGCGGCCTGAACCCGTCGACCCCCCCATCGCAAGGAGACCTCCATGACCACCTTGGCCTCGACCCTCACGCCGCCGGCGGCTGCCGCAGGCGTTGCCCGTCCCCGTGCTTCCGGCAAGTGGCTCGGCGCCCTGCTGATCGCCGAGGGCCTGCTGTCGCTGGCGCCGATGGCGGTGCTCGGCCCGGCCATCGGCTGGCCGGCCTCGCTGGACAACCCGGCCGCGCAACAGCTCGCGGCCATCCACGCCCAGCCCGACGCGGTGGCCTGGGGCTACGGCATCTACCTGCTGTACTCGCTGCTCGTCGCGCCGGTGATGATCTGGCTGGCGGCGCGCCTCTTCGGCGGCCTGCAGCATCCCCTGGCCGCGACGGTGGCGGCCTTCGCGGCGCTGTCGACGCTGGCGCGCTGCATCGGCATCCTGCGCTGGCTCACCGTGATGCCGGCGCTGGCGGCGGCGCATGCCGGCGCCGACCCCGCCACCCGCGTGCAGATCGAGCGCCTGTTCGACGCCCTCAACGCCTACGGCGGCGGCATCGGCGAGCTGCTGGGCGTGGGCCTCTTCATGGGTGCCGCGATGGCGCTGCTGGCCGCCGGTGCGCTGCGCGCCCGGCTGCTGCCCATGGCGCTCGGGGTGTGGGCCGGCCTCTCGGCCCTGCTGCTGGTGGCGATGCTGCTGCCCGCGCTGCGCCTGGCGGCCGAGCCGCCGGTGGCCGTCGTCGTCTCGGTGCTCAGCTTCTGGATGATGGCCGTGGGCGCCTGGTTGATGGTCTCGCGGTGGGCCTGACCCGGCGCGGAAGCGCCACCCCACGGGCCGCCGGGGACGGCGGCGGAAAGGCGATATCGTCACGAGACACCTCTCACCGCCCCGCCGTCCCTTTGAGCCTGCTCGCCGTCAAGGACCTCCGCGTCACGCTGAACACCGCCCGCGGGCCGGCCGATGCCCTGCGCGGCGTGAGCTTCACGCTGGAGCGCGGGCAGACCCTGGGCCTGATCGGCGAGTCGGGCTGCGGCAAGTCCATCACCGCGCTGGCGCTGATGGGCCTGCTGCCGGAAGGGGCGCGTGTCGCGGGCTCGATGCTGTTCGAAGGCACCGAGCTCGCCACGCTGCCCGAGGACGACTACTGCAAGCTGCGCGGCGACCGCCTCGGCATGGTGTTCCAGGAGCCGATGACGGCGCTGAACCCGCTGCACACGGTGGGCCGGCAGATCGGCGAATCGCTGCGCCTGCACAAGGGCCTGACCGGCGCCGCCGCGCGCGCCGAGGCGCTGCGGCTGCTGCAGCGCGTGCAGCTGCCCGAGCCGCAGAAGCGGCTCGACGCCTACCCGCACCAGCTCTCGGGCGGCCAGCGCCAGCGCGTGGTGATCGCCATCGCGCTGGCCTGCGGGCCCGACCTGCTGATCGCCGACGAGCCCACCACCGCGCTGGACGTCACCATCCAGCGCGAGGTGCTCGATCTCATCCAGGAACTCGTGCGCGAGGACGGCATGGGCCTGCTGCTCATCAGCCACGACCTCGGCGTGATGGCCGACACCGTCGAGCGCCTGCTGGTGATGTACGGCGGCACCGTGGTCGAGAGCGGCCCCACCGCGGCGGTGTTCGCCCGGCTGGCGCACCCCTACACGCGCGGGCTCTATGCAGCGCGGCCGCGCCTGGGGCTGCGCCGCGAAGCCGCCCCTGGCGGCGGGCGGCGCGGTGCGCGGCTGGCCACCATCCCTGGCCGCGTGCCGGAGCTGGCCGACATGCCCGCCGGCTGCCCCTTCGCCGACCGCTGCCCGCTGGTCGTCGACGCCTGCCGCGCGGCGCTGCCGCCCGCCGTCGAGGTCGGGCCCGACCACCTCGCGCGCTGCCTTCGCGTCGACGTGACGACGGCCGACAAGGCGGCCGGTGTCATCGTCGGCGGCACCGCACCCGTTGAGCCGGCGTCATGACGGCCCCTCTGCTCCAGGTCAGCGATCTCACGCGGCAGTACCGCCTGCCGCGCGAACACCTGCTGGCCGCGCCGACGGTGGTGCGCGCGGTCGACGGCATCAGTTTCAGCCTGCAGGCCGGCCGCAGCCTGGGCGTGGTGGGCGAATCGGGCTCGGGCAAGAGCACGCTGGCGCGCCTGGTGATGGCGCTCGAGCCCCCGAGCAGCGGCCAGGTGGTGTTCGACGGCCAGGACCTGCACGCGCTGTCGCCCGAGGCCCTGCGCCGCGCGCGCACCGGCCTGCAGATGGTCTTCCAGGACCCCTACGGCTCGCTCGACCCGCGCCGCAAGGTGCTGCAGACGGTGGCCGAGCCGCTGGCCGTGCTGCACGGGGCCCCGCGCGCCGAGCAGCGCGAGCGCGCCGCCGAGGCGCTGGACGCCGTGGGCCTGCGCGCCAGCGACCTCGACAAGTACCCGCACGAATTCAGCGGCGGCCAGCGCCAGCGCATCGCCATCGCGCGCAAGCTGATCGTCGCCGACGAACCCGTGAGCGCGCTCGACGTCTCGGTGCAGGCCCAGGTGCTCAACCTGATGCAGGACCTGCAGGACCGCTACGGCGTGACCTACCTCTTCATCAGCCACGACCTCGCGGTGGTGGACATGGTGTGCGACGAGGTCATCGTGCTGCACCGGGGCAAGATCGTCGAGCAAGGCACGCCCGAGCGACTGTTCCAGGCCCCTGAACATCCCTACACGCAGCGGCTGCTCGCCGCCGTGCCCGGCGGGCGCCCCGCGCCCGCTGCCGAACCGATTTCATGACGCAACGTCCTCCAGGAGAGACCCCATGACCCTGCAACGCCGCACCTTCAACTCGCTGCTCGCCGCTTCGGCCGTCCTGCCCGCCGGCACCGCCCTGGCGCAGTCGCGCAAGGACAGCGCCATCCTCGGCATGGTGCTCGAACCGCCGGGCCTGGACCCCACCTCCGGGGCCGCCGCGGCCATCGGCGAGATCGTCCACTACAACGTGCTGGAAGGCCTGACGAAGATCGGCGTCGACGGCCAGGTCACGCCGCTGCTGGCCGAGAGCTGGGCGCTGGCACCCGACGGCAAGACCTACACCTTCAAGCTGCGCAAGGGCGTGAAGTTCTCCGACGGCGCCGACTTCGACGCCAATGCCGTGAAGTTCAGCTTCGAGCGCGCCAGGGCCGAAGGCAGCACCAACAAGGCGCGCAAGGCGGTGTTCGACAACGTCTCGCGCGTGGCCGTGGTCGACCCGCACACGGTGATCCTGGTGCTCAACAACGCCGACGCCACGCTGCCCTTCCGCCTGGGCGAGAACACCGCCGTCATCCTGCACCCCAACAGCGTGGCCTCGGCAGCCAGCAAGCCGGTGGGCACGGGCCCCTTCACGGTGGAGAACTGGGCGCGCGGCTCGGCGGTCACGCTGGCCAAGTGGGACGGCCACCGCAACGCCGCGGCGGTGAAGCTCAAGCGCGTGGTGTTCCGCTTCATCAACGACCCGGCCGCGCAGGTGGCCGCGCTGCTGGCCGGCGACATCGACGGCATGCCGCGCTTCGGTGCGCTGCAGTCGCTGGAGCAGTTCCGCCGCGACAAGCGCTTCACGGTCGAGGTGGGCAGCACGGCGGGCAAGGGCATCATGTCCATCAACCACCGCAAGAAGCCCTTCGACGACGTGCGCGTGCGGCGCGCGC
>LNFM01003748.1_pt1 | contig 31218 bp, 30 predicted proteins | sample 596031 | NCBI WGS metagenome assembly LNFM01 (sample SAMN04254537, study PRJNA301005) | activated carbon metagenome | isolation source: dual media filters at the Ann Arbor, Michigan drinking water treatment plant | place: USA: Ann Arbor
AGCTGGTGGAGCTGCCCTATCACTGGAGCCTGGATGACGCGCCCTTCGTGCTGTTCAGCGTGAAGACGCCGCGCCCGATCATGACCAACAGCCATATCCGCGAGGTGTGGCAGGAGGAATTCAAGGAAATCCACCGCTGGGGCGGCTTCTACAACCTGGTGATGCATCCCCAGCTGACCGGCCGCCCCAGCCGCATCGCGCTGTTGCGGGAGATGATTGCCTTCATCCGTGGCTTCGAAGGCGTCTGGTTCGCCACCTGCACTGAAATCGCCGAGGCCTGGGCTGCCCAGGAAACCCGTTGAGGAGCCAATGACCATGCAGATCACCCGCCGACAGGCGCTGGCTGGCGCCGGCATCACCCTGGTCTCCGCCGGCGCATCCTCCCGCGCCCAGGCGCAGGCCGCGCCCTTCCGCTTCATCGTCAATGTCGGGTTGCAGAACCTGGACCCGATCTCCAGCCCCAGCTTCGTCACCCGCAACTTCGCTTATCTCGTCTTCGACACGCTGGTCTCGATGGACAGCAAGGGCGAGTACAAGCCGCAGATGCTGGCGGGCTGGGAGATCAGCGCCGACACGCTCACCTGGACTTTCGCGCTGCGCCCCGGCCTTGCCTTCCACGATGGCAGCCCGGTGACGGCGGAGGATTGCGTCGCATCCCTCAAGCGCTGGGGCGGCCGCGATTCCATCGGCCGCCGCCTGCTGGCCGCGACGGAAAGCCTGGCGGCGACGGATGCGCGCCACTTCACGCTGAAACTGTCGAAACCCTTCGGTGGCGTGCTGGAGGCACTCGGCAAACCCTCCGTGCATGTGCCCTTCATCATGCCGGCGCGCATCGCCAATGCCACGCCGCCCTCCCAGCAGGTGCCGGAGATCATGGGCTCCGGCCCCTTCCTGTTCCAGCGCGCCGGCTGGATCCCCGGCGAGCGCGCCAGTTTTTCGCGCAACACCCGCTACGTGCCGCGCGATGAGCCGGCGGATGGCCTGGCGGGCGGCAAGGTGGTGAAGCTCGACCGTGTCGAGATGGCGACGATGGCCGACCCCGGCCTGCGCGTCGCGGCGCTGCAGACCGGGGAGGTGGACTACCTGGAATACGCGCCGGTGGACTACCTGCCGCGGCTGCGCACCAATCGGCAGATGACCATCGCCCAGGCCGGCGGCCAGGCCAATCTGATGTACTGCGCCAGCCTCAACCACTTTCTGCCGCCCTTCAACAACGTGCTGATGCGCCGCGCCGTGCAGCAGGCGCTGGACCGGACGGAAGTGCTGGCCGGCGCCGGCTTCGGGGAGGGTCTCGGCCAGCCCGATTGCGCCAGCCTGTTCATGTGCGGCGCACCCTATTCCAGCACGCTGGGCAGCGAGATCATCCAGCGGCCGAGCCTGGATGCCGCCCGCGCCCTGCTGCGCCAGGCCGGCTACAACAATGAACGGGTGGTGCTGCTGCATCCGGCGGACAGCCCGCTGCTGAACCCCTACGGGCTGGTGATGATCGACCGCCTGAAGCGCGCCGGCTTCAACCTGGATGTGCAGGCCAGCGACTGGGCCTCCATCGCGCAGCGCTGGGTGCAGCGCCAGCCGCTGGACCAGGGCGGCTGGAACATCGTGCCGGTGGTCTATACCGGCTTCGACCTGGCCAATCCGCTGTCCAATATGGGCGTCGGCTTCAACTGCACGGACAACCAGCCCTGGGGCTATTGCAGCGACGAGATGTCCCCGGTGCTGGCGCAGTTCGAGGCGGAGAACGACCCGGCGAAGCGGCGCGACCTGGCGGCGCAGTTGCAGAAGATCTCGTTCGAGAACGCCACCTTCCCCATCGCCGGCCAGTTCCGCAGCCCGGCGGTGTGGCGTTCGGAACTGCGCGGCGTGATCGATTTCGGCTTCCCGGTGATCTGGAACATCGAAAAGCCGGCCCGCTGAGAGAGCGTTTGAGAAGGCGGGCGGCTGACGGACCGCAGGCGATTTTTCGGTCCTGCAAGGCGGGCGGTGCCGCCGATGCTGGTTGCATCGGCAAGCCGACCAACGCAGCAACGGTCTCTGAGCCAGGTGTTGATCTGGCACAAGGCCGGATAGGGCGAGGGGGCCTATGCTGCGCCCCTCCCCCTGACCGGAGCCACCTGCCCATGCCCCGCTTCCTGCTGCTGTCCTGGGTGGCGCTCGGCCTGGCCGTGGGGGCCGGGCTGCATCTGGCGGGCCTGGCCGCGCCCGGCTTCTGGGTGCTGACCGCCGCGGCGGCACCCGTCGCCGCGCATGTGACGCTGGGCGTGTGGCGGGCGCTGGCCGGCGGGCGGCTCGGCGTCGATGTGGTGGCGCTGGCCGCCATTCTCGGCGCGCTGGCCCTCGGCGAGCCGGCCACCGCCGCCGTGGTGGCGCTGATGGTGGCGGGTGGGGAGGCGCTGGAAGCCTGGGCGGAAGGCCGCGCCACCGCCGCGCTGACCAGCCTGATGGCCCGCGCGCCGCGCATCGCGCTGCGCCAATCCGCCACGGGGCTGGAGGAGATTCCGGTGGCGGAGATCCGCCCCGGCGATCTGCTGCTGATCCGCCCCGGCGCCACCATCCCGGCCGATGGCGTGCTGGAGGAGTCCGCCGCCACGCTGGATGACAGCGCGCTGACCGGCGAATCCCTGCCGGTGGAGCTTGCCGCCGGCGCGGCGCTGCGCAGCGGCGCGGTGAATGCCGGCGGTGCCTTCCGCATGCGCGCCAGCCGCGACGCCTCGGCCAGCACCTATGCCGCCATCCTGCGGCTGACCGCGCAGGCGGCGGAAGCGCGCGCGCCGCTGGTGCGGCTGGCGGATCGCTGGGCGCTGGGCTTCACGCTGGCCACCGCCGTGGTCGCCGGTGGTGCCTGGGCCTTCAGCGGTGATGCGCTGCGGGCGCTGGCGGTGCTGGTGGTGGCCACCCCCTGCCCGCTGATCCTGGCCGCCCCGGTGGCGCTGATGGCCGGCATCGGCCGGGCGGCGCGGCGCGGCATCGTGGTGAAGGGCGGCGGCGCGCTGGAACGCCTGGCCCGGGTGCAGACCGTGATCTTCGACAAGACCGGCACGCTGACCCCCGGCCAGCCGCGGCTGGTGGCGCTGGATGCGGAGCCGTCGCTGGGCCGCGAGGCCGCGCTGCGCCTGGCGGCGGCGCTGGCGCAGGGCTCCTCCCACCCCGTCTCCGCCGCCCTGGTGGCCGCCGCCGCCGCCCGCGGCCTGGCGCTGCCGGTGCCCGATGCCGTGACGGAGGTCGCCGGCGGCGGGGTGCGCGGCCAGGTGGAGGGCCAGGCCCTGCTGCTGGGGTCCGAGGGTTTCCTGCTGGCGGAGGGGCTGGAGCCGCGGCCCGGCTTCGGCATCGCCGCCCAGGTGGCCGCCGCCGCGGGATCGGTCGCCTGGCTGGCGGCGGATGGCCGCGTGGTCGCCGCCTTCGTCATGGCCGATGCGCTGCGGCAGGAGGCACCGCGCGCCATCCGCCGGCTGCGCGCGCTGGGCATCGGCCGCATCGTGCTGCTGAGCGGCGACCGCGCCGCCGCCGCCACGCCGATCGGCCGGGCGCTGCGGCTGGATGCCGTGCTGGCGGACCAGTCGCCGGAGGCCAAGCTGCTGGCCGTGCGGCGCGAAGCCACCGCCGCGCCCACCGCCATGGTGGGGGATGGCGTGAATGACGCGCCGGCCCTCGCCGCCGCCGATGTCGGCATCGCCATGGGTGCATCCGGCACCGCCGCGGCGGCGGAGGCCGGCGATGTGGTGCTGCTGGTCGATCGGGTGGACCGGGTGGCGGAGGCGATCGCCATCGCCCGCCGGTCCCGCGCCATCGCGCTGCGCGCCATCTGGCTCGGCATGGGGCTGTCCGGCATCGCGATGGGCTTCGCCGCCGCCGGGCTGCTGCCGCCACTCGCCGGGGCGCTGGTGCAGGAGGGCATCGATGTCGCCGCCATCCTGCTGGCGCTGACCGCGCTGCGCCCGGGGCGCGGGGATGCGGCGCCCATGGCCATGCCGGATGTGGCCGGGCTGGCGGCGCGCCAGGCGGAACATGCCGGGCTGCGGGAGCTGGCGGATGCGCTGGGCGCCGCCGCCACCGCCCCCGCCCTGGCCTCCCTGCCCGCCCTGGAAGCCCGGCTGCGGGAGGAGATGCTGCCGCATCAGCGCGCCGAGGAAAGCAGCCTGTACCCGGAAGCCGCGCGTCGCCTGGGCGGGGCCGACCCGATGGCGCCGCTGATCCGCATGCATGCGGAGCTGGAGACGCTGGCGGCGCGCCTGGCCACCCTGCTGCGCCTGCATGCGGATTCCGCTGACCATGCGATGACAGACGGCGAATTGCGCCGCACCCTGTTCGCCCTGGAGGCATTGCTGCGCATGCATCTGACGGTGGAGGAGGAGATGCTGGCCAATCTGGACGGCGCATGACGGACGCGCCCTCCGCCACGCCACGCGGGCTGCTGGCGCCGCTCGCCATGCTGAACCGCCGCACCGCGCCGCCGCTGCTGATCTACCTGGTGGCGGGTGCCAGCGGCTTTGCCGCGATCGCCGAGACCTTCTGGGTGCGCGACAGCCTCGGCCTGTCGCCTTCCAGCCTGCTGGCGCTGGCCGCCTGGCTGACCGTGCCCTGGACGCTGAAGATGGTGATCGGCCATCTGGTGGACACGGTGCCCATCCTGGGGTCCCGCCGCCGCGCCTATGTGCTGATCGGCGCCGCCTTGCAGGTGGCCGCCAACCTGATGCTGGCCGCCGCCGCGGCGGGGATGACCGGGCCGGTGCCGGCGGAGGCCGCCTATGTCGCCGCCTCGCTCGCCGCCGTGCTCGGGCTGGTGGTGCAGGACAGCGTGGCGGATGCGATGACGACGGAGGTGGTGGACCGCACCCACCCCGATGGCACGCCACGGCCGCCAGCGGTGGTGCAGGCGGAACTCGGCGATATCCAGGTGCTCGGCCGCGTCGCGCTGATGGGCGGCGCCTTCGCCGTGGCGGGCGCCGGCGGCTGGCTGGCGCAGATCCTGCCGGCCTCCACCATCTTCCTGATGGCCGCCGCGCTGCCGCTGCCCAGCCTGGTCGCGGCCTTCATGCTGAGGGAATCGGATGAAGCGCCGGGCGGGCGGGATGCGCGCATCCTGTGGGGCGGGCTGGGCTTCGGGGCGGCGATGCTCGCACTCGGCATCGGCCAGCCGCCCTTCGCGGAGGAAATCGGCTTCCTGCTGACGCTGGGCGTGATCCTGGCGCTGCTGCGCGTGACGGTGGCGGAGGTGCCGGCGGCGACGAAACGCGCCATGGCGGCGGCGGCCATCATCATCTTCGCCTTCCGCGCCACGCCATCCCCGGGGCCGGCGCTGCAATGGTGGCAGATCGACGTGCTGGGCTACAGCCAGGGCTTCTTCGGCACGCTCGGGCAATTGGGCACGGGGCTTGCCATCGCCGGCGCGCTGCTGCTCGGCGGGCGGATCGTGCGCTGGCCGCTGGGCGCGGTGTTCTTCTGGCTGGCGGTGCTGAATGCCGCCTTCATGCTGCCCAGCATCGGCATGCTGTACGGGCTGCATGACTGGACGGCGCAGATGTTCGGCTTCGGCGCGCGCACCATCGGCCTGGTCGATACCGCCTTCTCCGCGCCCATGGCGCAGCTGGCGATGATCCCGATGCTGACGCTGATCGCCATGCACGCGCCGGAGGGGCGGCGCGCCACCTGGTTCGCGCTGATGGCATCGTTGATGAACCTGGCGTTGCAGGCCGGTGCCATCGCCTCCCGCGGGCTCAACGCCGTGTTCGAGGTGGGGCGCGGGGATTATGCCGCGCTGCCGGCGCTGGTGATCGCGGCCACGCTGGTCGGGCTGGCGCTGCCGCTGCTGGCGATCCTGGTCTTCGGTCGCCGCCTGGACCAGCCCCGGCCTTCCTGACGATGGCGGCCGGGATGCACGCGGCGCGCTTGTCCCGCATTTGCGCAACAACCCTGTGTTGCGGCGCACGGGTTGCGGTGGCACAATTCTTGACGCTGCGCGTGAGTGAATTGACCTGGATTTGCCCTGCCGGACGCTGCACGCAACGCCCTCCGCCACGCGACGAGTGAGATCCCCCGACCCGATGCAACACCCAGCCCAATGCGGGTCTGGTCCCCGCGCCGCCGCATCCCCCACCGGCGCGCCGCACCGGCCCGTGCCCGGCGGGTTGGCGGGGCAGCCCCATTTCGGCCTGGTCGGCCCGGGCCGGCTGCTGCTCGGCAATCTGGTGGCGGCGCTGCTCTATGCCGGGCTGGGCGCGGCGGTCGGGTCCTTCTTCGGGCAATACGGGCTGTTTCCGGCGCCGATCTGGCTGCCCGCCGGCATTGCCGCGGTGGCCTGCCTGATGGGGGGCGCGAGGCTGGTGCCGGGGCTGTTCCTTGGCTCCTTCGCCGTGAACTGGCTGCTGCTGGATGCGGGGATGGCAAAATCCGCGCTGATTTCCGTCTCCAACAGCCTGGGCCCGCTGGCCGGTGCGATGCTGACGCGGGCGATGCGGCCGCCGACCGGCCTGTTCACCCGGCTGCGGGGCGTGCTGGGCTTCGTCGCCGGCTGCGTGATGCTCCAGGCGGTGCTGAGCGCGGCGGGCGGCACCGCGGCGCTGGTGGCCATGGGCGGCCTGCCGCTGGAGGCCGCCTATTCCGTGTTTTCCCTCTGGGTGCTGTGCGATGCGGGCGGCGTGTTCTTCTTCGCCCCGGCGCTGATGCTGTGGATGGGGGTGGAACGCACCCCGGCCTCCCCCGGCCGCCGCCTGCCGGCGGACGGCATGCGCGCACCCTCCGCCATCGGCGATCGTGCGGTGCTCGCCGTGGCAGCCGGGTTGGCCGCCCTCGTCTTCGCCCTGCCGCCACCGGCCGCCGCCCTGGTGCAGCCGGAGGCGGTGGTGCTGCTGACCATCCCGGTCACCTGGGTGACGCTGCGCATTTCACTGCGCGCCGCCTACAGCCTGCTGACGCTGATCTCCGTGGTGGCGACGGTGGGCACGCTGGCGGGGCTGGGGCCGTTCCAGCCGGATGTCGTGTCGAACCCGCTGCGCGCGGTCGGCATGATGATCGTGCTGATGGCCACCAACGCCCTGGTGCTGATGGCCCTGCTGAGCGAGCGGCGGGAGGCGGAGACGCTGCTGGCCGAGAGCAATATCCGCCTGACCACCGAGGTTGCCGCCCGCACCGCGGAACTGCGCCACCGGGCGGAGACGGATGACCTGACCGGCATCGGCAATCGTGGCCAGTTCCTGCGCCGCCTGCACGAGGCCTTCGCCGAAGCCCGCCGCCAGGGCAGTTCCCTGGCGCTGGTGGTGATGGACCTCGACCATTTCCGCACGCTGAACGACATGCGCGGGCATGCCGCCGGCGATGCCGCGCTGCGGGCCGTGGCGCGGATCGGCGCCGCGCAGCTGGAGGGCCGGCACGCCAGCTTCGGCCGGCTGGGCGGGGAGGTCTTCGCCATCGCCCTGCCGGATGCCGACATGGTCGAGGGGGCCTCCCTCGCGGAAGGCCTGCGCGCCGCCATCGCGCGGCATGCCTTCCTGTTCACGGACGATGCGGCACCGGCAAGGCTGACGGCCAGCCTGGGCGCCACCGCCCTGCTGCCGGGCGATGCCTCGCCCGAGGATCTGCTGCGGCGGGCCGATGCCGCGGTGTTCCTGGCCAAGTCCAAGGGGCGCAACCGGGTGGAGGTGCGGATGGTGAGCGAGGTGCCGAAGGAAATGCGCACCAGCAGCCTGTCGCGCTGAGCCGCCGGTCGCCCTGGGTAGCCTGTCAGGCCAGCCCGAGCAGCGCATAAAGCCGCTGCGAGGGTGGCCAGGCGGCCATGATATCCGCGCGCCAGGCGAAGCTGGCATAGGCGGCGATCAGCAGCACCAGCGCCGTCACCACCCAGCCCGCCACGGCCATGCGATCCGGCGCGCTGGCCGGTGCATCGCCCAGCCGGTCCTGCGCCGCGGCACCGGCCGGGGGCGCCGGGGTCAGCGTTGGCTCATCCTCGGGCGCGGGCGTCTCGGCGGGCGCCTCAGCCGCGGAGGCGGGCTGCGACTCGGGGGAGGATTCGGCCGCAATGCCCGCGGCCGGCGCCTCGGGCAGCGCGGCGCGGAAGCTGTGGCCGCAGCGGGCGCAGCGCAGCATCCGCGGCCCCGCGGCCAGCGCCTGGTCCGGGACATCGTATTCGGCGCTGCAACTTGGGCAGGAAATGCGCATGCGGGCACAGTTTTGCGGCGCCGCGCGCCCCGCGTCCAGCCATGAAGCCGCGGCAGCGCCGCATTGCCGCGCCGGGATCATTTGGCGCGGCGCCCGCTGCGTGGCAGACAGCACCCATGGTGCGCTTCGAGGCAGTCGGCCTTCGCTACCCCGGCGGTGGCCCGAATACCGGATCCTGGGGGCCGGAGGCGCTGGTCGACGTGACCTTCGCCCTGCCCCAGGGGTCCTTTACCTGGCTGCTCGGTCCCTCCGGGGCGGGCAAATCCTCGGTGCTGCGCCTGATGCACCTGGCGCTGCGCCCGACACGGGGGGAGGTGGAGGTGCTGGGCCTGCGCACCGCCAGCGCGCGCCGCGCCGACCTGGCCCCGGTGCGGCGGCGGATTGGCGTGGTGTTCCAGGATTTCCGCCTGCTGCCCTATCTGTCCGCCTTCGACAATGTGGCGCTGCCGCTGCGCCTGGCCGGGCGGCCGGAAGCCGCGCTGCGCGCCGATGTGGCGGAGATGCTGCGCTGGGTTGGCCTGGCCGGCCGGGCGGAGGCCCTGCCGCCGGAGCTTTCGGGCGGCGAACAGCAGCGCATCGCCATCGCCCGCGCCGTGGTGCACCGCCCGGCCCTGCTGGTGGCGGATGAACCCACGGGCAACCTGGACAACCATCAGGCGCGCCGCCTTCTGGCCCTGCTGCGGGAGATGAATCGCCTGGGCACCACGGTGGTGGTGGCCACCCACGACGAGGATCTGGTGGCCCGCTTTCCCGCCCCATCCCTGCTGCTGCATGATGGCCGGCTGCATGATGTGGATGGTGCGCGCGGCGTGGATGCGGCCGATGGCGACGACCCCGCCGGCCATCCCGGAGCCTGGCCGGAAGCGCCCCAGGCGGAGGATCCGCCGCCCCCGGCGGCCGACCTCCAACCCGATCCCCAACCCCACCCGGCCGAATTCCCGGAGCCGCCGCGCCACGCCAACCGCCCGCCGCCCTATATCGTCCGCCCGCCGGATCCGCGCCGGGGGCCGCCCCCCCGTGGCTAGGCGGCGCCGGTATTCGCGCGATCCGCTGGGGTTGCGCCGGGCGCTGTCCGGGCTGCTGCTGCCCGGGCTGGTCGCCGCCATGGCGCTGCTGGCGGCGCTCGCCCTGGCCGGCGCGCAGGGTGCGGCGACGCTGGCCGAGCGCTGGCAGCGCGGTGCCGCCGCGGCGGTAACGGTACAGATCCCGGACGCCGATGCGGCGCGGCTGGAGCGCGCCGTGGCCGCCCTGCGCCAGATGCCGGAGGTCGCCTTCGCCCAGGCGATGGAGCCGGAACGGCTGGCCGCGCTGCTGCACCCCTGGCTGGGCGACAACCCGGCCATCGCCGTGCCCGGCGTGATCGAGCTTCGGCTGCGCGATGCGCGCACCGACCCGGTGCTGATCGGCGACCGCCTGGCCGAATCGGTGCCTGGCGCGATGGTGGAGGCGCATGGCCTGTGGGTGCAGCGCCTGGCGGCGCTGGCGCGCAGCCTGCAGGCCATCGCGCTGGGCGTGCTGCTGCTGGTCGCGGTGGTGGCCGCCGCGGTGGTGGCGGTGGCCACCCGCGCCGGGATCGCCGCCCGGCGCAACGCGATCGAGGTGCTGCACGGCCTGGGCGCGCGGGATGGCGACATTGCCGGCCGCTTCGCCCGGCGCCTCGGCCTGTTGGCGGCCACCGGCGCACTGGTGGGCGCTGCCGTCTCCGTGCCCGCGCTGGCGCTGCTGGTGGATCTCGCCGGTCCCTGGGTGGGGGCGGAGGGGCGGCTGGACAGCCTGGCGGGGCTGCCCTGGGCCGGGCTGCTGGCGCTGCCGCCGGTGGCCTATCTGGTCGGCTGGGCCACGGCGCAGGCCACCGTGCGGCGCTGGCTGCATCAATTGCCGTGAAGCGCCTGTTGCTTCTGGCCGGCGGTCTGGGCCTGGCCGGGCTGGGGCTGCTCGGCTGGGGCTATCTGCAGTTCCTGGCGGGCGCCACGGCGCCGGTGGCGGATCCGGTGCGCCCGACGGACGCGATCGTGGTGCTGACCGGCGGCGGGGACCGGGTGGAAACGGCGCTGCTGCTGCTGGAACAGGGCGTGGCGCCGCGGCTGCTGGTCTCCGGCGCGCATGCCGGGCTGACGCTGGCGGAGCTGGCGCGCGCGCATGGCCGCGACCCGGCGGCGCTGGCCAGCCGGGTCGCGCTTGGCCGGGCGGCGGCCACCACGCGGGGCAATGCGGTGGAGGTGGCGGCCTTCGCGCGGAGCGCCGGCATCGGGACCCTCCGCCTGGTTACCGCGGGCTACCACATGCCCCGGGCGCTGCTGGAGCTGCGCCGCGCGGCGCCGGGGCTGGAGGTGGTGCCCCATCCGGTGGTGCCGGCCGCCCTGCGCAAGCGGGGCGATGCCTCGGGTGGGGGCCGCGGTCTGCCTGGGTTGCGCCGATGGACCCTGCTGCCCGGCGAGTATCTGAAGTATGTGGCCGCAGCGGCCGGGCTCACGCGTTTCCTGCCGGCGAAGGAGTCGGCGCGACAATGACCTGGCTGCGATCCCTGCTGTTCAACATCCTGTTCTTCGGCATCACCGCCGTGATCGGCACGCTGGCCGTCCCGACCCTGCTGATGCCGCGGTCGGCGGCGCTGCGGGTCACCCGGCTCTGGGCGCAGCTGGTGGTCCTGGCGCTGCGCTTCAGCGTCGGCGTGCGGGTGGAGGTGCGGGGCTGGGAAAACCTGCCGCCGGGCGGCGTGGTGATCGCGGCCAAGCATCAATCGGCCTTCGACACCATCATCTGGCTGAGCCTGCTGGAAAAGCCGGCCTATGTGATGAAGAAGGAACTGCTCTCCATCCCGATCTATGGCTGGCACGCCCGCAATGCCGGGATGATCCCGGTGGACCGCGCGGGCGGCGGGCCGGCGCTGCGCGGCATGGTGCGGGCGGCCGCGGCCGCGGTGGCCGGCGGGCAGCAGGTGGTGATCTTTCCGGAAGGCACGCGCACCCCGGTGGGGCAACGCGTGGCCTATCAGCCCGGGGTCGTTGCCATCGCCTCCGGCACCGGGGCGCCGGTGGTGCCGGTGGCGACCGATAGCGGGCGGGTCTGGGGCCGGCGGCATTTCCTGAAGCGGCCGGGGGTGATCCGCATCGCCATCATGCCGCCGCTGCCGCCCGGGCTGAACCGGGCGCGGATGCTGGCCGCGCTGGAGACCCAGATCGAGGACATGACGGACAGACTGATGTCCGAAGCGCAACACAGTGATCCACTGTACCCTGTGGATAAATCTGTGGGTTGACAGTCCGGAGCGCTGGCTTCGGCAAGGCGGCGGCTGATGCGGAATGTTTCCGAAATCGGTCAAACCATTGATGGGACGTCAATTCGCCTCCGGGCGGGCGCGTTTAACCTATTGAAATCGCTCATATGCACGAATAGGGCCGGACATCCGTAAACGGGGCGGAACGGCCCTCGCCCTGCCGGATCGTTCAAGGGGTTAACGGTGGCCGGCGCGGTGGATTACTTCTGCCGCAACGCGCGGCAGCCGATCCATTCCGCGGCAAACATTATTCTACTGAAACGAGCTGCGGATCGTCCGGCAGCAGGGCCGCCAGCCGCGCCAGGCCCCGGTCGCGCACGCCCATCTCGGCCAGATGGGCCAGCGTATTCAGCAGGTAGTCCCGGTTCCGCCCCATCTGGCCCACCCCGCGGGCAATCACCTGCGCTGCCGCCGGATCGGTCAGGTCGCGCACATAAAGGCGGCAGCTGCGATTGGCCACGTAGCTGACCGCCGGCACCGCCGGGCTGCCGGGCGCATCCAGCCGGCGCACCGGCAGCACGCGGCGGTGATACACAACCTCCGCCCCATCCGGCAGTTCGCGGTCGTCCAGGTAGCGCAGAACCGCAGCGGCCGCCGCCTCCGGCACGCGGAACAGCACGCCGCGGCAGGCGCCGCCGCGATCCAGCCCCAGCACCAGGCCCGGCGCCTCGGGCGTGCCCCGGTAGCGGTGGGACCACAGGCAGAAGCGGCGATGATAGCCGCCGAGCAGCGCCGGGTGGCAGCCGGCATGGTCGAAGCCGGGCCGCCAGATCAGCGAGCCGTAGCCGAACACCCACATGGCGCCGTCATGCAGCGGCAAGGCTTCGACGCTGTGGGGAATGGGGGAGGATGCCTGCACGGATGGACCGGACTGGGCTATACTGCCCCCCAGGATGGAAATGAAGACCCCCGCCACCGCCCCTTCGCGCCGCCGCACCCTCGGCCCGCGCCTGGCGCTGGGCGCCCTGGTGCTGCTGATCGCCCTCGGCGCCGGCCATGCCGTGCTGTGGCGGATGATGGCGCATCAGCTGGAAGCGGGGCTGGCCACCTGGGTGCAGGTGCGGCGGGCGCAGGGCTGGCGGGTGGACCATGCCCCCCCGATCCGCAGTGGCTGGCCGTTTTCCGCCACCCTCACCCTGGGCGCGGTGCGGCTGGAAGGCGGCGCGGCCACCCTGCCGGGCGGCCTGGTGCTGGATGCCGAGCGCGTCGTGCTGCGCGTCACCCTGCCGCGGCTCAATCGCCTGCGGGTGGAAATGCCCGGTGCGCAGCGCCTGGCGATGGCCGGCGGGGAATGGCGCTTCGCGGCGGATGAGCTGGTGGCGCTGGTGCCGCTGGAGCCGGACACCCCCCCGCGGGGGGCGGTGTTCCTGGCGGAACGGCTGCGCCTGTCCACCCCGGCCGGGCCGATGGATGTGGCCCGCGCCCGGCTTTCGGCCGACAGCTCCTCCACCGCGACCCAGGATGAACCGGCGGTCACGCTGGATCTCTCGGCAGAGGGGATCGACCTGCCGGTTTCGGCCGACTCCACCCGCGGCTTCGGCCGCCGGATCGACGCTGTTCTGGCCGAGTTGTCGCTCAGCGGCCCGGTGCCGCCCGGGCGGGTGCCGGCGCTGCGGGCGGAAGCCTGGCGCGATGGCGGCGGGTCGCTGGAACTGCGCCAGGTGGCGCTGCGCTGGGGCCCGGCGGAGGTCGCGGCCGCGGCCACCCTGGCATTGGATGAGGCGCTGCAACCGATGGGCGCCGGCACGCTGCGCGTGACCGGCGCGGCGGAGGCGCTGCAGGCGCTGACGGATGCCGGCGTGGTCGGGCGGCGTGCGGCCGGCACCGCCCGCATCATGCTGCCGCTGATGTCCCGCCCCACCCCCGGCGGCGGCACGGAGATCGAGGTGCCGGTAACGGTGGAGGACCGCACCCTGGCCATCGCCCGCATCCCGGTGCTGCGCTTCCCGACGCTGGACTGGCCGCTGGCTGGCACGGTTTCGCGCTGAACCCGGGCGCTGAACCCGGGCGCAACCCCACGGCAGCGCCTATCACGGGGATAGAGGCAGCGGCCTGGAGGCGGCCTCGGGTTACGCCTAGCTTGACCTTCACCGAGGGGCAGCGACCGCTCCTCCCCTCCGAAGGAAGCGCAAGATGTCCCGCCTGACGTTCACCGCCTTGGCCCTGGGCCTGGCCCTGCCCCTGCTGCCCGCCGCCATCCCGCAGGCCGAGGCGCAATCCGCCACCTGCCGCAACCGGGTCTTCGTGGATTCGGTCTACCAGAACGGCCTGGGCGGCGACCGCTTCGAATACATGGTGCAGCTCCGCAACGGCACCGCCAACCCGGTGACCCTGCAACTCAACTTCGGCGGCTTCGGCAGCACCGTCACGCTGTTCAGCCCGCAGCTCGTCGGCATCACCCTGCCGGCGCATGGCAGCCAGACCATCCGCTTCGGCAACGGCACCAATGGCAACATCAACATGGGCAACGTGTCCGTGGTGTATGACGGCCCGGCGACCGCCGGCCGCGCCGCCGTCGCCGTCAGCAACTGCCGCTGAAGCACGCCGCCGGCCGCAAGCGCTGGCGGCGTATCCGTGCGCGCCGGAATCGGCTAGCTTCGTCCCATGCTTGAGCTGGTCGATATCGGCCGATCCTACCGCGTCGGCCCGGGCGAGATGCACATCCTGCGGCATCTCTCGCTGACCGTTGCCGCCGGGGAGCTGGTCTCCATCATGGGTGGCTCCGGCTCCGGCAAGACCACGCTGATGAACATCATCGGCCTGCTCGACAAGCCGACCACCGGGCAGTACCGGATCGATGGCCAGGACGTGCTGCGCGCGGAGGCGCGGGAGCTGTCGCGGCTGCGCAACCGGCTGATCGGCTTCGTCTTCCAGTCCTTCTTCCTGCTGCCGCGGCTGAATGCCTGGCGCAACGTGGCGCTGCCGCTGATGTATCGCGGCACGCCGGAGGCCGAGGCGCGGGCACGCGCCGTCGCCATGCTGGACCGCGTCGGCCTGGCGGAGCGGACGGAGCATATGCCCGCCATGCTGTCCGGCGGCCAGAAGCAGCGCGTCGCCATCGCCCGCGCGCTGGTGGGGGAGCCGCGCGTGATCCTGGCCGATGAGCCGACCGGCGCGCTCGACCCCAAGGTGAGCCAGGAGATCATGGATCTGTTCCTGGAGCTGAAGCGCGAATTCGGCGTGCTGATCCTGATCATCACGCATGACCCGGGCGTGGCCGCGCAATGCGAGCGCCAGGTGGTGCTGGCCGATGGAAGGGTGACGGAGCTGGCGCGCCCATGCTGAAGCGCGTGGTGGCGGAAGCCGTCGCCAACCTGCTGGCCTCCCGCCAGCGTTCGGCGCTGGCGCTGCTCGGCATCGTCATCGGCGCGGCGGCGGTGATCGCCATGCTGAATGTCGGCGCCATCGCGCGGAACGAGACCATCCGCCAGTTCCGCCAGCTCGGCACGGACATCCTGATGCTGCGGGCCGATGGCAATGCCGGCCTCGGCAACTTCCAGCTGGCCGACCTCGAGGCGCTGCCGCGGGAGGTGCCGGCGGTGGCGGAGGTGGCGCCCTTCGTCATCGGCGGCGGCAGCGTGCAGCATGAGGGGCAGGTGGTCAGCACCTCCAACCTCGGCGTCACCGCCGCTTTCGCGCAGGTGACGCGGATGCGGATGCAGGCCGGGCGCTTCATCTCGGAGTATGACCGGTTCGAGCTGTATGCCGTGGTGGGCGCCGGCCTGGCCCAGCAACTCTCGACGCCCTACGCACCGGTCGGCATCGGCAGCGGCGTCAGGATCGGGCGCTACGTCTTCACCGTGATCGGCGTGGTGGAGCCGATGCTGCAAAGCCCGATGATGCCGGTGGATATCGACAACACCCTGTTCGTCTCCATCCCCAATGTCCGCCGCATCATGGCCAACCCGGCCCTGTCGATGGCGGTCGTGCGGATGCGCCAGGATGCGGATGCGGAAGCGGTGGTCGGGCAGTTGCAGCGCCACCTGGGCCCCCGCCTGCGCGACCAGCGGCTTTCCGTGCAATCCGCGCGGCAGCTGATTGCCGGCATGCAGAACCAGATGCAGCTGTTCACCCTGCTGCTGGGTGCGGTGGGCGCCATCGCGCTGGCCCTCGGCGGCGTCGGCGTGATGAACATCATGCTGGTCTCCATCGCGGAGCGGCGGCGGGAGATCGGCGTCCGGCTGGCGATCGGCGCGGAGCCCGGGGATATCCGCACGCTGTTCCTGGCGGAGGCGGTGCTGCTATCCGTCACCGGCGGGGTGATCGGCATCTTCCTCGGCCTCGCCGCGGCCTGGGGCTTCGCCTGGCTGTCGGGCTGGGACTTCGTGCTGTCGCCCACCGCGGCGCCTCTCGGTGCCGGGGTATCCGTGGCGGTCGGGATCTTCTTCGGCTTCTACCCCGCCGTCATGGCATCCCGCCTGGATCCGATCGAGGCATTGCGGGCGGAGTAGCCTCCGCCGCGTCGCCCAGCGTGATCGGCGGCTCGCCGGTCGGCTGGGCGATGGCGAGCACCGGCAGGGCGGATGGGGTTGCCATGCTGGCCGCATCGGGGGCGCCGCGCAGCACCGCCGGCGTGCCGCAGGCCGTCAGCATCAGCATCGCCGCCAGCGGGGCGCCAGGCAGCACCCGCGGCTTCCGTCGCGGCATGCTCATCCGCGGATGCTGCAGGAGGTGACCCGCAGCGTGACCACGCTGCCGACCAGCGGGCCCGGAAAGGGCCGGATGCTGGGCCGTTCCGATTGCGTCCCGGGATCGGCCTGGTCCACGACCAGCTGGCCGCTGGTCGCCTGCCGCCCCCTGCGCAACTCGATCTCCACGGCATAGCGCAGCGGCACATGGGTGGTGTTGCTGAGGACCACCTGGATGGGCTGCCCGCCGCCGGGGCTGAAGACGCGGTCCAGCCGCAGGCGGCAATAGCCCTGGCTGGCCGGGTGGTACTGGAGGTTCTGGTCCTGCCATTCATGGCCATGCGCCAGGGCCGCGCCGCTGCCCGCGATCGGGGTCGCCAGCCAAAGGGCTGCCGCCACCAGCCAGGTTCCTCGGGTCATGGCCACACTCCTGCCTCGCGCGGCGGAATCGTTCTGCACCGGCGGCGCGCGGCAGATTGCACGGGGCGCAATCGCCCGGCAATTCGCCATTGCCGATCTCCAGCATAGGCAATGGCTTGCCGCACTGCATTGCTTCCGCGGGCTGCGCGATGAGATACTTTGCCGGATGCGACATGACAGGAAGCAAAGGGGCTGGCGGGTGGCATGGCATGTGGTGGCCGGGGTCGGCGCCCTGCTGGCCCTGCTGACGGGTCCGGCGGCGGCCCAGCCGCGCCCGCCGGCCGGCGCCGTGCCGCTGACCCTGCCGGAGGCGGTGGCGCTGGGCCTGCGGAACAACCGCGGCATCCGCGGCGAATACCTGCAACGCATCGCGGACCGCTTCGCCCTGCGCGTGGCGGAGGACAGCTTCACGCCCCGCCTCAGCCTGGCCGCGGAGGCCGCGCGGTCCCGCAGCGCGGGCACCAATGTCACCCGCTATGCGGTGGGGCCGGTGGTCACGGTGGATACGCCGACCGGCGCGGTGTTCACCATGTCCTGGCTGAACAACCAGACCAATACGCGCGGCCAGGCGCCGCAGGGGCCGTCCCAGCTCGGCATCCAGGTGGTGCAGCCGCTGCTGGCCGGTGGCGGCATCGACTACGCCCTGGCGCCGCGCCGCATCGCCCGCATCTCCGAACAGGGGGCGCAGCTGCGGCTGAAGGGGCAGGTGATCGACCAGATCACCCAGATCATCGTCGCCTACCGCGCCCTGTTGCAGACCCAGGAACAGACCCGCATCGCGGAGGAAAGCCTGCGCCGCGCGCGCGACCTGGTGGAGGTGAACCGCGTGCTGATCGCAGCCGGCCGGCTGGCGCAGGTGGAGTTGATCCAGTCCGAAGCCAGCATCGCGCAGCAGGAGCTGCAATTGATCGCCGCCCGCAATGCCGGTGAATCGGCGCGGCTGTCGCTGCTGGTGCTGATGGGCATCGACCCGTCCTCCCGCATCTGGGCGGCGGAGCGGCCGGCCGCGCCGGCGGTGCGGGTGGAGCTGGATCGGGCGCTGGAAACCGCCTTCGCGAACCAGCCCGCCTACCTGTCCCGCCTGCTGAGCATCGAGATCAGCCGCATCAACCTCGACATCGCGCGCAACCAGCGCCTGTGGGATGTCTCCGTGGTGGCGGGCGCCGGGCAGCAGGCGCTGCGGTCCCAGGTGCTGGAGACGATCGGCGCGCTGTCCACCGTGCGGTCCGACTTCAACATCGGGCTTCGCGTGAACATCCCGATCGGCGGCCTGTCCCGCGAACAGCAGGAGGTCAACGCGACCGTCGCCTTGCGGCAGAACGAGGTGCTGGTGGAGGAAGCGCGCGACCAGCTGCGCCGCCAGGCCGAGGACGCGGTGCGGAACATCGAGGCCCAGCGCCGCCAGGCCCAGCTTGCCACCCGCGCGCGGGACCTGACGGCGCAGCAATTGGCGGCGGAGCTGGTGAAGCTGCAGGCCGGGCGCTCCAGCAACTTCCAGGTGGTGTCCTTCCAATCCGCCCTGCAACAGGCCGAAAGCGCGGAGCTGGCCGCGGTGATCGCCTATCTCAATGCCCTGACGGCGATGGACCAGGTGCTGGGCACCACGCTGGATACCTGGCGCATCAGCCTGAACGAACGCTGATGGAAACCCACGATTCCGTGCCGGCACCGGCGCTGGGGGATGCGGCGCGGCTGGCCGCCAGCCTCGCCGGATGCGCGGCCGGCTATGTGCTGCTGCGGGCGGAGGGGCGGCCCCGGCTGCACGCGGCGCATGGCCTCGACCCGGCGCTGCTGGACGGGCTGACGGAGAGCGCCTTCATGGCCGAACCGCCGCCGGGCGCGGGGATCCAGGCGCCGCCAGGCGCGGGGATCCAGGCGCTGCCCGCGCTGCCGGCCACCCCGCCGCTGCTGCTGCATGCCGGCGTGAAGCTGGTCTCCGCCACCGGCGCGGCGCTCGGCGTGCTTGGCGTGGCGGATGCCGCGGCGCGGGCGCTGACGCCCGCCCAGGCGGAGGGCCTGGGCCTGCTGGCCGCGCGGGTGGTGGCGGATCTGGAGCTGCACGGCCGGATGGTCGCGCTGGATGCGGCGGAGGCCGAGATCCGCGCGGCGCATGACCGGCTGGAGCTGGATTTCAACGCCGCGCTGGACGGCATGGCCGATGGCGTGGTGACGCTGGGCAGCGATGGCGCGGTGCTGGCGATGAACCACGCCGCCGCCGCCATGCTCGGCCTGGATGCGGAGGCCGCGCGGGGCGCCACGCTGCTGGTGCTGCTGCCCGGCGATGGCGATGCCGATGACCTGCTGGATGCGATCCTGGCGCCGGTGGGGGGGGAGGAGGCGCCGCCACGCCGCACCGTGACCTTCGGCGCGCGGCGGCTTTCCGTGGTCAGCCGCGCCTATCGCCTGCGCGTCGGCGCCGCGCGCGGCCGGCTGGGCCTGACCGCGACGCTGACCGATGTGACGGAGACGGAGCGCCTGGCCGAGGCCGAGGCGGCGCTGACACGCGACCTGGCGGACCAGCACCGCAAGCTGCAAACCGCCTATCTGCAACTGGAAAATGGCGCCATCCGCATGCAGCAGGTGGCGCGGCGCGTGCGGCTGGCGCGCATGGGCGCCGCGGCCGGCGTGGCGCTGCTGCTGCTGGCCACCGGCGCCTATGCCTGGCTGCCGGCCCCAAGCTGGACCGCCGCCGCGCCAGCGCCCTCCGGCGGGCCGAGCCTCACCCTGGTGCCGCAGCCGGTCTCGGCGCGAATTTCCGTGGTCGGCATGCTGGATGCCGGGTCGCTGGTCAGCGTGGTCGGGCCGTTCGACGGGCTCGTGCAGGAAAGGCTGTTCCAGTATGGCGGCCAGGTGGAACGCGGCCAGCCACTGCTGCGGCTGAATCTGGCCGAGGTGGAGGTCCGGCTGCGCGATGCCCGCACCGGCCAGATCCGCGCCCGCCAGCGCGTGACGGAACTGCGCGGCTGGGAGACGGGCTTCGAAGTGGCGCGCGCCCGGCGCGCCGTGGCGCAGGCGCGGCTGGAGGCCAACGACCTCAATGCCCGCGCGGCGCAGACCCGCATGCTGCTGTCGCGCGGCATCATCGCCGCCGATGAGCACCGCGCCTTGGTGCAGCAACAGCGGAACCAGCAATTGCAGGTGCAGGCGGCGGAGAACGACCTGGAGGCGACGCTGGCGCGCGGCGATGCCGAGACGCTGCGCATCGCCGAACTCGAACTCGCCAATGCCGAGGCCAAGGTGCAGGAGCTGGAGACGGACCTCGCCAATGCCACCATCCTCGCCCCGGTCGCCGGCGTGGTGCTGATGCCGCCCGAGGGCCAGGGCGGCCGGCGGCCCGAGACGGTGGAGGCCGGATCCCGCGTGCAGCGCGGCCAGACCATGTTCACCATCGGCGCGCTGGAGACCTTCCAGGTGCGCGCCAGCGTGGATGAGATCGACGTCAACAAGGTGCGGATCGGCCAGCGCGTGACGGTCACGGGCGATGCCTTCGGCGAGCTGGTGCTGGAAGGCCGCGTCACCGCGGTGGCCGCCCAGGCCAGCGGGGAATCGGCCACGCGCCTGGGCATGCCGAGCTTCCCGATCGCCGTGGCGGTGGAAGGGCTGACGCCGGATCAGCGCCGCCAATTGGCGGTCGGCATGTCCGCCAGCCTGTCCATCGTCACCTATGACAACCCCGCCGCCCTGGTGCTGCCGCCCCATGCCGTGCAGGACCAGGGCGGCAGCCGCGCCGTGCGGGTGCGGCGCGACGGGGCGGAAGCCTGGGTGCCAGTGGTGCTCGGCATCAGCACGCCGGAGGGGGTGGAGATCCGCAGCGGCCTGGTGGCCGGGGATGTGGTGCTGCCCTGACTACATCGCCCGGTGGGCGCGCCATTTGGTGGCGCGTTCGAAGGCATGGCCGGCGCGCAGCACCAGCGCATCCTCGAAGGGCCGGCCGATGATCTGGGCACCCACCGGCAGCCCGGCTTCGCCGAAGCCGGTGCAGACCGCCAGCGCCGGCTGGCCGGTCAGGTTGAAGGGCATGGTCAGGCCGGGGTTTTCCAGGCTGGCGAATTTCGGCACCTGGTCGATCGGCGGGGCTTCCGCCGGTTGCGCGGCGGTCACCAGCAGGTCCAGCCCCGCCATCGCCGCCTTCACCTGATCGCAGAGCTGCCGGCGGCGCCGCTGCGCCTGGAGATAATCCGGCGCCGTGACCAGCGCGGCCAGCGCCAGCCTTTCCCGCAGGATCTCGCCATAATCGTTGAAGCGGGCGCGCAGCCAGGGCTCATGCAGCGCATGCGCCTCCGACATCAGGATCAGCCAGCCGGCGGCGTGGAACTCCGCCAAGGGCGGCAGGGTGACATCCGACACCACGGCGCCCTCCGCGCGCAGCACATCGGCCAGGTGGTCCACCCCGGCACGGACGGCGGGGCTGGCGGTGATGTCCTGCTCATGGAAATGGCGGATCACGCCGATCCGCAGGCCCTTCACGCCGCCGGCCAGCCCGCCCAGCAGGTCCGGCACGGGGCGATCGGCGGAGGACGGGTCAGCGGGGTCGTGGCCGGCCATGGCCTGCAGCAGCAGGGCGCAATCCTCCACCGTCCAGGCGATCGGGCCGGTGGTGTCCAGGCTCTGCGCCAGCGGCAGCACGCCGCTGCGCGAACACAGCCCGTAGGTGGGCTTGATGCCGGCCAGGCCGCACAGCCCGGCCGGGCCGCGGATGGACCCGCCGGTGTCGCTGCCCGTGGCGCCGAGCACGAGGCCCGCCGCGACGGCCGCCGCCGCCCCGGTGGAGGATCCGCCGGTGAAGCGGCTGGGGTCCCAGGGGTTGCGGGCGGGCGGCCAGGGCAGGTCGAAGCTGGGGCCGCCCCAGGCGAATTCATGCGTCGCGGTCTTGCCGATCATCACCGCCCCGGCCTCCGCCCAGTCGCGCACCGCCGCGGCATCCTGCGCCGGGACATGATGCTCCAGGATGCGGGAATGGCCGGTGGTGGGGATGCCGGCGGTTTCGTAGATGTCCTTGTGGCCGATCGGGATGCCGTCCAGCGGACCCTTCAGCGCGCCGGCCATCTGCCGTCCCTCCGCCGCGCGGGCCTGGGCGCGGGCCAGCTCGGGCGTCAGGCGGATGAAGGCGTGCAGCACCGGGTTCAGCGCGGCGGCGCGGGCCAAGGCGACCTCCGCCAGTTCGACCGGGGAAAGCTGTTTCGCGGCGATCAGCCGGGCGGCCTCGGCCAGGCCCAAGGGCAGTTCGGTGGCTGGTCCGCTCATGGCCGGAACACCGTGGCGGGTTCCAGCGCCACCCGGTCCTGCGGGCGCAGGCGGTCCGTGGCGGCGGTGAGGTAGCGGCTGGCGTCGAGGATGCTGGCCCGCTGCGCCGGCGTCAGCACCAACCCGGCGCGGGCGATCATGGCGTCGAACAGGGCTTCGGGCATCGGCTCGGGCATGGCGGGTCCCTCCTGGCCGGGGGATCATGCGCTTTATGCGGCGCCTGTCATCCCACCCCCTCGCGGCGGCGGCGCGGGCTGTGGTATTTGTCCGGCGGCGTCTCCGTAGCTCAGCCGGATAGAGCACCAGATTCCTAATCTGGGGGCCGTGGGTTCGAATCCCGCCGGGGACACCACCACCATCGCCCACAACCACTCTCCCGGCGGATGGCCGGCGCGCTGGGTGCCAGGTTTCCCGGGGTTTCGGCACGAGAGCTCGGGCTTTCGGAAGCGGAACGAGCCCCCGTTTTGCTCTCTGTTTGGCGCCTTCTCTCCGGACCTCGGGACTTTGCCAGATTTGGTCCTGAGCTATTTCCCCAGGCCAAAGGCCTGGTTTCGGCGTCGGGTCCCTGCCCGCAAATTGGCATCCCCTATCGGGGAGGGGTTGGTCAGCAACGGCCGGCGACGCTTCAGAAAATACGCTTGGCGCCACCTCGCTGCGACGACGGCAATCGGATCAACGTTGCCATGGCATCCGCCAGGTTCTGCGAGACCGGCTCGCCCTCCACCCCGCAAGACCCGCAATACGCACCAACAAACCGCCAGCCGCGCAGGCGGGGACCAAACATGACCGCGTCTCCGCTGATCCGATAGCGGGCTGGCCTCTGCGTCTCGCCGCCGCTGCCCGCCTGACCGAGCATGCGGCAAGCGCGTGCCCAGCCCGCCGATGTGGCGCAGGCGCTGGCGGCGCTGTGCCTGCCAGCGGAAACGCGGCACGGATTGAGGTCGTCCGCCGTCGAGCTGCCTACCTCAATCCGCGTTGCAGACTTCTTTCGAGGCGCTGCGAATACTGGCTCATCGTAAAGCACAGCACGAAATAGACGGCAGCGGCGAAGACATAGGCTTCCGTCGCGAAGCCCAGCCAGTTCGGGTCGCCCAGCGCGGCGCGCAGCGTGGTGAAGAAGTCGAACACGCCGATGACGACCACCAGCGTGGTGTCCTTGAACAGCCCGATGAAGGTGTTGACCTGGGACGGAATGGTGATGGTGAGGGCCTGCGGCAGGATCACCAGCCGCATCTTCTTCCAATAGGACAGGCCGATCGCGTCTGCGGCCTCATACTGCCCGCGCGGCATGGCCTGAAGCCCGCCGCGGATCACTTCCGCCATGTAGGCGGCGGTGAACAGCGTATAGGCCACCAGCACGCGCGCCAGGCGGTCCAGCGTCACGCCCTCGGGCAGGAACAGTGGCAGCATGATGGCCGCCATGAACAGCAGGCTGATCAGCGGCACCCCGCGCACGCATTCGATGACGGCGGTGCTGAACCATCGCACCAGCGTCAGGTCGCTGCGGCGCCCCAGCGCCAGCAGGATGGCCAGCGGGTAGCCCAGCGCCAGGCCATAGACGGCGATGATGCCGGTGATCGTTAGGCCGCCCCACAGCCGCGTCTGCACCGGCTCCAGGCCGAATACGCCGCCACCCATCAGCACCAGCATCGCCGGCGCCGCCACCGCCCAGGCCACCAGCAGCCCGCGGCCCCAGAAGCGCCGCTGCGTGGAAGCCACCACCATGACGATGAGGATCGACAGCATCGTCGCCGGCCGCCAGCGCTGTTCATAGGGATACAGGCCGAAGACGGAAAACCAGAACTTCTCCCGGATGAAGGCCCAGCAGGCGCCGCCGGCTTCCCGGCACGCATTGGCGTTGCCGTTCCAGGTGGCGCGCGCCACCGCCCAATCCCAGAAGGGCGGCACCACCCACCACAGCAGCCCCATGCAGCCCAGGGTGATGGCGATGTTCAGCGGGCCGGCGAAGCAGGCGCGGGCGAAATCCAGGGCGCGGGCGGCAAAGCCGGGCAGGGTGGGGGCGGCCCGTCGCGAAACATCGGCCATGGCTCAGCGCTCCATCAGCGCGACGCGCGCATTGTACCAGTTCATCAGGGCGGAGGTGGCGAGGCTGAGCGCCAGATAGATCGTCATGAAGATGGTGATCACCTCGATCGCCTGGCCGGTCTGGTTGATGGAGGTGTTGGCGACGGAGACGAGATCCGGATAGCCGATCACCACCGCGAGCGAACTGTTCTTCGTCAGGTTCAGGTATTGCGAGGTCATCGGCGGGATCATGACGCGCAGCGCCTGCGGCAGGATCACCAGCCGCATGATACGCCCGCCCGGCAAGCCGAGTGCGTGCGCGGCTTCCCACTGACCGCGATGCACGGATTGGATGCCGCTGCGCACGATCTCCGCCACGAAGGCGGAGGTGTAGACGACGAGACCGATCAGCAAGGCGAAGAATTCCGGTGAGAGCGCGAGGCCGCCTTCGAAGTTGAAGCCCGCCATCTCAGGCCATTCCACGCGCGGCACGAAGCCCACGGCGAGGGACAGGGCCGGGAAGCCGAGCAGCATCGCAAGGCCCGGCAGCACCGTTGGCCGGCGGTCTCCGGTGGCTATCTGGCGCGCCTTTTCACGGCGCAGCAGCCACCACCACCCGATCGCCCCCGCCAGCAGCGCACCGAGGAAGGCGTAGAGCGCGGCGTCCGCCATCAAGGCGGGAATATTCAGGCCGCGCTGGCTGAGGAAGACACCCGGCAGCGGGCTCAGCGCCTGCCGCACGGATGGCATTTGCAACATCACCGCGTGCCAGAACACCAGCTGGAGCACGAGCGGCGTGTTGCGGATGATCTCGATATAGCCGCCGGTCAGGGAGCGCAGCAGTGGATTGGTGGACAGCCGCGCCAGCCCCAGCATCACGCCAAGGATGGTGCAGAGCAGGCAACCCACGATGGCGACGCGCAGCGTGTTCAGCAGGCCCACGGTCAGTGCCTGGCGGTAGGTATCCGCCGGCGTGTAGGGGATCAGGCTCTCGCCAATCGGGATGCCAGCGGAGCGATCCAGGAAGCCGAAGCCGAATTGCAGTCCGCGGGACGCCATGTTGGTCTGGGCGTTGGACCACAGCCACAGGCCGGCGGCGACCAGCACGGCCAGCAGTAGCGCCTGGATGATGATGCCGCGGGCGGGTCCGCGGGCCAGGTGCAGCGCGGCACTGGTGGGGCTGCTCATGCAACGCGATTTCCGGATGAGAGGGGAGAAGGGGGCCGGGTGGCCCCCTTCCGTCAGCTCGGCCCGAATGGGCCAAGCGGGGTCTGCGCGCCGGCGGCGCGTGGGGTCTGCGCGCCGGCGGCGCGTGGGGTCTGCGCGCCGGCAGCGCGTGGGGTCAGCGCGCCGGCAGCGCGTGGGGTCTGCGCGCCGGCAGCGCGTGGGGTCTGCGCGCCGGCAGCGCGTGGGGTCAGCGCGCCGGCAGCGCGTGGGGTCAGCGCGCCGGCAGCGCGTGGGGTCAGCGCGCCGGCGGCGCGTAGAGCAGGCCGCCGCGGGTCCAGATGTTGTTCATCCCGCGCTCAAGGCCGAGCGGCGTGGCGGTGCCCAGGTGGCGCTCGAAGATCTCGCCGTAATTGCCGAAGGTGCGGATGATCTGGCGTGCGAAGTCGGCACGGGCCGCGCCGATGCTCTCACCCATGTTGCCCTCGACGCCCAGCAGGCGGCGGACGACGGGGTTGGTGGAGGAGCCGGCGATCTGTTCGACATTCGCCATGGTGATGCCCATTTCCTCGGCATCGATCAGCGCGAAGGTGGTCCAGGCCACGATGTTGGTCAGTTCATCATCGCCCTGGCGGATCGTGACGGCGAGAGGCTCCTTCGACAGGCGCTCCGGCAGGATGATGTGGTCGGCCGGGCGGGTCAGCAGGGTGCGCTGCGCGGCGAGGGCGGCGAAGTCATTGGTGAAGACGTCGCAGCGGCCGCTGTCATAGGCACGGCGGAGTTCATCGAGGTCCGCGATCACCACCGGCGTGAAGCGGATGTTGTTGGCGCGGAAGAAGTCAGAGATGTTGAGCTCCGTCGTCGTGCCCGGCTGGACGCAGACGGTGGCGCCGTTCAACTGGCGGGCGGCGGTCACGTTCAGGCGGCGCGGCACCATGATGGCCTGGCCGTCATAGAAGGTGATGGCCGGGAAGTTGAAGCGGTTGACGTTGCTGTCACGCGTCAGCGTCCAGGTCGTGTTGTTGGACAGCACATCCACCTCGCCCGACGACAGGGCCGGGAAGCGGGACTGCGTGGTGACGGGGACGAACTCGACCCGGCTCGGATCACCAAAGATGGTGATGGCGATGGCGCGGCAGATCTCGACATTGAAGCCCCCCCAGCGGCCCTGGCTGTCCGGCACGCCGAAGCCCGGGTTGGACGGCCCCTGCACGCCGCAGCGGAGCGTGTTGCGCTGCTTGATCTGATCCAGGTCGCGGCCTGCCAGGGCCTCCGACACGCCAAAGGACATGAACGCCGCCGCGGCGGCGGCGAGCATCGACCACTTCATCTTTCTGCGTCCCTGTTAACCGGCGGGACCGTGCCGGCCCTCGCTACAGATTGGGGCATGCCGGGCCACGAAGAAAATTGCAAGATTGTAATATCACGGCTGTTTTTTTGGCGGAATTTTTGCGGATTTGCCTGCATTTTGGCCATCTCCGGCGGCGCGCTCCCGGGGCAGCTCTTTTCGCGGTCCTGCCGTGGCGTGGGGCGAGCGTGCCGCCCACTCGCAAGGCATCAGCCGGACCGCGTGGGCATCCGCGCCGTACCGGCCCGGAACGGGACGGCCGCCGCGATGGACGGCGCCGGCTTTTCGCGGCGTGACAGGACGCCATGGATTTCAACGACATAGTTGAACGCCCTTCGCACGACGCATGGCAGGTGGCGGGGTTTCAGCACGTCGCGGATCAGCGCTTCGCAGGCGGCGATGGTCGCCTGCTTCTCCGTCTCACTGACGGGAGGCGGACGGGGCGTTCGGGCGGCCAGCATCCGTTGCCTGGGGCGGTGCATGGGGTTGTTCCAGCCAGGAGATGGCCCAGCATAATCCGGCGCTGTTCGGAACCGGCCCCTTCGCCAAACTCGACAGCTTCGACCCTGACGCTGCGCGGGAACGTCCGCCGTTGCGCGATGCGCCCTGCTTCTGAGCGCGTGCCAAGCCCAGGCGCGCGCGGCTGGCTGCTCGATACCAACGTCATCTCGGAGCTGCGCAAGGGCGCTGGGTGCAACGCCGCGGTGACTGCCTGGGCCACGACGGCATGGCAGGCGGCATAGCCAGCCCCTATCGCCCCCACAGTCGCAGCGCGCTGTTCCCGCGCGGCAAGGACGGTTACGACGGTGGCACCGCAACCGGGACAGCCGCCATGAAGCAACCCATCCCCCTCGATCCCGCCGCCACCGGAAAGGCCACCGGCGGCGCCTACCTCCAGGGTGGCGCCGGCCAGGATACCATGCAGGGCAGCGCGACGGCCGATGTCATCTTCGCCGGGGCGGGCCATGACACCGTCGTGGCCGATGCCGGCAACGACCAGGTCTTTGGCGAAGCCGGGAATGACCTGCTGCATGGCGGGGCCGGCCAGGACGCGCTGTATGGCGGGGTCGGCCAGGACACGCTGCTGGGTGGCTCCGGGCAGGACCAGTTGTATGGCGAGGATGGCGACGATGTGCTGGACGGCGGCGGCGGCGATCGTGCCGCGGACCTCGCCTATGGCGGTGCCGGGCAGGACAGCTACGTCTGGGCGCCCGGCGACGGCAACGACCAGTTCACGGGCGGCAACGGCGTGGATACGCTGAAGCTGCAGGGGCTGAGCCTCGCCGATCTCCAGGCCGCGCTCACCCTGCTGGGGCCGGCCGGCCTGCAGATGCAGGTGAATGCCAATGTCGTCACCATCACCGATGCGGCCGGCCAGCCCACCAGCTTCAGCGGCGCCATCACCCATGGCGGCGAGGTGATGCGCTTCTATGACATCGAGCGCATCGCGCTCGGCTAGGACATCGAGCGCATCGCGCTCGGCTAGGGTCACAGCACCTCCGCAGCGCAACTTCCAACCTGGCGACCCGTTCACCTGACTTGCCCGCCGCAGCGCCTTCGCCGCGACGGGCCCAGGAATGAGAGGTACCGCCGTGGTTGCGCTGACCGCATCAGGCTATCCGAGGCCGCTGCACCCGCTGCACGCCATCCTGCTGGCCTTCCCGCTGCCCTTGTTCCTGGGCGCGTTGCTCAGTGACCTGGCCTATTCAGCCAGCTTCCATGTCCAATGGGCGAATTTCGTCGCCTGGCTGATCGCGGGCGGCCTGGCGGTCGGCGGCTTCGCCGTGCTCTGGGCGCTGGTGGCATGGATCCGTGGCGCCGCCGCCACCCGCACGCGCCGCGGCCTCTATCTGCTCGCGCTGGTGGCGATGTGGGGGCTCGGCTTCGTCAACGCCCTGGTCCACGCCAAGGACGCCTGGGCCACCATGCCGGAGGGTCTGTACCTGTCCGCCGCCACCGCGCTGCTCGCGCTGGTCGCTGCCTGGCTGGGCTATTCCGGCTTCGACGATCGGGAGATCACATGATGCGCGCGACCCTTCTGCTCGGCGTTGCCGCCATCGCCCTGGCCGCCTGCGATGGTGATCCGGCCCCCATCCAGCGTGGCGCCAACCCGGACCTGCCCGAACCGGCACGTGGCCTGCTGCCCAGCATGACCATTCCGCGCCCGGCCGGATGGGGCAGCGCAGTGCCCACCGTGCCGCCGGGCTACACCATCCGCGCCATCGCCACGGATCTGCGCATCCCGCGCCAGATGCTGGCGCTGCCGAATGGCGATATCCTGGTGGCGGAGGGTACCGGCAGCAGCGCACCGCCCTTGCGGCCGAAGGATTTCATCGCCGGCATCATCAAGAGCTGGGGCAAGACCTCGGTCAGCGGCGGCAACCGCCTGACGCTGCTGCGTGACGCCGATGGCGATGGCACCTACGAAACGCGCCGCATCTTCGCCGAGAACCTGAACGCGCCCTACGGCCTGGCCCTGGCGAACGGGTCCATCTACGTCGCGAACCAGGATGCGCTGGTGCGCTTCGCCTATACGGATGGCCAGATGGAGGCGGGCGCGCCGCCGGTGCAGGTGGCGGCCTTGCCCTCCGCCATCAACCACCACTGGACCAAGGCGCTGGCCGCCAGCGCCGATGGCCGCTTCCTGTATGTCGGCATCGGCTCCAACAGCAACATCACCGAACGCGGGATGGCGGCGGAGGAGGATCGCGCCATGGTCTGGCAGATCGATGCCGAGACCGGCGCGCATCGCCCCTATGCCACCGGCCTGCGCAACCCGACGGCCCTGGCCATCCAGCCGGGCAGCGGCCAGCTTTGGGCGGTGGTGAATGAGCGCGACGAGATCGGCCCGAACCTGGTGCCGGATTACCTGACCTCGGTGCAGGATCGTGGCTTCTATGGCTGGCCCTACAGCTATTGGGGCCAGAATGTGGACCGCCGCGCCCAGCCGCAGAACCCGGCCCTGGTCGCCACGGCCATCCGCCCGGATTACGCGCTGGGCGCGCATGTGGCGGCCCTTGGCCTCGCCTTCTCCACCCCGGCGATGGGCGCCGGTTTCGCCGATGGCGTCTTCGTCGGCGAGCATGGCAGTTGGAATCGCAGCGTGCCCTCCGGCTACCGCGTCACCTTCGTGCCCTTCCGCGACGGTCGGCCCGCGGGGGATGCGGTGGATTTCGCCAGCGGCTTCCTGAACGCCGAGGGCAATGCGCGCGGCCGGCCGGTGGGCGTGGCGGTGGATGCGCGCGGCGGGCTGGTGATTGCCGATGACCTGTCCAACACCGTCTGGCGGGTGACGCCGAATCAGCCGCAGCAGGCGGCGCGTTAGGGGCAAAGGGCGGCGGGGGCGCTACCCCTCCTCCGGCGCCGCCGCGCCGCGCGGCTTCAACGGTGTCAGCACATACAGCGTGACCGCGGTGAACAGGCAGACCGTGACGGCGACGTGATAGCTGCCGAGGGCGACCGCGGCGCCGATGGCACCGGTGGCCCAGATGCTGGCCGCCGTCGCCGTGCCGCGGATCTGGGAGCCGCCCTTCAGGATCGCGCCGGCACCGATGAAGCCGATGCCGGTGATCAGCCCCTCCACGATCCGTGCCGTCGCCTCCGGGTTGCCGGCGATGATGGTCTCCGCCGCCTGGATGAAGCCGCAGCTGGCGATGGCGACCAGCGGAAAGGTCCGCAGGCCGGCGCTGTTGCTCTCCCTCTCCCGGTTCCAGCCGATGATGAAGGCCAGGATGTAGGCGATGCCGAGATCGGCGATGTTGCGACCATAGGTTGGCAGCATGTCCTGCACCGCCTCCGGCAGCCAGCCTTGCATCAAGGTGATCCTCCTTCCACTCTGCCGCGCGAAGCTGCGGCACGGCAGCACAACCCGGCGGCACCGTCTGGGTTGCAGAAGGGGGAAAGACGGCCGCATGGGTGTTGTCCTGATCACCGGCGCGGGCCGCGGCATCGGCCTGGCGACCGCGCGGCGCTTCCTGGCCGAAGGCTGGCGCGTGGCGCTGCTGGATATCGAGGCGGCGCTGCTGGAGACCGCCATGGCGGAGATCGCGCGGCCGGATGCCACGCTGGCATTGCACTGCGACGTGGCGGATGCGCCGGCGCTTACCGCCGCGATCCAGCAGGCACATGCGCATTTCGGCCGGCTGGATGCGCTGGTGAACAATGCCGGCACCGCCGTCTTCAAGCCGATGCTGGAGACAACGCCCGCGGAATGGGCTCGGGTGATGGCGGTGAACCTGACCGGTCCGTTCCTGGCGGTGCAGGCGGCGGCGCCGCTGATGGCGGAAGGCGGTGGCGGCGCGGTGGTGAACATCACCTCCATCTCCGGCCTGCGCGCCTCCACGCTGCGCATCGCCTATGGCACCAGCAAGGCTGCGCTGGCGCATCTGACCAAGCAGCAGGCGGTGGAGTTGGCGGGCCTCGGCATCCGCGTGAATGCGGTGGCGCCGGGGCCGGTGGAGACCGCCATGGCGCGCGCGGTACACACGCCGGAGATCCGGCGCGACTACCACGACACCATCCCGCTCAACCGCTACGGGCTGGAGAGCGAGCTGGCCGAGACCATCCTGTTCCTGTGCAGCGACCGCGCCGCCTACATCACCGGCCAGGTCATCGCCGTGGATGGTGGCTTCGAGGCGACGGGGATCGGCCTGCCCAGCCTGCGCGCGGCACGGCGCAACCTGTAGGCGCTCAGTCCACCACCGCCTGGTAGCTCAGCACCCGCAGCTCCCGCCGCAGCGGCCAGGTGGAAGACGGCATGAGCTGGGTCAGCAGGATCACCGCCATCTCCTCCGCCGGGTCCACCCAGAAGGCGGTGCTGGCGGCGCCACCCCAGGCGCATTCGCCCGGCGTGCCGAGGATCTGCGCCCGCGCCGGGTCCAGCGTGACGGAGAAGCCGAGGCCGAAGCCGATGCCCTCCGCCGTGCTTTCGGACCAGCGCGGCTGGCCCATCGCCGCCATGTCGC
>LNFM01003648.1_pt1 | contig 31217 bp, 32 predicted proteins | sample 596031 | NCBI WGS metagenome assembly LNFM01 (sample SAMN04254537, study PRJNA301005) | activated carbon metagenome | isolation source: dual media filters at the Ann Arbor, Michigan drinking water treatment plant | place: USA: Ann Arbor
ACTTGATGCCCGTTTTGGCGATGCGCGAGCAGAGCGCATGGCGCTGATGAATCGCAACATGGTGATATTCCCCAACCTCGTGCTGAACGACATCATGGCAATCACCGTGCGCACGTTCTTTCCGGCCGGCCCGGATCGCAATCTCGTCAATGCATGGACCCTCGCACCGCAGGAAGAATCGCCGGCGATGCGCGAACGCCGCTTGTTCAATTTTCTCGAATTCCTCGGCCCTGGCGGCTTTGCAACCCCTGATGACTGCGAGGCGCTAGCGCTGTGTCAGCGCGGCTATGCGAACCTTGCCGAGGCGGGCTGGAACGACATCTCGAAAGGCATGGGCAGTGCCGAGCCCAAGATTGACGACGAAGTCCAGATGCGGGTGTTCTGGCGCGAATGGAACCGGCGCATGACGGGAGGCGGACAATGAGCACCCTCAGCGTGACGAGAGCCGATCTCGAAGACTTCCTGTTCCACGAAGCGGCCCTGCTCGACAACTGGCAACTCGATGACTGGCTGGCGCTGTTCGAAACCGGTGCGCGGTATCTGGTGCCGGCGGCCGGCGCGCCTGACGACGCCGACCCGGCAACCACCCTGTTCTACATCGCCGATGATCACCACCGCCTGACCGAACGCATCAAGCGGCTCAAGAAGCCTTCCGCGCACGCCGAATTCCCGCATTCACGGTGCCGGCGTCTGGTCAGCAATGTGCGCATTCTCGGTGGCAGCGACGACTGCCTGCGCGTGACGTCGAACTACGTGACCTGGCGCAGCAGGATGGGCGTCACGCAGAATTTCTTCGGCCATCATGTCTACGAGATCAGAAAAACCGATACCGGACTGCGAATTCTCAACAAGACCTCGTTCATCGACGCGGATGACATCCGCGAACAGAACAAGGTCAGCATCATTCTGTGAACACCATGCCCGATTTCCGTTATCGTCGCCTCGGTTATGTCGCCCTGAACGTGAGTGATCTCGCGCGCTCCGGCGCGTTCTACGAAGAGATCGTCGGCCTGCAGCCATCCGGGGCAGCCCTCGCCGGAGAAAGACTCTACCGCTGCACGCAGCGTCATCATGATGTCGTGCTGCACCAGGCTGCAGCCCCGGGCCTGCGCCGGGTCGCCTGGGAGATGGAGTCGGCCGACGATCTCGAACGCCTCGAGCGCCATCTGCAGAGTCTGGGGATGCGGACCTTCGACGTCGCGGCTGAAGAGTGCGCGGCGTTGGGCCTCGCGCGCGCCGTTCGTGTGATAGAGCCTCATCTCGGCGCCGTGTTCGAGTATTTCCACACGATGGTGTCGGCCGCCACGTCGTACGTGCCGACGGTGACGAGAATCGCGCGCCTCGGCCACGTGGTCCTCGCCACGGACGCGCATGCCGACACCGAGCGCTTCTTTCTCGACCAATTGAACTACCGGGCTTCTGATCGCATCGAGGGCGCTGTGACCTTCATGCGCTGCTGGCCTAATCCGTTGCACCATTCCTTCGGCCTCAGCAAAGGCTCAAGCAAGCGTCTGCATCACGTGAACTTCATGGTCACGGACATCGATGACGTCGGCAGGGCGATGTACCGCCTGAAGAAGCATGACGTCCCGATAGTTTTCGGGCCGGGCCGGCACCCACCGTCCGAGTCGATCTTTCTGTACTTTCTCGATCCCGATGAGCTGACTGTGGAGTTCAGTTTCGGGATGGAAGAGTTTCCAGAGATAGCACCCCGCGAGCCGCGACTGCTGCCGATGTCGCTGCAGTCGATCGACTACTGGGGCTCGGTGCCCGATCCACGCTTTGCCGCGCAGGGCGTGATCGCGCCGCTGACAGAGCCCGCGTGATGACCGTCCTCAAGGGCAGGATTGCGATTATCACCGGCGCCGCCGAAGGCATCGGCAAGGCCATCGCGGAGCGCTTCGCCGCGGACGGCGCGCGGTTGGTGCTGGCCGATCTGAATCCGGCAGTCGAAGCCTTGGCGGCGGCACTGCCGACCGATGCGGTCGCGCTGGTGGGAGACCTGAGCGTGCAGACGGTCGTGCAGTCGCTGGTCGAACTGGCGCGCGTGCGCTACGGCCGCATCGACATCCTCGTCAACAACGCCGGCGGCGGTGTCATCCGGCCGTTCCTCGAGCACACGCCAGATACCTTGCGCCAGACGATCGACCGCAACCTGTGGACAGCGCTGTGGTGCTGTTACGAGGTCTTGCCGACAATGGTCGAGCAGCAGTACGGCCGCATCGTGAACGTTGGCGCGGACTCGGTGCGCAATGGCCTGCCGGAGCATGCGGCATACAACGCGGCAAAGGGCGGTGTTCATGCATTGACGACCGGGCTGGCGCGCGAATTCGCGACACGCGGCATCACCGTCAATACCGTCGCCCCCTGCATGGTGGCGACGCCAATCGTGCAGAAACTGCTGGACGAGGACAACCCGTGGATCCGGCAGTTCAATGCCGTCATCCCGATGGGGCGGCCAGGCACCATGGCCGAGGTGGCCTCGATGGTCGCATACGTCGCGAGTGATGAAGCGAGCTTCGTGACGGGGCAGGTGATCAGCGTCAACGGCGGGAGCACGATGCTGTGAATATCAGCATGGCCCGGCGCACATGAATTCGTGCGACGCGGCGGCCGGCCTGATCGACGTCCACACGCATGTCGTGCCGGCCGAGTTTCCGGCGAATCCGTCGCCGGCGACGAACGCGCGCTGGCCGTGCATGTGCGTGCAGGCCGCGGGGCAGCGCGTGTTGACGATCGATGGCAAGCCATTTCGTGCCGTCGATGCCCGGGCCTGGGAAGTCGACGCCAGACTCGCGACGATGGATCGTGACGGTGTTGCGCTCCAGGTCCTTTCGCCGATGCCCGAACTGCTTTCCTACTGGTTTGACGAGCGCGACGCACTGTCGATGACGCATTACGTCAACGCCACGCTGAGCGCCATGGTCGAGCGCGCGCCGTCGCGCTTTCGCGCCCTCGCGATGGTGCCGTTGCAGTATCCGGCGCTTGCCACGCGCGAACTTTCCCGGGTGAAGGCCGAGGGTTTCGCGGGGGTGGAGATCGGCAGCAATATCAACGGAGTCGTGCCGGGCGATGCGCGTTTCATCGAGTTCTATGCCGAAGCCGAGCGTCTGGGTCTTGCGATCTTCGTCCACGCGCTCCATCCGATCGGCGCCGAGCGGCTGCAGGCGTTTCCCGATCTGGTGCCTTTCGCCGCTTTTCCACTGGATACTGGCCTGGCTGCGATATCGCTGATTCGGGCCGGCGTGCCCGAGCGCCTGCCCCGGCTGCGCATCGGATTCAGTCATGGCGGCGGTGCCATCGTGCCGCTGGTGCATCGGCTGCATCAGGGGTGGTCGTTGAGCGGAGGCTTCGACGGGGCCTTGCCGCAGTCCCCGCATCACTATGCCGCGCACTTCTATTACGACAGCCTCGTCTACGACGCCGGCTACCTGCGCTATTTGCTGGCAGAGTTCGCCCCCGGGCAGGGCTTCGTCGGCACCGACTATCCGTTTGCAATCGAGCAGACCGATCCCGCGGGTTTCGTGCGCACGGTCGGCACCGCCGACGCGAGCTCGCTGATTTGTGGCGCCGCAGCGCGGTTCCTCGGCGAAGCCTGAGGCCGAATCTTTATTGACACAGACTTCAATAGGGCTAGCATGCAGGCCTATTGAAGCCTTGTTCAATAGTCAGCGCCGACCGGCCCAGCCGGGGAGATCCCGATGACCCAGCGTCACCCGACCGCGAGCGATTCGCCCTACGCGAACTACAGTCCGGTCGATCCGGCCGTGCGTGCCAATCCCTATCCGTATTACGCGTGGCTGCGCCAGCATGCACCGGTGAAGTACGTGGCGGCGATGAATGCCTATGCGGTGAGCCGGCATGAGGACGTGCGCACGGTGTTGCTCGATCACGTGCGTTTCTCGTCCGACCCGCTGATCCAGATCGCTTTCAGCGAGTACAACCCGGCGCCCGCAGCGCGCTATCTGATTTCATCCGACCCGCCTGAACACAGCCGCATGCGCGCGCTCGTCAACAAGGCGTTCTCGAAGCGCGGGCTGACCGAGATGCGTCCCGAGATCGAGCGCACCGTCGGTCGTCTGCTCGATGCGATCGGTGAGGCGCGCGAGTTCGAGTTCATCGAAGCCTTCGCCTCGCCGCTGCCGGTGTCGGTCGTGGCCGACATCCTCGGCATCGAGACCGAGCGGCATGCGGATTTCCGGCGCTGGTCCAACAACGTGACCGCCGGCGGTGACGACAGCCGGATGAGCGAGGCCCAGCGCGCCCGGATGCACCAGGATACCCGCGACTTCCGCGCCTACATGCTCGACAAGATCGACACCGTGCGACGTCAGCCGCAGGACAATCTGATTTCCGATCTCGTGCGCGCAGAGGAGGGCGGCGAACGTCTGACCGCTGACGAAGTGCTGGCGATGTGCGTGCTGCTGCTGATCGCCGGCAACGAGACCACGACCAGCCTGCTCGCGAATGCGCTGATCTGTCTGCGCGAGTTTCCGGAACAGGAAGCGCTGATCCGCGCCGACCGGGCCCTGATCCCCGCGTTCGTCGACGAGAGCCTGCGCTACCTGTCGCCGATCCAGTTGCTGTTCCGCCGCGCCACGCGCGACACCGAAGTCGCAGGCGTGCAGATCCCGAAAGACGCAATCGTGATGCCGATGTATGCCAGCGCGAACCACGATGAAACAGTGTTCGCAGAGCCCGCGCGCCTCAACGTGCAGCGCACCGATTTGCGCAAGCATGTTGCGTTCGGCTGGGGCGTGCACATGTGTCTCGGCAAGGCGTTGTCGCGGCTCGAAGGAGCCATCGCGCTGAACGCGCTGTTCGATCGCTACCCGCGACTCGACATCACCGTTCCGGCCTACGACTGGTGCGATGCGTTCTATCTGCGCAGCCCGAAGAGGCTGCCGGTCCGGCGCGGCTGATCGTGGCGGCGCCCAGGGTCAGGCGGCCTCGCGGCATTCGTGCAGTCCGCATGTCGCCGGCCGCGCGCCGCGAGCAGCTGCTCGACTGCGCGCTGCGCACCTTCGCGCACAAAGGGCTCGGCGAAACGCGCCACACCGATCTGGCGCAGCTCGCCGGGGTCGCGCTGCCCACCGCGTTTCATTATTACCCGACGCGCGCGGACATGACCGACGCGGTGCTCGACGAAGTGTCGCGTTTCCTGATCGACGACATCGTCGTGCCTCATTTCAACTCCGGCGTGCCGGCCCCGCAGGCGATCGAACGCGTCCTGATGACCTTCTGCGATGCAATCGACACCCATCCCGATCATGTCCGCGTGTGGCTGGAATGGAGCGTGGCGCTGCGCGACGGCCTGTGGGAGCGCTATCTCGTGTTCTACCGCAAGGCGCTCGACGGTATCGGGCGCCTGCTCGCGCGCGGGGCGGCGGAAGGTTCAATCGCCCCGCATCTCAACCGCGATGACGCGGCCCGCGTGATCGTCGGGCTGGCGCACATGATCGTGCAGATGCGGCTATCGGGCAGTTCGCGCGAGCAGGTCGTGCAGACCGTTCATTCACTCGTGCAGGGATACCTGCAGCCCAGGCCCGAACAGGCCTGACGCCTCATTCACGTTTCAGGAGAAGACGATGCACCTTGGATATCTCGATGCAATGCGCACGGTCGACATCGAACCCGCGCGGCGCGGCTTTCTGCGCCGGGCCGGCGCCACCCTGTTGACGGCGGCTGCGGCCGGCGTAGTCGCCGACGACAGCGCGGTGCGCGGCTTCAAGGGTGAGGGGCGCATGAACATGTCGACCGGCGAAGACTGGATCGACACCTTCTTCAACGGCGGTGCCGAGGCCATCGTGCATTTCTACGCCGAGGACTTCGTGTTCGAGGACGTGACGCTGTTCCAGACGATCGACAACAAGGACGATCTCTATCGTGCCTTTCTGCCGTTCGACAATGCGGGGCCGGATTCGCCCGCTGGCATCCATCAGTTCGACGTGATTCGCTACGACGGCGGCGCGGCGGGCGAACATCGTGGCGTCAGGCGCAGCGCGATGCCGGAGAACTACACCCCCGAGTTGTGGCAACTCTGGAGCACGGACACCCTGGCCGGTGCCGGCTACGACTACGATGAATGGGCGGTGATGAACTGGGTGTGGAAGGCCACGCACAACATGGACTTTCTCGGCATGCCGGCCAAGGGCAAGACGACTCACTGCCGTGGCATCACGTTCCACCTTTACCGGGAGCGTCGCATCGTGCGCGAGTTCACGCACTGGAACTTTCGCGATGTCGGCGTTCAGCTCGGCGCAATGGCGCCGCAGGAGAAGTTCTGGCTCGCGAAACCCTGACAGGCCTGGCGAGTCATTGCCGCCTCCAGGCATAAAAAAGGCGCCCTTGAGGGCGCCTTTTTTTTGCGTTCCGAAGAACGCTCAGGCTTCAGTATGCACTGCGGCCCGAGGAGCGCGCTTCACGCGGCTTCGCTTCGTTGACGCGCATGTTGCGTCCCTGCAGCGGATGCTCGTTCAGCGTCTTGATGGCCGCGAGGGCCTGCGAATTATTCGGCATTTCGACGAATGCAAAGCCCTTGGACTGACCCGAGAACTTGTCCATGATGACTGATGCAGTCGACACGTCGCCGGAGGCGGAGAACAGGCCATGGAGATCAGCGTCTGTGACGCCATAGGCCAAATTTCCAACATATATATTCATTCAAATCTCACAACAAAATAGGGTGTGCCTTGTCAGTCGTCTCGACGCGCGGAGTCAATGGCACAAGTCTGCCGCGCACCGACTTGCCGTCAGACGGCAAATTCGTGGTCGTCAATGAAGTTCCGGTGAGAGGTGTGTCAGCGGGAGGCTTGATTGCGAAGAGCTGCGCTGCCTCGATGGCCGCGCAGTCAGGTGTTGAGGGCCATACTATGCTTCATGCGCCAACAAAGACAGCGAAATCGCAATTTAATTTTGATTTGCACTGCACGGCTGCTTTGCATGGCGCGTGGCCTTGATGTCGATGAGAGCAATCGTGTCTGCGCATCCGTATCGACATGGCATCGATCCTCGCTGCGCAGAGCGGCGCAGACACGATTGGGCACCGACTGCGCAAATGCGCGAGTGAGTTCCTCCGCAATGCCCGAATACCCGGCAAATCGGCATAATATGGACGAACAGGAATTCAGGCGCGTGTCATGCGCCGCGCGTTCGCCAGCGAGCGGGGCCTCTGGGCTTGCGGCGGTCGCAACGGCGGCCAGCGTTGATGTGGCCAACGCCGTGTCGGCGACAGCACCGATATTCCAGTCGCGGCCGGGCCCGGCGCACACCTGACCGAAACGCGCCGGCCTGCGCCTCATCATCAATCTCAATCAGTGGAGGCACGAGTGGAAAAAAAGCCCGAAACGTGGGAATTCGAGATCACCGGCAAAGTGCTGCGCAACGGCAAGGAGCACTTCGTGTCGATCAGCGGCAACAACAAGATCGCAACCGATCATCGCGTCGATGACGGCAAGGCAAAGCGGGTGCTCGCCGGGCGGCTGACCTCGAAGGCATTCGCCGATCTACTGCTGGGCGTCTGATCGGCCAGGGCGGGCATGCGCTGCGGCCAGCGGCCGCGATGGACCGTGTCCGCCTGCCTCCTACATCTACGCTGCGGATGACGGACATGGGCTGCTGTCAGCACCCGTCCGCACCGCGTCGCCCGGTCGCGGGCCTTCCTGTCGGGAAGCCATGGATCATCGGGCCGGGCAGACGACGGCCACCGGCGCGTCGCTCACGAGCACAGTTGGCCGACGATCGTCGCCCCCCTGGTTCAGTCGTCGGCCGCGCACGCGGTCAGCGGCCGACGCGGCGACTCGGCGCCGAACCCGGCAGCGCTACGCAGCCATCGGCCACGCCATGCAGCGACGCATGACACGCATGAAGGCGGGCAGGGCAAGGACAAGCCAGTACGCGGCAGCTGAAACGGCTGTCGGACGCAGTACCAAGCCTGGCGGTTCAACTCGGCGAAGGGGTTTGCGTATCGCCTGATTTTGGCTAACGCTTTCAAGGAATTGGTGGAGCCGGGGGGGATCGAACCCCCGGCCTCCGCATTGCGAACGCGGCGCTCTCCCAGCTGAGCTACGGCCCCACACGATGAGAGCCGAAATTCTAGCGGGCGCGTCGGCGTCGCGCCAGCCCTTGCGTGCAATTCGATGGCAGGAAGTCACTGCCGGGCGTTGCGCGGCGGGGGACGGGTTGCAATCATCGCGGGGCGCGGTTGGGTGCCGCGACCAGGCGGTCGTCCGGTGATGCCGCAGCCATGAGCCCCAAGGGGAGCGATGAACATTCTTGATGAACCTGGCCTTACGGCCGCACCGCGCAGCACCGCTGCATTTCCGCCGCTCAAGCGCGGCGCGTTGACGACACTGCAGGTCAACCTCGGTTATCGCTGCAATCAGGCCTGCAGCCACTGTCACGTCGACGCCGGACCGCTGCGGACGGAGATGATGAGCGCCGCCACGCTGGCGCTCGTGCTCGACTATGCCCGGGTCGCAAAGCCCGCGGTGCTGGACGTAACGGGCGGCGCACCCGAACTGCACCCGGGTTTTCGCGATCTCGTGCAGCAGGCGCGCGCGCTCGGCCTGACGGTGATCGACCGCTGCAATCTCACGATTCTCGGCGAGCCGGGCCAGGAGACGCTCGCCACCTTCCTGGCCGCCGAGCGTGTGCGCGTGGTGGCGTCGCTGCCATGCTACGGGGCCGAGAACGTGGACGCGCAACGCGGGCACGGCGTGTTCGTCAAAAGCATCGAGGGCCTGCGCCAGTTGAACCGGCTCGGTTACGGCGTGCCGGGCAGCGGGCTCGAGCTCGATCTCGTCTATAACCCGGTCGGCCCGAGCCTCCCGCCGGCGCAGGCGCCGCTCGAAGCGACCTACCGCGCACGACTCGCCGCTGATTTCGGGGTCTGCTTCAGCCATCTGCTGACACTCGCGAACATGCCCATCGCGCGCTTCCGTCACGCGCTCGAGCGCGACGGCCGATATGACGCCTACCTGCAGCTGCTCGTCGGCAGCCATCGCGACGACAACCTGGACTCGGTGATGTGTCGCAGCCTCATCAGCATCGACTGGCAGGGCTATGTCCACGATTGCGATTTCAACCAGATGCTAGGCATGCCGCTCGCCGGCCGTGCCGGCGGCGTGCACCTGTCGTCTTTGATGGCGACGGATCTCACCGGCTGGCCGATCGCGGTCGCCGCGCACTGCTATGGCTGTACGGCCGGGCAGGGCAGCAGCTGCGGAGGCGCGCTGGCGGCGTGAGCGAGGCCGCGCCCGCGCCGGCGGTGTCGATCATCGTGCCGGTGCTCGATGAAGCGGCCGGCATCTGTGCCGTGCTCGACGCGTTGCAGCCGTTCCGTGCGACGGGTGCCGAAGTCATCGTCGTCGATGGTGGCAGTGCCGATGACACGGTGGCGCTGGCCGCACCGCGTTGCGACCGCGTGATCGCCGCCGCGCGCGGTCGCGCGACGCAGATGAATGCCGGCGCCGCGGTCAGCCGCGGCGCGCTGCTGCTGTTCCTGCACGCCGATACCCTGTTGCCACCCGAGGCCCCCGCGCTGCTACGTGAGCTGTCCGCACGACCTCCCGTGTGGGGACGCTTCGACGTCACGCTGGGTGGCACGCATCCGCTGCTGCGGCTGGTGGCGACGATGATGAACTGGCGTTCGCGCCTGACTGCGGTGGCCACGGGCGATCAGGCGATATTCGTCTCCCGCGAACTGTTCGCTGCCTGCGGTGGCTTTCCGTCGCTGCCGCTGATGGAAGACATCGCGCTGTCGAAACGCCTGCGTCGCGTGCGCGCGCCGGTGTGTCTCGCGCCACGCGTCGAGAGTTCGGGACGACGCTGGGAGCGCGGCGGACTGTGGCGCACGGTGGGCCTGATGTGGGGTCTGCGGCTCGGGTATTTTCTCGGCGTCGATCCAATCCGGCTCGCGCGCTGGTATCGGCACGCGCGATGAAAGTCGCGCTCGTGATCTTTGCGCGCGCGCCGCGTGCCGGTGAAGTCAAGACCCGCCTGATCCCGGCCCTGGGCGCGGCCGGCGCGGCGGCGCTCTACCAGGCGCTGCTGATGCACGCGTTGACGCTGGCCCGCGCCGCGCCGGTCGACACGCGCTTGCTGTACGCAGCGGACGCCGACGCGCGCGACGAGTTCGCGACACGCGCCGGGATGCAGGGCTTCGACCTGGCGGTGCAGGCGACAGGTGACCTCGGCACACGGATGCACGCGGCGTGCGCCGATGCTTTGCGTTCGCATGAGGCGGTGCTGTTGATCGGCAGCGACCTGCTCGACTCCTGCGCAGGCGATCTGCCGCAGGCCGTGCGCTGGATCGAGCAGGACGCTGACGTCGTGCTCGGCCCTGTCGCCGACGGGGGCTACTGGCTGATCGGCTTGCGCGCCGCGCGCGCCGATCTGTTCGACCGGCTGCCCTGGGGCACGGGAAGCGTGTACGCGCAAACCGTGGCGGCACTGGCGGCCACGCGGACCCCGTGGCGCGCGCTGCCGCTGCGGCATGACATCGACGAGCCGGGCGATCTGCTCGCGCATGCGAAGGCGCTTGCACGCCTGCGTCAGCAGGTGATTTGACAGCGCCGGATCTGGCGACGTTTCGGTCGGGTGACCGGTCGACCGGGCGCCAGTGAGTCGCGGCGTTTCAGCGCACCTTGCGCTGCATGCGTTCGAGTTCGGCGCAGAACTGCGCAATGCGACGGGCCACGGTCGGGCTCGGATCGACGAACTGCACGCCGATGCGCGGGACGCGCGGACGCGGCGGCGCATCGATGTGGAGAATTTCGATATCGGTGACGATGCTGCGGTCGTCCGGTAGCACCAGGCGACACATCGCGAGCGCGCCGCGATCGGTTTTGGCATCGATGTCGCCGCTGCGCACGCGGGCGCACAGCCCGCCGGCGGAGAGATCGCGCAGTTCCCCGCGCAGTTCCCGCTCGTCGGAGAACACGACGTTCACTTCGAAACCCTGGCTCAGTGGCACGGCCACGCGATGCTGGCGACGCCGCTGGGCGTAGGTGACTTCAGCGGGAAACGAAACCTTGTAGAACGGCAGGCCGTCCTGTTCGCCGACCTGTTCGACCCGGCTTTCGAACCGCAGCTCGATGCCTTCGACGATGGCACGCACCTCGATGCGGGGTTCGGCCTGGATGCGGGCATGGCCGGCGGCTGGCGTCAGTTCATCGAGCACGAGATAACGCTGGTCGCGCACGACTTCGAGGATGGCGCTGGTGAACGGCGTCTTTTCGGGGCCGACGTAGACCGTCAGCAGGCAGTGGGTGGCGTAAGCGCGCTTGAGCAGCACATAGACTTCGGCGTCGTCGCCGTTGATGTCGGCGGCGGACGCCTGGTCGCGCGCGGTGCGACCGCGCAGGAATTCAAGTGCCATGCAGCGCTGTCGGCGTCTGGATCAGACGCGCTCCCAGTCGCGGGTCCGGCCCGCATCGCCGACGCGACCTCGCGCGTTGTACAGGCCCTTGCCAGGCGTCTGTCCGCACAGCAGATCGAGCAGGGTGTTCACGAAATGACGACTCGCATCGATCGCGGCGCCATTGGTGCGATTCGCGAGCGCGCAGCGCGCGAGCAGCGCGCGAATCTGCGCCCACTCCTCGCTCTCTTCCGGATTCAGCCCGGCGGACGCTGCCGGCAGTTCGCACTGGCGACTGGCCGTCGAGATCGCCTCGACCAGTTGCTGCTTCGCGACGACTGCCTCTTCGAGGCTGTCGTTGTCGCGCTGACGCAGCGCCTCGTACTCGCCGGCGAGCACGCGATCGAAATCTTCGAGCAGCGCGCGCAGATGTCTGCGCGCGTCGACACTGGACATGACGATCAACCGCCCTGCGGACCGCTGGCGAGCATGGACTCGAAGCTGGACAGCTTCTCGGCCACTGCGTCGGCATCGATCTGGTAGCTGCCGTCGGCGATGGCCTGCCGGAATTGCTCGACGCGTTTGCTGTCGACGGCCGGTACATCGGCGACGGACTGCGTCAGCGCCTGCAGGCGGCTGCCGAGGTCGGTCAGCTTCACGACTTCCGAACTCGTCTGGGCGACGGGCGCCGCAGGCTGCGCCGGTTTGTCGACTTTCGCGACCCTGGAATCCAGGGCGGTGACCACGCTGGAAGACCCACTGTTGATTTCAGACACCATAGGACTTGCTCCCTCTTCGTTGGACCAGATAGCGGTCCTGTATGTGTTTTGCTTTAGGCAGTTATACGGCTTTGTGACTGTGATCGCACATGTCCTGGCGGGGTGTTGCCCGGGTCACGGATTGGTCCGTCCGGCGGCCACTGACACCACGCCGGAATCCATCACCACCCCTTCGACGACCCGCCGCGAATTCAGATTGCGCACCGTGATTCGCTCGCCGAGCGCGCCGTCGCGCAGCGCCGTGCCGGCCACCCGGACCGCAACGGGCCCGTTGGCGAGCGACAGCGTCACCGCCTGGCCGCGCCGGATGGTCTGGGCTGCCTTCAGGAAACTGGCGCTCAGGTTGGCGCCGGCGGCAATGTCACGGATCGCCAGCCGGCCGACCGCGGCCGCCGGATCGCTGAGCAGGCCGCCGGGCGCACTCGACAGCAGGCGGGTGACCGTGGTGACGTCGTCCGCGGTGACGGTCGCGCCGCGCGCGATCGGCCGCGCCGCGACGACGAGGGTCTGTTCATGACGGACGATGGCCGGCACGAACAGGGACCAGGGCTGCGCGCCCTCGCAGCGAATCGCGACCGACGTGTGGCCGCTCGTGCGTCCGCCCGGCGTAAGAGAAGGTGTCAGCGGCACGCTGCAGCGCTGCAGCCGCAGCCGCGGGTCGAGGCGGCCGACCTCGACCGCCACGCTGCTGCCCCCGCTGGCGGCGGCCTCGGCACTCAGAAAGTCCTGTGCAACGGTGCGGATGTCCTCGAGCGGATGGACGTCGGCGCGCGCTTCGACGACCACGGCGCCGAGCGCGATGGCAAAGACAATGGCAATGGCCTGCTTGTTGATACGCATGTCACAGAAAGATGCAAACAACGTGCCTGTCAGCGATTCAAGCTTTGGCCTCGGCGGGACGCTAAATCGAGACGGAAAACCGAGTTGCGGAGCGCACCATGTCCAGCGTAATGGAGAAAGTCGACCGATTGACGCGTCTGGCAGGACGCAATCGGCTCGAATTGCTGTTGTTCCGGTTCTCGAACCGTCAAATTTTTGGCATCAACGTCTTCAAGGTCCGCGAGGTCCTGAAGTGTCCGCCCCTGCGGCCGATCCCGCACTCCCATCATCATGTGCGCGGCGTCATGCACGCTCGCGGCCAGACCGTCACCATCATCGACCTGGCGGCCGTGCTCGGTCACGGCCGCAGCGAAGGCAGTCGGGAAGAGTTCGTGATCGTCACCGAGTACAGCGGCCACGTGCAGGGGTACCTCGTGCAACAGGTCGAACGCATCGTGAACCTGCGTTGGGACGACGTGAAGCCGCCGCCGGTCGGCATCGGCAACTCGAACTACCTGACCGCGGTGACGACGCTCGAGAACCAGCTCGTCGAGATTCTCGACGTCGAGCGCGTGCTGGCGGAAATCGTGGGCGTGCGCACCGAAGTCTCCGATGCGCTGCTCGATACCAATTCCTCGAACGACGAAATCCCGCGGCGCGTGTTCATTGCCGATGATTCGGCCGTCGCGCGCAAGCAGATGGTGCGCGTGATGGAACAGCTCGGCGTCGAATACGAGGTCGCGGAAAACGGCAAGGCGGCGCTCGAGATGCTGCGCGCCTATGCCAGTGAGGGCCCGATCACCCGGCGTTTTGCGATGCTGCTGTCGGACATCGAAATGCCGGAGATGGACGGCTACACGCTGACCAAGACGATGAAGGCCGATCCGGCGCTGAAAGATCTCTATGTCTGCCTGCACACCTCGCTGAGCGGCAGTTTCAACCAGTCGATGGCGACCACCGTCGGTGCCAACAAGCTGGTGCCCAAGTTCGATCCGGACGAACTGGCCGCGCTCGTGCTGTCGATCGTCAGCCCCAGCGCTGCCGCGGCCTGAGGCCGCCCGGCGCGCTCATTGCGCAGCGGCGCCCGCGTGTGGACTGCATGAACGCGACCAGTCCCGTGGGCCGCGCGCCCGGCGCAGAGCCGGCCTTTCTGCGGCTCAGCCGCTTTCTCGAACGCCGGATCGGCATTGTGCTCGGACCCGAGCGCGAATATCTCGCGCACCACCGGCTCGGGCCCGTACTCGCGGCCTTCGGGCTGCGCGATCTCGACAGCCTGGTCCTCGCGCTCGAGCGGCAGCCGGCGTCCGCCCTGCTCGACGCCGTGATTGATGCGATGACCACGCACGAAACCCTGTGGTTTCGCGATCGCTATCCGTTCGACGTGCTGACCAGCCGGGTGTTGCCCGAGCGCTGGCTGCCGGGCCATCACCTGCGCGTCTGGTCGGCCGCGTGTTCGACCGGACAGGAAGCGTACTCGCTGGCGATCACCCTCGAGGAGTACCTGCAGCACCAGCCCCGTCTGCGCGGCGCAACCTACGACATTCTCGGCACCGACGTGTCGGCGGCGGCGCTGGCCGTGGCGGACGCAGGTCTCTACGACGCCCAGAATGGCGTCAGAGGATTGTCGCCGGCCCAACTCGCACGCTACTTCGAGCGCCAACGCGGCGGTCATGCGTTGCGGCCGGTGTGGCGGCGCGGCGTCAACTTCCGGCGCTTCAATCTGCTGGACGACCCGGCAGGGCTCGGCAGCTTCGACCTCATCTTCCTGCGCAACGTGCTGATCTACTTCCAGGCCGATGCGCAGCAGCGCCTGCTCGAACGCGTCGCCGCGTGCCTCGCACCGGGCGCGACCCTGGTGCTCGGCACGGCCGAGACCCTGACCACCCGACACGGCGTGCTCGCGCCGCGTCGTCTCGACGGCGGCGTGATCTACCAACGCCAGTCCTGAGTCCTTGCCGCCGCCGGCGGCTGCCGCTTCGCTGCCAGGCGGCAAAGCCTTGCCCACCGGGCCGGTCACCGCCTTGCCGCTTGCCGTTGCCGGCGCGCTTCCCGCCATTGAATTCAATTACTTGCAGCGCAAAAGCGGCTTGGCACGGGTTTCGCTTTGTATCCGGGCAACAGGCAAGTCAGGCGACCACCGATGTTCAATCTCGATCAGGCTCTCGGCATCCATCCCCTCGCGGCGCAACTGCGCTCGCAGCGGGCTGAACTGCTGGCGGCGAACCTCGCGAACGCCGACACCCCGAATTACCAGGCGCGCGACCTCGATTTCCAGGCGGCGCTGGAGCAGGCGATGGGCGCGGGTGACGGCCTGCGGCGCACGAACGAGTGGCACTTCGCGCTGGGCGACGGCGGCCACGGCGGCGTGGAAATCCTGTACCGCACGCCGGCGCAGGCATCGTTCGACCAGAACTCGGTCGACGTGCAGGCCGAGCGCGCGCGCTTCGCGGACAACGCGGTCCGCTACCAGGCCACGATGCGGTTTCTCGACAGCAAGTTCAGCGGCCTCGTGCGGGCCTTCCGCGGAGATTGATCATGTCCCTGTTCAACGTGATGAACGTCGCCGGATCCGCGCTCGCCGCGCAGAGCATCCGGCTCAACACGACCGCCAGCAACATGGCGAACGCGAACAGCGCCTCGAGCAGCATCGAGTCGACCTATCGCGCCCGCCACCCGGTGTTCATGCCGGCAGTCGACGAAACGCTTGATTTCGATCTCGACAGTGACGCCGGCGTCGGCGTCGACGTGGCCGGCGTCATCGAGAGCCAGGCGCCGCTGCGCCGCGAATATCAGCCCGGTCATCCGCTCGCGGACGAGTCCGGCTACGTGTTCATGCCCAACGTCAACGTGGTCGAGGAGATGGCGAACATGATCTCCGCCTCGCGCAGCTACCAGACGAACATCGAAATCATGGAAGCCTCGAAGCAGATGCTCACGCGCACGCTTGCGCTGGGTCAGAGTTAAGGAGTCAACGAAATGGCGAATTCAATCACCGGCTTGCCCGGCGGCGTCGAAGGCCTCAGCAGCAACCGCCTCGAGAAGGACAAGAAGGCCGACAAGACGATGGGCCAGGACGCGTTCCTGGAACTGATGATCACGCAACTCAAGAATCAGGACCCGTCGGCGCCGATGGAGAACGGCGAGTTCCTGAGCCAGATGGCGCAGTTCGGCACCGTCAGCGGCATCAACGAGCTGCAGAAGTCCTTTGCGTCGCTCGCCAGTTCGCTGCAGTCGAGCCAGGCGCTGCAGGCGTCGACAATGGTCGGCCGCCAGGTCGAAATCGAAAGCCCGAAGCTGAAGCTCGTCGACGGCCAGAACACGCCGTTCGCATTCGAGGTGCCGGCACCGGCCGGCGCCGTGCGCATCAGCATCCAGGACGACACCGGACAGACCGTGCGCACGCAGACGCTCGGCCAGACCGGCGCCGGCACCCATGACGCAAGCTGGGACGGCCTGAATGCCGTCGGCGAGCGACTGCCGGCCGGCAATTACACGGTGAAGATCGAAGCCGCGATCGACAACAAGACGCAGGCGTTGACCTCGCTGGTGCGGGCCGACGTCGAGAGCGTGTCGTTGCCGCGCAACGGACTGCCGCCGGTGCTGAACCTCGCCGACTACGGCGCACTGAACATGGATGCCATTCGTCGCGTGATGTAAGCGCGGCCCCGCAAGAATCCCAGGAGTAATCCAGCATGCCTTTTCGTATTGCCATCAGCGGTATCCGTGCCGCGACCGCCGACCTGAACGTGATCGGCAACAACATCGCGAACGTCAACACGGCCGGTTTCAAGGGCTCGCGCGCCGAATTCGCCGACGTATTCGCGACCTCGAGCACCGGCGTGGCCGGCAACGCATCGGGGCAGGGCGTGAACACCGCGCGTGTCGCCCAGCAGTTCACGCAGGGCAATATCACGTTCACCGACAACGGTCTCGACCTCGCGATCAGCGGGCAGGGCTTCTTCGTCGTCGACGACAACGGCGCGCAGCTCTATTCGCGTGACGGCGGCTTCGGCATCGACCGCGAAGGTTTCGTCGTCAACGCGAACAACCAGCGCCTGAAGGCTTTCACCGCCGACGCGAGCGGGAACATCACCGGCGCGCTGAGCCCGCTCAGGATTTCGACCGCCAATACCGCGCCGCAGGCGACCACCAATGTCGAACTGGGCGCGAATCTCGATTCGCAGGAAGCGGTGCCGCTGGTCACGCCGTTCGATGCCAATGACAACGCGACGTTCAACTTCACCACGGCGACCACCGTGTTCGATTCGCTCGGCGGCGGTCACCTGATGCAGTTCTATTTCGCAAAGACCGGCGCCGGCACGTGGGACGTCCACACCGCAGTCGACGGCACGATCATCGGCGCTGCCAGCCCAATCGCCTTCGGCACGACCGGCGGCCTGTCGACGCCGGTCGGCGGTGCGATCACGCTGCCGGCGTTCACGCCGTCGGGTGGCGGCGCGGCGATGAACGTGTCGGTCAACATGACCGAAATGACGCAGTTCGGCGCGCCGTTCGGCGTCAACCGCGTCGTGCAGGACGGCTTCACGACCGGCCGCCTCGCCGGCGTCGATATCGATACCCAGGGCAACGTGTTCGCGCGCTTCACCAACGGCCAGTCCGAAGTGCAGGGCCAGATTGCGCTGGCGAACTTCCCCAACCCGCAGGGCCTGCGCGCGCTCGGTCAGAACAACTGGGCCGAAACCTTCGAGGCCGGATCGGTGCTGATCGGAGCACCGGGCAGCTCGAGCATGGGCCTCGTGCAGGCCGGCGCGCTCGAAGACTCGAACGTCGACCTGTCGGAGCAGCTGGTGAAGCTGATCGTCGCTCAGCGCAACTTCCAGGCGAGCACGAAGGTCATCCAGACGGCGGACGCGACGACGCAGTCCGTGATCAATATCCGATAACCTCGGCTCACGCCCTCTAACGCACAGCAAACGGAACGACGACCGTGGACCGGATGATCTTTCTCGCGATGAGCGCCGCGCGCCAGATGATGAATGGCCAGGCGCAGGCCGCGAACAATCTCGCGAACGCGAACACGACCGGCTTCAAGGCCGATTTCGACGCGTATCGCTCGATGCCGCTGTTCGGCGAAGGTCATCCGTCGCGTGTGTACGCGCTGGCCGAACGGCCGGGCATCGACTTCTCGACCGGCACCATCGAACGCACAGGCAACGATTTCGACGTGGCCATCAACGGCGACGGCTTCTTCGCGGTGCAGGCGCCGGACGGCACCGAGGCCTACACGCGTGCAGGCGAGTTCCAGGTGACGGCGACCGGCCAGTTGCTGACGGCCGACGGCCTGCCGGTGCTCGGCAATGGCGGCCCGATTGCATTGCCGCCGTCGCAGAACGTGGTGATCGGCACCGACGGCACGATCACGACGCGCCCGAACGGGCAGGAGCCCAATACGCTCGCCCAGGTCGACCGGCTGCGCCTCGTGCGACCGCTCGACATGAGCCAGATGATCAAGGGCGCGGACGGCCTGTTCCGTCAGAAGGACGGCCTGCCGGCGCCGATCGACGCGAGCGTCGCGGTGACGCAGGGCGCGCTCGAGCGCAGCAACGTCAACCCCGTGACCCAGATGATTTCGATGATCGAGAACGCCCGCCAGTACGAAATGGCGATCAAGGCGATGGACACCGCGCAGACCCTGGACGCCGAAGGCGCCCGCGTGCTGCGCCTGTAAACCGACAGCAGACAGAGAGCATTCATGGCATCGGCACTACATATCGCGCGCAGCGGACTCGACGCCCAGCAGACCCGGATGTCGGTCGTCGCCAACAACCTGGCGAACGTCAGCACCACCGGCTTCAAGCGTGGCCGTCCGTCCTTCGAAGACCTGCTGTACGAAACGGTCAACCAGCCGGGCGCAGCGTCCTCGCAGAACACCGAGCTGCCGTCGGGCCTGATGCTCGGCACCGGCGTGCGCACGGTGTCGACCGCCAAGATTTTCACCCAGGGTACGCTGGTGCAAACCGACAGCTCGCTCGACATGGCGATCGAGGGGCGGGGCTTTTTCCAGGTGCTGATGCCGGACGGCTCGCCCGCGTACACCCGCGACGGCGGCTTTTCGATGAACTCGCAGGGTCAGCTCGTCACGTCGAGCGGCTACCAGCTCGATCCGGCGATCACGGTGCCGGCGGAGACGCTGAGCGTCACGATCGGCAGCGATGGCACGGTGTCGGCGCTGGTCGCCGGCAGCGCGCAGCCGCAGCAGGTCGGCTCGGTGCAGCTGACCGACTTCATCAATCCGCAGGGGCTGCAGGCGGTTGGGCAGAACCTCTACAAGGAGACCGTGTCGAGCGGCGCGCCGCAGCAGGGCACCCCCGGGCTGAACGGGCTCGGTCTCATCGTGCAGGGCAGTCTCGAGGGGTCGAACGTCAATGTCGTCGAGGAACTCGTCAACATGATCGAGACGCAGCGTTCGTACGAAATGAATTCAAAGGCGATCCAGACCGTCGATGAAATGCTGCAGTTCGTCTCGCAGACGCTCTGATAGCCGCGACACGCGCTGAGGGGGCGCGAACAACATGACAACCAGATCCATCCATCTGCTTCTGCTCGCCGCCGCGATGCTCGCCGGCTGCAATTCGACGCCGCGACGCGATCCGTCCTATGCCGCGTCGCTGCCGGCGCCGCTCGAAGTGCCGCAGGCGCGGCAGGCCGCTACCGGTTCGATCTACCAGGCCGGCTACGACATCGTGCTGTTCGAGGACAGCCGCGCGCGTCGGATCGGCGACATCCTGACGATTCGCCTGACCGAATCGACGAACGCGACGAAATCGCAGAGCAACGACATCAGCAAGGATCAGGAGACGTCCGTCACGAACCCGACGCTGCTCGGGGCGAACCCGGCGTTCGGCCTGCCCGGCGTGCTGCCGTTGTCCGACACGCTCAACAACAGTCTTGAAACGAATCTCGAATCGAACTCGGCCTTCAGCGGCGAAAGCGACACCGCCCAGCGCAACAGCCTGACTGGCGACATCTCGGTGACGATTGCCGACGTGCTGCCGAACGGCAACCTGCTGGTGCGCGGCGAGAAGCGGCTCAATCTGAACTCCGGCAACGAATACGTGAAGATCTCGGGCATCGTGCGGCCGTTCGACATCGCGGCGAACAACACCGTGCCGTCGACGAAAGTGGCGGACGCCACCATCATCTACACCGGCGAAGGCGCGGAGGCGGATGCCGGCAAGATTGGCTGGCTCGCGCGCTTCTTCGTCAGTGCCCTGTTTCCGTTCTGATCAGCCGAGGCCATCCCATGACACGCTCAATCTCCCGCGCTCTCGTCTGGCTCCTCGTCGCACTGCTGTCCGTGCCGGCGCAGGCCGAACGGATCAAGGACCTCGCCACACTGGCCGGCGTGCGCGAAAACCAGCTCGTCGGCTACGGCCTCGTCGTCGGTCTCGACGGCACGGGCGATCAGACCGCCCAGACGCCGTTCACGATCCAGAGCATCCGCAACATGCTGCTGCAGATGGGCATCACGACGCCGGAGAATACGAATCCGCAGCTGAAGAACGTGGCCGCGGTGATGGTGTCGGCCTCGCTGCCGCCGTTCGCCAAGCCGGGCAAGACCATCGACGTCACCGTGTCGTCGATGGGCAATGCGAAGAGTCTGCGCGGCGGCAGTCTCATCATGACGCCGCTGAAGGGTGCCGACGGTGGCGTGTACGCCATGGCGCAGGGCAACCTCGTCGTCGGTGGCTTCGGCGCCGAAACGAAGGACGGCTCGAGCATTTCGGTCAACGTGCCGAGCGTCGGGCGCATCCCGAACGGCGCGACGGTCGAGCGCGAGGTCGCCTCGCCGTTCCTGACCGACGAAGCGCTGACGCTGAACCTGCATCGGCCGGACTTCACGACCGCGACGCGCATGGCCCAGGCGATCGACAAGGTGCTGGGCGGCGGCTCGGCGCAGGCCGTCGACGGCTCGTCGGTGCGTGTGAGCTCGCCGGCCGATCCCGGCCAGCGCACCTCGTTCATGGCGGTGGTCGAGAACATCGAACTGTCGCCGGGCGACGCCGCGGCCAAGGTGATCGTCAACTCCCGCACCGGTACGGTCGTGATCGGCCAGAACGTGCACGTGTCGGCCGCGGCGGTCACGCACGGCAGCCTCACGGTCACGATTTCCAACGATCCGATCGTGTCCCAGCCGGGCGCGCTGTCGGGCGGCCAGACCGCGGTGGTCCCGAACTCGCAGATCGACGTCAAGGAAGAGAAGAACAAGATGTTCCTGTTCGATCCGGGCGTGTCGCTGAACGACATCGTCGAAGCGGTGAACCAGGTCGGCGCGGCGCCGGGCGACCTCGTGGCCATTCTCGAAGCGCTGAAGGAAGCCGGCGCACTGCGCGCGGAACTGATCGTCATCTGACACGGCAGGCGCTGCCGCCTGCTGTCCGGCAGGCGGCAAGCCCTTGCCGCCTTTGCCGTCCGGGGCCGCGAAGGCCCCCTCCCGATACCGATTAAATCCATGAATTCAAGCCGCTTTCGCGGCTTTTCGCGTTGGCACTGCACGTGCATTGTTCTATTCGAAATCACCCGTACGGCACGACAGACGACATGGCTACCGGCACCGCGGCAACGCTCAATCCCTACACCGATCTCTCGCGTCTCGGCTCCCTGCGGGCCGAGGCCAAGCGCGATCCGGATGCGGCGATGGCACAGGTGTCGCGCGAGTTCGAAGCGATTTTCGTACAGATGATGCTGAAGGCGGCGCGCGACGCGACCCCGTCCTCGGGCCTGTTCGACAGCCACGAGATGCGCTTCTACAACGAGATGTTCGACAGCCAGGTCGCGTTGACGATGGCGGAGCAGGGCGGTCTCGGCTTCGACCAGGTGCTGCGCGCGCAGCTCGGCGTCGGCGGCCAGGATGCCGCCAACGACGCCGGCGACACGACCGATCTGCTGCTGCCGGCACGGCGCGATTTCCCGGCCGCGGCAGCGCCCTACGTGCCGCAGCCCGAGCCCGCAGCCGACGAACCCGTGATCGACATCACGCGCTGGGCCCGCCCGGAGCGCGCGCTACGCGACGCGCGCCCACTGACCGACGCCGAACCGCATCAGCAGCGCTTCGTCGAGCGACTGCGCGGGCACGCCGAGCGCGCGGCGAAGAAGCTCGGCACGACGCCCGAAATCCTGATGGCGCAGGCCGCGCTCGAAACGGGCTGGGGTCGGCACGTCGTCGGCGGCGCGAACGGCCAGACGTCGCACAACCTGTTCTCGATCAAGGCGGACCCGTCGTGGGAAGGCCGCACCGTCGTCCAGCGCACGCTCGAAGTGCTGGGCGGCAAGCCGGTGAAGGTCAGCGCGGCGTTCCGGTCCTACCGGGACCTCGGCGCGGCCTTCGACGACTATGTCGATTTCATTCAGCGCAATCCGCGCTACGAACGGGCGCTCGAACGCGCCGCCGATCCGAAGGCCTACGTGCAGGAACTGCAGCGTGCAGGCTATGCGACGGATCCGGCCTATGCGCAGAAGATTCTCCAGATCCACGGCCGGCTCGCCGGCACGCAACCCAACCGCGGGTAAGGAACGGCAGCCATGTCAGAAATGTTCTCGATTGGTATCTCGGCGCTGCTGGCGAACCAGAAGCTGCTGGCGACGACCGGCCACAACATCTCGAACGTCAATACCGAAGGCTTCAGCCGCCAGCGCGTGACGCTGACCGAACGTCCGCCGCAGTTCATCGGCATCGGCTTCTCGGGCAAGGGCGTCGACATCGCATCCATCGAACGCATGGGCAGCGAGTTCCTGACCACCAACGTGCGCCTGAATGCCTCGGGCGAAGCCCGCGCGGCGGCCTATTCGAACCTCGCCGAGCAGGTCGACACGCTGCTCAGCGACGGTACGTTCACGCCGGCGATGGAGCGCTTCTTCAACTCCATGCAGGACGTCAACAACGATCCCTCGTCGACGCCGGCCCGCCTGGTGTTCATGAACGCCGCTGAAACCATGACCGACCGCTTCCAGGACCTCGAAGGCCGGATGTCGACGATGGCGCGCAACGTCAACCAGGACATCGCGGCCAAGATCGGCAAGATGAATTCGCTGTCCTCGGCGCTCGGCAAGCTGAACCGTGACATCGTGCAGGCAATGGGGCTCGCACAGGGCGCCCCGCCGAACGATCTGCTCGATCAGCGCGACGTGTTGCTGAAAGAAATGGCGTCCCTGGCGAACGTCAACGTGACGCCGCAGACCGACGGCTCGGTCAACGTGTTCATCGGCAACGGGCAGCTGATCGTGGCCGGCGCCGAAACCGTCCAGTTGTCGGCGACGCCGAATCCGCTGAACGGTTCCCGCACCGAGGTGTCAGTCCTGAAGGGTGGCGTCCTGTCGGAGATCAGCAGCGCCATCACCAGCGGCGAACTCGCCGGCATCCTCGATTTTCGCGACCAGATTCTCGATCCGGCGCGCAATGCCATCGGGCGCCTGGCAGCGGTGATGACCGAGACTTACAACACCCAGCACAATGCCGGGCTCGACGTGCGGGGCGCCATGGGCGGCGACCTGTTCGCGCGCGGCGAGGCGGTGGTCAACCAGGCCGCGACCAACACCGGCACGATCTCGGTCACGATCGATCCGGCGAATCTCGCCAACCTGACGCTGTCCGACTATCGGCTGTCGCATGACGGCACGGATTTCACGCTCGAGCGACTCGACCTGGGCACGGTGCAGACCCTGTCCGGCCCCGGCCCGTTCACGGTCGACGGCATGACGATCACGGTCGGCACGGCCCCGGCGGCGGGTGATGCGTACATGATCATGCCGACGAAGTACGTGGCCCGCGACATGTCGCTGGTCGTCAACGACCCGTTGCGGCTGGCGTTTGCGAGCCCGGTCAAGAGCAGCGCCAGCCTGTCCAACCTCGGCGATGCGAAGATCGCGGCACCGACGATTCTCGATCCGGCGAACGCGGCGCTGCAGACCAGCACGCAGATCGTGTTCAACAATCCGCCGACGACCTACCAGGTCAACGGGGCCGGCCCGCTGATTCCTTTCACCAGCGGCGCCAATATCGACCTCAACGGCTGGCGCATCCAGATCACGGGCACGCCGGTCGCGGGCGACACCTACACGGTGGAAGCGAACGCAAATGGCCGCGGCGACAACGCAAACGGCCTGCTGATGTTCGGCCTGCGCTCAAGCGAGATCATGGACGGCAACACCGCGACCTATCAGGACAGTTACAGCCAGTTGCTGGGGCAGATCGGCGCCCGGACCCAGCAGGCCCAGATCAGCCGCGATGCGCTGAAAGTGCAGCTGGAGAACGCGGAGGCGGCGCGCGACGAAATTGCCGGCGTCAATCTCGATGAAGAAGCGGCGAATCTCGTCCGATATCAACAGTCATATCAGGGCGCGGCGCAGGTCATCGCGACCGCCGACGTCATGTTCCAGGCCCTGATCGAAGCCATGCGGAGTTAGCCATGCGGACCTCGACCCCATTACAGTTCAATCGTGCGCTGAACGGTGTGCTGACGCTGCAGGGCCAGGTGCAGAAGTACCAGCTGCAGATCTCGAGCGGCAAACGGCTGGCGAGCGCGGCGGACGACCCGGTCGCCGCGGCGCAGACGTTGAACATCAGCGAGCGGCTGACCGCGATAGACCAGTTCAACCGCAACGCGAACCTCGTCGAACTGCGCCTGAACGACCAGGAAACGGCAATGACGAGCGCCACCAATCTCGTGCAGCGCACGCGCGAACTGATCCTGCAGGGCAAGAGCCGCTCCCTGGGCACCGACGACCGTCGCTTCCTGGCAGCAGAGATGCGGCAGCGGCTCGAAGAGCTGGTGTCGCTGAGCAATACCCGCAACGCGAGCGGCGAACATATTTTCTCCGGCACGGCGGTCGACACGGTGCCCTTCACCGTCAATGCCGCGGGCGACGTGGTCTTCAACGGCAACGAGAACGTGCGGCAGCTGTCGATCTCCGAGAACCGCACGCTCGCCGAAGGTTTTTCGGGCATCGATGTCTTCATGGGGGTCCGCAACGGCAACGGAACCTTCGTGATGGACGTCGCGCCGGCGAACACCGGTACCGGACGCCTGATCAACGATGCCCTGACCAACGCGGCCGGCTACGTGCCGCATGACTTTCGCATCCAGTTCACGGCCGCCGACACCTTCGACGTGATCAATGACACGACGGGTGCGACGGTGCTGTCCGCCCAGCCCTACAGTCCGGGTGCCGCCATCAGTTTCAACGGACTGTCGGTCGCGGTGACGGGCACGCCGGCCACCGGTGACGCGTTCACGGTGGCCCCGAGCGAGAACCAGTCCGTGTTCGCGACGCTCAAGAACGTGATCGCGGCGATGGAGCTCGACGCGACGTCACCGGCTCTCAGCGCGCAACAGACCTTCGACCTCGACCGTGGCCTGACCGACATCGACCAGGTGCTGTCGAACCTGATTTCAGTGCGCGCCTCGGTGGGTGCGCGCTCGAACACCATCGAATCCCAGCAGAAGACCAACGAAGATCTCTCGACGCAGCTCAGGACCGTGAAGTCGCGGCTCGAAGACGCCGATCCGGTCGAAGCGATCAGTGAACTCGCGCGCCACTCGCAGGTGCTCGAGGCCGCCCAGCAGGCCTTTGTCCGCGTGCAGGGCCTGAGTCTGTTCAACTTCCTCTGATATTCCTCCGCTGAACGTCGGCGGCACCGGGGCGCGGGGCGCGAGGTGTCGCGCGGGCCGCCACGACACGGGTCGGGCGTTCACCTTTTCACTGCGCTGATGCTCGGGGCTCAAGGTCGCGCCGGCAGCACAGCCAGTCAGACATCAGCCTGTGTCGCGGGCCAAGCGCGCAGATGTTCAGCATCTGCCGGCGGGCCGGCTCGACGTCGTCAGCCGCTCCTCATGCCGCCAAAGGGGGCCGTGCGCCCGTCGCGCCGCTGTCGATCCGGACTGCGGCCGGCCGGTGACGCAGGCGGGTGAGACGCGCCGCACGATGTGCACAGTCCGGTTGGCGACGGCAACGCGAGGACCATCGCTGTGGAGGGCACGACAGGCACGCTGCCAACGATCTCGCACCGGCCGCGCGCACGCCTGCAACAGCCAAGAACACTGCGGCCAGATGATGGTGTCGGACGTCCCTGTGGCAAGCGTGCGCGCCCGAGCGATACGGGGCGGCTTTCAGGGGGCGATGCGAGTGTGTACGGCGCCGCGCATGGCACGGGCCAGCGATCGACACGGGCGTTCACGCGCAGGGTCACCCGGGCAGACGGGGTTGCGTAAGTTGTCTCGCGAGGAGCGGCCGGCAGGCACGCTCTTAACCGGTGTGTGCAGAGGCCGGGTCTGGTGTCCCGTTGCGTCGTCGGTCGCGCTCAGCGGTCGTTGAGATTGCTCAGGCCGGCCAACTGCTGATTCAGGAGATTGGCCGAACCCTGCATGCGGCTGACCACGAGATCCAGTGAGTTGTACTGCTTGGTCAACCGGACTTCGATGATCTTCAGGCGCTCTTCGAGCAGCGCCTTCTTCGATTCTTCGCTGCTGATCTGGTTGTTGATGCCCTGCGTGCGGCCGTCGAGCATGCCGCCGGTGTCGAGGAAGCTGGTCGCCAGCGCGCTCAGGCGCTTCGCGAGGCCCTGGTCCGGATCGGCAAAGAGTTTGGCGAGACCATCGAAGTTGGTCGTGATTGCGCTGGTCAGGACCTTCGAGTCCAGTGACAGCGTGCCGTTCTTCTGCGTGCTGATGCCGATCTCGAAGGCGTTGTTGAACGAACCTTCGACATTGACCTGCTGGCTCAGCACGTTGCGCAGCTGGCTTTCGATCGAGCCGAGGCCGCTGCTGTCGGACTTCAGCGCCTGGCCGCGCATCTTGCCGAGGTTCGACACCAGGTCCGAGTAGGCCTTCACGAACGCCTGCACCGACGACTCGACGCTCGCCGTGTCGCGATCGACCGTCACCGTGGTGGTGCCGGCGGCCTGCAGGTTGATCGACACGCCCTGGATCGTCTCGGACAAGGTATTCGAGCTGCTGGTGATGTCGAACTGGCCCTCGAGCCGCACGGAGGCGTTCAGATCCGCGATCGTGAAGCTGCCACTCGTGTCGCGATCGGCGTTCAAGGTCTGCAGCGCGAACGGGTCGGCGCCGGAGTAGGTGAGGCCGAGTGCCTTGTCGCTGCCGGTGCCGTTCGAGGACAGCGAGAGGCGATAGCCCACGTTGTCCTTCAGGATCGACGCCGTGACGCCAGTATTGGTCGCGGCAGCGTTGATTTCATCGCGGATTGCGCCGAGCGTCTTGCCGCCGAACTCAATGTTGAAGGCGGCACTGCCGACGGCAATGGTCATCGTGTCACCGGCCGTGCCGAGCACGGCCGTGTCAGTGTTCGCGTAGGTCGTGCCAGCGGCCATGCGGTGGTTTTCCGCGATGCGCTGCACTTCGAGATTGTAGACACCCTTCGCCGCGCTGCTCGTGGCGGAGGCGGTCACGACCTTGTCATCGGAGGACGTGGCCTTGAAGACCTTGAATTTTGTCGGGTCGGCGAGCTTGTCAATTGCGTCCCGAAACCCGGACACGGAGCTCTTCAGAGACCCGTAGGCGCTGAGCTGGGTCTTGAGCTCGACGACGCGTGTGCTGATCTTCACCAGCGGCTGCTGTTCGACACTCATCAATTTCTCGATGATGCCGCGGACGTCGATGCCGGAGCCGATGCCCGGCGAACTCAGCGTGGTCATGTCAGTCTCCTCCGGTGCCTATCAGCACCTGCGGCCGCAGACAGCCGTCCGGCGTCAACCGGTGCTGTGCGGCAAAAATCCATCCGGCAGCCAGCGCCAGGCGCCGACGGCACGACATCAGACACTTTCGGCGAGCAGCACCCCGGCCGTCGAACGCAGACGGTTCGCTATCGCCAGCAGTTCCTCCGATGGAATCTGCCGAATCACTTCCTTGGTTTCCGAATCGACGACCTTCACGACCGTCTCGCCGGATTCCTTGTCCACACTGAACTCCAGGGCCCGCTGCAGGTTCTGGACGTGTTCCGTCAGATTGCTCAGCGCGCTCTGCAAAGTCTTCGCGTCGATCGCCGCCGGCTTGCCGTCCTTGACGGCCTCGGCAGCCTCCGCCGCCGGGTTCACCGACTGCGTCGTCGCAACCGAAATCCGCGCATACTTCACCGACTGTTTCATCTCGGCGATACGCGGTAGGGGCTCTTTATCTATCATGGCCCGTTACCTCACTGGCCTGGGGGAGGGGGCGCGCCCTGGGCGCGCCACCATGTTGCCCAGCGCTTGGACGTTTATCGTCCGAGCAGCGACAGCACCGACTGCGGGAACTGGTTGGCCTGCGCCACCATCGCCGTACCCGCCTGCTGCAGAATCTGCGTGCGTGTGAGGCGCGCAGTTTCTTCGGCAAAGTCCGCATCCTGGATGCGGCCACGAGCGGCCGTGATGTTTTCACGGACGTTCTCGAGGTTGCGGATAACCGCTTCCATGCGGTTCAGCTTCGCGCCGATGATGGAGCGTTCGCTGTTGATGGAGTCCAGGGCCTTCTCGAACACCAGCATCGCGAGGTTCGCCGAACCGGCCGAGGTCACCGTCTGCGAGTTCACGGTGGCGTCCGCCAGCGTCGTCGTCGAAGAGCTGACGCCCACGAGCGCCGCACCGGTGGTCGACGTGTCGTAGGAGGTCGTCAGGTCGCCCAGCGTGTCGTTCAGCACGATCGCGCCGTTCGCACCCGCGGCAATCGACGTGGTACCGGCGGCAAAGAAGTCGGTCACACCCGAGTCGACGCTGGAGTTCGCGGTGACGGTGATGGCCGAACCCGTGCGGTTGACGAGCACGATGGCTTCAGCAGTCGCCGTGGCGCCGTCGGGCGACGCGACTTTCACGGCGGTCACGCCGTGCTGAGAGGTCAGCGAGTTGATCGCCGTGACGAGGTTGTCGCCGACCGTGCCGAGACTGGTGGCCGCGCCGACGGAGCCGATCGACACGCCGTTGATTGTCAGCGCGCCGGCGGTGAGGCCGTCGATCGCCGCCGCCGTGGTACCCGCCGAAGCGAAGCTCGAACCGACCAGGCCGTTGCCGAAGCCGAAGGCATTGATGCCCGTCTGGTCCGCCACGGCGTTGATCTGCTGAATCTTGGTCTGCGACACCGTCTGGGCGGCGACCGCATTGCCGAGGTCGGCGCCTTCGAGCGTCGCGGCGCCGGCAAGGCCGACGTTGTACGACACCGCCACGCGGCTGGCGAGCTGCGCGTCGGTCAGGCCGGACACCGTCGAATAGTTCGTCGCCACGCCCATGCCGGTCGGCGACAGGTTCGAGATCGACACGTTGATCGTCTCGTTCACGAACGAACCGATCTGGAAGTCGCCGGAGAAACCGCCCGTCAGCAGCTTTTCGCCGTTGAACCGGGTCTGGTTCACGATACGGGACATTTCGTCGAGAATCTGCGTGACTTCCTGGTTGATCGACACGCGGTCCTGCGAGGTGTTGTAGCTCGCCGCCTGCACCGCCAGGTCATGCGCGCGGTTCAGGTTGCGGGTCATTTCGTCGAGCGCGCCTTCAGCGGTCTGCGACACCGAGATACCGTCGTTCGCATTGCGGATGGCAACCGACAGGCCGCCGATCTGCGTGGTCATGCGGGTGGCGACGGCGATACCGGCCGCGTCGTCCTTCGAGCTGTTGATGCGCAGGCCGGAAGACAGGCGCTGCACCGAAGTCGCGAGGTCCATCTGCGTGCGGTTCAGGTTCCGCTGCGCATTGAGGGACATGATGTTGGTATTGATGGACTGAGCCATGAGTAATCTCCTGGTCGCCGCGGCGTGGGAGGCGCAACGGCAGACCTAGCTTCATTTGGCGGACATGCTCGACTGAGCATTCACCGCCTCCCGACAGCCGTAGCGGCGTGGGTCGGATTTCCTTGAGGGGTTCTCGGCGATTTGTGACCGACTTGGCCAAACGGGTTGCGCGGGGACGCCGGAGGCAGGCGCGCAGGGGCAGGAGAGTAGAAGCTAACGGAAGCTTGAATCGATCGTCTGCCGCGTCGCGTGTCGGTGACACGGTTGCGACTGGCCTGGAACTTGCTGCTTGCCGGGCATGAATGCCGTTGCCCCTGTTCAAACCCGGAATGCGCGTTGCCACTGCGGCAGCGGGCGCAAGTACAAACACTGTTGCGGCCACGTCACCTCCGGCGGTGGCGGAGAGGTCGCCGCGACCGCGAGTCCGCCCGCGCCACACGCGCAAGCGTCTGCCCTGAATGAGAAAGCAGTCAGGGATTACCTCGCGGGCAATCGCGTCGCGGCGCTCGACGGCCTGCGTCGCGCGCTGGCGCTGGCGCCGACGGACGCCGAGATCCTCAACAACCTGGGCAGCCTGTTGCGGGAGGAGCGGCAAGTCGAGGAGGCAATCGTTTGCCACCATCGCGCCCTGCGTCTGCGGCCGGACTTTCCGGAAGCCCACAGCAATCTCGGCAATGCGCTGCGCGACTATGGCCGGCTCGACGAGGCGGCGCTGTGCTTCGAGGCGGCGCTGCGCCTGCGGCCCGGCTTCCCGGCGGCCCTCGTCAACTATGGCAACGTGTTGCGAACGCTCGGGCGCACGGACGAGGCACTCGACTGCTATCGACGCGCAATTGCCGTGGCGCCGACGCTCGCCGAGGCGCACAACAATCTCGGCACCGCGCTGAAAGGCCTCGGACGTTGGGCCGAGGCCGCTGCCGCCTACCGCGCGGCGCTCGGCCTCGACCCGCAGTCGGCGATCGCGCATTACAACCTGGCCAACGTGCTGAAGGAACTCGGCGACGGCCGTCAGGCCGAGTCGCTGCTGCTGCGCGCGCTCGAACTGGATCCGGCGCTGCCGGAAGCCCATCTGAATCTCGGCAATCTGCGCAAGGACCAGGGCCGGCTGACCGAGGCGATGGCGAGCTACAGCCGCGCCGTCGCCGCGCGACCCGACTATGCGGCCGCGCACGCGAATCTGCTGTTCACGCTGGCCTACGTCGACGACCTGTCCCAGACCCGAATCTTCGAACTGCATCGCGACTGGGCCCGGCTGCATGCAGCGGGCCTGGTGATGCACACCCATCCGAATGTTCGCGATCCCGCGCGGCGCCTGAAGATAGGCTACGTGTCGCCCGATCTGCGCACCCACCCGTGCGCGTTCTTCGTGGAGCCGCTGTTCCGTCACCACGATCGCGCGGCGGTGGAAGTGTTCGCGTACGCGGAGGTCGCGCAGCCGGACGCGGTGACGAACCGGCTGCGCGGGCTCGTCGACGTCTGGCGCAGCACGGTCGGGCTGACCGACGAGCAGGTCGCGGCGCTGATCCGGG
>LNFM01003426.1_pt1 | contig 31216 bp, 27 predicted proteins | sample 596031 | NCBI WGS metagenome assembly LNFM01 (sample SAMN04254537, study PRJNA301005) | activated carbon metagenome | isolation source: dual media filters at the Ann Arbor, Michigan drinking water treatment plant | place: USA: Ann Arbor
GCGGAGAGAGTGGGATTCGAACCCACGGTACGGTTTCCCGCACACACGCTTTCCAAGCGTGCGCCTTAAGCCACTCGGCCATCTCTCCGGAGGCTTTCTCTTGAAGGGGCAGAGCCGATTTTGCAAGGGACCACGACGGCGGCGGCTGTAATTTACTCGATTAATTGAATTTATTCGACAAGTTCGGCACGATCGGCATCAGGCGGGAGGGCGCCTTGAACCGAAATCCAGCCCATGCCGACGACCATTGGCAACCCCGACGCCAAGCCAAGGATGGAGGACAGCATGACTATCGCGCGGACGCTTCTATTCGCCCTCCTGGCTTCGGCGTTTGCCGGGTCCACCATCTCGCCGGCCATGGCTCAGGTCTGTTCGCGTCAGGGGGTGGATGTCATCTGCGACGACGGCAGGCGCGGCATCTTCGCGGGCGACGCCATCGTCTGGGCCGACGGCTCGCGGTCGAGCCTGGCCTCGCCGCATCCGAGCGTCATCATCGGCAGCAAGTCGTAGGTCGTGGTCGGACCCGGCGTGTTCGTCGGCCAGGGCAAGGGCGTGGTGCCATTGGGTACTTGGGGCTGCTCGATCAAAAGCTGAGGAGCAATCTGGAGCCGGGCACTGCTGCTGCGGCACATCGCCATCTCATTGACATTACTCACCTGATCCTGAGCGGATCAAACAAGGAAGCTGCTGAGGTCCGCGAGAGATCCATCCAAGCCGCGCGCCTAGCGGCCGCCCTTGCCTACATCGAGCGGCATTACTTTGAACTTGATCTGATGTCGAGCAGCGTTGCTACGGCGCTTGGCAAATCCATCCGCTATCTTGAACGATTACTGGAGAGTTCGGGTCGGTCTTACAGTGTCCGCGTTATGAAGCTTCGGCTCGCGGCAGCGCATCGACTGCTCAGCGATCCCGCTTCAACAGAGTTGCGCATCGATACCGCGCTGAGCGTGGGATTCTCAGACCTGTCGCATTTCAACAGACGGTTTCGGCAGCGTTTCGGAGAGGCGCCAAGGGCCGCGCGCCAACATGCTCGGCTATCAACATCTCTCCCACCGACTTGAGCCAGGATGCTTGCACACATGATCAATTAGTGCACCGAGTTTGGGCGCAAGATTTCTGCTACTGGGGTAGTAGGGATAGTACCCCGGATAGATCGGAGCGAAGTCGGCAAGCAAGGGCAAGAACGGTTGCTGTACTGAAATATGGGAATCGCTTTCCCCGACTCGGCCGTTCAGGAGCGTCCCTGGGCATCCTGCGGCAGCTAGTGAAAAGAAGCCAACACTGCACGCAAACTGCCGGCCACGCCCCGGCGCGAGATCAACTCGCGTGCTCACCGCGATCGTCCAACTCACGAACACTGTGCCCACTGCGCGGCATAAGACGAGGGGAGGCCGGGCAGCGGCCTCCCCTCACTGGGCATCAGGCTGTCACGCGGGGATGGCCCTGGTGCAGAAACCAGAGTCGCAAAGCAGCGACGACCACTACAACGATTCCCGCGATGACGTGGAGCGGCGTCACGGTTGCGTTAGACGAGAACTGCACCACCCAGGGCGACACCACGACCCAAACACCAGCCGCGAGAGTTAGCCACTCCGGCCATTCGGCAAACGCCGCCAGCGCTACCAAGGCAAGCGCGGCGATCAGGATGCCGCTCAGCCAGGCATTCCAGTTCATGGGGCTTTCGGCGGAGAACCCAAAAACCCATGGCGACAAGAACAGCCCGAGGCCGATCACAAGGCTTACCAAATCCGCGATCATTTCTTTCTTCCAGACGATGTTCATGGCTGCAACTCCTTATTGCTCCTTTCGTTGAGTGCCTTCGAGGATCACTCTCTTCCAAATTGAACCACTGGCGGGAGCGAGAGCGCGAAGCTCCCGCTCGCCCTGCGGTTACCTGCCGTTGATGGCGATACGTTTCACCTTTTGCTTCTCGGTGGGTAGTTTCGCCAGCGTGACGGTGAGAACCCCGTCCTTGAATGACGCTCCGACCTTTTCCTGATCGACGTCATCGATCGGGATGGAACGCTCGAAGCGTCCGTAGTAGCGCTCGCTGAAGCGGCGCTCCTTGTCCTCGGTCTCGCTCTTCTTCTCGCCGCTAATGGTCAACAGACCGTCCCGCAGTTCGACATTGACGTCCTTTTCCTGGAGACCGGGAAGTTCAGCGATGACCTTGACCTCCTTTTCGGTCTCGTTGACCTCGACACTCGGCCAGCCCATCGCTTGTGAGCTGAGCGGAGCGACATCGAACGAACGGAACGCGTCGAAGAGCCGATTCATCTCGCGGTGAAGCTCGAGGAACGGATTTGCCTCATTGCGGTGCAGTCTCAGGCCACGAGTGCCATCGTTATTCCACGGAATCAGATCGCGTAGTGCCATAGTTGTCCTCCTTTGTTCGACAGATCACTGGACAGAACTCACCCGTGCGGTGGCCATGCCACGCACAGGCAGTTCGACAGCCTTGAACGGAACTCCGTCAGGCCGCCTGCTTCTGCTCGATTTGCTGGTGTTCTTTGCCGGCGATTTCGATCGCGATGCGACGCGGCTTCATCGCCTCCGGCACTTCCCGAACCAGGCTTATCTTCAGCATGCCGTTTTCGAAGGTGGCGTCCTTTACTTGGACATACTCCGCCAAGTTGAAGACGCGGCGGAACGGCCGCACTGAGATTCCCTGATACAGGTACTGGTGATCACCCTTGTTCGCCTTGCGGCCCTCGACCGTGAGAGTCGATTGCTCGGCGGTGATGGTAACCTCCTCCGGGCTGAAGCCGGCCAGCGCCAGTGAAATCTGGTACTGGTCCTCGCCGATGCGAGCGATGTCATACAGCGGATAATTGTCGCTGTCGTTCATCGTCTCGTTGACGAGGTCGAACAGGCGATCGAACCCGACGCTCGAACGCCAGAACGGAGACAGATCGTAGGTCCTCATAACCACATCCTCCTTCTGAGCAACATGGATTAGGAGCAACGCCGGGATGTTTCCGGCGGCCTCGGCCGGACCCTGATGGGCATCCGGCGTCACGCTTGTGACACTCAAAGAACTAGAAGCGTACGGCTTGGTTTCAAGATCGCAGCCGATGCGCGTGTCAAATTTTTCGACACCGAAGCGGCTTTGCGAGCCATCATGCGGAATGCGTGCTGCCTGAACTGGCCGCGCCTAGATCTGTCGAGCCACCGACATTTGCCGCCTTCGAACCCATGGCCGGAAGCCCACGGCCAAGCGCGGGCCGACGTTCGCACTCTTGACCGCGCGCGCTGATTTCCTAAATCCAACGCCGCCAAGGCCATTATAGGATTGGCGCCAGATCCCGCCGGGAGATGGCGGTTAGGCGGTCCACATTGCTTTCGGGAGGATGTGGAGGAAGAACGATGCATGGTCTACTCGCGGCTTTTGTCGCGATCCCGATGCTATTCCGCGCAAGCGAAGCGGCCGGTGCGCAGCGGACAAGACCGAAGCAGCATAGCAGTTCGAATCCTGTCGTTCAGACGGAAGCGCCGCAGCGGACGATCCCGGGCCAAAGCACCAGGTTCCACCGTGCCAGCGATCGAAGGCCGGCATTCCGCGCCGAAGATATTGTTCCGGATTTCGATGTTTGCCGGGGCCATGATCGCTCCGGCGAAGGCCCAGGCGTGTTCGCGTCACGGGGTCGATGTGAGCTGCGATGACGGCAGGCGCGGCATCTTTGCCGGCGACGCCATCGTCTGGACCGACGGCTCGCGATCAAGGCTGGCCTCGCCGCATCCGAGCGTCATCATCGGCAGCAAGTCGTCGGTCGTGAACGGACCCGGCGTGTTCGTCGGCCAGGGCAAGGGCGTGGTGCCATTGGAAAATCCGAGCGCGCCGAACAAGGCGCGCTGCCCGATCCTGGATGGCGTCGCCTATTGCCACTGATCGACGCGAACCTAGAGCCTTTTCCGTTTCGATGGAATCGAAACGGGGCTCTAGATTCTCGATTGACGCGTTTTCTTGACGCGAACCGGTTTCCACTTCGCTGGAAAACGCTTTAATGGTACCGCGCGGCGCCGGTGTTGACCGAGCGCAACGGCGCCAATGCCGGCGACTCGGCGATGACGGCTTCCGCTGGCTCCCGGTCGAGCCGGCTATCCCACAGCGCGTCGGTGAAATCAGCGAACCATTGCTGAACCGTACCGGAGCGCAACTTGTCCATCATCGCTTCCCAGCGCATCCGACGCTCCGTGAGCGGCATCGACAGCGCAACCGCGATGGTGCGGGCCATGCCGTCGATGTCATGCGGGTTGACCAAGAGCGCCGCGTCCAGCTCGTTGGCGGCGCCGGCGAATTTCGACAGCACCAGCACGCCCGGATCGGCCGGGCTTTGCGCGGCGACATATTCCTTGGCGACGAGGTTCATGCCGTCCTGCATCGGCGTCACCACGCCGACCTGCGCGGTGCGATAGAGGCCCGCGAGCACGGCCTGGCCGTAACCCTTGTTGAGATAGCGGATCGGCGTCCAGTCGACCTCGCCATGCCGGCCGTTGACGTCGCTGACGAGCTTGGCCACCTCGCTCTGGAGATTGCCGTAGGCCTCGATGGCGCCGCGCGAAGGGGTCGCGATCTGCAGCAGCGAAGCCGCGCGCGCCAGCGACGGATGCAAGCTCCACATCCGGTCGAACGCCTTGATGCGGTTGACCAGCCCCTTGGAGTAATCCAGACGGTCGACCCCGATCGCGAGCTTCTCGCCGTTCAGGCTTCGGCGCAGCCGCGAGACCTCCGGATGGGTCGAGGCCTTGCTGGCCAGCTGGGCGAACTGCTGCGGGTCGATGCCGATCGGGAACACCGAAAGGCGCGTTCGGCCGTGGTGCGAACGGACGATACCGCCATGCGCCGCGAGCCCGAGATCCGATTGCACGCAAGCCCGGAAGTTCTCGCAATCCTCCTCGGTCTGGAAGCCGATCAGGTCATAGGCCAGCATCGCCTCGATCAGCTCGCGATGGTTCGGCACGCCTGATATCACGGCGCGCGTCGGCCACGGCGTGTGGAGGAAAAAGCCGACCGGCTGCGCAACCCCGAGCGCCCTCAGTTCCGCACCGAGCGCGAGAAAATGGTAATCCTGAATCCAGAACGCCGAATCGGATTTTCGGAATCGCAGCAGCGCCCGCGCCATGAAGGCGTTCACCTCGCGATAGCTGTGGTAGTCCTCCTGCGAGGCGCGAATGAGATCCGGGCGGGAATGCAGCGCCGGCCACAGGGCCGAATTCGCAAATCCCTCGTAATAACCACCGTAATGGGCGGCAGGAAGGTCGAGCATCGCCAGCGCGCCGGCGCCCAGCGCTTCGATTTCAGCAAAGGGTTCCTTCTGGTTCCCGTCGCGCACCCGTCCGCTGGAGCCGACCCAGATCGCGCCCGATTTCTCCACAATCGGGAGCAGCGCCGCGGCCAGGCCGCCTGTCATGGGTTCACTGGGCTTTCCGCGCGAAACGCGGTTTGAAACGACGACGAGATTCACAGGTCACCTCCTGTTTGTTCGTTCGCGTTAACAGTTATTCACCAATATGGTTCAGTGTCACCCTTTCAACGAATTGAAACCAAATTCGGGCTGGGAAGCGACGGCATGTGATCGGAACTCAAGAAAAGAAAAATAGCCGCGAACCTCGGCAGCACCGGTGAGAATATGTGTCGGAAAACCGCCGACAAGGTTCACATTATGGCGGTGGTGCGTCGGTTTCGTCGTCAAGCAGCCGCGCGAGAAATTCCCGGACGTCGCGAGGCGCATCGAAATGGCCGGCGACGCCCTGCGCGCGACGGCCGACGGAGAATGCCAGACCGTCCAGGTCGGGCATGATCGCAAACACCGTCTCGTCGGTCACATCGTCGCCGATAAAGAACGGGCGGCGACCCCTGAAAGGATCGTGTTCCATCAATTCAAGCACGCCGCTGGCCTTTGTGAAGCCGGAATGCTTGATTTCGCAGACGCATTTTCCGGGCAGCACCTCGATCGGCGCGGTGGGAAGATCCGCCCTGATCTGCGACACCGCCGCATAGATCGCCTCTTCCGCGTCAGGCGCGAGGCGATAATGCAGCGCCAGCGAATAGCCCTTGTCCTCCAGCAATATTCCCGGGCTGATCTTCGCGATCGCAGCCAAACGGCGCTTCAGCTCATCGTCCATCGGCGGCGCGCGAGCGGCCACCAGCTCGTTGCCGGGCGCGATCCGCATTTCAGCGCCGTGGCCGCCGACGGCGGGGAACCAATCGGGCGCGAAAATCAGGTCGATATCGTGCAGCGAGCGGCCGCTGACCAGCGCCAGCGCGCCATTGGTCCTTTCCAGCAGGCGATTCAACGTTGCCGCGAGCCCCGGCGGCAGGAAGACCTCCCGCGGCGTGGCCGCCAGGTCAAGCAGCGTGCCGTCGATGTCGAGCAGGATCGCGGCATGGCTCAGATGCGGCACCTGCGCGCGCGGCGACGGGACAGCCTCGTCGTTATCCGCGATTGCCTTGTTCAATGCCATTTCGGCAAATTCCTGCTTCATCTCATCCTACTCCACAAAAGCGAGCGGCCGTGCGACAGATTCCAGCGGCTTGCGCTCGGCCGCGATGGCATATCGCCACGCGACAAAGGCGGCCCCGATCATCAACGCCGATCCGAACAGATAGCCGGCGAAGACGCTGTTGCGCGAGCCGGTATCGATCAGCGCGCCGAACAGCGCCGGCCCTGCGACGCCGCCAATTCCGGTGCCGATCGCGTAGAACAGCGCAATCGCCAGCGCGCGCACCTCGAGCGGAAACGTCTCGCTGACGGTGAGATAGGCGGCGCTGGCCGCCGGCGAGGCAAAGAAGAAAATGACCATCCAGGCGATGGTCTGGGTTTGCGCGGTAAGCGCCCCGATCGAAAACAAGTAGCCTGAAAGCGCCAGCAGGACGCCCGAGACGCCATAAGTGACAGTGATCATCGTGCGGCGGCCCAGCGTATCGAACAGCCGCCCGAGCAGCAGCGGGCCCAGAAAGTTTCCGGCCGCAAACGGCAGGATGTACCAGCCGACATTGTTTGCCGGGATGCCGAAGAAGTCGGTCAGCACCAGCGCAAACGTGAAGAAGATGGCGTTGTAGAAGAACGCCTGGGCGCCCATCAGCGCCAATCCTACCATGGAGCGTTTGCGGTAGGTCGTGAGCAGGGTGCGCGCGACCTCGCCAAGCGGCGTATGGCTGCGCATCTTCAGGCGGACCTTGGGCAGCACTTGGTAGGGCTGGGCGTCGGGATGCCCGACCGCCGATTTCTCGATCTCGTCGACGATGGCATGCGCCTGATCGGGGCGGCCATGGATCATCAGCCATCGCGGGCTTTCCGGAATCCACATCCGCATCAGCAAGACGATCAGGCCGAGGCCCGCGCCGCCAAGATAGGCCACCCGCCATCCGAGATCGGGCGCGATGACCTTGGGGTCGAGCAGCACGATGGCCGCGACCGCACCCAGTGCTGCGCCGAGCCAGAAGCTGCCATTGATGACGAGGTCGGTCCATCCGCGGTAGCGCGCCGGGACCAGTTCCTGGATCGTCGAATTGATCGCGGTGTATTCGCCGCCGATGCCTGCGCCGGTCAGGAACCGGAACAGCGCGTAGCTTGCCAGGCTCCACGACAGCGCCGTGGCCGCGGTCGCGGTCAGATAGAGCGCCAGGGTGATGAAGAACAGCTTCTTGCGCCCGATCCGATCCGTCAGCCAGCCAAAGCCGAGCGCGCCGATCACCGCCCCCGCCAGATACGCGCTGTTGGCGATACCGACATCGAGATTGGAAAACTGCAGCGTCGGGCTTTCCTTCAGCGCGCCGGACAACGCCCCCGCGAGGGTGACTTCGAGGCCGTCAAGGATCCAGGTGATCCCAAGCGCGAGCACGACGCGGGTATGGAAGCCACCCCAGCGCAGGCGATCGAGCCGGGCCGGTATCGCGGTCTCTACAACGCGTTCATCACCTCCCGCTATCGAGGCGGCAACGCGGGCGCCCCCGCCCGCTTCTTCAGCTTTCCATGTCGGTTGCACTTCCATCGGATTCGACCACTGAGGACCGAGCCCGTGAGGGCCAACCCAGCGGTCCTCTACCCATGATTTGCGGCTAATATTGTATCCGCGACACGCTCGGAAAACTGCACGATAACGCCTGCGCGAAGCCAGGGTTCCCGCATTGCAGCAGAGGAAGCCGCGAGGTCGGCGCCCGATCGCGAGAGCGCCGCCGTGCCGGCACACCAGGATCAGGAGGGTCGGGCCGACGTCCGCCTCACGATCTTCGACAGCGCGCGGAATGTCATCACAATGACAGCCGCGACCAAAAATCCCAGTTGCAAGTTCCAGCCGCGATGTCTCTAATCAGAGTAATCAAAAAACACGGGGAGGTACCACGCGTGTCTACAGTCAAGCTGACGGTGAACGGAAAATCCGTCTCGGTCGAGGTCGAGGACCGGACCCTCCTGGTCGACCTCCTGCGCAACAATCTCAACTTGACGGGCACCCATGTCGGCTGCGACACCAGCCAGTGCGGCGCCTGCGTCGTCCACATGGACGGCCAGGCCGTGAAAGCCTGCACGGTCATGGCAGGCCAGGCCGCCGGATCGAACGTCACCACCATCGAGGGCATTGCCAGGGGCGACGAGCTGCACCCGATGCAGGCGGCGTTTCGCGACAATCACGGCCTGCAGTGCGGTTATTGCACCCCCGGCATGATCATGTCCGCCATCGACATTGTGAACCGCCACGGTGGCAAGCTCGACGAGGCTACCGTCCGGCAAGAGCTGGAAGGCAACATCTGCCGCTGCACCGGCTACCACAATATCGTCAAGTCGGTGCTCGATGCCGCCGGCCGCATGACGGTGTCGCAGGCGGCCGAATAGCATCGGCGAGCCATCGAATCCGAATCAAGGCCGCGTTTCGACAGAAACCGCGCAAACAATAATTTCGGTTGGGAGGACAGGACATGGGCTTTGAAGGCATTGGCGCAAGTGTCGTGCGCAAGGAAGACCGCCGTTTCATCACCGGCAAGGGACGCTACGTCGACGACATCAAGGTGTTGGGCATGACGCATGCGCATTTCGTCCGCAGCCCTCATGCTCACGCAAAGATAAAGAGCGTCGATACGTCGGCGGCGATTAAGATGCCAGGCGTGGTCGGCGTGCTCACCGGCCGGCAGATCGTCGACGACAAGATCGGCAATTTGATCTGCGGCTGGGCCATCACCTCCAAGGACGGCACCGGCATGAAGATGGGCGCATGGCCGGCGATGGCGCCGGAAACCGTGCGTTTCGTCGGCCAGGCGGTCGCCGTCGTCATCGCCGAGACCAAGAACCAGGCCCGCGACGCAGCCGAAGCCGTGGTCGTCAACTACGAGGAACTGCCGGCCGCCGCCGACATTCGCGCGGCGATCAAGCCGGGCGCGCCGCAACTGCACCCGGAGGCGCCGGGCAACGTGATCTACGACTGGACCATCGGCGAGGAAGCCGCGACCGACGCGGCGTTCAAGTCGGCGGCCAACGTGGTTTCGCTCGACATCACCAATAATCGCCTGGTTCCGAATGCGATGGAGCCGCGGGCGGCGATCGCCGAATACAACGAGCCCGAAGAACACTTCACGCTGCACACGACATCGCAGAATCCGCATGTCGCCCGCCTCGTGCTGTCGGCGTTCTACAATATCGCGCAGGAGCACAAGCTGCGGGTGGTGGCCCCCGACGTCGGCGGCGGGTTCGGCTCCAAGATCTTCATCTATCCTGAGGAGATGGTGGCGCTGTGGGCCTCGAAGAAGGTCGGCCGCCCGGTGAAGTGGACCGGCGACCGCTCCGAAGCCTTCCTGACCGACGCGCACGGCCGCGACCACGTCACCAAGGCGGAGATGGCCTTCGACAAGAACAACAAGATCACCGGGCTGCGGGTCAAGACCTACGCCAATCTCGGCGCCTACATGTCGCTGTTTTCCTCCTCGGTGCCGACCTATCTCTACGCGACGCTGCTGTCGGGCCAGTACAACATCCCCAACATCTTCGCCGAGGTGATCAGCGTCTACACCAACACCGTACCGGTCGACGCCTATCGCGGCGCCGGCCGGCCGGAAGCGAGTTTCGTGGTGGAACGGCTGATGGAGACGGCGGCGCGGCAGTTGAAGGTCGATCCGGCCGAACTGCGCCGCAAGAACTTCATCACCCAGTTTCCGCACCAGACGCCGGTTATCATGGCCTATGACATCGGCGATTTCGGCGCTTCGCTCGACTCCGCGATGAAGGCGATCGACTATGCCGGTTTCGCCGGCCGCAAGGCGAAAGCGAAGTCCGAGGGCAAGCTGCGCGGCATCGGCCTCTCCTGCTATATCGAGGCCTGCGGCATCGCGCCGTCGAAGGCCGTCGGCAGCCTCGGGGCCGGCGTCGGGCTTTGGGAATCCGCCGAAGTGCGCGTCAACCCGGTCGGCACCATCGAAATCCTCACCGGTTCGCACAGCCACGGCCAGGGCCATGAGACGACGTTCTGCCAGCTGGTGGCCCAGCGTCTCGGCGTTCCGATCAGCCAGGTGCAGATCGTCCATGGCGATACCGACAAGGTCCAGTTCGGCATGGGCACTTATGGTTCGCGTTCGGCCGCCGTCGGCCTGACCGCGATCCTGAAGGCGATGGAGAAGGTCGAGGCCAAGGCCAAGAAGATCGCGGCCCACGCGCTCGAAGCCTCCGAGAACGACATCGTGATCGAGAACGGCGAGTTCAAGGTCACCGGCACCGACAAGTCGATCGCGCTGCCGATGGTCGCGCTGGCCGCCTACACCGCCCACAACCTGCCCGACGGGATGGAGCCGGGCCTGAAGGAAGGCGCGTTCTACGACCCGACCAACTTCACCTTCCCGGCCGGCGCCTATATCTGCGAGCTCGAAGTGGATTCCGCCACCGGCAAGATCTCGTTCGTCAACTTCGTCGCGGCGGACGATTTCGGGCGGCTGATCAACCCGATGATCGTCGAGGGGCAGGTCCATGGCGGGCTCGCCCAGGGCATCGGCCAGGCGCTGCTCGAAGGCGCGGTGTACGATCCGTCCGGCCAGCTGCTGACGGCCTCGTTCATGGACTATGCCATGCCGCGCGCCGACGATCTGCCGTCGTTCAAGCTGTCGCACACCACGACGCTGTGCCCGGGCAATCCGCTCGGCGTCAAGGGCTGCGGCGAAGCCGGCGCGATCGGCGCGTCGGCTGCGGTGATCAACGCCATCACCGATGCGATCGGCAACAACAAGCTCGAAATGCCGGCGACGCCCGACCGCGTCTGGCATGCGATCCACGGTTAACTCCTCGGAATTCCGGGTTTGCGCGCAGGCGGCGCACCCCGGAATGACGGAGGGGACAAGAGACAAAATTTCAGGGAGCACGCTTATGTACCAGACCACCTATCATCGGCCCGCGTCAGTCGACGAAGCCGCGGCCATGTTCGCCAAGGGCTCGGAATCGAAATACCTCGCCGGCGGCCACACGCTGATTCCAGTGATGAAGCAGCGGCTGGCCTCGCCGTCCGACGTGGTCGATCTCGGCAGGATCAAGGAACTGGTCGGCATCGAGGCGGCGGCCGACACGCTGACGATCAAGGCGGCGACGACCTATTTCGCCATCGCGCAAAGCGCCGACGTCAAGAAGTCGATTCCCGCGCTTGCCCACCTCGCCTCCGTGATCGGCGATCCCGCGGTGCGCTATCGCGGCACGATCGGCGGGTCGATCGCCAACAACGACCCGGCCGCGGATTTTCCCGCCGCGCTGGTTTCGCTTGGCGCGACGGTGAAGACCAACAAGCGCGCGATATCGGCGGACGACTTCTTCAAGGGACTGTTCACGACCGCCCTCGGCGATGGCGAGATCATCACCGCGGTGTCGTTCCCGGTCCCGGCCAAGGCGGGCTACGCCAAGATGCGCCATCCCGCCTCGCGTTTCGCGCTGACCGGCGTATTCGTGACCAAAACCAGGTCAGGCGATGTCAGGGTCGCCGCGACCGGCGCGTCGCAAAACGGCGTGATGCGAGTTCCCGCGATCGAGGCCGCCCTCAAGGCAAACTGGTCGGCGTCCGCGATCGACAGCGTCAAGATTTCCACCGACGGCCTGCTCGCCGACATTCATGGCTCGGCGGCCTACCGCGCCAACCTGGTCAAGGTGATGGCGCAGCGCGCGGTGACGGCCGCGGGCTGACAGCGCCTCGACAAGTTTCGATTCAAGCGGCGCGCAGCAATGCGCGCCGCTTTCGCATCCAGGTCAGAAGCTCACGCCCGGCTCTCGCAGATGGCTTGCCATGGCCGCGCTTCGGCGGGACACTTTGCCTGAAGATGAAATCGAGGCGCTTCTTGTGGCGCCTCCCTTGGGAGAGAAAACAACGTGCTCGACAAACCAGCCGCCCAATCCGCTACCCGCGCCTCCGGCCCGCTGGCCGGTTTCCGCATCGTCGAATTCGCCGGCATCGGCCCGGGCCCGTTCGCCTGCATGATGCTGGCCGACATGGGCGCGGAGGTCGTGACGCTGGATCGGGTCGGCGCCGGCAAGAGCCTGAAATCGGTGGCAGGGCGCGGCCGCAAGGTCGTCGAACTCGACCTTAAGGACAAGGCCGCGGTGACGCAGGTGCTGGACCTGCTCGCCAGCGCCGACGCGCTGATCGAAGGCTTTCGCCCCGGCGTGATGGAGCGGCTGGGACTGGGGCCGGATGTCGTAAGCGCCCGCAACCCCCGTCTCGTGTACGGCCGCATGACCGGCTGGGGCCAGGAAGGCCCGCTGGCGCACGCCGCCGGCCACGACATCAACTACATTTCGGTGACCGGCGCGCTGGCGGCGATCGGCACCAAAGAGAAGCCGGTGCCCCCGCTCAATCTCGTCGGCGATTTCGGCGGCGGCGCGCTCTATCTCGTGGTCGGCGTGCTGGCCGCGCTGCTGGAGGCGTCAAAGTCCGGCAAGGGCCAGGTGGTCGACGCCGCGATGTGCGACGGCGCGGCGTCGCTGATGTCGATGTTCTTCGACATGGCCGCGATGGGCCGCTGGGTCGAGGGACGCGAGCAGAATTTCCTTGACGGCGGCGCGCACTTCTACGGCATCTATGAATGTTCCTGCGGCAATTTCATCTCGATCGGCTCGATCGAACCGCAGTTCTACGCCCTGCTGCGCAAACACGCCGATCTCGCCGATGCCGATTTCGATGCCCAGATGGACCGCAAGGCCTGGCCGGCGCTGAAGGACAAGCTTGCGAAGGTGTTCAAGAGCAAGACCCGCGAGCAATGGTGCAAGGTCATGGAAGGCACCGATATCTGCTTTGCGCCGATCCTGACCATGGCGGAAGCGCCGAAGCATCCGCACAACGCCGCGCGCAAGATCTTCGTCGAGCGTCACGGCGTCACCCAGCCCGCCCCCGCCCCGCGATTTTCGCGCACGCCGTCGGCGATCCGGGATGCGCAGGCGGCGGATATCGGGGAACTGACGAAGGCGTGGAAGAGATAGCGGTCATTCCGGGGCGCTCGTGGAACGAGCGAACCCGGAATCTCGAGATTCCGGGCTCGATGCTTCGCATCGCCCCGGAATGACGACGAGAACCACGGCCTACGCCGCATTCCCTACCTTCAGCACGCCCCGGCGGATCTGGTCCTCCTCGATCGATTCGAACAGCGCCTTGAAATTGCCCTCGCCGAAGCCGTCGTCGCCCTTGCGCTGGATGAACTCGAAGAAGATCGGGCCGATCGCGTTCGCCGAGAAAATCTGCAGCAGCACCTTGGTGTGACCGCCGTCGACGACGCCCTCGCCATCGATCAGGATGCCGTCGCGTCGCAGGCGGGCGACGTCCTCGCCATGGCCAGGCAGCCGCGCGTCGATCTTGTCGAAATAGGTACCGGGCGGCGACGGCATGAACGGCAATCCCGCGTCGCGCAGCCGTTCGACGGTCAGGTAGATGTCGCGCGCGCCGCAGGCGATGTGCTGGATGCCCTCGCCGCGATAGCTCGCAAGATACTCCTCGATCTGCCCGGAATCCCCGGCGTCCTCGTTGATCGGAATCCTGATCTTGCCGTCCGGGCTGGTCAGCGCCCGCGAGAACAGCCCGGAAGCGCGGCCTTCGATATCGAAAAAGCGGATCTGGCGGAACTTGAACAGTCTTTCGTAGAAACCGGTCCAGACGTCCATGCGGCCGCGATGGACGTTGTGGGTGAGGTGGTCGATGTAATAGAGCCCCGCACCCGCGGGCCGGGGGTCGCGGACGTCGAGCCATTCGAACTCGGCGTCATAGGCCGAGCCGCTGGCGCCGTAGCGATCAACGAAATAGAGCAGGCTGCCGCCGATACCCTCGATGGCGGGGACATCGAGCGCCTTCTGCGCGGAAGAAACGTCGGCGGCCTTCGCGCCGAGCGACAGCGCCCGCTCATAGGCCCGTCGCGCATCCACCACGCGAAATCCCATTGACGGCGCGCACGGCCCGTGCGCCGCCACGAAGCCGTGGCCATGGGTCCCGGGCGCCTCGTTGACGAGATAGTTGATGTCGCCCTGGCGGTAGACGACAATCTTCTTGGTCCTGTGGCGGGCAACCGGAGCATAGCCCATCAGCCTGAACAGCGCGTGCAACTCTTCGGCGCGTGGGTGCGCGTATTCGACGAATTCGAAACCGTCGATCCCCATCGGGTTGTCGGCGCTGATGACGGCGGCCGGCCCGTCGTGCGGAAATGGACCCATGGCTGGAGCTCCCGAAATTTGATCGAGGTCAATATCGGTCAAATCAGGCGCAAGGTGCATGCAAACTACCTTCGATACGGCTATAATAACGCACACTTCGTGCATGAAGCTGGTGGTTTGCGCATGACCCAGATAGACGCGTTCGATCTCAAGATGCTCGCCGCGCTGCAGGATGATGGCCGGCTGACCAACCAGCAGCTAGCCGATCTCGTCGGCCTGTCGGCCTCGCAATGCTCGCGGCGGCGGATGCGGCTGGAAGACGAGCAAGTGATCGCGGGCTATCACGCCGACCTCGCCGGCGAGGCGCTCGGCTTCAACCTGATCGCCTTCATCCACATCACGCTCGCCACCCATTCGCCCGACAACGCCCGGAAATTCCGGGCGCTGGTCAGCCGCGTCGACAACATCCAGGAGGCGTATTCGCTGACCGGCGACGCCGACTACGTGCTGAAGGTCGTGCTGCGCGACCTCAAGGGCCTCTCCAACCTCGTCAACAATGTCTTGATGCCGCACCAGAGCGTCGCCCATGTGCGCTCATCGATCGTGCTGGACCGGCTGAAGGAGAGCGCAAGGCTGCCGTTGAAGTAACGGCTTTGATGGGGTGTCCGGGCCGCATGGTTCTCCTCACCATGAGGTCTCAGACCTCTCCAAGCATGGCGCAGTTCGAGGGAAATTTGTCATTCGCCTCCCCGATACGATCTGCAATAATCGACGTTGCACCAACCAGCGAGACCACCATGGCGCTGCAACTCCGGCCGAACTGCGAATATTGCGACAAGGACCTGCCGCCGAAAGCGACGGACGCGCAAATCTGTTCCTACGAATGTACGTTCTGCGCGGAATGCGTTGAGAACAAGCTGCACAATGTCTGCCCCAACTGCGGCGGCGGCTTCGCGCCACGGCCGATCCGGCCCGCCACCGAGCACCGGCCCGGTGTCAGTGTCAGCAAGCAGTTGCCCTCGGACAAGCGCGTGCATTTGAGGTACAGCGTCGAGGATATCGCCGCGCATTCGGCGCGGCTGAAGGATATTCCGCCGCAGGAGCGGTGAATTGCCTCCACCGTCATTCCGGGGCGATGCGAAGCATCGAACTGCGGTGCGCAATTGCGCACCTGAGAATCTCGAGATTCCGGATCTGGTGCTTACGCACCATCCCGGAATGACGGACCCAGTCATTCCGCCCCCAGAATCGTCCCCTCGACCTCGCCGAAGCCGACGCGATAGCCGTCGCCCTGGCACCAGCCGCGCATGACCAGCGAATCGCCGTCCTCCAGGAACGATCGTTTCACGCCCGCGGCCAGTTCGACCGGCTCGGTGCCATTCCAGCTGATTTCCAGCAGGCTGCCGCGCTGGTCCTTTTCCGGGCCGGAGATGGTGCCCGACCCCAAGAGGTCGCCGACATTCATGGCGCAGCCGGACGAGGCGTGATGCACGAGCTGCTGCACCGAGGACCAGTACATGTATTTGAAATTTGTGCGGCTGATGTTCGCGGGCGCATTCATCTGCGCCGCGCACAGCCCGACCTCAAGCTGGAGGTCATAGTTGTTCGGTTGCTTCTGCTGCAGATAGGGCAGCGGCTTCGGATCCTGCGCCGGACCATGCAGGCGAAACGGCTGCAGCGCCTCGCGCGTCACCACCCACGGGCTGATGGAGGTTCCGAACGCCTTGGCCTGGAACGGACCGAGCGGCACATATTCCCATTGCTGGATGTCGCGGGCACTCCAGTCGTTGAGGATCACGAAGCCGAAGATCATTGCTTCCGCCTGCGCCTCGGTGAGCATTTCGCCCATCACCGACGGCTGACCCACGACCACGCCCATTTCGAGTTCGAAATCCAGCCGCTGGCACGGCCCGAAGCTCGGCGCGTCGGCCGTGGGCGGCTTCAACTGTCCGCGCGGCCGCCGAATCGGCGTGCCGCTGACCACGACGGTCGATGCGCGGCCGTTGTAGCCGATCGGCATGTGCGGCCAGTTCGGCTGCAGCGCATTGTTCTTGCCGCGAAACATCACCCCGACATTGGTGGCGTGCTCTTTCGACGAATAGAAATCGGTGTAGCCGGCGACGGCGAATGGCAGATGCAGTTTGGCATCCGCCATCGGCACAAGCGTGCGCCGGCGCAGCTCTTTGTTGTCACGCAGCTCGGGATGGTCATTCCGCAGAAGCTCGCTGATCCGCGCGCGCGTGCTCGACCACACCTTCGGCCCCAGCGCCATGAACGGGTTGAGCTGCGGCGCGGCGAACACCGCCGGCTCAACCACGTCGAACCGGCAGTCCTGCGCGAGTTGCCAGAGATCGAGCACGTAGTCGCCGATCGCGACGCCGACCCGGGGAGCAAGGCCGTCCCTGGCGGAAAAGATGCCGTAGGGAAGGTTCTGGATCGGGAAATGCGAATCGGGCGCGACGTCGATGAAGGAGCGGAGTTTGGGGTCGTTGGGATGGGGCAAAGTGATTTTTCCTGTTTATACCATGGCGCACGATATCGGCCGTCATTCCGGGATGGTCCGAAGGACCAGACCTCAGGTGCGCAATTGCGCACCGGGGAATCTCGAGATTCCGGGTTCATCGCTGCGCGATGCCCCGGAATGACAGCGGAGGATTACGGCTTGTTCGGATCGAACCTTTTTTCCAGGCCCTTCCAGCAATCGGCGTAGTCGTCCTGCAGGGTCGCCGAGTTCGCGGCGTGCGCGGTGACGCGCTGCGGAAACCGCGTCTCGAACATGAAGGCCATGGTGCCGGTCAGCTTCACCGGTTTCAACTCGCTATGGCTGGCGTGGTCGAAGGCCTCGCGGTCCGGGCCGTGCGGCAGCATCATGTTGTGCAGGCTGATGCCGCCCGGCACGAAGCCCTGCGGCTTGGCGTCGTAGACGCCATAGATCAACCCCATGAACTCCGACATGATGTTCATGTGATACCAGGGCGGCCGGAAGGTGTTTTCAGCCACCATCCAGCGCTCCGGAAAGATCACGAAGTCGATATTGGCGGTGCCCGCGGTTTCCGAGGGCGAGGTCAGCACCGTGAAGATCGAGGGATCGGGATGGTCGAAGCCGATGGCGCCGACCGGCGAGAAGGCGCGCAGGTCGTATTTGTACGGCGCGTAATTGCCGTGCCAGGCCACCACGTCGATCGGCGAATGCGGCAAGGTCGTCTTGAACAGCGAGCCGCCCCATTTCACATAGAGCTCGGTCGGCGTGTCCTTGTCCTCATAGGCGGCGACCGGCGTGAGGAAGTCGCGCGAATTGGCGAGGCAATTTGCGCCGATCGGTCCGCGTTCCGGCAGCGTGAAGGCGCCGCCGTAGTTTTCGCAGAGATAGCCGCGCGCCGGCCCCGAGGGAATCTCGACCCGGAACTTGACGCCGCGGGGGATCACCACGATCTCGCCGGGCTCGGCGTCGATGCGGCCGAACTCGGTGACGAGGCGCAGGCTGCCCTGCTGCAGCACGAACATCATCTCGCCGTCGGCATTGTAGAAATGCTGGTCGACCATCGATTTGGTGATGAGATAGACGTGCGCCGCCATGCCGCCTTGGGTGTTGGCGTCGCCCGCCGTGGTCATGGTCTGCACCCCCTGCAGGAAGGTCAGGTCCGTCTTCGGGATCGGCGCCGGATCCCATCGCAATTGCTCGATCATGACCTCGTGTTCGTGGCACGGCGCGGTGCGCCACAGGCCGGCATCGACTCTGGCAAAGCGCCCCGAATGCTTCACCGACGGGCGGATGCGATAAAGCCACGACCGCTCATTGCTGCCGCGCGGCGCGGTGAAGGGCGAGCCGGAGAGTTGTTCGGCATAGAGCCCGTAGGCGCAGCGCTGCGGCGAATTGCGCCCCATCGGCAGCGCGCCGGGCAAGGCCTCGGTCTCAAAGCTGTTGCCAAAGCCGGACATGTAACCCGGCGTCAGCTGCGCCGAGCTTCGAACGATCGCATCAGGCGAGGTATTGATATTCATGGTCATCCTCCTCCTTGCAGGGCGGTCCACATTTCCTGGTCGCGCTTGTCGGTCCAGATCACGGGATCATCGATCCCGGACGCCTCGTCGAACGCGCGCGAGACGTTGAACGGCAGGCAGTGTTCGTAGATGGCAAAGCTGGAGAATTTCGGGTCCATCACTTCGCGTGTCGCCGCCATCGATTCCTTGAGGTTGCGGCCCCGGGCGACCGACGTTTCGGCAGCACCATACAACGTGGTGACGAAGTCGCGCGTCATCGCAATGGCGTCGCGCCCGGTCGAAACTCCCTTGAGCGCATCGCCGCGGCCCGGCGCAATCGCCTTCGGGTTGAAAGCGCGTATTTCGTTCAGCGTGGCAGGCCATTCCCGCAAATGCGCGTCGCCGCAATAGCAGGCCGAGTGGTATTCGATCAGGTCGCCGGAGAACATCACTTCGGCATCCGGCACCCACGCCACGATGTCGCCCGAGGTATGCCCCGCCCCTAGCTGCATCAAGCGCACCTCGCGCCTGCCGAGATAGATCGACATCTCGCCCTCGAAGGTCAGCGTCGGCCAGGTCAGGCCGGGAATGCTCTGGGCATCCTGGAACAGGCGCGGGAAGCGGCCGTACTCGGAATCCCAATCCTGCTGGCCACGCTCCTCGATCAGCCGGTGGGTTTCCGCCGACGCCACGATACCCTGCGCCTTGTAGGCCGAGGCGCCGAGCACGCGCACGGCGTGATAGTGCGACAGCACCACGTATTTGATCGGCTTGTCGGTAACGGTGCGGACGCGTTCGATGACCTTGTGGGCCATCGCGGGAGTAGCCTGCGCGTCGAACACCAAGCAGCCGTCGTCACCGACGATGATCGCGGAGTTCGGATCGCCCTCGGCGGTGAACGCATAGAGATCGGTGCCGATTTCGGAGAAGGTGATTTTCTTCTCCGCCATGTCGGTGGTGGACGCAAAACCTTTGGCCATCAATTCGATTCCTGACTTCATTTGAGACGTGGACTACTGCTGTTGCTGCTGTTGCTGCTGGCCGGCGTCGAGCATCCGCCGTTTGGCGAGCGCAATGGCCTCGTTGAGGACGCCGAGATCGCCGATATGGTTGGCGAGGACCAGAACCAGCGCCGCGTCGAGATCGGCGCTTTGTTCGTCGCTCAGCCCGCGATGCGCCTCGACAACAGCGCGAAACGCGTCGTCGGGCCTTGCAAAATTGGATGCGGTCGACAATGCCATGGGCAATACCTCAGTTCTGGCCTGCCGCGCGCGCCAGCGCGGCGTCGAGCGCCGGCCGGGTCGGATGCCTGAAGCGCGCGGCGACATAGCCGTCGGGCCGCAATAGATACGCTGTACCCGACTCGGCGTCGTAACGCGACGCGGCGAGGCCTGCAGGATCAGCAAAGCCACCTTCGCCGCCAATGCGGATCGCAGCTACCCCCTCGGGCGCTTTCACGGCCGCGCCATTGCCGAACGCCAGCAGCGTGAACTGCGTCCCGCCCTTGGCGAAGGCGTCGGTCAGGAACATCGGCTCGTCGCTGCTGGCTGCGATCGGCGCATCCGGCATCGAGGCGCCAGGACGCGGCCCGCCACGCCAGCCATCGCCATCGGCGGTCGAAAGCGGCGTGTGATAGATCGACGGCGTCGAGAGCCGGCCGGCATTGACCATGCGCTTGCCGAATTCGGTTTCCCTGGCGAGCGAGAGCGCCGCCTTGCGCAGCCGCGCCTCCTGGTGCGAGTTGGGCGCCATGAAATCCGTCGATCGGGTCGATTCCCGGATGTTCTCATCGGCGGCGGCGCTGCGCTCGATGTGGTAGCTCTCCAGCAGGCTCTCGGGCGATGTCTCGCGCAGCACGCGATCGAGTTTCCAGGCGAGGTTCTCGGCGTCCTCGAGCCCGGAATTGGCGCCGCGGGCGCCGAATGGCGAAACCTGATGGGCGGCATCGCCGGCAAAGATCACGCGGCCATGGATGAAATTGTCCATCCGACAGCACTGGAACTTGTAAAGCGATATCCACTCGAAATCGAACTTGTCGTGCCCGAGCATGCGCGCGATGCGGGGCCGCACATTCTCCGGCAGTTTCTCGACGGCCGGATCAGCGAATCGACTGAGCTGCAGGTCGATCCGCCAGATGTCGTCGGGTTGCTTGTGCAACAGTGCGGAGCGTCCCGGATGAAACGGTGGATCGAACCAGAACCAGCGCTCGGTGGGGAACGCGGCGGTCATCTTGACGTCGGCAATGAGGAACTGGTCCTCGAACGCCTGTCCGGAGAATTCCGCCCCCACCAGCTGGCGCAGCGAGGATTTGGCGCCGTCGCAGGCGATGACAAAGCGGGCGCCCAGCCGGTAGGGACCGTCAGGCGTCTGGATCGTGAGCAGCACGTGGTCGTTGCGCACTTCAAGTCCCGTCACCTTGTTGCGCCAGCGCAGATCGACGGCGGAAAGCTCCTCGACGCGATCGACCAGATAGGCCTCGGCATAGAATTGCTGCAGGTTGATGAAGGCCGGTCGCTTGTGGCCCTCCTCCGGCAGCAGATTGAACTGGTAGAGCTGCTGCTCGCCGTGAAAGACCCTGCCGACGCTCCACACCACGCCCTTGTCGACCATGCGCTGGCCGACGCCGAGCCGGTCCCAGAATTCGAGCGAGCGCTTGGAAAAGCAGATCGCCCGCGAGCCCTCGCCGATCCGGTCGGCGTCGTCGAGCAGCACGACGGATTGGCCGCGCTGCGCCAGGTCGATCGCAAGCGACAGCCCCACGGGGCCGGCGCCAACCACGACGACGGCGTGTTCCGCCGCGCTCATGGCCGTCCGATCCTGGTCGGGATGGCGGCGATAGCCGAACCGGGTTTTGGTTTGCGCCATGCGTGCTGAACCTCGTCGCTGGCCAACGGCGTGCGACCCTGCTATTAGTCGCATCTGCAACTATCTTAAACCTCGCCCCTGCACCGCCGTCAACTCAAATCGAGGCGCGACTTGCCAAGAGTCCTTGCAAACCACGCGGCTGCCGCTCCGCGTCAGGCAAGCAGATCAAGGCGAAGCGCCCGGCTTGATCTTTTTGGGTTTGTCCCGTTTCGTCTCAACCGGCTCGCCGCCGAGGTCAGTTCGGCGCTCTCGATCGAGTATGCCGCCCGCTACGGCCTCGATATTCCGGAATGGCGCGTGCTGGCGACGCTCGGTTTCCGAAACGACGCCTGCAGCGCGCAGTATATCGCCCAATGCACCCGTACCCACAAATCCACCATCAGCCGGGCCGTCACCGCGCTGATGAAGCGACAGATCGTCGAGCGCGTCGAGAACGCGGACGACCGCCGCGAATTCCGACTGCGCCTGACCCGCAAGGGCGCAACGCTCTATGAGGAACTGATCCCGCGCCTCTTACGCAAGGAGCAGGAAATGCTTTCCTGTCTCACCGCGCAGGAGCGGCGGGATCTTGGACGCCTGCTCGGCAAGCTCGAAAATAGCCTCGATCTGGTGCAGACCAGCGCGGAGGCCGACGCGAAGCAAGCGTATTAGTCTCAGCGTCATTCCGGGATGGTGCGCCAGCACCAGACCGCAGATGCGCGATTGCGCATCGGGGAATCTCGAGATTTTACGGTGCGCAATTGCGCACCGTAGTTCGATGCTGCGCATCGCCCCGGAATGACGGCCGTTTTCGCTACGCTCGATCCGTGTCGACGACTACTTCGCCGCCGTCACCACGATCTCGACGATGTGCGGCGGTTCCAGTTCGACGCCGATGCAGGCGCGCATGGGCGGGTTCCTGGCATCGACCCATTCGTCCCAGGCGCGGTTCATCTCGCCCTTTCGCTTCATGTCGGTGATATAGACGATTGCCGACAGGATCCTGCTCTTGTCGGTGCCGCACAGCGCGAGGCTTTCGTCGATCCGGGCAAGCGCTCTTGCGCTCTGCTCGTACATCGATGAACTGACCGGATCGGGCGCGACCGCCACCGTGAAAACGAGACCGTCGTGAGCGACGGCGCGGCTGCGGGTTGGTGTCAGCCCGGCGAAGCGATGGATCATGGTTGTGGTCTCCGGCTGGATTTTTTCACCCCTGCGCCCGATCGATATGCCGGGCGATGACAGGAAAATATGCATCCCCCGAACCGGCGTCGATCGCTTCCTGCAACACCGTGCCGATCAACTCGGCGCCGCGAATTTTGATGCCGGCGTCGGCCGCCAGTTCCAGCGCGTAGGACAGGTCTTTCAGCGCATACTCGGTCGAGAATGCGCGCTCGGGAAAATTGCCCGGAACGATCGCCTTCATGCCGTGATTGCGCAGCGCAAAGCTGTCGGCCGAGCCCTTTGACAGCGTGTCGAGCAACAGTTTCGGATCGACGCCGTTGCGCCTGGCGACCGCCACCGCCTCGGCGAGCGCATTGACGGTTTCGAACAGCACCATGTTGTTGAGGATCTTGGTCACCTGTCCCGCTCCGACCTCACCACAGCGCGTCACGTCGGTGGCAAAGCAGCGGATCAAGGGCTCGATATCGGCGTATAGCCCGGGCGTCGCGCCAACCATCACGCTGAGGGTGCCGTCCAACGCAGCCTGACGTGTGCGCGCGATCGGGGCATCGGCCCAGGCGGCGCCCTTCGCCTGCATTTGCCGGGCGAAATCGCGGGTCTGGCCGACCGAGGACGTCCCGAGATCGACGACGACCTGGCCGCTCCGGATATGGTCGCGGATGCCATCGCCCTCGAAAACCGCGCCTACATGCCTGGCGCTGGGCAGACACAAAAACAGCAGGTCGCTTTGCCGGACCACGTCAGCGACGGAGCCCGCGACCTCCGCGCCCTCTGTCCGCAACCGCGCCAACGGTTCCGGCGACAGGTCGAATGCGACGACGCGCCGACCACTCTTCTTCACGAGATTGCGGCAGATCGGCTCGCCCATCACGCCAAGGCCAATAAAGCCGATCATTTTGTGCCCGGACATTTTCTTGCTCTTTTCGAAAGCGCCTTCTCGATGTCTCTGTGCGTCGGCTACTTCACGAACGACCGCGAAGGCGGCAAATGCAGCGCGAAGGCATCGACCTTGTCGCTGGCGCGCGGGTAGATTTGGCTCACGATCGGATCGTGACCGGGGATGAAGCGATCGGGATGACCGGCAAGCCGCTCCACGATCTCCCAGCCCTGCGCCATATCGCCGACATTGTAGACGATCGGAAACGGGCTGCGCCGCTGCAGATTGGCGTAATAATGCGCCGCGTCGGACGCCAGCACCACCGGCCCTCGCGCGGTCTCGACCCTGACCACCTGCAGCCCGTCGGAATGGCCGCCGACGCGATGCACCGTCACACCGGGCGCTACTTCGCCGTCGCCGGAATGGAACGTCACGCGCTCACCATAGACGTGTCGAACCATGGTCGTGACATGCTCGACCGAGAACGGATGCCGCAGCATGCCGTTGCACATGCAACGCCCGGTCGCGTAGCTCATCTCGCGATCCTGCAGGTGGAACCGGGCGCCCGGGAAACGATCGAGGTTGCCGGCGTGATCGTAGTGCAGATGGGTGACGATGACGTCCCTGATGCTTTCGGCCGCAACGCCGAAATTCGCCAGCGCGTCGACCGGGTTGAGCGTGAGCTTGCGGGAACGCGCCTTCGCCTCTTCCGCGTTGAAGCCGGTATCGACCAGGATGTCGCGGCCGTGGCCGCGGATCAGCCAGACGAAATAATCAAGGTCCTGGGCCGTCGTCTCGTGCGGGTCAGGCACCAGAAAATTCAGGTGCGGGGTGCGCGGCGACATCGTCGCATAGCGCAGGGCATAGATTTCGTAGGCATTTCCCATCGGTGTCACTTTTTTCTTGGGCGTTTGAATTGGCCGATGTCGCCACCAAGCCATTGCCGCCCGCAAAGGTCAAATCCGCGAACCGAATGGCTGCGCCGCACAATATGTGAGCGGCATCACATTGACGTTGGCCATCGTCATGCGGAATGCGAATGAACTGAAAGAATGAAACCCGTGGAAGAGTGAACCAGCGGCCCATCCCATCACGCCCGGCCCGCGCGCCAACCCTACTTCATCCCGATCATCCCTCGGTTTGTCGCGGTTAATTGTCACAATTAACGCCGACGTCGCAAGCGGTTGACGGGCTACGGCCGCAGTTTGATAATGCGGAATGCGTAGAGTAAGGTCGCCGCGGCGCGAGCTGGCATCGGCGCTGTTTTGGCTGAACTGCCGTGATCTGGACTGCCGTCATTATGAAAATCCGCCTCGCATTGCTACTCATTCTGATTTTGTCGATAGCACCGGTGGCACCTTCGTTCGCCGCCGGCGAGCGCTTTGCGCTCGTGATCGGCAATGCAAAGTATCCGGATGCCGAAGCGCCGCTGAAGGAGCCGATCAACGACGCGCGCGAGGTCGCCGACGAACTCAAGCGCAACGGCTTCAACGTCGACGTCGGTGAAAACCTGACCGGCGAGCAGATGCGCCGCGCCTTTGACCGCCTGTATGGCAAGATCAAGCCGGGATCGGTGGCGCTGATTTTCTTCTCCGGCTTTGGCGTGCAGTCGAGCCGTCAGAGTTACCTGATCCCCGTCGATGCCCAGATCTGGGCCGAGGCGGACGTTCGCCGCGACGGTTTCAGCCTCGAGACGGTGCTGGGCGAGGTCAACAGCCGCGGCGCCGGGGTCAAGATCGCCCTGGTCGACGCATCGAGGCGCAACCCGTTCGAGCGCCGGTTCCGCAGTTTCTCCGCCGGCCTCGCGCCGGTCATCGCGCCGAACGGCACGCTGGTGATGTATTCCGCCGCGCTCTCCTCGGTGATCTCGGACAATGGCAGCGACCGCAGCCTGTTCGTTCGGGAGTTGCTGAAGGAGATCCGCACGCCCGACCTGATGGCGGAAGAGACGCTGAACCGCACCCGCGTCGGCGTTACCCGGGCCTCGCGTGGCGAACAGGTGCCCTGGATTTCATCCTCGCTTGCCGAGGATTTCTCCTTCATTCCCGGCGGCGCCGCAGCGCGACCATCAAGCCCGCCGCCCGTTGCGACAGCGCCCGCGCCGCCACCTCCTCCGGCCAAGCCGGCAGCGACACCGGCGCCCGCGCCGCCGCCTCAGGTCGCCGCCCCTGCGCCGCCGCCCCCGACGCCTCCGGTGGCGCCTCCGAAGCCGGTCGAGGCTGCGATTCCTCCGCCGGCTCCGAAGCCGGTTGAGGTCGCGGTCCCCCCGCCGGCAAAGCCGGCCGAAACCACGGTGGCTGCGCTCGCCGACGATCCAACCATCAAGACCCTGACCGGCAGGCTCAGCGACAATCCGGACGATGCGGCTGCGCTGTACCGCCGTGGACAAGTCTATGCCAGCAAGGGCGCCTATGAACTGGCCATCAAGGACTTCAGCAATTCACTGCGGTTGAATCCAAAGGACGTAGAGGCCTACAACAACCGCTGCTGGGTCCGCACAGTGATCGGCGATCTGCAGGCCGCGCTGAAGGACTGCAACGAGGCGCTGCGGCTGCGCCCGAATTTCGTCGATGCGCTGGACAGCCGCGGTCTGGTCAACCTGAAGAGCGGCCAGACCAAGAATGCCATCGCCGATTTTGACGCCGCCCTCAAGATCAACCCGAGATTGACCTCGTCGCTGTATGGGCGCGGGCTTGCCAAAAAGCGCAACGGCTCGATTTCGGAAGGCGATCTGGACATCAACAACGCCAAGGCGATGGACCCCAATATCGTCAAGGAGTTCGCCGATTACGGGGTACAGTGAATGATTATTTGAGGTGAGGTGGGTCCGTCCTCTGAACTTCAGAGCGGACCGCCAGACTAAGGAAAGCAGCAGGCCGCGGCCGGACCGGCCCGGAATTCTAATTCGGATCGCATTGAATCGTGTGGAAAGCCTACAGGAGGGAATGGTTATGCCGATCAGTTTTGTAACCAAAACCATGGCGGCGATGCTTTCGGTCGCGGTGCTGGCCGCCGCGGGTACGGGGACCGCCCTTGCCCAGGACAAGGGCAAGAACGTCACCGAAGACCAGATTCTCCGCGCGCTGGCGCCGGAAAAGAAGCCGCTGACCCGCGGCCTTTCCGTCGGTCCGCAGCAGACCGTCGATCCGGTCGCCGCCGCGGCCGAGAACAAGTTCGTCCAGAAGATCCGCGGCCGCTCCACCCGGTCGCTGTCGATCAGCGAACGCGAAGAAATCGCCACCCTGGTCAAGGACAAGCCCAAGATCGATCTGGAAATCAACTTCGACTTCAACTCGGCTGACATCAGCGCCAAATCGATGCCGTCGGTTCAGGCGCTCGGCCGCGCACTCACCAACGCCGACCTCAAGGGCTCGACCTTCATCGTCGCCGGCCACACCGACGCGGCGGGTGGGGACGCCTATAACCAGGATTTGTCCGAGCGCCGCGCCGACGCGATCAAGCGCTACCTGGTGGAAAAGCACGGCATCAACGGCGCCGATCTCGTCACGGTGGGATACGGCGAGAGCAAGCTCAAGGACCCGAACCAGCCGCTGGCAGATGCGAATCGCCGCGTTCAGGTCGTGAACATGGAAAACAAGGCCACGGCTTCCAACGCCGCCAAGTAACGGCGTGGCGCCAGCCCAGATTTTCCGGCTACAATGCGTCCCGCAGCATATTTGCGGGACGCAATCGTTTTGGGCCATGTTGCGGGTCCCGCGGCAGGCCGACGTACCAGTTTGTTTTTTGACTTCCAGTCTGGATTGATCCGGCGATGAAATTTTCCGAATACCTCAAGCCGGCATTGGGAACGGCATTCGTCGCCGTTCTGGCTGCCGGCTATTACTGGTACGATCACCGGCCCCGCCCCAAGGAAAAGGATACGGCGGGCCAGGCGCTGGTCATCGTGACCAAATCCGCCAATGCCTGCTTCTCCGACATGGTCCGGGTTACCGGCTTCATCGTGCCCCGCCGCGAGGCGCAGGTTGGCGTCGATCAGGAAGGCTCCAGGGTAACCGACCTGCTCGTCCGCGAAGGCGACATGGTCGCCGACAATCAGGAATTGGCGCGCCTCACCGCCCCGCCCCCGGGGACCCCAGGCGGCCGGACCGGGCCGATATCGCTGCGCGCGCCGGCGGCCGGCCTCATTACCGAAATCAGGACCGCGGTCGGCGCCCAGGCCTCGCCGCAGGCCGGTCCGATGTTTCGGATTTCCGTCAACAATGAAATCGAGCTCGATGCGGAGGTCCCCAGCGCCCACCTGCTCAAGCTCAATCCGGGGGCGACGGTGCGCATCAGCCGAGACGACGCGCCTGACGTCGTCGGCAGGGTCCGGCAGATCTCGCCACAGATCGACCGCGCCACCCAGCTCGGCAAGGTCCGGATCTCGCTCAGCAACAACCCCTCGCTCAAGGTCGGCATGTTCGCCCGCGCCAATATCGACGCCAAGCGCTCGTGCGGCGTCGCCGTCCCTCGTACCGCCATCGACCGGCTGACGGTGCAGGTGGTCAAGGGCAATACGATCGAGACGCGAAGGGTGCGGGTCGGGCTGGCTTCCGACACCTCGACGGAAATTCTTGAAGGCCTCGACGTCGGCGAAACCGTCGTGGCCGATGCTGGCACTTCCTTGCATGATGGCGACCAGGTCAAGACCATGTTCGCCGACGAACTCGAGCGAACGCGGGCACGCTAATGGCTTTGAACATCTCGGCATGGTCGATCCGAAACCCGCTGCCGTCGATCGTCTTTTCCATCATCCTGCTGGTGCTGGGCTGGGTGAGCTTCACCAAGCTCGCCGTGACCCGGCTGCCGAACGCCGACATCCCCGTGATCTCGGTGGCCGTCTCGCAATTCGGCGCGGCGCCCTCGGAACTGGAATCGCAGGTCACCAAGACGATCGAGGACGGCGTGTCCGGCGTCGAGGGCGTGCGTCACATTTCATCATCCATCACCGACGGCTTGTCGGTGACCACGATCCAGTTTGCGCTTGAGACCAATACCGACCGCGCGCTGAACGACATCAAGGATGCCGTCACCCGCGTTCGCGCCAATCTGCCGCAGAACGTCAACGAGCCGCTGATCCAGCGCGTCGACGTGATCGGCCTTCCGATCGTCACCTACGCCGCGATCTCGCCCGGCAAGACCCCGGAGCAGCTTTCCTATTTCGTCGATGACGTGGTCAAGCGCGCGCTGCAGGGCGTTCGCGGCGTCGCCCAGGTCGAGCGTATCGGCGGCGTCGAGCGCGAAATCCTGGTGTCGCTCGATCCGGACCGGCTGCAGGCCTCGGGGCTGACCGCCGTCAATGTCAGCCAGATCCTGCGCGGCACCAATGTCGATCTCGCCGGCGGCCGCGCCGAAATCGGCAAGAACGACCAGGCCATCCGCACGCTTGCCGGCGCCAAGACCCTCAACGAGCTTGCCGGCACCATGATCCCGCTGTTTGGCGGCGGCGAGGTGCGGGTCGACGACCTCGGCACCGTCACCGACACCATCGCCGATCGCCGGACCTTTGCCCGCTTCAACGGCGAACCGGTGGTCGCGCTCGGCATCAAGCGCTCGAAGGGCGCCAGCGACGTGGTGGTGGCCGACGCCGTTCAAAAGCGCATCGATGCGCTGAAAGTCGCCTATCCCGAGGTGGACCTCAAATTGATCGACACCTCGGTCGAGTTCACCAAGGGCAATTATGAGGCGGCGATCTCGACCTTGTTCGAGGGCGCGATCCTCGCCGTCATCATCGTGCTGCTGTTCCTGCGTGACATCCGCGCCACCATCATCGCCGCGATCTCGCTGCCGCTGTCGATCTTCCCGGCGTTCTGGGCGATGGAGATGCTCGGCTTTTCGCTGAACCTGGTCTCCTTCCTCGCCATCACGCTGTCGACCGGTATTCTGGTCGATGACGCCATCGTCGAGATCGAGAACATCGTGCGCCACATGCGCATGGGCAAGTCACCCTACCGCGCCGCGCTGGAAGCCGCCGATGAAATCGGCCTCGCCGTGATCGCGATCTCGCTGACCATCATCGCGATCTTTGCTCCGGCCAGTTTCATGTCCGGGATCGCCGGGCAATTCTTCAAGCAGTTCGGCATCACCGTGTCGGTGCAGGTGTTCTTTTCGCTGCTCGCCGCGCGGTTCGTCACGCCGGTGCTTGCCGCCTACTTCCTGAAGGATCACCCGCACGACGACCCGCCGCCCGGGCTTATCCTCAAGACCTACATCAAGCTGGTGACATGGTCGGTCAAGCACTACTTCATGACCGTATTGATCGGCTTCGGCGTGTTCGCGGCCTCGATCTGGAGCATCACGCTGCTACCGCAGGGTTTCCTGCCGGCGCAGGACACCGCCCGCTCGCTGCTTGCGATGGAGCTGCCGCCCGGGACCCAACTCGCCTACACCGAAAAAGTAACGGAAGAGATTGTTTCCCGCCTCCGAAAACGCCCGGAGGTAAAGAGCATCTTCGTTGACGGCGGCCGGGTTCCGCCGGGAACGCTGGAGGTGCGGCGCGCTGCGCTGATCATCAACTACACGCCGAAAGGCGACCGCAAGATCACACAGCGACAGCTCGAACTCGAGATCGGCCAGGAACTCGAAAACGTTCCCGATATCCGCTTCTGGTTCCTCGACGAGAACGGCCTGCGCGCCATTTCGCTGGTGGTGACCGGCGTCGACAGCAACATCGTCAACAACGTCGCCAGCGAGTTGGCGACGCAGATGAAGCGGATTCCGATCATCGCCAACGTGATCTCGGAAACCGCGCTGGACCGGCCCGAGCTTCGGATCCGGCCGCGGGCGGAACTGGCGGCGCGGCTCGGCGTCTCCACCGAAAGCCTGTCGCAGACGGTCCGCGTCGCGACCATCGGCGACGTCGGCCCGGCGCTCGCCAAGTTCGATGCCGGCGACCGCCAGGTGCCGATCCGCGTCCAGCTCGAGGACAGCGCCCGCAGCGACCTGTCGATGCTGCAGCAACTGCGCGTGCCGCTCGGTCAGCGCGGCGAGCGCGGCGGCGTGCCGCTGTCGGTCGTCGCCGACATCCAGCTCGATCAGGGCCCAACCAGCATCAACCGCTACGATCGCGAGCGGCAGGCGACCGTCGCCGCCGACCTCGTCGGCACCGCTGCGCTCGGCGACGCCACCCGGATGATCTACGAGCTTCCGGTCATGAAGAGCCTGCCCAAGGGCGTCAAGGTCAGTCCGTCGGGTGACGCCGAAAGCCTCGCCGAATTGTCGGAAGGCTTCGCCACCGCCATTACCGCCGGGTTGATGATGGTCTATGCGGTTCTGGTGCTGCTGTTCGGCACCTTCCTGCAACCGATCACCATCCTGTTTTCGCTGCCGCTCTCGATCGGCGGCGCGATCGCCGCCTTGCTGCTGACCGGCAAGCAGCTCACCACGCCGGTCTGGATCGGCATCCTGATGCTGATGGGCATCGTCACCAAGAACGCCATCATGCTGGTCGAATTCGCGGTCGAGGCGATCCGCGAGGGAAAGAAACGCGAAGATGCCATCATCGACGCCGGAATGAAGCGTGCGCGGCCGATCGTGATGACCACGATCGCGATGGCCGCGGGCATGATTCCCTCCGCGCTGGCCTTCGGCGCCGGCGGCGAATTCCGCTCGCCGATGGCGCTCGCGGTGATCGGCGGCCTGATTTTCTCCACCATCCTGTCGCTGGTGTTCGTGCCGGCGATGTTCATGGTGATGGACGATCTCGGCGCGCTGTGCTGGCGCTTCGGCCAGAAGCTGC
>LNFM01003430.1_pt1 | contig 31208 bp, 33 predicted proteins | sample 596031 | NCBI WGS metagenome assembly LNFM01 (sample SAMN04254537, study PRJNA301005) | activated carbon metagenome | isolation source: dual media filters at the Ann Arbor, Michigan drinking water treatment plant | place: USA: Ann Arbor
CACCGCGCTCAGACCGCTTCGCCAGATGCGCGCCGTCGAAGGCACGGCAAAACCTTAGCGTATATCTGGGTCCGTTCTGTGTACCGACCCCAGGCAGCATCGCTGGCCGGTGTGTGAAACCCCGATAGTTGGGCTTGCGGTGTGTGAAACCCCGATAGTCAGCGGCGGCCGGCAAGCCGGTCCATCTGTGCATCGACTTCCTCGGCCCGCTTGCGCTCGGCGTCGAAACGGGCGCGCCGCTCCTCCTCGGCGCGCATTCTCTCGGCGAGTGCCAGTGCCTCGGCCTCGCCGCGGAGCCTGAACAACACGGCCGGGCTTTTGTCCGTCGTCTCGGTCAGCTCCATCGCATAGTCGGGGAGCTGGTCGGCCTCGATCACCCGCCGAAGCATCCGGTTGAACTCCTTGGGCTGGGCATCGCTGCCGGTTTTGTCGCGAAGCACCTCTACCCGGCAAGTCCACCCACCGCGCTGCGTGCCGGCGTGCTTTCGCGCGATACGATAGAGCGCCCGCTCCAACCCTCCGGAGAGTAGGAAATAGTCGGGGTGCATGGTGAGCAGCGACTTCTCGTTGACGATGCCCTCATAGACCCAATCCGAGAGGGTCAGCGTCATGCCGCGCGGCTGCTCCGTTTCGGCGTCGGTGTCGAAGGTCCAGCTGTCGAGCCAGTTGAAGCCAGCCTTCTGCCGGCGCTTCGTCGCGCGGATCGAAGTTGTGATCGAAGTCGTCTGGAGCCGGAGGAGCGCAGCTTGCAGCTCCTGATAGTCCCTGCCCCCTGTGCTGCGCTTGATCGCCCGCAGTAGGTCGTAGGGCGTGGTTGTCAGCGTGCGGGGCAGATCGTTCAGCCCCTGCTGCTTCATGCGGTTGAGCGTGGACGCGGCCCATATCAGGATATCGGCGTCCCAGATCGTGGCCATGCCGTAGTCGGGAATGGCCTGCACGCGCACCCAGGCCTCGCCATCCGGGCTGCGATACTCGATCGGCTTCAGCCGCTTGCGCTTCTGGAGCGAGAAGAACGGGCGCTCCATGACCTCCCGCTGGTCCTTGAGCGGAAGATCGCCGAGCGCCGGAATGAACAGGTCGAACTCGGGATTGGGATCACGCCGCTTGCTCACGGCGCGAACCTGGTGTGTCCCCGCTGGACCAGATACTGGCGCAGCAACCGCTCGGTGATGACGGTAAGGGGCTCCCCGCCCTCCTCGACGCTGAGCTGGCGCAGTGTGCGGTGCATGTCTTCGGGAATGTGGATCAGCACCGGCTTCTTGCCAGGATGGCTGCTGCGCCGGGCAGGTACTGCCGGGGCCGACGTGTCCGCCGCACGCCGCGACCGACGCGGGACGGCAGGCTGCGGCGCGGGAGTTGCATCGGCAACGGGAGCCGGTGCCGGTGCCGGTGCCGGTGCCGGTGCCTCGGGCTCGTCATCGAAGATGCCGGCGAGCGCGGAAGTTTTCTTCGCCATCATCTAACCTCGCTTACTTGCTTAGTCGTAAAGCCGCTTAGTCGCTTAGCCTCATCATAGGCGGCGCGCAACTCGGTCGCCGCCTTGCTGTCCGGGTCCGTCTCGGCCGCCGTTCTGCCGAGCGGCGTGGCCTTGTAGAAATCCTTGCGGAAGTGGAGGCGGCTGTCGAACATCGTCACGCCCTTCGCCGCGAAACCGGCATGGGCCTCCTGCCCCTCCCCGCCCTGATGCGGAACCTGCGTCAGTATAACAGCGAACGGCGTGCCTGCCTGCTGCACCTGCTTGACGGTCTGCAACACCGAATGAACGTCCAGCCCTCGCGGCGCGACAGGGATGATGACGAAATCCGCCTGCTCGGCTGCGAGCATGGCAATGTCCTTGGAGTTCGCCGGCGTGTCGATGATGATGAGGTCGATCTTGCCGCTGCTGCGCCCGCGCGAGACGTGGAGCGGCAGACCGGCAACGCTGCTGTCCTTCACCATCACGTCGTCCTCGTCGCGGCGTTCGGACCAGTAGAGCGCCGATCCCTGGCGATCGTCGGCATCGAGGATAACGACCGACGCCCCCTCCCGCGCCGCCTCGACGGCGAATCCGGTTGAGAGGGTGGTTTTGGATTGCCCGCCCTTTTGCGCGATGACGGCCCATACTTGCATAGCTGCTGCTCCTACTAAGCGGCTAAGCGGCTTATGGAGCTTAGCCGCTTAGTCGTAAAGGGCATTAGTCGCTTAGTCACGTCCGTCCTCAGTTTCGTCGCCGATCAGATCGTGGCGCATCGGGCCATGCCCCCTCAACCGGGCACAAAGGTGCGCCCACTGTCTCCAGCCATTTGCGCGCGGTCCTGACGGTATAGCCGCACGTCGAGCACTCGCATTTCAGCATCCGCGCCGCCTGCTTCCTGGGCCGAGTGGTCGCGCTGCCTGTATCGAGTCTGGCATGGGGGAGGTGACCGACCGCAGCCAAGATCGCCGCTTCACGCGAGAACGGCCGCAAGAGCGGGTAGCCTCGGAAACCGCTGGCTGCTGGAGCCTAAAAGGGCGAAAAGCAGTTTGTCGCTTAACAGCTTATTCGCTTAGTCAATGTCGCAAATATTCTGACTTCCCAGCGTCGCCGCTTCTGCGACAACGCTGGGGCGAGAAGGAACAGCCTTAGTCATCAACAACCGTCAGCTCAGCGCAATGGCACCGATTGCCGCCCCAATCGCCAGCACAACCGGCGTGGCGAGCTTGCTCTTCCACCGGTACATAATCGCCAGCGAGACCGCGAAGATGAGCGCGCTTACGATCAGGTTCGGCGTGCGTGCGCCCGTGGTTCGGGCAAGATCAACAACGGTGACCACAATCAGGCCGACGACGCCGGCCGCCACGCCCGCCAGGAAGAGTTGCAATCGCTTATGTTCGACCACCGCTTCCAGTCGATCGTAGAGCAGGAGCGAGAACGCGAAGGCGGGCAAAAACATGCCAGCGGTCATGGCAAGCGCGCCAGCAAGGCCGCCGCTGATCCAACCCACGAAGGTAGCGAAGATCACGAGGGGGGCTGGCAGGATGCCCGACAGACCCAAGCCATCAAGGAACTGCGCGTCGGTCATCCATCCCCGGCCGACCGTATCGTTGCGGATGAACGGGATGGCGGTGTAGGCTCCGCCGAAGGTCAGGAGTCCACCCTTCAATCCCGCCCAGAACAGCGCGGCGATGGCAGGCGCTGGTTCCTTGGTGCCCGTCATTATTTCGGCACCCCCGGGACTTCCTGCCCAGGTCAGAGCCGCCAGGCCAACGGCAAGCGCGACCACGACCGCGGCGAGCGCGTAGCGCCCGGTTGATCCGAGCGCGTAGGCCGCGCCGGCCGCCGGAAGCACGATCCAGAAGCTGACGCCGGCGAGCGAGGCGGCCGCCGCCGCAATCGCTGCGGCCCAAAGCCACGGGTCGAACAAGATGTGCTCACCGATGCGATGGACCGCGCGGACAATGACGGCGATCACCGCTGCTTGGATGCCCAAGAATGCGGCTCCGAGGAGCGTTCCTTGAATCGGGAGCCGCGTGTACGCCCAGGCAAGCGCGAGCATGAGCACGAGGCCGGGCAACATAAAGCCGAGCCCTGCCAGAAGGCCGCCCAGTCGCCCCTTGGCGCGGATGCCGAGATGGACGCAGAGTTCATGCGCCTCCGGCCCGGGAAGCACCTGCATAACTGCGAGCAGCTTGTTGAATCGGTCGCTGGGTATCCAGCGTTCCTCGTCCACCAGCTCGCGCCGGATCATTGCGATCTGCGCTACGGGGCCGCCGAACGCCATCATGCCGAAGCGCAAGAAGCGCAAGAATAGCGCGGGATAACTTAGCTCTGGCGGCTGGGCTTCATCCAGAGCCGCGCTCGCCGGGGCAGGATGTTCGATGCTCGACATGTCCTGCTCCCCTTATGCGCCGCGTCGCTTGGTGAAATGTGCGTAGAAGCCATCGAGCGCGCCCGACCCTTGGGCAATGCGCTCGTTGTCGCCGTCGGTGCTCGCGCAGATGCCATTGATGAGCGCGGCGATGCCGGCGGTCTCCGGCCTACCGAACTTGTCGTCGGCGATGTCGAGGTCGTGGATGATCTCGGCAAGTGCAACGAGCGCCTGATCGCCGTCGAGCCCCGTCCGATATGTCAGCGTTTCGAAGGTGCAGTGGTCGCCTTCGTGCGTGAACTCCGCGTCCGCCATGTCGAAGCGAAGCTCGCCGGGCTCGGGCTGGTAGTCCTTGCCGTCCACGAACTTGAAGCTGGGGCTCGGGTCGATGAACCGGCGGATAAGCCAGGCCGAGGCGATGCGATCGACATGCACGTGCCGGCGCGTGACCCAAGTGCGGCCTTTCAGCTCCGCCGGCGTCAGCTCCGGCGCTCCCGGCCCGCTCACGTCCGGGTGGCGGCCGGCGCGCCCCTCCGCTTGGGCTATCGCGGCGTCCGCCGCCTGCCGTCCATGCGCGCCGAAGAAGTCGACCGCTGCGATCTCGTCCAGGCGTTTACGCAGGCGGCGGACGTCGGCGGACGACACGTATTCCGCCTTGGCGATCATACGCGCTTCGCGCGCCAACTCCTCGTAATCCGCGTCGCGGGCCGCGTCGAACACGGCGCGAAGCTCCGCATCAACCATCCCCTCAACTAGCCGGGCTTTCAGGATCAACGCCTCGCCACCCCCTGCGGTGATCTCCGCTCTGAGTTCCTCGAAGAGCGCGCGGGTGTCGTCGCGAGCAGGGAGCGCGTGAACGGCATTCTTGAGGGGAGCGGCTCCCATTGCTTGCAAGCGCCGCCAGACCCGCACGCGCAGATAGGCGGGCTTGGCCGGGAGCTGTGGGATCAGGAGCAGCCAGTCACGGGGCTCGGGCGAAGAAGCATCAGCCATGAAGCAACTGTAACATAGCGACGCAACGAACGTACACTTGTATCGTTTGCTTGGGTGGATTAAAAGTTGGGGTGAGGAGACCGCAATGCGAGCTGTTGGATCAGGTGCTGCCGCCATGCTGGCGTGCCTGGCGTGCCCAGCGGCCTCGTCTGCCGCGGCCCAACCTCGCTATGAGACGGTTACGCAGTTCTATCGGACGTGTGTCGACGAGACGAAAAGGAAGGTGAACGGTCGGTGCGAAGCGTATCTCGCTGGTGCCGCCGAGACGCTTTCCGCTTTCGGCAACGGCGGCAGCGAAGCCGGAATCTGCGGCCGGGGCGTCCGATCGGGCGAGCTGAGCCGTATCTTCCCGGCGTGGGCGGTAGAGAACCGTCACGCAGCCAACCTGCCCCGGTTGGCGGGTGTGACGATGGCGCTACGCCAGCGCTTCCCATGCCGACAAACCAATTGAGATCGAGGAGAGAAGCATTGCGTCACTTGTTGCTCCCGCTGGCGATCGCGCTCGCCGCACCGGCCGCCGCCCAGACAAACCCGCAAGCGACACCGCCCGAGGCGCACGGCGACAGGTGGGCGCTCGTGGACAAGAGCCTCGGCCGAGCGGGAACGACGCAGCCCGACGGCGTTCGCCGGTATGGGTTCCCGCGCAGCGATCTTAACGTCCAGCTCGACGGTGTGGCAATCAAGCCGGCGCTTGCCCTCGGCTCCTGGGCGGCGTTCCACCCCATGGGCAATGACGTGATGGTCATGGGTGACCTCGTGCTGACGCATGAGGAGGTAAATCCGGTCATGAGCCGGTTGCTGGCATCCGGCTTCACGATCACCGCGCTCCACAACCATCTGCTTCGTTCCGCGCCCGCGACCATGTACATGCACATCGGCGGCCATGGTGACCCCGTGAAGCTTGCGGCCGCCCTCCGTGAAGCGCTCGCCGCCAGCCGGACACCGATGACGGCACCATCCAGGGATTCGCAACCGCCGTCCGCCGGCGCGGGGTCGTCGCAGCCAATCGCCCTCGACACCGCCGCGCTTGACCGGCTGATGGATGGCAAGGGTAAGCCCAACGGTGGGGTCTATCAGTTCAGCTTTCCCCGCGCGGAGAAGCTGAGCGACGGCGGCATGCCCGCGCCAGCGTCCATGGGCACCGCAACCGCGATCAACTTCCAGCCGACCGGCTCGGGCCGGGCGGCGATCACCGGTGACTTCGTGCTCACCGCCGCCGAGGTCGATCCCGTGCTCCGCGCACTACGCGCGGGGGGCATCGAGGTCACCGCGCTTCACAATCACATGCTGGATGACCAGCCCCGGCTCTTCTTCATGCACTTTTGGGCGAATGACGACGCCCAGAAGCTCGCACGCGGGCTCCGTGCAGCACTGGATAAAACCAATGTGCAACGGAGCTGACCTATGACACGAAACTGGTGGACGGCGCTGTTCGCCGCAGCCGCGCTGGCGCCTACAGGCGCGCTCGCTCAAGACGAAACGCCGAGCGATATGCAGGGTCTGGCGCTGCTCACGAGCTGCCGGGCAGGCGAGTCGGGCTGCGGAGCTTACCTTCAGGGCATCGTTGACATGATGATCGCCCAGCAGAGTGTCTGTAATCCGCCTCGTTATAACCGTCACCGGTTGCGGACCGCCTATGTGCGCTGGGCGGAAGTCAACACGTACTTCCATGACAAGCACATGATGGCGGGCGCGGAGCGCGCGATGAGTGAGACCTGGCCGTGTCCGTCGAACTCACCACGATGACGATACCTAGTGTCACAACCGGTCATTTTTCTGAACAGCCGTGCTCGACCGAGTCAACGGTGGCTTTCAGGCGCCCATCAGCGCGAGCGGAACGACAGAGAATGGATCGCAGCGGCCACGGCTTGTCGCGGAAGTCCTGATTTCTGCAGCGACGAGAAAGCGAGCTGCTTGCGACGGCGGGGCGCTGTCGTAAAAACCTGCTGCAAAAAGGTAGCGTAGGACCACCGAGCTAAGAATCAAAAAGGCCCGCCAGAGGCGGGCCTTGAGGCTCCTTTGACGATGAGGGGGGGCTTGCGCCCGCGTTCTCAAAGCCGGAGATGCCGATATAGCGATGTTGACGGCATCGTCAACTTTCTGCTGACAGGATTCAACGTTGCCCTTCACCCTCGACCAACTCCACGAGTTGCCGATCGTTATCTCCGCTCCCCGCTTCGCAACCTACCTGCAGGCGATGGGCAATGATCGGGAACGAGCACTGGAGATGTACGAGTGGAACCTGGACCTCTCCGCTGCTCTGATCGTCCCGCTGCAGGTCTGCGAGGTCGCGATGCGGAACGGCATCGCGGAAGCAATCGAAGCCGTGCACGGAGCAAACTGGCCGTGGAACAACGGCTTCATCCGCAGCCTTCCGCAACCCAAGCGGCAGACCGACTACAATCCGGCTTCAGACCTGATGCGCTGCGCTGCTCCCAACAACAGGCAAGATTATTGCCGAACTGAAGTTCGCCTTCTGGGAGAAGATTTTTACCGCTGGCCAGGATAGCCGCATCTGGAACGCCCATTTTCGTGCCTGCTTCCCTGGCGCACCGGCCGCGCAAACCATCGCACAATGCCGCGTCGTCGCTCACACCGATTTGCGCATCATACGACGGCTCCGAAACCGGATCGCGCACCATGAGCCGATCTTCACCCGGAATATCGCTGACGATTACCAGCGCATCCACGACATGATCGCCTGGCGTAGCCAGACCGCTGCCGCCTGGATGGACAACAAGCAATCGGTTCTCGCGCTGCTGCCTCGCCGACCATAGCTGCTCGCTCCTCAACGCGGCTTAAAAGCCGCGGTTGATGAGGCGTTGCACCTTCTCCATTTCCCTGGCGGCCCGCATCATTGGACTGTCCTGCAGTTCACGCATCAAACGCACCGTTGGGTTGTTCTGAAGCTCCTCGATGGCGCGCATCGTGGGGCTGTTCCGAAACTCCTCGATCGCTCGCAAGGCCGGGCTTTCCTGGTAGCGACGGGCCGCCTCCTGAGCCGCCCGCATACCCGGGCTGTTCATCATCTCCTGGGCGGCGCGGAAACCTGGCCCCAGCGCCTCCTGCATCTTCCGGTGTGCTTCCACGATGTTGCGGCCCGTGCGGGGCGAGTAGGGCGCGCTCACGCGGTGTGCCGGCATCGATGCGGCTGCACGCCTGGCCTGAGCCTCCACCATATACTCGGCCTTGCCGGCCTTCCACTTCACCTGCAGCCGCCGAATGTTCGACGGCTCGGGCTTATCGAGAGCACGCCGGATCGCGGTCGTTGGCCGAAGCGACGGGTTCGCCACGATCATGTCCGCGACCTTCTTGAGGGTGGGACCGTCGTCCAGGCCGGTGCCAACCGGCCGGCCACGGCTCCGCTTGTTGCTATTCATGGTTCATCCTTTCGTTTGCTGCGCAGCAAGATGACCGCGAAATTGGCAAGTTCAAGCGATAAGAAATCAAGATAAATAGCGAGGATAAATAGGGATGATAATTGGCATGACTGCAGCGACAGCGAGGATAATTCCCAACATTATCCTCGCTGCCGCTACGGTCGGCCGCGCAGACTCTCTCGTGCCTCGCTGAAAACCACCAACCGCTCGGGCTCTGCCGCAAACCAGGCGTAGCTACCCCATGCAAGGCTATCGACCGTCTTCTTGAACGGTCCGGCGCTACGGTCGAGATAGGCGGTCACGAACGCGACATGCTCAGCCGGGAAGCCGGCTTCGGCGACAAGCTCCTCCAGCGCGTCCTTGCGACGCTGACTGATTGGTCCATCGGTCGCGACCACCTCTACGAACACCAGCAGCGGATGCACCGGCCCAAGGTCGACTAGGATCGTGTCGGGCAGGTTCTTGTCGGCCTGGATCGCGAGGCCAATCGATCGCGCTAGCGCATCGTCGCGCGCGACCACCTTGTTCCCGCTCTCGCTGAGGAACACCACGGCAGGGGCGGTGAGAAAGGCGGGCGCAAACACCTCCACCACTGCCTTGGTGATTTCGGAACTCGGCCCCGGCTTCATTCGGCGCGTCTCCCCATTGGGGAAGGTGACAAGCACCTGGTCCGCGCTGGCGCCCGCGCCCTGGCGCACAATCGCCAATCGGGCGAGCGCGCCCTTGTTCAGCGCTTCAGCCTGCCACGTCGCAATGCGAGCCTGCAGCGCCTCGCCGGTGAGGGCAGGATCGAACAATGCGGCAAAGCTCGCCTTCAGAGCGTAGCGCGGCTTGCTCGATGTGGTGGGAAGGTCCGTGCGCTCAATCACGGCACCGATTGCCACCAGCCCCTCGCGCAAGGTCTCGTCGCGGATCGGCTCACGGGTGTTGTCTTGATACCAGCGCCGACCCTCGGTCTGGCTGCCAGTACGTAAGACCCCTGTCGCATAGGCGCTGCGGCTCGCATCATCGACAAGAACCGCCTGCTCGTCGGTCATGCGATAGACGTGCTTGGGACCAAGCATCGTCCCGCTGCCCTCGATCGCGTCGATATAGAGCGCGACGAACACCGTGCTCGCAGCCAGCATCCGGGTCAGATAGGCGCGGTTGGGCGCGCCATCGGGGAAGATCTCCTGCAGGCGGGCGTGAACGTCATCGCGGGTCAGCATCGGCATCATGGCGCAACCTGCCCATAAAGCCGCGCGAGTTCGTCCTCGATCTCGGCACTGCAGGCTCCGCGGCCAACCAGCGCCTCCACCTGTCTCATCGCCGCAGGAGAGGGCAGGGGCAGCGCCTCCATCTCAAACGCCGACACGGCAACGCTACCGTTGATGCAGCGGAAGAGCTGGTCAACGATCCGGCTGTTCAGCACCGCCGCAACCGTCGCTGGCGATACGGCAGGACGTGCGACCGGGCGGACCATGTTCAGATGGTTCTCGACCACCACACCGCCGTGCTGGGCAATGAAGTCAGCCGGCAACTCGGCCGCGATCAGCCGACGTGCCTGCTCCTTGGAGGTGGTGCGCTGAACGAGGACGCACGCCTCCTCGACCAATAGCCAGGCGTCGCCACGCTCGATCTTGAAATAGGGCGCGTGATTGCGCTTCTCGGCTCGGAACGCGAACCGGCCGTCAGCAGACACGGCTTCGGCCCATATGAGCGGATGCACGCCGCGGGCAGAGCGCTGCCGCATCTGGTCCTTATAGCGGTTCCACACCAAGGGACCGGTGGACACGCTGTAGCCCCAATCGGCAAGCCGCGCCGGCATGGCCTCCGCCTTGGCGATCAGGGCACTGTGGCGCGGCTCACGCGGCGCAAGCCAAGGTTGCGATGCGGGGGAGGGGAGCCCGATCGTGCCGTTGCGGATAAGGCGTGCCTCGCGCTCGCTCGTAACCTCGACATAATGGACCTGAGCGCGCCCGGGCTTGGCGCCGCGGCGATAGGCGGCCAGCAACGTCTCCTGCAGCACGTCCTCGAACACGCCGCGACGGGCATGAACGAAGTCGATTGCGGCCGGGGGAGCCTCCTTCGCCATCAGCTCGCGCAGCGCGGAATAGTAATGGCCGGACAGGAAACTGGTGGGGGTGAGATAGGCGATCGTGCCACCCTTCTTGGTCCAGCGCACGGCAATGTCGGTGAAGACGCCATAGAGGTTGGCGTGGCCGTAGAGGCCGCGCGCGAAGCGTTGGCGCTGCGCCGGAGTGAGGGTGACGCGCCCATAGGGCGGGTTACCAATCACCAGGTCAAAGCGGGCGCTAGGCGCCTCCTCCAGCGTGTCGGCTACGCGCACGACAGTCGGCGCGGGGCGACCTGCAGCCGAAGTCACGTCCGCCAGCAACAGCTCGATCGCGTTCTGCCCGAAGCCGGCGGCATATGGGTCCAGCTCCAGCCCGACCAGGCGCGTGCCGATCTGCCGTAGCACGAACGCCGGCTCGGCTTCGGGAAGCGCGGCAATCATCCGTTCGGCTGCAGGCAACAGGAACGCGCCCCCGCCGCTCGCCGGGTCCAGCACGCGAGCGCGGGTCCAGTCGATCCCCTGTTCCTCGGCCATGTCGAGCAAGCGGTTCGCTAGCGCCGGCGGGGTGTAGAACGCCCCCAATGCCCCACGCTCCCGTGCGGCCAGCAAGGTCGTGTAGAGGCCCGTCAGGAAATAGACGGCCTCGGTGATCGGCAGCGGTGCAGCCTCGCGGCCCACCACCTGCGCCAGCTCGGCAACGGCACGGTCGAGCCGGCCATAAGGCTTGGCGAAAGGCGCGCTGAGGCTCGCATGGGGTCGGGCTTCAGCGCTGTAAGTCTCGATTGCGACGCGGGTGAACAGCGCCGCCATGTCGCGACGCTTAGGCTCGGGAAGCGTCTCCGCCCACGCCCGCGCGAGCTGACGCGCGCGGGCTAACTCGTACCGTTGGGCTTCAAGGTCTGCAGGCAGGTCACGCGGAAGGGCCGGGGCAAGGCTCACGCGGCGATCGATCGGTTGCGATAATCGCGCAGGACGCGCTGCACCGTCGATCGCGACACGCGGAAGAGGCTGGCAAGCTGCGCCGGCGAACCCTGGCCGGATTCCGCCTTGGCGATGATCTCGGCCCGCTGCTGGCCGGTGAGGCTCGGACGGCGCCCAAGATGCCGGCCGGCTTTCCGCGCGTGCACCAGCCCGTTCATGGTCCGCTCGCGGATCATGGCGCGCTCGAACTCAGCGAAGGCACCCAAGGTCTGGGTCATAAGCCGGCCTGCTGGCGTCGTCGTGTCCACGGCCTCCGTCATCGATCGGAAGCCAGCACCTGCAGCCGTAATCGCCTCCAGCGTGAACAGAAGATCCCGCAGCGAGCGCGACAACCGATCAAGTTTCCACACCACCAGCACGTCGCCGGGCTTCAACGCACCGATCGCGCGTGCCAGCTCAGGGCGATCGGCCTGGCCACCCGATGCCTCCTCCCGAAACACCGGATCGCATCCCGCCGCGGCGAGCGCGGCGAGTTGGGCATTTAGGTCCTGATGGTCGCCGCGAGACACCCGCGCATAGCCGATTTGCATCGTGGCGTTCTGACACGGGATTCTGACACCTGTAAACCCATGGAAAAGCTGAGCTGGTTTGTTGGTGTCAAAACCGACCGGTTGTGACACCAGCCTATCGCTTCCTGCCGAACATTGGGATTTTGTATAGTCGCCCCAAGCTGCCGCCAACATGAGGCTGCTACTGTCGCGGCATGACGCCTATCCGATGCCTTCCGATCGCCACATGGCCCCTGCTGGCGATCCTGACTGGATGCGGCAGCGATCCGGCTTCACCCCCAACTCCCCCAGCCAAGGCCGCGGCGGTCGCCCACGAAAGCGATCTGCTGAAGCTCACCCTCACGACGCAAGCGCAACAGCGTCTCGGCATCCGAACGGTAAGAATTGGCGATGGTTCGGCCGCGCAAATCCGCGCGACGAGCGGCGAGGTCGTCGTGCCGGCAACCGGCGGGGCGGGCGTGCCAACGGGATCGACGAGCAACCTCGCCCAGATCGGGGTCAGTCAGGTTGCGGCCGAAGGCGAGATCGCGCGGGCGCAAGCGCAAGTGCGGCTTGCCGTCATCGCCTATAATCGTGCCGCTGCTCTAGTGCGTGAGGAAGCGGGCAGCGTCCGAGGACGCGACGAAGCCGCGGCGGCGCTCGCCACCGCGCGGGCAGCACTGGATGCGGCGCGCGCGCAACGCGGGCTGCTCGGTCCCTCGATCGCGTCGATGGGCAATCTGTCGACGCTGTGGGTGCGGGTGCCGGTGTTCGGCACCGACGTGAGCGCCATCGAACGCGGTCGCACGGCTACGGTTCGCCCCCTCGGCGACGATCGCGCCGCTCCGCGCGCTGCGCGCCCGGTCCAGGCACCGCCCTCGGCCAATGCGGTCGCGGGCACCGTCGATCTGTTCTTCGCACTCGATAATCGCGACCGTGCCTACCGCGTCGGCCAGCGCGTCGCCGTAGCGTTGCCGCTCGGCGGGCGGGCAGACGGGCTGTCGGTCCCGACCGCGGCGATCGTCCGCGACATCTATGGCGGCGAATGGGTGTACCGGAAGACTGCACCCGACACCTATGTTCGCCAACGAATCGAGGTCGCGAGCGTCGCCGATGGCCGTGCGCTGTTGTCGCGCGGCCTGGAGCGTGGTGCCGAAGTCGTGACGGACGGGGCGGCCGAGCTGTTCGGGACCGAGTTCGGGACGCCGCACTGATGCTTGCCTGGTTGGTCCGTGCCGCGCTGACCCAGCGCGTCCTCATTCTCGCGCTCGCGGCGCTGCTGGTCGTACTTGGGCTACGCGCGACCGGCGACGTGCCGCTGGACGTGTTTCCAGAGTTCGCGCCACCGATGGTGGAGATTCAAACCGAAGCTCCGGGCCTCTCCACCGAGGAGGTGGAAAGCCTGATTACCGTGCCGATTGAAACGGCCGTGAACGGCGTCCCCGATCTGATGACGCTGCGGTCGAAGTCGGTGCTCGGTCTGTCGTCGGTATCGATCCTGTTCGATCGCGGCACCGACGTGATCCGCGCCCGCCAGCTCGTGCAGGAACGGGTAACGCAGGTGCAGGCACGGTTGCCCGCCGCCGCGCGTCCCCCGGTGATGCTCCCGCCGCTGTCGTCGACCAGTCGGGCGATGAAGATCGGCATATCGTCGGCCAAGCTCGATCAGATGCAGCTCTCCGAATTGGCGCGCTGGACGATCCGGCCGCGCCTGATGGCGGTGCCGGGCGTCGCCAACGTCGCGATCTGGGGTCTGCGTGACCGCCAATTGCAGGTTCTGGTCGATCCCGACCGACTGCGCGCTGCTGGCGTGACGCTCGCCGAACTGCGCGCCGCGGCCGGCGACGCGGTGCTGGTCGGCGGGGGCGGCTTCGTCGATACGGCAACGCAGCGCCTCGCGGTCCAGCAGACGAGCGCGATCCAGTCCTCGGCCGATCTTGCCCAGGCGGTCATCAAGCAGAGCGGCGAAGCGCCGGTCCGCATCGGCGACGTCGCCCGCGTGGTCGACGGCTTCGCCGCGCCGATCGGCAATGCGATCATCGACGACGGCCCCGGCCTGATGCTGATCGTCGAGAAGCAGCCGACCGGCAACACCCTCCAGCTTACCCGTGACGTGGAGGCCGCGATCGGTGAGCTGAAGCCGGGCCTGCGCGACGTGAAGGTCGATACGACGATCTTCCGCCCGGCGACCTTCATCGAACGCTCGATCGACAACCTGACACGCGCGCTCGCGATCGGCTGCCTGCTCGTGGCCGTGGTGCTGTTCGTCTTCACCCGCGATTGGCGGCAGGCGACGATCAGTCTGGTCGCCATACCGCTGTCGCTGCTCGGCGCGGGGCTGGTGCTGCTGTGGAGTGGTGCCACGATCAACACGATGGTGATCGCCGGACTGGTCATCGCGCTCGGCGAGGTGGTCGATGACGCGATCATCGACGTGGAGAACATCGCTCGCCGGCTGCGGCTTAACCGCGAGGCGGGCAACCCGCGCTCCAATTTCGATGTGGTGCTGTCCGCCTCGCTGGAAGTGCGATCGGCGGTGGTGTTTGCCTCGCTGATCGTGATGCTGGTGTTCCTGCCGATCTTCTTTTTGGGCGGGGTCGCGGGGACGTTCTTTCAGCCGCTTGCCATCGCCTATGTGCTGGCGATTGCCGCGTCGTTGCTGGTCGCGCTGGTGGTGACGCCGGCGATGTGCCTGTTCCTGCTGCCGAACGCGCCCCTCAAGGCAGAGCGTGACACGCGGCTCGTCGGGGCGCTCAAGCGCCGCTACGCCGGGGTGCTGCCGCGCATGGTGGCGCGACCGGCGCTGGCGATGGGGATCGTCGCGGGCGGCCTGCTGCTGGCCGGCGTCGGCTACGCCGGGTTCAAGGATCAGTTCCTGCCCGACTTTCGCGAAACCGACTTCCTGATGCACTTCGTCGAGAAGCCCGGCACGTCGATCGAGGCGATGGACCGCATCACGATCCGCGCCTCCAAGGAACTGCGCGCAATCCCCGGCGTGCGCAACTTCGGCGCGCATATCGGCCGTGCGGAAGCCGCGGACGAGGTGGTCGGCCCGAACTTCACCGAGCTATGGATCAGCCTGGACGAGAATGTCGACTATGACGCCAGCGTCGCGCGTATCAAGGAAGTGATCGACGGCTATCCCGGCCTCTACCGCGACGTGCTCACCTATTTGCGCGAGCGCATCAAGGAAGTGTTGAGCGGCGCGGGCGCGACCGTCGTCGTCCGCATCTTCGGTCCCGATCAGGTCGAGCTTCGCGCCACGGCTGAGCGGGTGCGGGCCAGGGTCGCGGCGATCGACGGGGTTGCGGATCTCAAGGTCGAGCAACAGGTGCTGGTGCCGCAGATTCAGGTCCGTCCCCGGCCCGGCGATCTGGCCACGCTGGGCCTCACCGCGGGCGAAGTACGGCGACAGGCGCAAACCTTGGTCGCGGGGCAGAAGGTCGGCGAAATCTACCGCGACCAGAAAGCGTTCGACGTGGCGCTGTGGGGCGAACCCAAGGTGCGCGGCGATGTCCACGCGCTTGCCGACATGATGATCCAGACGCCTGCGGGCGCGCCGGTGCGGCTGCGCGACGTGGCCGATATCCGCATCATGCCTGCCCCGAACGAGATCAAGCGCGAGAACGGTCAGCGCCGGATCGACGTCACGCTCAATGTAGCCGGTGCGGACCTCGGCACTGTCGCGCGCGCTGTCGAAACGGCTGTGGGTCAGGTGCCGTTCGCGACCGGATACCATCCCCAGGTGCTGGGCGAATATGCGGCGCTGCGTGACTCGCGCCAGCGGCTCTGGACGACGGGGCTGCTCTGCCTGCTCGGCGTTCTGCTGCTGGTGTGGCTGGAGTTTCGATCGGCACGGATCACCGCGCTGGTCGCGACCAGCCTGCCGTTCGCGCTGGTCGGCGGGGTAGTCGGCGTGGCGCTGACGGGTGGGGTGCTGTCGCTCGGCTCGCTGGTCGGCTTCGTGACGGTCATCGGCATCTCGGCACGCAACGGCATCATGCTGCTGTCGCACTACGATCATCTCCGCCGGTTCGAGGGCGAAGCGTTCGGCCCGCGCCTGATCCTGCGCGGCGCGGAGGAACGGTTGGTGCCGATCCTGATGACCGCCGCGTGCGCCGGCCTTGCGCTGCTGCCGCTGATCGTCGCCGGCAACGCGCCGGGCCATGAAATCGAGCATCCGATGGCGATCGTCATCTTGGGCGGACTCGTCTCCTCGACCGTGCTCAACCTGTTCCTGATGCCCGCGCTCTATGCGCGCTTCGGCCGGGAGAAGCCCGCGCCCGATGCCCCGCTCGCCGGAGTTCCCGCATGATCCGCCGGTTTGCTCCGATCGCCGCGCTCGCGGTCGTGGGGTGCATGACCGCGCCTCTGCCCCCGCCGACGATCGCACCCGCGACCGCCAGGGGTGCTTTCGCAAACCTTCCGACCGCGGCGATCGGCCCGGTCCCGAATGACTGGTGGCGGCTGTACGACGATCCGGCGCTTGATCGACTGGTCGAGGCGAGCCTTGCCGCCAATGCCGATCTGCGCGTCGCCTATGCCAATCTCGACGGCGCGCGCGCGGCACTGCGGCAGGCGCGCGCCGCGCGGCTGCCGCAAACCACGATCGAGAGCGCGGGAACGATCGACAACAGCGCGACGCAACCGAGCGCGTCATCGAACGTACCTACCACCGACTACGATCTTGCCCTGACCGCGAGCTGGGATATCGACCTGTTCGGCCGCCTGCGCTCGGGCGCGCTGGCGGCGGGGGCCGATGCCGATGCTCAGGCCGCGGCGCTGGACTCCCTGCGCGTCGCGGTCGTGGCGGATACGGTGCTCGCCTATGTCGATCTGTGCGGTGCGACCCGTGCGGCGAATGTCTCGCGCGAGATAATCGCGGTTCAGGAACGCTCGGTTGGGGTGGTGCGCGACCAGCTTGCCGCTGGCGAAGTCTCCCCGCTCGAAGTCTCTCAGGCCGCCAGCCTGCTGGAATCCACCCGCGCAACGCTGGCCCCGTTCGAGGCGGCGCGCACGAATGCCCTGTACCGGATCGCAACCTTGCAGGGCCGTCCTCCCACTGAAGCGCGCGGGTTCAACATCGTCTGCAATGCGCCCCCGAAGCTCCGTGCGGCGGTGCCCGTGGGCGACGGACAGGCGCTGCTGCTACGTCGCCCCGATATTCGCGAAGCCGAACGCCGCCTCGCCGCAGCCGCGGCGCGGATCGGTGTTGCCCGCGCCGATCTCTACCCGCGCGTGAACCTAGGCGGTGCGGTCGGGCTGCTGACGGGTGGCTTCGTCGCGACGGCTTCACCGCTCATAAGCTGGGCCTTCCCCAATCAGGCCCCGGCGCGCGCACGACTGAAACAGGCCCGCGCGACCGAGCGTGCTGCGCTCGCCGGTTGGGATGTGGCGGTATTGCGGGCGCTGCGCGAAGTCGAAACCGCGCTCGCCGCTTATGACAGCGAAGTGCGTCGTAATCGTGCGCTCGATGCCGCACGCGTCCAGTCCGCGCTCTACGCGCGCCGTGCAGCCGCTCGTGTTCGGCTTGGGGATACCGCCTCGCTGATCCAGTTCGATGCCGAGCGCGCGCGGGTGCAAGCCGCGCTCGCCCAGGCACAGTCCGACCTCACCGTGGCGCAATCCCAGGTTGCACTGTTCCGGGCGCTCGGTGGTGGATGGCAGACGAACGGCCCGGCGGGTTAGAAGGGCAGTCATGCGAATCCTGATCGTGGAAGATGATGACGAGACCAACCGCTTCGTGGCCCGCGGGCTTGCGGAGCTGGGGCATCATGTCATCACGAGCACCGATGGTCGCGATGGACTATTTCAGGCGACTGGCGACCAGTTCGACGCGCTGATTGTCGATCGGATGCTTCCCGGTCTGGATGGCCTGTCGCTAATCAAGGCATTGCGCGCGGCGGGCAATATGACGCCGGCTCTCATGCTCACTGCTGTGGGCGGCATCGCCGATCGTGTCGAAGGACTGGAAGGCGGTGCCGACGATTATCTGGTCAAGCCATTCGCCTTTTCCGAGCTGGCAGCGCGCGTTCATGCCCTCGGGCGTCGTCCAGCTACCCAGACCGAAGCGAGCGTGCTCGTTATTGGTGCGATCGAGCTCGATCTTCACCGGCGCACCGTCACGCGAGACGGTCGCCGGATCGTGCTGCAACCGCGCGAATTCGCGTTGCTCGCCGAGCTGATGCGCAATCCGCGCCGGGTGATGACGCGCACGATGCTGCTGGAACGTGTCTGGGATTTCGATTTCGATCCCAAGACGAACATCGTCGAGACGCATCTGAGCCGCCTGCGCTCCAAGCTCAACGCCGGGTTCGACGATGATGCGATCGAAACCGTGCGCGGCGCTGGCTACATGGTGCGCGGCGGGTGATGACCCGCCCGTGGCGATCAACCTTCGGGCTCGTCGCTTTGGTCGCGTCCTGCTTCGCGCTTGCGACGCTTGTCATCGGCGTCGTCGCCTATGAAGTGACGCACGAAGCCCTTGAGATCCAGCTCGATCACCGCGTTGCCATCGAGACGCGCGCGCTGATCGACGAAGGCGATGACGGTCCTACTGGCGTCGCGGCTGCGATCCGCCGGCGCGAGGCGGCGCGAAGCACCGCCAGTCTGGAGTACCTGCTGGTCGACCCGGCGGGTCGCCGCGTGGCGGGGTCGCTCGACGCGACCGCCCCGACCCTGCCGGGTTATCTGGAATTGCTGCATTACCGGCGCGACGGCGAGCACCGGATCGCACAGGCCCTGACCACCCGGTTGCCTGACAGCAGCCGGCTGGTCGTCGCGGCCGATCGCGAAGTCATCGACGAGATGGATGCGACGCTGCTCAAGCTGTTCGCCGGCGCATTCGGCGTCATGCTGCTGCTCGGCATCGGCGGGGCCTGGCTGGTCGGTGCGGTGACACGCGCACGCCTCTCGCGCATCGACCGCACCGCCCTCGCGATCATCGATGGTGATCTTGCGCGACGTATGCCGCTCACCGGTGCAGGTGACGAGTTCGATCGCGTGTCGGCGACGCTCAACCGGATGCTCGACCGGATCGGTGGACTGATGGACAATCTGCGCCAAGTGTCGAGCGACGTAGCCCACGACCTGCGCACCCCGCTGACGCGCCTGCATAACCGGCTCGATGAAGCGCTATCGGCACGGGATGTGGACGAGAAACGCCAAGCGATCGAGGCCGCTGCCGCACAATCACGCGAACTGCTGGATATCTTCGGGGCATTGCTGCGCATCGCGGAGGTGGAAGCGTTGTCCCCTCGCGCCCATTTTCAGGACTTGCCGCTGGACCAACTGGTCGAGGAACTGGTCGACACCTACCGCCCCGATATGGAGGCAAGCGGCCATCTGCTCGTCACAGCGATTGCACCCGCGATCTGGACGACGGGCGATCGACGGCTGCTGCAACAGCTTATCACCAATCTCCTCGACAACGCGCTCCGCCACACCCCCCCGGGAACGACGGTTCGTGTCGAGCTGGAGCGTGATGAAGCCATTGCTCGCCTGACGGTCGCCGATGACGGACACGGTGTAGCACCCGAAGATGCGCCCCGGCTGTTCCAGCGGTTCGCGCGCGCGGAACGTAGCCGATCGTCGGAAGGTCATGGCCTGGGCCTGGCGCTCGTTGCTGCGGTCGCGACAGCGCACCGGGGCACGGCCTCGCTGCTCGCGCCGCCCGGATTTGGTGTCGCTGTCGAACTCCCGATCCGCGGGAATGACTGATTTGGAAGTCGGGAACACATGATGACGATCGGCGACAGGCGCGAACTTTTGAGCAAGGTGCCGGCGATCACGCTGGGTTTCTGGATCATCAAGATTCTGGCGACGACGCTCGGCGAAACCGCCGGTGATACCGTCAGCATGTCGATGAACCTGGGCTATCTTGTCGGCACCGCGATTTTCCTGACGGCGTTGATCGCGCTGGTCTGGTGGCAGGTGACGGCGACGCGTTTCCACCCCTTTCTCTACTGGGCGACGATCATCGCATCGACGACCGCGGGAACGACGATGGCGGACTTCGCCACGCGGTCGTTGAGCATCGGCTATACCGGAGGTTCGGCGCTGCTGCTCGGATGCGTGCTGGCGTCCCTGTTCGCTTGGTATCGCACCCTTGGCTCGATCTCGGTCGATACCGTTCGGGGATCCAAGGCGGAGCTGTTCTACTGGCTCACCATCACCTTCTCGCAGACGCTCGGCACGGCACTCGGTGATTGGACAGCGGACACCGGGGGCCTCGGCTATCTGGGTGCAGCGGCGATCTTCGGCGCGATGCTGGCGATACTCGCCGGCCTCTACTTCTTGACGAAGGCAAACCGGGTATTCTTGTTCTGGGCGGCGTTCATCCTGACCCGGCCGCTCGGCGCGGCCGTAGGCGATTTCCTCGATAAGCCGATCGCAAAAGGCGGGCTCGATTTCAGCCGCCCGCTCGCTTCGGCAGTGCTTGCGGCGGCCATCCTGGCCCTCATCCTGATCCTGCCACAACGCGCAGGCCAACATCCTGGTGAGAACAGAGCCGGGTAAATTGAACCGGTTTCTCGCCACGACAAACCGCTATTGAAAGACTGCCTGTGTTCGATCGCCTAATCGAGTTTCTTAACGAAGCCGGCTACCTCGGCATTGCCGTGCTGATGTTTCTTGAAAATGTGTTTCCGCCAATCCCCTCCGAAATCATTATGCCCGCTGCCGGTTTTGGCGCGGGGCAAGGGCGATTGAGTCTGTTCGGCGTGATCGTGGCTGGTACGGGCGGCTCGGTCGCGGGCGCGCTGTTCTGGTATTATGTCGGCAAGTGGATCGGTGCCGATCGGTTGCGGCGCTGGGCGGGGCGGCACGGGCGCTGGCTGACGCTTGCACCACGGGACATCGACCGCGTGGACCGCTGGTTCGATCGACATTCCGGCAAAGCCGTGTTGCTCGGCAGGCTCGTCCCCGCGCTGCGAACGCTGATCTCGGTACCAGCAGGCGTGTTCGGTATGAGCCTACCGCGTTTTCTGCTGTTCACGACGCTTGGAACCGCGCTCTGGACGACACTGTTAGCAGTGGCCGGCTACCTTCTTGAAGGGCAATACCGGATCGTTGCCGCCTACCTGAATCCGATTACCAACATCATCGTCGGGCTGGTGATCGCCGCATATCTCTATCGGGTGGCGACGTGGCGCGCCACCTAAAGTCAAAACCGGAACGGTTGTGACACCTCGGCCGATGCGGGTCGTTCTCGTCTAGGCTTGCCGGGTCAGAAGCCGGCAAGCAAGATGCCTCTCTCCCCATCGGGTTGCGAAAGCGTCCGATATGACCTTCCAGTCGCCGCCTGCGCTGCTCACACCGTGGTTTACCCCCATGCAGGAGCATTGGCACTCCTCGCCCTGGGCCGCCCAACAGGCAGGCGCGCATTTCTCCTGCTCACGGTAGGGCTGGATGATGTAGACAATGCCGAACTTGTCGAGGCAGGCGCGAACCAGCTTGTTGAACCACGCCTGCGGCAGCTCCCAATGCTTTGCCTTTGCATCCCACTCCGGGTTCTTTCGACCGAACGATCCAAGCCAAGGCCGGTTGGTAAGGGCATAGGGCAGCCGCGCCAGCAACGGGTTTCCTGGTCCGCGACGATACAGAACAGGGATCGCGCCCTGATTCCAGATTTGCCGTAGCTGGTCCTCAGTTCCCTCGCTCACGTCTGGTCTGCTGCCCTCGTCTAGGTGAAAGCCTCATCGGCAAGATGAGCCGTTCTCTTAGGCATTGAAAGCCGATGATTATGCCCGCTGCGAAAGCTGTCGATTGAACCGGTCAAATGTATCCTCTTCGTCAACCTCCCAATCAGCATATCCACCTTCAACGTCGTCAAAAACAAGAAGCGAGATGGTCATTTCATAGCGATCGGCGAAGATCGCCATTTCTCTTACGTCGGTTGATGCGCCCCATATCTGTCGATCGAGCATTGCCCCGCGAGTGGCATCAGGGAGGATCAAGGCCGGCTGGGCCGCGAGCGATCCGACCGGCAGCTCCATCCCCTGCGGGAAAAAAATCCGCCTCTTTTTCGCACTCGTGCTTCGCCAGCACCAAAGCACAAATCCATTCGTGGCGACGACGAGGGCAGCACATTTAGGGGTGAAATCCAGCCATTTGATCGCTGCGGCTGTCATCGAAACGCCATAGCGGTCGGCGCATTGGCGCAGCAGCTCCAACGTCATCTCATCTCCGCCAACCTGAGCACGATAGTCGTTGATCGGCATGAGAAGGTAAGAGGCGAAGGCATCGGCCTCTTGTTCGATCTTTCGGCGGACGGCATCGCGATCAAGCCCCAGCACTCGCTCCTGCCCACATTCAAAACCATCGGGACTAAGTGCGCGGTGGACGAGGTAATGCCCCAGCTCATGGGCTAGGGTGAAGTTGATCCGACCAGCAGAAATGATGTTGGGATTGTAGAGAATGGCCCATTTTCCGCTTTTGCGTAGCGGAAACAGGGCACCCTCAAAATGATCGACCTCCGCCTTTTCGATCTTCTTGATGGGATCGGGAAAGCGCTGGGTATAGTCCATCGCGATCGTCACGACCTCAACCGGGAATCTTGGTCCCCATGCCTGGGTGAGGAAGTTCGCCCAAGCTATCGGTTGGGTCGGATCAGGCATTATTCGTCATCCAACACATCGAGGATGCGCTTCAACTTTTCCTTCACGTTCGGATCGGCTCCCTGGTATTTGCGATAAAACGCCTCGTCGAACTCATCGACGGTAGCATTGGTACGATCTTCGTCGGCCAGAAACTCTGGCGTGACGCCTAGCACGGCAGCGATGCGGTTCAGCTTTTCGCCGGATGGGCGGGCAACCGGCTTGTTCTCAATTTCCCAAATGTAGCTTTTACTGCTGCCGGTGGCCTGCGCGAGCTGGTCGAGGGTGAGACCCTTTTCCTGTCGCAGGTCGCGAACCTTACGACCCAAGGTTGATGACATGGTTTCTCCGTGAAAATTTGCCTGTTCGGTGCTACCATCACATTTCCTACTTGAACAGCGAACTCGTAGTTGCCATATATCCCGTGCCGGTAGTCCGAACTCCGCCGGCAACCCTTAGGTTGACGGGAGATTGAAGATGGCAGGTAAAAAAGGCGGCGGCGGACATTTCCGCAGCGCGATCAGCGGGCGCTTCGTGACAACGGGTCACGGCAAAGCAAGCCCCCGCACAACGGTCCACGAGTCCAATAGCTCGGGTGCCAGCTCGGGCGCGCATTTCCGCAGTGCAATCAGCGGTCGTTACGTGACGACCGCTCACGGCAAAGCGAGCCCCCGCACCACCGTGCGTGAAAGCTGAGGGAGGCTGATATGCAATTTGAAGGCGCTGTGCTCCGCGAACAGGGAGTTACGTTCGCGATCGTCGTCGTGAAGCGGCATGTCGTGGACAATCGGACCGAAGCTCAATCGGCGATCCGGTCATTCAGTCCGGTGTTCCCAGGCGTGCCGGTCGTGCTCATGGCGCAGGATTCGTCAGGGCGAGCGACCTATTTCGGTCGGCCTGACATTACGCGGTTCATGTCGCACGTGTCGCCCAGCCGCGTGCCCTGGAAACGTTACACTCTCAATTAGGAGCTACAATCATGGCCGACGTTCAAGTCACTTGTATTAACAAGCAGCCACGCAATAGCACTCATGAAGGTATTACCCATCTTGGGGGCAATGGCTGGAAGTGGACACGCAACGAGGTAATCCAGTCAATTCGCGGCAAAACGAATACATTCTTCACTCGCGTCAACGGCACACGCGCTGATATTGGCGTCGTTGATGGGCAGAACGGGCCTTACGTTCGCACCTATGCTGACGGGAAGTGGAACGATAATCTTCTCGCTTTGCCGGAATGTGCCTGACGGAGTTTAGACTCCTCTAGCGCTCGCCCCCCTAACGCACAGGCGCGACCCGGATCGTGCATCGCACCGTCTCACGCGTTCGGGCTGCGGCCTTGCTGCATCCTTCGATCGCCTCACGGTTGGCCGTCACGATCCTGTCGGCCCCGACGATGGCGCGGAACGCGGTCGGGCTGGCGCTCTGCATCATCCGCTGCCCTGCTTCCCAACGGGGAAGGTCGAGCGTCCTTGCCGCCATGCGCTCGGGCCATTGCCAGCTCGCCGGCGCGACCTCGCGCGCGACGAGGCCGGGCAGGACCGCCCATGCCAGGATGCCTATCGCCGCCCCGCCCAGCCCGAACCACAGCTGCCGGTTCTTCTGGTCGGCCCGCGTCCATGCCGATCCGGCGATGGCGCGAAGCTCGGCCATGACACGGGCCTTGTCCTCGCCGGCCTTGGCGAGCGCCGCCTGATCCTCACGCCGGGCAGCGTTGCCCGCTGCGGCGATCCGCTGCGCCATCTGCTCGGGGGTCATCGCCAGCGCCGGACTCCGCGCGATCACGTCGTTGATGACCGCGATCCGGTCCGCCGTGGCGTCCACGCCCTGCTGCATACGCCCCAGCGTCTCGGAATAGTCGGGCACGTCGATATGCGCCCGCTCGGCCGCCAAGCCCTCCACAGCACGGCGTAGCAACGCCAGCTCGCGGTCCTGGCCTTCGATCACGGCGCGCAACCGGTCGAACGCCTCCGCCGGATCGCCGCCTTCCTGAATATCGTCGTCCATCGTCACCTACCGGCTCATGCCACGGTCGCGGTCCCGCCCGATGCTGACCGACTGCGCCAATTCCTGCCCGATCGACCGGCCACGTTCCATGCTCAATGCCAGTTCGGGGGCGCGTCGCTGCAACACGGATTCGAGCTGCGGGTCGCGATGCAATCCGCCCGCGATGCCCTCCATGCGCTTGCCCAGCTTCTCCGCACCTGCATGGTCGCCGGCACGCTCCATGCTGGCGCGCGCTTCCATCATACCCTTCCACTGCTCCACGAACCGGCCGGCGCGCTTCTCCGGATCGATGCGGACCTGACGCTCTGCCTCCATCGCTTTGGCCGCGCCGCTGATGTTGCCCCCCGCGGCCTGCTCAATCAACTTCGGATCGCGCGACAATGCCGATGCGAGGTCGCGTGCGGCATGGGGCCGGACCTGGTCTAGCGCATCGCCGGCCTTCGCCAGCTTCTGTTCTTGGTGCGCCAGCACCGGCAACCCCTTGTCCTTCATCCGGTCTATATCGGCTGCGGCGCGCCCATAGCGTTCGATCGCGCGGGCCTGCGAGGGTGCCAGCGGCCGATCGGCCGCGACACGCTCCGGCGACGTCGCTTTTTCGATCGCTGGTTTCGGCCGGAAGCCGTCGAACATGCCCCGCGCCTTGTCGCGGACCTTCGCCACCACCTGGCGCGCGAGTTCCGGGAACCGGATCTCGCGCCGATCGGCGAACGCGCGCGCCTGATCCTGCTCGGGCCGGGTGTAGTCGCCGGCCATGTCCTTGCCCCGGTCGCGCGACAGGGCGCGGACGAGCTGGCGCCGATCGGCGAAGTCGTCGCGGCCATAATGGAGCTGCACGTCGTCGCGGTGCCGGGACATGCCGACATAAGCACTGTGGCGGTCCATGCCCGGGGTGGCGAGGACGTGCGCGCGATCGACCGTCACGCCCTGCGATTTGTGGAACGTCGCCGCATAGCCATGATCGACATGGGCATAATCCTTCGTGTCGAACGCGACCCCGCGCCCGTCATCGAGGCGCACCGCCATGCCCTCGGGCGATACCCGCTCGATCGTCGCCAGCGTGCCGTTCTTTACCCCCATGCCGCGCTCGTTGCGCAGGAACATGATGCGGTCGCCGGTCGCGAACTGCCGCTCGCCGCGCTCGGCCTTCACCGTCACGTCGTCGCCAAGGTCGCCGCTCGCGCGCAACCGGTCGCGCGCCTCGCCATTGAGGCTCTGCACCTCGGCGTTGGTATGGGTGAGAATGATCCGGCTCTTGCCCGGCTCGGCCTGGCGCGCGCGATCCCAACCATCGACCAGCTCGCCCCGCGCCTGTTCGCGCGTGTCGGCCGCGTGGACCATGCCGCCTTGGTCATAGGCGTGAATCGCCTCGCCGGTGCGTCCCGTCGCCAGCGCGCGCGTCGCGTCGCGTTGCCAGTCCTCGCGCTGCCGCCTGATCTCGGCGATCTCGGCTGCGCCGTGGCGCTCGGTGACGCTGCGGAACGCCGCGCCGGCCTCGATCGCCTGCAACTGCTCGGGATCGCCGACCATGACGACCTTGGCCCCGGCGTCACGCGCCTGGCCCAACACCCGCTCCATCTGGCGTGAGCCGATCATGCCCGCCTCGTCCACGACCAGCACGTCACGCGGGCCTAGCTGCTCGCGCCCCTGCCCCCATGCGTGTTCGAGACTGGCGATGGTGCGGGATTGAATGCCCGACCCGCCCTCAAGATTCTCGGCCGCGATGCCCGACAGCGCCGCGCCACGAACCGTGTAGCCCTCCCGCTCCCACGCCTCACGCGCGACGCCAAGCATCGCCGATTTGCCGCTGCCGGCATAGCCGACGACGGACGCCAGAGCCGCGTCGCCGGTGACATGATCGAAGGCGTCGCGCTGCTCGCCCGACAGGACAAGGCCTTTGGCACTGGCCGCGCCGATCGCAGCGTCACGATGCCGATCAGCGACGCCGTGCCCGGTGCGCCCCGCCAGCTCGTCGCCGGCACGCTCAAGCCGGTTCTCCACCGCGATCATGTCACGGGATGTAAACCGCTCCTGGTCGCGTCCGTCCTTGCCCAATGCGACCAGCTCGGGTGATGCGCGCACCGCGCCCATTACCTGGTCGAACTGCTCCTTGCCGTCGCTATGCCGGAACGCGAACGTCGCAAGGTCGCGGGTGGTGAATGTCGCCTGCTGCCGGGTGATCGCGTCCAGCGCGACATTGGGATCGGCGATGATCCGATCACCGTTCTCCCGCGCAATGCGGGTGTGATCCTCGATCCGCTCCGCCTCAAGCCCCTGCTCCGATCGCCGCGATGCTGCGGGTCCGATCTTGTGCTGCGGTTCAAGCGCGATGCCCTGCGCTTCATAGGAGCGATGGTCGATCCGCCCCTCAAGCCCCAGCTCGGCCATGCGCTCGTTGACGTGCGCGCTCCACGCCTCGCGCCAATCCTTCAACAACTCGGTGCTGTTCCAGTCCCGGTTCTTCTGCCCGAACCCCTCCGGCCCAACGTCGCGCATCGCCAGCATGACGTGCGCGTGCGGCTTGGGACTGCCGTCCTTCGCCTTGTCCCAATGCACGTTCAGGTCCGCGACCATCCCGCGATCGACAAACTGCTTCTTCACGAAATCACGCGCGAGCTGGACACCCTGCTTCTCGTTCATCTCGCGCGGAATCGAGAACTCCACTTCGCGGGCAAGCTGCGCGTCCTTGCGCTTCTCGCCTGCCTCCACCTCATTCCACAAGGTTGTGCGGTCTTTTAAACGCTCCGGTGCGCCCTCCGGCAACATCACCTGGGAGTGGATGACTCCCGCCTTGTTGCTAAAGTCATGATCGCGATTCAGCCGATCGTCGTGCAGCTCGGACGCGGAACGATAGGCGGCGCTCGCAACGGCGCTCGATCCGTTCGCGCGGCTCACAACCTTGGCGGAGAAGTGATAGATCGCCATGACGCTCCGCATACTGCCCTACTTAGCGCACGTCGGCAACGACGTATAAGCGCGCACTCACGATCTGCTTCGCATCTCCTGACTGACCTGGTGCCGCTTTCTGGTCGTTCTGGCTTTACCCATATGCTCGGCGCGCTAAGATGCTGCTGACCGATACGCGGAAGGGTGAAAGCGATGCGGAAGGTTCGCGATTATAATGCCGAACTGAAAGCGCTGGGTGACAAGGCCCGCGCTTTGAAGGCGAAGCGGGTCGAACAGCTCGGCCAGCTCGTTGCCGCGACCGGGGCCGATGCGCTCGACATGGAAATGCTCGCCGGCGCGCTGCTCGATGCCGTTGCGTCGAAGGATGCGGAAGCGAAGGAGGCTTGGCGCGCGAAGGGCTCCACTTTCTTTCAACGGCGCGGGCGCAAAGCTGGGCGGACTGCTGACGGCAACGGCGACAGCGCAGGTACGCAACCGGGCGCTGATCCAGCGTCTGGAAGCGGCACGGCGTCGGACTGATACGCGGGGCTGGGTCTTGGCTCGGCGCGAACGCACCCGCCACCTGATCGAGCTGGGCGGCCTCGTCCAGAAGGCTGGCCTGGTCGATCTCGCCGACGACGATCGCGCAACGATTTACGGCGCGCTGCTGGAGCTGGTCGGCCGCGCTCGCGGCGAGGCCGGCGACTCGCTTGCGCTCTGGAAGCGGCGCGGCAAACGGGCGTTCGACATGGAAAACAATGTGGAGGAGCGACTGCCTTGAATAAGATTTTGTGGGCCTTGCCGCTCTGCGTTGTCGTCACCGGCTGCGATCGTAGTCCCGTCGATCCGCACGGCCTTGAAAGCGGCGAGACTTTGTTGACGGTAACAGGCACCGGACGCACCGAAGCCGCGCCCGACCAGGCGCTGTTCACCGCCGGCCTGTCCAGCGTGGCCGCCGACGCAAAAAGCGCCAGCGCGAAGAACGCCGAAGCCATGAGCCGGATCACGGCCGCCCTTGCCCGGCTGAACGTGCCCGCGCGCGATATTCAGACGCGCAGCCTGTCAGTCAATCGCGTGGACTACGGCCCCAACAAGGGTCGCTTCGAGGCGAGCAATACCCTCACCGTGCGGATGCGGGACACAGCGCGGGTCGGTAAGGCGATCGCCGCCGTCACCGACGCCGGCGCGAACATCGTGTCCGGCCCTGACCTCTCCGTTACCGATCCCGAGAAGGCGAACCTGAGCGGCTATGATGCTGCCTACAAGTCCGCCCGCGCCAAGGCCGAGGCTTATGCCAAGGCCGCTGGCCTACGCATCGACCGTGTGCTCGCGATCCACGACGGCGGCCAGGGCGGCTACATGCCGCAAATGGGGGCAATGGATGCCCGCATGGTCGCGCCGCCGCCCGTGTCTGTGCAGGCGGAACAGGCGTCGGCGCCGGTGATGGCGGGAACCAATGCCGGAATGGTGACGGTGCGCGTGAACTTCGCGCTGGCCCCCAAATGAACGCCTAGCCGCCATGCCGCGAGAAAGGATGAAGCCGTGACGCCCCTCCTCGACCTCGATGCGATCCGCCGGGAGGTTCGCGCGCTGGAGTTTGAGCGCGGCACGCCGGCTGATGTGGCGGAATGGCGCGAAGCCGATGCCGAATCCCGCGCCAACCTCGCGATCGAGGGCATGACGCTGAGCGGGGATGACGAGGCGCTGTTCGACATGCTGCGCGACGAGGCGGTGCCCCCTCCCCTCGCCACGCAAATCATCCTCAAGCTGCTCGGGCATCCCGACGCCGATCCGGCGCTTGCGATTACGCCGCTGGAACAGGCCTGCTGATGGCTGGTCCGCTCATCGGCGGGCGGCGGCCGATCAGCTGGCGGCTCGCGATCGTCGTCTCGTTCGTCGCGGCCTATGCGACCGCGCGATGGCTGGAAGGCATCTTCGGCGTCGGGCAGATTTCCGGCACGGTGTCGTTCCTGGTCCTGGTCGGACTGATCGGCGCGACCTGGTGGATCAACAGCCGCGCCGGCAAGCGCCGGAACGAGCTGCTGGGCTCGGCCCGCTTCGGCGACCGCGCCGACGTGCGCAAGCTGGAGGCGAACGGGGATCTCCTGATCGGCCGCGCCAAGGAATCCGGCAAGCTGCTCCACTATGACGGCGCGGCGCACCTGCTGACGATCGCACCCACCCGCTCGGGCAAGGGCGTGGGCACGATCATCCCCAACCTGCTGCTGCTCGACCGCTCGGTGGTCTGCATCGACCCTAAGGGCGAGAATGCCCGCGTCACAGCCCGTGGGAGGGCCAGCAAAGGCGCTGTGTGGTGCCTGGACCCCTTCGGCGTCTCCGGGCGTCCTGCGGCCCGCTACAACCCCCTGGCGCAGCTTGATCCCGCAAGCCCGGACCTGGCGGAAGATGCGCAGACGATCGCCGACGCGCTGGTCCACGATGCGCCGGGACAATCGGGCGAGGCGCACTGGAACGAGGAAGCCAAGGCGCTGATCGCCGGCGTGATCCTGCACACCGTCGTCCACGAACCCCCTGCCCGCGCGACGCTCGCCACCGTGCGCGACAAGCTCACCCGCGATCCCGCCGGCTTCGCCGCGCTGCTGGCAGACATGCAAGCCAGCAGCGGCGCGCACGGCCTGATCGCACGCGCCGCCAACCGTCACCTCGGCAAGTCCGATCGCGAGGCCGCCGGCGTGCTGTCCTCGGCGCAGCGCCACACCCACTTTCTCGATAGCCCGCGCCTGGTCGAAAGCACGTCCGCCTCCGATTTCCGCTTCGCGGACCTGAAGGAGCGGCCCGGGACCGTGTTCCTGTGCCTGCCGCCGGATCGACTCGATACCTATGCTCGCTGGCTGCGGCTGCTGGTCGCGCAGGCCGTCACCGATATGGCGCGCTCCCCTGCCCGGCCGGAACGCCCGGTGCTGTTCCTGCTCGATGAGTTCGCCGCCCTCGGCCGACTGGAGCCGGTGGAGCGCGCGATGGGGTTGATGGCCGGCTATGGCCTCCAGCTCTGGCCGATCCTCCAGGACATGCACCAGCTCCGTGCGCTCTATGGCGAGCGCGCCGGCACCTTCCTGTCCAACGCCGGCGTGATCCAGACATTCGGGGTCAACGATCACGCCACCGCCGACATGCTCTCGCGCACGATCGGCGACACGACATTGGAATATGCGACCCTCAGTACGTCGCGCGGCACGGGCTGGGGTGAAAATCGCGCCGGTCCCTCGGAAAGCGTCAGCACGCATGTCACGGCGCGGCGGCTCGTGACGCCCGACGAGATCATGCGGATGCCGGCCGACACGCTCCTGTTGCTGCGCCAGGGCGAACGCCCGCTGTGGGCCGGCAAGGTTCGCTACTATGCCGAGCGCGAGTTCGCCGGCCTGTTCGATCCGGCGTGATCGCACACGCCGGCCCGGAAGATCGAAAAGTGAGCTTTGGGGTAGCGCCTCATCGCCCTCTCTGCCGGCGGAACGCTGAAGGCACACACCGCCAGTTTCGCTTGGCTTCTTTCGGAAGCCCTGCGGCCGATAGGCCGCTCTAGTGACGGCGTTAGCCGGCACGGATCGAAGGCGCATTGGCCGTAGGCCAATTCCGCTTGCCCTTCTCAGGTTGACGGTTTTGGGTGAGCCCTGTCGTTAAGAGATTCTGTTAAATAGGAATCGTTAAACAAGTTAAGCCGCTCAAAAAGCGGAATCTTGCTTTGTTTATCAACTGCTTGCCAGCCGGCCCGGTGGGTGAAACCCCGTGATTCGGTGTGTGATACCCCGATAGTGCGGTGGGTGATACCCCGACGCCAAGGTGGGTGAAACCCCGAGACTCTGGAGCCGAAAAGGGGCCTCCGGTGCCAGTTATCCACAGCCTGGCTGGTGGCTCCGGCATCGCCCGAAGCATGTCAGGGTTCAGGCAGGGGTCAGGACATAGAACGGGCACAGATATACGCTAAGCGTCTCTGCGCGCACTTATGGGTCGACTCTATGCGTCGACGACTCCAGCATTCCA
>LNFM01003432.1_pt1 | contig 31204 bp, 29 predicted proteins | sample 596031 | NCBI WGS metagenome assembly LNFM01 (sample SAMN04254537, study PRJNA301005) | activated carbon metagenome | isolation source: dual media filters at the Ann Arbor, Michigan drinking water treatment plant | place: USA: Ann Arbor
CCGATGGAAATCCACTTGTCATCATCGGCCTTGATCGTACCACCAGCATAAGCACTCGGCAGCGTGGATCCCATTCCAGCTACCAGTGCCGCCATGGCCCCAGCAACCAAAAACTTTTTCCACCGCCTCGCAAGATGGTCCTTCATACTGATGCCCTCCCGTGTGAGTATTGAGAAACCACTGCCCACCTGCACTGATATCCAAAAACGTATACAACTAGGAAGTTGGCGGCGAGTATGCCTAAGTGCTCGAAAGATAGCAAGACACTTTTCTCTACTTGCTTCCACATGTAACAAATATACATATGTATTTCTGCCTGTCCATGTAAATGCAGAAAGCGATCAGGTGCGATACTGATGTGGTTTTCACCTGCGAACCTCAGGATACCCTGCGCAGATCGCGTGCAAACCGTATCGTCACTGACTCGTTTTTCATTTACCACCATAACTTGCCTTAGACTCGCCTACGTTAGGATGCACCGCTGTGACGCGGTGGGAAAAGACGCAACGAGTGTCCTCTGTCCAATCGGCCAGGGCCATTTGGCGGCGTGCCGACACCTTGGCGAAGAGAGGACTGGTTTCGGCTAGTTTCGCCGAAGGAACCAAACGACCCACCGCTGTAAAGGCATAGGGCTCGACCTGCGTCAAGCAATCCTTGTACCCCAGACTCTAGGCACGCGACGGCTTTACCGTCCGACAGAATTAGGAGACGGACAGCTGTTGAGATTTATGTCCGCACTGAGAAATGTTTGAGGAGATAACTTATAGATAAATAAGAGCCAGGCAGAAGAAGGTCGTCATCCTCTGCCTGGCTTTCTTCAGCACATCGGTAAGAGCCTATCGGTTCGGCTGAGGAGTGTAGCGGAGATACGGCTTCACAGTCGTGAAGCCTTTAGGAAACAGTTGTTGTGCTTCCGCATCACCCACTGCTGGCGTAATGATGCAATCTTCACCATCTTTCCAGTTTGCCGGAGTGGCGACCTTGTATTTCGAGGTCAGCTGAAGCGAGTCGATCACTCTCAACAACTCATCGAAGTTCCGGCCACAGGAAGCGGGATACGTTAAGGTCAGCTTGACCTTCTTGTCCGGGCCGATGATAAAGACCGATCGCACCGTCATATTATCAATGGCATTGGGGTGGATCATGTCATACAACGTCGCGACCTTCTTTTCCGGATCGGCGATGATGGGGTAGTTCATCGTCGTCTTTTGCGTTTCGTTGATATCATTGATCCAGCCTTTGTGAGAATCCATCGGATCTACACTGACCGCAATCACTTTTACGCCCCGCTTTTTAAACTCCGGCGTGATTTTGGCCACCGTTCCCAGCTCCGTCGTACACACCGGGGTGTAATCCTTGGGGTGTGAAAACAGAATCCCCCACCCGTTACCCAGCCATTCGTGAAAATTGATCGTGCCCTCCGTCGTCTCCGCCGTAAAGTTCGGTGCATCGTCTCCCAATCGTACAGCCATGGTATCCCTCCTTAACCTCGGAAAATATCCAGCCATCAACTATTGATCAGCTATCACCCAACCAATTTTCTACAATACTGTTTCGCAAAGGATGAGTGCAAGAGGTCGCAGTTTAAAACGTTAACCGCCTGACCTCATCAATCAAACAGCAGCGATCGGGGAAAGCTATTCCGCCCAACCTGGCCTTGACTGCTGACGGTTGACGCATGGCCTACGACACTGGGCTCCTCGGCTCAAGTTTCTCTATAGCCTTGCCGATATGGCTCACGAGAACCTGTATAAGGAGTCGAACATGGACGGCACGGACACAGCGCGCACAAAGCTACATATCTCAAAGGATCCGATGTACCTCATGCTGCGTGAAGGCTGCATCAAGGAGTTCAACGTCAAGAAGGCGGCCGGAGACAAATGCGATCTTCGAGGCTGCGATCTGCGCGGTCTTGATCTCCGAGGCTTGGATGCGGATGGGCTGGATCTCAGCGACTGTTATTTTCGACAATCCGATTTGCGTGGGGTCGATTTCAGCAAGGCCAATATGGATGGAGCCAGCATCAACGCCTGTAAGATCTCAGGCGTCCTCTTCCCCCGAGAACTGAGCGCGTCGGAGATTGAACTCTCGCTCTTACATGGGACGCGCATGCGGTACGGGACAAAGTAACGGACGGGAAAGCATCAGCCGGCCAGACTCGCTTCAGAACCCATCACGTCGATCGTCAGGGGCATGCATCGGAGGAGCGGACGGTGTGTTCGAATCCTCTCGACTGACGCCACCGGCATCACGCGCTCATAAGCCGGCGGACAGGGACAACTGAGTCCGCACCTTCTCATGACCGGACTCGGCCGCACCTGCATCGAGAAGCGCGACCCGTTCCTCTGTGAGCTTCCCCCCCTCCAGGAGATGGCCACGGATCGCCTCAGCGCGCTGGTGGGCCAGCGCTTCCAATTCGCTCGGAGAAATCTTGATGGCCGCCGCGAGTTTTCGCTTCATGTCTTCCACGGTCGGCTGCGTGGGTTCCGCCGGTGTCACTGATGGATCAGGCGCAGGGAGTTTCGCATACAATTTTTCCACCAGCCGTTGCTCCTCTTTCGGCGACAACTCTTCCTGATCTGGCTTCTTTCCGCCGCTCATTGCGAACAGCTGCTCTCGAAGTTTCCTCGTTTGAAGCTCCGCCACATCACGCGTCGCATCGGTCGTTCCCTTGATGTCGAGTCGGAGTCCCGCCCGCTCAACCAATGCTTTCTCCAGCGACTCCAGCTTGTGCACTTCGCTATCAAGCAATGCCGCGCTGCCAGGCTCGAACTCGATGAACTGTAGCTCCTCCTCATTCCCCCCGCCCGGAACAAGCTTACCCATCAGCGAAAACGGCGAGGCCACGACTTTTGTCAGTAAGTTGAGCAACGTCAAAAGCACGACCTTGCCGTACTTGAAATCCGGGTCGTTGAGGTCTCCACGAATTGGCATATCGACTTCAATCAAGCCCTTACGATCCTTCAGCAGTCCCACAATCAGCGGCACCGGTAGTGACGTCGCCTCAGGACTGTTGGTCTTTTCACCGAATGTCAGCTGATCGACTTGCACGAGATTCTCCGCTTCCAGCACTTTTTGTGAGACCTTATACTTCAAATCAAGCGAGAGTTTGCCCTTGGACAATCCGTAGCCGGCATATTTGCCGCTGTACGAACCAACCGGAGTCAGGTCCATCCCGCCCAGTGTAATGACCAAGTCGGTGAAGGCGTCCTCGCTCAGTGGATTTATCTTTCCGACGATGTTAAGTCGCGCCGCCCGACCGATCCTGCCCGTGAGATTGACATCGGCTTTCTTCAGTTGCTTGGACGATAACCCTTTGATGGTTCCTCCAAACTCCGTCAGGCTGGTCTTCACGTTCGGTTCGATGGACCGGTCTTCAAATCTTGCTGCCAGCTTGACCAACTTGACCTGGTCGATCGTCACAGACACGGGCTCCGCCGCTTTAGTAGGCGACTTCTTAGCTTCAGATTGTTCAGCAGCCGCCTGATCCCCAGATGGAGGCGAGGCAGCCAGTTGAGACACATTGAGTTGGCCGTCAGCTTCCACCACCATCTGCATAGACGGTTCTTGCCAGACCACTTCGGCGATTTTCACAGCGGTCGGCTCCACATCCAACGCTACGCGGTTCACCACCAACCCCTTCCAGGTCACGACATTGTCAAACTCTTTGCGATCGACAACGGCCAACTGATTGACCGCGAGATCACCCTGGAACCGAAGCAGAGGCTCATTCGGGTGTTCTTTGGCAAAGTGCAGTGCCCCCTTGAGATCGATGGCTCCATCCTGCACGTCGGCATTGAGAAACTGATCGAGATAGGGCTGAAATGGGTGAATATCAATGTGCTCCAACTTGAGCGCGGCATCAACGATCAATGGCTCGACCGTGACTTTCCCCTGAACACCAATCGTTCCCGTCTCATTCAGTTTCAACGACAGATCCACCGGCAACGGTTTCCTGAAGGGAATCTGCACATCTTTCACCGTGAGATTCATCGCCGACACATCGACATGACCGGGTCTCGAGAGCGTCCGATCCTCGAACGCGGCCCGATAATTCCGTAGGGCAATTTCGTCGACAGCGATGGTCCAAGGCTTTGGTGTTTTCTCGGGCTTGGCCTTTGCCGTCGTGGGTGTTGGAGGTGCCTCATTCCCGCCGACCGGCGTAAAGAGCGTTTGAAAATTTATCGCCCCGCCTGGGTCCATCCAGGCCTCGAATCGCGCATTGGCTGAATGCACCTTCGCGATATCAATGGCTTGCTTTTGCAGGTCCAGCTGAATCCCTTCCACATTAAAGGCCGGAATACTCACGACTGGCTCAAGCCCGCCTCGTTCCACGATCGCGAGATTCTGAATCGATACGTTTCCATTCTTGACCGTTGCCTGAGGAGCCTGACCGCGAAGATCAAAATGGTACGACGCAGAGAGGCCAAGGGTGCCCTGCGGAATGTCGAACTGAAACAAGTCGTGCACGGCTTGATACAACGTCTTGAGTTTGATTCCGGACAGATTCACCCGACCATCAGATTCCACCGGTTCCAGAAAGATAGTCCCCTCCCACGAGATCTTTTCACCCTTTCCGATCTCCGCCGTGAACGCATGGGCACTCTCGCCTCCCTCAGCCTGAACCGTACTGAAGTTGCGCAACACGATCTCAAACGGCACCACGTCGATCACCACCGGCCGCGCCTTTGAATCATCTCGATATTCAATGATGCCTTGTCCGATCTCCAAGAGATCAATCTGCACCGGCATCATCTTCTTCGGTTCGCCTGTTGGTTGAGCAGGAGGCTGGGGTGCCTCATCCGAAGGAGGAACCAACGACATCAGATTCAACTTAGCTTCACGATTCACCTTGGCCACCACGAACGGCATCACGAGACGGATCTCGTCGAACGAGATTTTTTGCAAGAACAGCGTCGTTGCTCGCAGATTCACGAACAGCTCCTCAAACCCCAGCATGGCAGTCTGGTCTTGCGCTCGTACCTCTAACCCATTGAGACGGAGTGAGAGCACAAACGGATTGAAGGCGGCATCCCGCAACAGGATAGGATGCTTGATTTGTTCCGAGGCTGTGGGAACGACGTACGATGTAATCAGATAGGGAACGAGCACGAAGCCGACGAGCGAATAGAAAGCAATGAGGCCTACCAGCGTACCGATCAGAACCCGTGGACGAAGCAGCCGACGCATGCAATCCAGCCCCTTGGAGGAAGAATCTGAAGAGCAAACTATAGGGGACGAGACCGTGGAATGTCTACCGGGAGATGTCGACCTGGCCAGGGAAATTATTAGGGAATGCAATGCGCGGTGGGTGGCATCGAGCGGGTCTACCGAAAGGAAGGGAAAAGATTATTGCGGTGTGTATCCCGTCGCCTCAATAGAAACAGCACTGCCACGAACGAGCTTGGAGTGGTGCGCCCGGCTGGAATCGAACCAGCGACCCTCAGCTTAGAAGGCTGATGCTCTATCCGACTGAGCTACGGGCGCGTTCAATTATTTCAACTACTTGGACGAGTGACTCTCCACGGCCATGTCGCTTGGTGTTATTAGGGTGTTAACGTCAAGGTACTTTTGCACCTTCAAGGCGGCTTCAGTCAAGTCTCTCTCCTCTATCAGTCTGCTGAAAAACCCTCTTTCATGACGGAAGTTTCCGTTTTTTGAGATAGCCACGCGTTAGTTTTTCGAGGGTTCGTGGAGTCTTGCGCCGTATCGGGGCGTTTTTGTGGTTTTAGGAGGCACTTATCCCCTCTGCACCAGCAGTTTCGGGATACGGACGAGATTGTAGCCAATCAGATTGAGGAGAAAGTCCGCGGCAACTCCGGCAAGCCCCCGGTGTTTCGTCTTGCGCATGGTGCCGTGCTGCTTGCCCCATCCGAATATACACTCGATCATTTTGCGTTTGCCTTGCGAGAGCGCGTAGCCCATGTGCCGGGTGGTGCGTCCGTCGATGGATGTCTTGCGCGTCATTCCAGTCTTCGTGACATACGCGTTGACGGCAATGTGCGGGGTGATGTTCTTCGCCCGCAGGCGTTCAACGTGTGCGGCAACATCATAGGCCTTATCCGCGCCAACCGTGATGCGGGTATGTGGCGAGGCTTTCTTCGCCAGCATTTCCTCAGAGGCCCTGCGTTCCGCTGTACCGCTCGCCTGTGTGACCAGCCCCGCCACGGCAAGGCCGTACCGGTTTTCCATCGTGGCATGTCCCATGTAGCAGAGTTTACTCTCCTTGCCCTCACTCTTGCGGTACAGGCGGCTGTCGGGATCGGTCGTACTTGCATGCGTGGTGTTCTTGCGTGTGGTGCCGTGGAAGCGCTCCCCATCACCGTTTTGATCGTTCTTCGGCTTGAAGCTTTTATGGCCAGCCCACGCCTCAATCAGCGTGCCGTCGACGGAGAAATGCTCGTCCGACAACAGGGGGATGACGTCGCGGTGATGTAACAGCGTTTCCACGAAGCGCTTGAACATATTGCCGTGCTGCAACCGCTCGCGATTCTTCGTAAATGTCGTCGCGTCCCACACGACGTCGTCCGGCGCAAGCCCAACGAACCAGCGGTACAACAGATTGTAGTCCAGCTGCTCCATCAGTTGTCGCTCACTTCGTACACCGTAAAACACTTGCAGGAGCAGCGCGCTCAGCAACTGTTCGGGCGGAATGGACGGGCGACCGGTCGTTGAATATAGCTTGCGGAAGTCTCGGTCCAGCTCGTTGAGTACCTCGCGCACCAGCTTGCGTATCGTGCGGAGCGGGTGCTGTGCCGCGACCCGTTGTTCCGGCGAAATATACGAAAATAACCGTCCCTGATCTTCAAATGTTCCGCGCATGATCGGCCCTCCGTTCTTCAGAACAACAGAGAAGCATAGTGCGTACTGCTTTGCGAGGGGTTTTTCAGCAGACTGCTATTGAGTTGTACCGCTTCAACATCTTCTCAGATTCGCGGCCGACAATCTTCATAGCCGTAACTGTGTCCACTCCTGCCCGCCGTAGGTTAGTAGAGGCACAGTGGAGTGTCGGAAATGTGGGATCGATTCTATTTAAATTCAGCCAAACGAAAAAGCTTAGAAAAACAGTTTGTGAACGTACACTTCAGCCAGACTATCAGGCCGACGGGTGTCTTTCATGAGGAGGGCACGAAGCGGCCTTGGTACTCGATCTTTAATGGGGGAGTTTCTAGCCAACTGCGCTTCTAGACGAGGAGTTGCGGCACGTTTTGGGCAGGCGCATGATATCGGCGTCTCGCCGACCGGCCCGTTCAAGCAGGACGATGACCGGTTCTAATTAGAAATCAGATCCTGATACTCGCTATGCCGCCCGAGCCAACTGGCGGCATAGCCGCATAGGGGCACCGCCTTCAGTGCTTCGGCGCGCACCACATCCATCAATTTACTCATGAACTCCCCAGCCGCACCCTTGCCGCGCAATTCCTGCGGCGCGAAAACGTAATCGATATACAGAGTGTTCTTTTCCTTGCGGACATTGGCGTACACCACCAGGTGGCCGAACGGCATTTCGTAGCGTTTTTTGGCCTCATTATACGTGACTGGATTGTTTGCAGTCATGGCGTAACAACTCCTGTTGAGCAGTGATCGATAACAATTTCGAGCGTCACTGTTCGACTCGTTTGCTACTGGAGCGATTCCTCTCAGCTCCTCACGGAAATGCTGTATGAACCCGTCCCGGTCGGGCTGTAATGCTGCACTTCAGCAAAGTAGGTACCGGGCTCAAGGTTGGCGACTATTCGTGAATTGGCGCCGGGGCCGCTATCATCGTCCTCGGCCACAAGATTCGTGGGGGTTTCAGGACCAAAAAGTCTGAGAACACAGTCCGTATTCCCTGCGGTCTCGATCGTATAGGTGCCGGGTGCAGTAACCCTGAACCCGTACAGATCCCGTTCATTGACAGTCCCGATGCTTCCCTGCACCGCCGGGCCATTGATTTGAAGGGTCGGCGGAGCTGACGGCCCGGCCGCGCGTGTCACCAAAATGCGGTAATCGCCAGTCGACGAACCGCTGTAATGCCGGACCCGCGCGTAATACGTGCCCGGTGCGAGCTCCCGCGCTATCTGAGCATTACTCCCTGCTCCACTATCATCATCTTCAACAAGCAACGTGGTCATGTCATTGGGCCCGTAGAGTCCCATCACGACATCCGTCGTTCCCTCGGTGGCAATCGTGTAGCGCCCGGAAGAAGAGACCACAAAACTGAACACGTCGACCTCGCCTGCCCCGCCGATCGAGGCGGTCACCGGCGGCGCGTCGATCGTGAGGGGCAGGGCTTGAGGCGAGACTGGTTCGTTGTCATACGTATAACCCAGCGTATGATGATCGAGGACGCTTCGAGGCGTCGGCGGGGTCGACTCGTTGTTCCACGGAGGCATGGGATCATCCAGGGCATGACCCGCCACCACACCGGGCGTTCCGCTCGGCGGCAGGTACGACTGCTCAGGGTGTTCCCGCTGCCATTCCGCCCAGAGGCGGTCGATATTGCAGTGATGCAGCCAGAATACGGGATCGTTCGGTGACGACATGGCCATCATGGAGCCGCCCACCCACATGTGTCCGGGATTGTGAACAACTCCTTCAAGACGATTGCGAAAGCTGCCGTTGTTGCTGCTGTTGGCGTTCCATGGAGCAGTATCGTAGGGCACCACGGCTTTCGCGGCGTTGACGGTTTGCTGAGTCGGCAGGGCTCCCATAGAGCCAAACGCGCGAGTCAGGAAAGTGGTGAGATCTCCCGGATCGCGCACGGTTAAGGACCATTCTCCGGTCGAAAAGGCAAAGGGGCCCGTCGTCACCCGTTGGTCCGCGCCCGTACCATTCCCCCCCATAAAATCGGGGCCCCACAGCGAGGCTGCCGCGGTCCTGTCGACCGTCCAGTCCCAGTACGGAATGGACACCGTTGGGTCAATTCCTGCAAGGGCCCGTTCAAATCGGCGAAGATACTCGCGGTGCCATGGCAGAAAGGCTGGACCGCCATGCGCGGGATCATTGGGACCGGCCAGAAACGCCGTGCGGTGCTGGGTGACGAACACATCATAGGCGCCGCTCGCTTTCAGTGCCTTGACCGCCGCCACGAACGCCGCGCGCTCCGCCGGAGTCAGACTGGATTGGTTCTTCCGTGTGCCCATTTATCGGCCCGCCTGCTGATAGTCGATGATCTTCCTGGCTAATTCCAGCGGCGAAGGCTGCGGGTCAAAGGCGAACCCGGAGGCCAGATACGCCCCTGAAGAGTTTTGCAGAATGAAGATGGCCTTTCCGTCGATCGACAGTTCTGGCTTGTCCGCTGTGCCGCTGACAACGATTTGCCGGCCTTTATAGGTCTCACGATGGTCCGCCATGGTCCCTCCCGAGAGATATGCGCCTCGCCACATCAATGCGGAGCAGGGCATCATTGGGTGGCCAAGATGGCTGTTTGAAAGAAAATGATTCGTATACGTCCAGCTGATAGCAACTGCTCGTCACGTACCCATGCCACTCAGAAAGCGATCGTCCTTCCGCCGCAGTGCGGGTTTTAACTTTCTACGAAGATGATCTGGAACATTTCGTCGCTGAATCATCGTGGACATGCTGATCATGCTTACGCACATGCGCAGCACATGTCAATGTGGGAATCCAGCACCGAGAGGAGACCCGTCGTGACCAAACAAATCGCTTGAGCAGGAGCTGCGTGCCATTCTTGCTAAAGCCGCCTTGCCCAATGCGCAGGGAAGGACCGCAGTTGCCGATCGAATTCGTGCATTGACCCCGAAGCGTCGTCAGACGGATTCGACAGCTTTGATTCGGGAGGATAGGGATCAGCGCCACGTCGCGGCCTAACTCCGCCGTTTCCCCGCCCGACTCTACCATCAGTCCCTGCGTCTGATCGCTCAACATCATGACGGAGAACTGCAAAGAGCCCAAACGATTCCCGTGAGATCCTGCGTCTCGGTGAATCGAATTAGATTCAGGGTGAATCTTTTTAGGTTCACCATCCTCCCCTTCTCTTAACACCACCAACATGAAAGCGGCGGACAGCAAACGCGGCATCTGCTCGACAGTGGCTATTTTGCCAGAATTTGCGCAACGCGCGCATCTGATGTCGCTTCAGTGGTGCGCACTTTGCTTACGTGTGCAGACCATAGGGCCAATTAGCCCACAAAGGAGACTGCAATGAGTTGCAACGTTGTCAATCATGAACATACCAGTAACCGATTCATTTCTACCAAGCCGCGCTTGCTGAAATGTACCATGCTGAGGTCGGAACAGAAAACTAATTCTAGCCGAATAGCCCTATATGAATGCGCAACACTTGGAGTCCAAAGAGTAGAGCCGCAAGATATGGTGGAGACTTACTACTTAGAACAATTTGTCCAGGGCAGTGAAGGAAAATGGAATCACATGAAAGGGTTATTGAGCAAAGTAGGTAAAGGGAATATCAAGCGCCCAATGAGCGGGTACACGAACGTGGCATAACAGTTCTGCCTCGTTGACTGCTCAACGAGGCAGAAAGCCCTTTCCTAAAGCAAAGGGTCCTGTAGGTTTCGGAACGTAACGATGTCAAGTGAGTGGTAGATACTTTTAATATAGGAGGTGCTGCGATGCCATGGTGTCCAAGGTGGATATGTGGGTTATACAAGAGCGCTATCGTCGTGGGCAAAATCAAGAAAACATCACTTAACAAGGTGTTCATCACCACGGACGATCTCCCATCCTCCGGTTTAGAAGTAAGCGGAGGCGCCAAATTGGATTTAGAGGATGGTGACTACGGGCTGGCCGTTGTGTCGTGTCAGAATGTCGGTTCTCCCATTGACCCGTCAAAATTGGAATTAATAGCCTTTTTCTCCTTCATGGATCCGGTCAATCCTCAAAATCCCATGCCCTATAAGACCGCGCTCGATAAATTTAATATCCTGTTCAAGAACTTTGTTCAGAAAGATGATGCCGGCCGAAGAGAAGAACTGTCGGCTACTTACGGGGAATACTCACCCGGCGCTTGACCTCACAAGGTGAGAGTCTAATAGCTGTGCCTTGAAGGAGTCGGCCACCAATATGTCACGGAGAACTGTGAGGATCGGATGTGTAGTACTCTGCATGACGATTTCACACAGTTCTCCAGGTTCGGCGCAAGCTCCTCCTCCCATTACACCATCAGGGTTGGCCACCCAAGTCACTCTCTCCTCGACTCCACCGACAGGAACGGTGCAATACGATATCACGGGAGGAACCCGGGCCGGGACAAACCTGTTTCATAGCTTTGGCGATTTTAACGTCCCGAACGACACCATCGCTAATTTTCTCAACGATACAAGGCTCGATACCGCCAATATCTTAGGCCGTGTGACGGGAAATAATGCCTCCGGCATCTTCGGCACGATTCAGACGACGGGGTTCGAGAATGCCAATCTCTATCTGATAAATCCATCAGGTGTTGTCTTTGGCCCGAACGCATCGCTCAATGTCGGAGGCTCTGTGACCTTCACGACCGCCGAATACTTGCGACTTGCGGAGACGGATGGCGCGGCCGGAATCTTTCGGGCTGACTCGGGATTGCCGAGCCTGCTGACCAGCGCGCCCGTCACCGCGTTTGGGTTCCTTGGACCCAATCCGAGAACCCTTGAGGTTCAAGGAAGCACGTTGACAACGACACCCGGTCGGTCGCTTTCGCTCGTAGCCGGGAACATCACCATCGATTCCGGCACACTCGGGAACAACGTAGATCAAGCGGGGCACCCCGACACCCCAGCCGGCCGGATCGATCTCGTCAGCGTGGCCTCCCCTGGAGAGGTCGCGGCAAAAACTTTGCACTATACACCCAACATCAATGGCCAATCCTTCGGAGCACTCGGCGCGGTGAAGATTGTAGACGGTTCAGTCATCGACGTCGGCGGCAACGGGGGCGGCACCGTCCTCATTCGAGGTGGGCAATTTTTATTGGACGACTCCAGAATCTCCTCCAATGTCAACGGTCCTGGTCCAATCATAAACGGAACGGAATCGATCGGCAGCGGGATCGACATCGTCGTTAGCCAAGATGCATATGTTCAGAAAGGCGCTCTTATCAGGGTCAACGTGAGCGACGGCACAACTCCTGGAGTCACCTACGGAGGCGTGCACGTGACGGCAGACCGAATCCTTATCACCGGCATCCCTGGCTCAGCAGCGAACTTTCGTAGTTTGCGATTTACCAGTATCATGTCGAATACCGAGGGGGCCGGCAATGCTGGCAATATTACTCTACGGGCTACCAAAAATATTGAAACCACCAATGTGGTAAGCGTTGTTTCAACATCCGGGTTTAACTCTGATGGAACGGATTACTCGGCGACGCTCGCGCGAGGAAATGCGGGCAATGTCGAACTCATAAGCGAGCATGGGGACATCCTGATGATGCAAGGCGGTAGAGCTGCCCAAGCGACCTCTCAAATATTAAATAGTACCGGCGATACGGGAGGAATCGCTGTGTCAGCGCGAGGAGGAGATGTCGTTTTGGATGGAGCCAATATTTTTACCGCGTCGTTCGAAGGAGGAGGGCGAGTAGGGCCGGTAGAAATCACCGCAAGGAATCTACTGATGAAGGCGGGTTTAATTGATAACGAGAATCTAGGCTCATCTAAGCCAGGCGGGATTACTGTGAGTCTTTCAAATACGTTGACAATGGCGGCCGATTTCTCGGTCCCGGCCTCCATACGTGCCAACTCACTCATTGCCACCAGCGCCTTCAATCCTACTACCAATGCTCCGGCCGGCGACATTACGATCACGGCCAAAGATATTACGGCAACTCAAGGCAGTCTCATCAGCAGTGAAACCTTCGCGGCTGGGGCCGGCGGACAGCTCAAGATCTTTACCGACACGCTTCAACTAAAGGACGGGAGCCAAATCAAAAGCGGAAGTACCTTTGCTCCTAAAGAGTTCCCCCAGGGAATTATCCCTGCTGGCCCCGGAGGAAATATCGCAATTCGATCTCTTACAGGACCAACAGCCTCTGTACTGATCGACGGGTCCGGCGGCGGCATTTTTAGCGACACCGTAGGCCATGGCGCCGGCGGTTCAGTTGATCTATTCGCACGAGCCATCACTATTCAGAATGGCGGAACTATTTCAGCCGCAACAACCGGAACCGATGCACGCGCCACTGGCGGCTCGATCGAAGTAAAGGCGACAGATCAGGTGACGATGAATAACGGCGCCTCTATTACTGCCAACAGCACCTTCGATCCCAAGACTCCAAACTCCGGCATCGCGAACGCAGGTAATATCTCGATCGATGCAGGCCAGCAGTTGGATGTACAAGATAGTTCCATTACGACCAAGGCAGAGAAGGCCAGCGGCGGGAACATCGATATCAAAGCTGTCGATCTCATACGCTTAGCCAACAGTCCGATCAGCTCGTCGGTCCAGGGCGGCCCGTCTACGGCGGGTGGCAATATCACGATCGATCCGAAGACGGTAGTTCTGCAGAACGCCCAGATTCTCGCAACCGCGCAGCAAGGGAACGGCGGGAACATCACGATAACGACGCCGGTGTTTTTACAGGATCAGACGAGCCGCATCGATGCATCATCTCAATTTGGTGTGAACGGCACGGTGACGATTCAATCGCCAACATCGAATTTGAGTGGCACAGTCACACAGCTCTCCTCGAAAGCGGACCAGACGCAGCCGCTCTTACAAAACCGTTGTGTCGCCTTGGCCGGCGGCGAACAAAGTACCTTCATCCTTGCTGGACGCGACATACTCCCCTCCGAGCCAGGCGGATGGCTCAGCAGCCCGGTTTCGATGGAACACTGGATGGGAGAGGACACGGAACATGCGACTGGCTTGATCGCGAGCACCAGGAAACTGAATGAATCACGAGCGACAATTACCCGTGTCGCTCAGGGAGAAGTTCTGTCACTGCGGCGGCTAACTCCCCCTGGGTTCTTGGTTCGGACCTTTGCGATTGGCCCGACAGGCTGTCACTCATGATGGGTGGCGCTGGTAGTCCGGCGCGTCAAGACCGGCGTCGGTTCATAGCTTGTGCCCTCCTCTCCTGTGGTGTAACCATGACGATCATCGCAACGGCCTCGCCGCTTTTCGCGCAGGGAGCTCCTCAGACGGCTCCTCCAATCTTTGATCCCACCCTCCGATCCGGCGAACCACCGGCCCCGCTGAGGAAAGAATTCAAGCCGCCGACACTTCCTCCAAGTCTCACCCTCCCCCCGGTGCCAGTACCGCCGGAGGATGGTGCCCAGCAACAGCTCGGCCAGATCCACGTATTTGTCAACGCGATCCAGATCATTGGAAATACCGTGTTCCCGGACTCGGAGATCAAGGCAGTCACCACGCCTTATGAAAAGCGCACGTTGACCACTGAAGATTTGGAACGGCTGCGGCTGGCACTCACCCTCTTGTACGTCAACAACGGCTACATCACCTCCGGCGCCGTCATTCCCGATCAGGACGTCGAAGATGGTGTGATTGAATTCCTGATTATTGAGGGAGCCCTGTCACGAATCGACGTCGAAGGGACCAATTGGTTTCGGCGCGGTTACTTGAGTGATCGCGTGGCTCTCGGCGCGCGTCCACCACTCAAGCTCGAACCAATCCAGGAGCGATTGCAGTTCCTCCAGCGAGACCCCCGTATCGAACGAATCAACGCCGAACTTCGTCCGGGCGACCAGCGAGGTGAAAGCATCCTCAATTTGAAAGTCAAGGAGCGCAGCCCATGGAAGATGTGGCTGGAGTTCAGCAACTATCAGACCCCTGTCGTTGGAGCCGAGCGAGGGTTGATGACTCTCGCCCATTACAATGTGACCGGTCATGGAGATCCGTTCAGTATTACCTACGGGGGCTCACGTGGAGTTCACCCGATCATTGATGCCTCCTACACCCTGCCGATAAACCGCTACGATACGACCTTTACCGCGTCCTATCGCCGGAATGATTTCGTCGTCGTGGACGACAGGTTTCGTGAGCTCGACTTGAATTCAGAGTCGGAAATCATCGGCTTCACGCTTCGACATCCAGTCTATCGAACCTTGTCCGACGAACTGGCCGTAGCGATTAGCGGCGAGCATCTGTACAACAAGATTACTTCGGCCTTCGACTTACCAGGTCAGCCGTTCCTCTTTATTCCTGGAGCATCGAACACCGGCGTGAGCACAGTCAACGCGTTGCGGTTCATCCAGGAATACCGGCATATGACAGCCTCGTTTGTGTTCGCCGCTCGTTCCCGCGTCAGTGTCGGCTTCGATGTGCTGGGCGCCACGATCAACTCCCGCGACGCGACCACTGCCGCCGGTGAGCCGCTGCCCAGCGGACGGTTTGTGTCTTGGCTGGGACAAATACAGGCGGTGAAACGGCTGGATTATTTAGGAGGGTGGCAGATCTTGGGGCGACTGGATCTCCAACTGAGCAACAACCGCTTGTTTCCACTTGAACAGATCCCGTTGGGCGGTCGGTTCAGCGTGCGCGGCTACCGAGAAAACACGTTTGTTTGAGATAACGCTTTCCTCGCTTCCCTTGAAAGCCGGATTCCCTTGCGCAAATACGCGAGCGGCGAAGATATGGTCCAGTTTGCCCAATTCGTCGACGTAGGACGGTCCTGGATGTCGCGAGGCCCCACCCATGACCTCCAGACTCTTGCCAGCGTCGGTCTCGGCATCCGCTGGAATGTGTTGCCTCGAGACCGAGCCAGGTTCGAACTGTATTGGGGAGTCCCGCTCAACCACGTACCGCGACCTTCCGGTAACCTGCAGGACTACGGCATCCATCTTCAGGCAGTGGTTCAGGCCTTCTAATGACGCGAGGCTCCATGCCGGCATTCAATCGAACCGTTATTCATTTCGTTCTATGCGGAACCGTCATCCTGCTGTTGATGCCCATTCCGTTTCGCACCGTGACACGATCGGAATCGCACGAAACCTCGTCCTCCGCCGACTCCTTGATGAAGGAAGGGGCTCAGTATTTTCAAAAGGGAGCCTTCGGTGAAGCTTTATCCCACTGGAAGCAAGCTGTGGATCTGCATAAAAGTGCAGGAAACAAGCCGGGGCAGTTTGAGGCCATCGGCCTCTCAGCTCAGGCTTCGATGGAGCTGGGGCAATCCAAGCAGGCACTCCAGTTTCTGGAACTCGCGCTCGCCCTCGCTTCCACGAGTGGCGATCCTCTCGTGGAAGCCACCGCTCTTGGGCAACTGGGACGGACGTACTTGACGCTCGGACAGCTCACCGAAGCCTCGGAATTTCTCCGCCAAGCGTCGGATTTGGCAAGAAAGCAGGACTCCCCACAACTCACGGCAACCACATTGAACGATCTCGGAGTGCTTTTTGCGCTGAAGCAGCAAGATAAGGATGCGCTGGAAGCGTTTGATGAAAGTATGGGCCTCGCACAGAAAGCGAAGCTGCCACTGCTCGCTGCAGCTACCCGAACGAATGCCGCTCGGGCCCTGCTGCGACTCGGCCAACCGGCCAACAGCCGCGTCTCCCTTGACGCAGCATTCGATAACCTAAAGGACGTTCCCCCATCCCGTCATAAATCCCTCGGGTTGATCGGTATTGCCCTGGCGTACCAGCGCCTCATTCCTCACATGCCACAGGCCCATGACCCGCTCTTGCTGAGAACAGCGGGTGTGCTCCAAGAAGCAGCCACGGTCGCAGAAGAACAGGGAGACAAGAGAACGCTGTCCTATGCCCACGGCTATCTTGGACATCTCTACGAAACAGAATTTCGCATGGACGAGGCATTGCAGCTCACCAGGCGAGCGCTCTTCGCCGCACAATCAGTGGATGCACCGGAATCACTCTATCGCTGGCAATGGCAGTTAGGGCGCCAGCTGGCCGCAACCGGGCAATTGGACAAGGCCATCGATTCCTATCGGCAGGCGGCTTCGACGCTCCAACCGATTCGCTCCGAGGTGGCACAGGCGTCGTATGAAGGCACTCTCGCCGGACAGGAATCCGTGAGGCCGCTGTTCTTCGAACTGGCCGATCTCTTGTTGCAGCGAGCCTCGCTCACTGATGACACTCAAGCAGTCGAGGGCGATCTCCTCGCGGCTCGCGATGCGATCGAAACTTACAAAACGGCAGAGCTGCGAGACTATTTCAAGGACGACTGTGTGGATGCGGTTCGGTCTCGGCTGACCACGTTTGATCGGCTGTCACCGGACACGGCCGTTGTCTATCCCATCATGTTCACATCCAGACTGGAACTCCTCGTTAGCCTACCGACCGGGCTCAAGCGGATCTCCGTGCCCATCACAGCCGATCGGCTGACTCTGGAAATCCGCGAGTTTCGCCGATTGGTGGAAAAACGCACCACCCGAGAATATCTGCCGCATGCACAACAGTTGTACGATTGGCTGGTGCGACCGTTGGAATCGGACCTCATGAAACTTCAGATCACCACGTTGGTGTTCGTGCCGGATAGCGCCCTTCGAACCATTCCACTGGCTGCGCTCCACGACGGTTCATCGTTTCTGATCAGCAAGTTCGCGCTCGCCATGACACCCGGCTTGACGTTGACCGACCCACGACCGCTGAACCGCGACAAGCTCCGGTTTCTCACAGCGGGCCTTACCAAATCAGTCCAGGGATTTCCCCCTCTTCCCTACGTAGCAGACGAGGTCGAATCCATCCAACGGCTCTACAAGAGCGACCAAATCATGAACAATGACTTTCAAGCCTCCAGGCTGGAACGGGAATTGCGTGAAGGACGGTACGGAGGCCTGCATATCGCCACGCACGGCAGGTTCTCGACTGAGGTGAACAATTCGTTTCTCCTGACCTTCGATGGGAAACTGACGATGCAGACCCTCGACCAACTGATCAGCCTCTTTCGGTTCCGCCAAGAGCCACTCGAGCTGTTGACCTTGAGTGCCTGCCAGACCGGGGTCGGCGACGATCGCGCGGCACTCGGCCTGGCCGGCGTGGCCCTCAAGGCCGGGGCCCGCAGCGCATTGGCCACTCTGTGGTTTATCAACGACGAAGCGTCGGCGGCGCTGATCTCCGAATTTTACCGACAGCTGCGGAACCCATCTCTATCCAAGGCCGTTGCACTCCAGCGCGCACAGATGAAACTCTTGAGCGACCGTGTTTATGAACATCCGGCTTACTGGTCGCCATTTCTGTTGCTCAATAATTGGCTGTGAAAGGAAAACCACCGTGAGGCGTCTATTGATCTTAGGATTGAGCCTTTTCCTAACCATCGCGGAAATCTACCTCCTCGATGCCGCAGATACGCCGACAGTGGCGACGGCGGCCGGTCAACAGGATGACCAGCAGCCTCCCCTGTACACACCGCCCAAAAAACTGACTCCTCGCGCTCGAGTCGGAGGTACATTGCGGGGAACCGAGGGCCATGAGCCGGAGCTTGTCGCGTTGGTACCTGACCACGTAGGCCTGACGGTGAGACAAACACCCACCCTCAATTGGTATCTCTCAAAACCAACGGCCTATCCCTTACGATTTACACTCAACGACACCCAAAAAATTGCCCCCCTCTATGAAGGCCCCCTTCCGACTCCCATGAAAGCAGGGGTCCAATCGATTGATATCAAGACTCTAGGACTCACACTTGAACCGAATGTGCAATACCGCTGGTTCGTATCAGCCAGGCGCAACACAGACTCCCATTCGGAGGATATCGTCGCCGGTGGGATGATCGAGCGATGCGAGTTCAGCGAATGCTTGACGATCACCTCAGTGAACCTGACCTGCGACCGGGAGAGCGTGCGCACCAATGCCCTCATCGGGTTCTGGTACGATGCGATGGGTTGCGTGTGTGCCCTGATCGAAAAAGAACCAACGGACCCGTCGCTTCGGAGGCTGCGCGCGGCTCTGCTGAGGCAGGTGGGCCTGAACGGGGTGGCAGACTGGGATCTGCGTTCGATTCAGAATCATGCCAAATAGCCGATTGCATACCGTTCAACATGCCAAGCTTACGCCAGCCCACTGAATCTATTTTGATTCAGTTTGAATCTATTTTGATTCACCTTCTCCTCAGGCTGGATAGTCGAAACCTCTCTCATATCAAGATTTGTAGCGTTTTCTATGAATAAGTCCCCTACTGCGGCTGTTGCCGACCACGACGCTAATGGCACGCTGCTTGCCGTATGAAATACGCACATGGCCAGACATCGGCAAATCCTCCTTCCCGCTTGCCTTGCCTTCGTCGCCATCGCTTCGTTGATTGTGTGCCCCGTCGCTGCCCGGGCAGAAGAAAACAAGAAAGAATTGAGTACGCCACCTGCTCGGAGCATTCCTGACGAACTCCAACTACTCAAAGAAGAAGAAACGGTCAGCATCGCTTCGCGCTACGAGCAGCCGATCTCTCAAGCGCCGTCGAACGTCTATGTGATCACCGACGAAGACATCCGCCATTCCGGCGCCACGGATCTGCCGACGGTGCTCCGCCGCGTTCCCGGTCTGGACGTTATGCAGGTGACAGGCGCGGACTTCAACGTGAGTGTGCGGGGAGATAACCAACTGGTCAGCAACAAGCTCTTGGTCATGGTCGATGGCCGCTCCATCTATGTCGATGTGCAAGGAAGCATGTACTGGAAAGCGATTCCGGTCACCTTGCCGGAGATCAAACGCATCGAGGTTCAGAAAGGCCCCGCTTCCGTCCTCTATGGCTTCAATGCGTTCGACGGCATCATCAACATCATCACGAAATCGCCGGAGGAGATGAAGGGCGCGACGGCGCAGTTCGGGGGCGGAGCCTATGGCACGATCAGCAGCGCCGCTGTGTATGCCAATAGGCATAAGAAATTCGGCTATCGCCTCTCCTACGGCCATGATCAAAACCAGCAGTGGCGCAACGGCAGCGCTCTTGCTTATCGCGACAACAAGTTCAATGTGCAAACGGAATATGCCTTGGGAGGTGAATCGAAGCTCTCGTTCTCAGGCGGTCTCGTCGATGTAAATCACTTCGATGGCTATGTTGCCGATGTTTCCGTCCAAACTGGTGTGCCGGCTCTTGGCTATGCCCAGGCGGGCTATGAAAGACCGAATTTCTTTATTCGCGCCTTTTGGAACGGTTACGATTTCAGTGGTCCCGTCACGACCAATCCCTTGCTCGCCTCGTTCCTGCGCACCACCGATCGAAACTTCAATTCGGATACGATGGTGTGGGCCAACACCTACAATATCGAAGCCCAGCATGGGATCGAGTTGGGAGCCACCACGCGCCTCTCCTATGGGATCAACTATCGGCATAACACCCTGTCAATGAATCGCATTGATCGCTTTCGAACCGAGGATCGGCTGGGGTTCTACATACAGGGTGAATGGAAACCCTCACGAATGTTCCAAGTGGTTGGCGGAGCGCGCTATGATCTCGACACCTTCATCCATCCGACCGTCAGCCCGCGCGGGTCGCTCCTGTTTTCACCATTCTTGGACCACACCTTCCGCGCCACGGTATCGGTGGGGTACCGCCCCCCGACGCTATTTGAGACCTACGGAGAGGCTCTTGTCTTCATTACCCTCCCCCCGCCCATCCCCTCGCAAGCACCTTTCTTTAGTCGAGGCAGTGGGGGCCTCGGTCCTGAGAAGATCGTCTCCTATGAAGTGGGGTATCAAGGCTGGTACCTGAAGCATCGGCTCAGAGTTCGCACCGCTGCCTTTTACAACCACATCTCCGACCTGATCACGTTTGGTCCCTCTGGTATCATCCAGGGCGGTGTGGCCGACATCTATGGGGGCGAGGCAGGCCTGGAATTCCTCGCGACGAAGTGGCTGAGTGGATTCGGCAACTTTGCCTATCAGGAGATCGGCCAGACGCTCACGGGAACTGCTCGGCGTGGTGGACCGCGGTTCAAGTACAACGCCGGTCTGCGAGCCCAGTGGGAGAACGGACTCAGCGGAGAGATTGCCTACCATTATGTCGGCGGGGCCACGTACCCGCTTTCTTCCGCCTTCTCGGATTTCTTAGCATTCGGCGTGTTCCCGACTGATCCATATGTCAGGAGTTACGAACTCCTGAACCTGCGAGGGGCCTATCGGTTCTGGCAGGAAGCAGCGGCTGCCGGCTATCGCCGCGAGGCGGAGGTGGCGGTGTCCGCTTTTAACTCATTGAACGACAAACACAAGGAACATCCTTTGGGCGACCTCATCGGCAGCCGGGTCATGGGGTGGCTCACTCTACGGTACTAGTCCCAATAGAGCTGTACGACGATGCTGAACTCTTTGCCGAGCCATACTGATTCATTGATCGTAGAGCCTGAGAGCTCTGCTCAAACGACACAATCATGATCTTCCTTACCTGTACAGGCCGGAAACAGATCAGGGCGCGCGGTGCATGCCTCTGGTTAATGCCACTCATGCTTACTGCTCTCTGGTGCATTGCCCCCGTGCATGCGAGAGCTGCCGGCGTCGAGATTGCCATCCTGAAATCGTCCGATCTGAAGGCCTACAATGACGCCGTCGAAGGATTCAAGGCGACGGCGCCAGGGGGATCGACCTATACCGAATACGACCTGCGAGGCGACCTCGAACGGGGAAAGCAACTGGCCAGGAAGATCCGCGCGTCGGACACGGCGCTCGTGATCGCGGTCGGTCTCAAAGCAGCATTGGCGGCCAAGCTCGAGATCGTGGATATCCCGGTGCTGTACACGATGATTCTCGACCCCTTGAAACATCGCCTCAACGCTGACAATATGACCGGGGTCCTGCTGGATATTCCAATGGACCGTCAGTTCAAGGTCCTGCGCGCGTTCCTCCCCACCCTGCGTCGGATCGCTATGCTGTATGACCCCGACAAAACAGCGCCCAAGTTGAAAGAGGCGGAATCTCGAGCCTCCCCCTATGAGTTTCAACTACGGGGATTTCCGGTCGAGCACGAGAAAGAAGTTCCGCAACAACTCCGAGCGCTTTTGTCGGAATCGGAAGCCTTATGGCTCGTGCCGGACTCGACGGTGCTGACCGACGAATCGATCCGCTTCATCCTCGAATCGGCGCTGGCCAAACACATTCCCGTCGTCGGATTTTCACCGGAGTTTACGCGCCTCGGCGCGCTGCTCAGCCTGTCGATCGATTATGGCGAAGTGGGCCGGGAAACCGGCCTGCTCGCCAAACGAATTCTGAGCGGCGACCAACAGCTGCCGCTCAAGCCGGTCTCGGTCAAACGGATCAGGATCACGGTGAATCAGAAGACGGCGCGGTATTTGGGCATCGTGATTCCTCAAGAGCTCGCCGGCCTGATCGACGAGACTTATTGAATGGACCAGTCCATGAGCAGCCCAACGCTCCAGGTAGGCCGGAATCCAGAATCAAGACCGACAGGTCGATTCTTCGGCCTCCGCCTGAAGTTCGTGGTTCTGTTCAGCCTCATTCTCATCATGACCTGTTCGTCCTTGAGCTGGTATTTCATCGACACAAGGCGCAAGGCCATGACCGATCACCTGGAGGAACTTGGAACGATCCTATTGACCAATACCGTCCGCAACGAACATTTTCGGATCGCTGGCATCGTTCTTGAAGATCGCATCACGCTCGAGCAATTCATCCAGAGCCTCATGACAATCGACCACGTCGTCTACGTGGAAATCACCGCGGCCGACGGCCGGATCCTGGACCGGCACAGCAAACGAACGCGTACACTGTCGAAACGTTCCCCGCAACTCCCACCACAACCCATCTACCCGGATGACCGAATCGTGGAATCGCTGCTGCAGGCTCCGCTGACTGTTCCTCTCCTGAGTAGATTCGTTCTCTCCGCGGAGCAGACACTGGTCCCCGAGAAGCAGCCCTCTTGGTGGCTTCTCCCCTTTTGGGTCGGAGAGGAGACGCTGTACGATTTTGCCATGCCGGTCCTTCGTAAATCCTCGTTTGGAGCCACCCTACCCAAGCTCTCGGTCGATTTGGAAGAGAAAAGCTTTCCACTCCCGGCGACGAGTTCGCCGGTGGTCGGCCTCGTGCGCATCGGGATCACCGACGCGGCGGCGAAACAGGCTTTGCTGGTCATCGTCCGCAATGTATCGCTTCTCACCCTACTCATCATCGCGGCAGGCATCCTGAGCGCTCATCTGCTAACCTCCCGCATTACGACGCCATTACGAAACCTCGCCAACGCAGCCAGGCAACTCGCCGAGGGGAACGATGCCCCGACTCCGTTGGTCGCCGCCTCCTACGATGAAGTCGGGGAACTGACGAACGTGTTCAACGACATGACCCAGTCGCTCCATGATCGTAATCAGGCGATCAACATGAACCTCGAGATCATCAGGCGGCAAGTCAAGCAGTTGACGACGGCGCATCAAGCCAGCACCGCCATTGCGAGCGCCAACATGTTCGACATGAACCAACTGCTCGACACAGTGCTCCATCTGCTCATAGACAATCTCGGCTTCTCTCGGATGGCGGTGTTCCTTCACCACCCCGAACGGAGCTCCACCTCCATTGCTCAGATTATTGGAGTGTCTCCTGAAATCGCAGAGGCAGCGCGCCGACTTGAAATACCCGTCGTTAACGACGGCGGCATCACGGCCGAGCTACTCATTCACGGAAAGCCACTACTGATTCATGACGTCGAAACTGTCGCACAACGCATGCACCCGGTGTTGCTTGAATTAGTACGCCGTTCGGGCGTGCGGTCGTTCGTCGCGGTGCCCCTCCAAAGCCATGCCAAGATTCTCGGGTACCTGGCCGGTGATCGAGGTTCACGCCAGTGCAGCGAAGAGGATCTCCACATCCTCTTAACGATCGCCGGGCATGTGGCAGCCGCCATCGATAATGCCAGGGCCTATGCTGAGCTTGCTGAATTGACCCAGCATCTTGAAGAGCGTATCGAACACCGGACCGAGGAGCTGTCCCGCGCCAACGCGCAACTCCGGGACCATGACCGGCGTCGAACGACGTTTCTCTCGGTCGTTTCTCACGAGCTGCGAACGCCCATGACGGCGATCCGCAGTTTCGCGGAAAACATGCTCGACGGCGTGACGGGGCCGTTGACTGAACTGCAGCACACCTATCTCACCCGCATCCAGCACAATGTCACCCGTCTTGGGCGAATCGTCGTGCAATTGCTCGATTGGTCGGATCTCGACACTCAGCGAGTCGCTCTTCGCATGGAAGGCATCTGTCTCCATCAGATCACGACGATCGTGGCCGACAGTTTGCAGATGATCGCCACGGAAAAGAACGTGTCCCTCTCCGTGGCGCCGGTCGGGTCACTTCCGCACGTTCAAGGCGATCGCGACAAACTGGAGCAGATTCTGTGGAATCTCATTGGAAATGCCATCAAATTCACGCCGCCGGGAGGACGAGTGGCCGTGGAGTTTTGCGAATCGCCGCCGCAATTCGTCCAAACATGCGTCGCGGATACCGGCTGCGGGATCGACGCCGATTACCTGCCGAATATTTTTGATGAGTTTTCCAGAGTGCCGTCAGCCGTGCCTGCATCACAAGGTGCCCAACTCGGTCTGTGCATCACCAAGACACTCGTCACCATGCACCATGGCCGGGTATGGGTGGAAAGCCGGCCGGGGTCCGGATCACGCTTTTACTTCACGCTGCCGGTCGCCAAGCCAAAGGATGAACCGAGCCGGGCGATGTAACCAGCCGGTCGCTTCACGGTAGGTTTGTTAGAAGACCGGGATATTCGGAAAGGAGAAACATTCTATGCGCGCGAAAATTCTCATCGTCGACGACGATCGCGATATCCTGCTGAGCTTGGAGAATCGTGTCACATGGATGGGGCATGAACCGCTGACGACGACGAACGGGAAGGACGCTTTGCGCTTGATTCAGGAGGAAGCGCCTGATCTGGTGCTGTTGGACTTGGAGCTTCCGTTGCTCTCAGGACTTGAGGTCTTAGAGCAGGTCAGTGCGATCTCCCCTCGCACTACCCCCAGGGATGAAGGCGTGCCTCAGGCTTCAGTCACTTATACGACCCCGCTGATTGTGATCCTCACGGCATACGGGACGATCGAACGCGCCGTGCAAGCCATGCAATTCGGCGCCTTTGACTTTGTGCCGAAGCCGTTCACCGCGGACCATTTGACGGTCGTGATCAACAAGGCCCTGGCCACCGTCGCCCTTCACCGTCAGGTCGAGACGCTCCGCAAAGAAGTCGATGCCCCGTTCAAATCGATCGTCTCGACCAGCAAGGAGATGAACGCACAACTGGCGATGGCCAAACAGGCCGCCGCTTCCTCCGTGACCGTCTTGTTGCTCGGCGAAACGGGGACGGGGAAGGAAGTGGTCGCCCGCGCCGTTCATCGTTGGAGCCCCCGCTCCACGAAACCGTTCATTGCCGTGAATTGCGCTGCCTTCCCTGAAAATCTTTTGGAAAACGAGCTCTTCGGACACGAAAAGGGCGCCTTCACCGGGGCCGCCAAACGGGAGCCTGGTAAAGTTGAGATCGCCGAGGGAGGCACGCTGTTTCTTGACGAGATCGGCGACATGCCGCTCACCATGCAAAGCCATCTCTTGCGAGTCCTGCAGGATCGGACATTTTACCGTGTCGGCGGCACGCAAGAAGTACGGACTGACGTGCGGTTTATCGCGGCCACGAACAAAGATCTGAAACAGGCGATTCTTCAAGGGACATTTCGCGAAGACCTGTACTTTCGTCTTGCCGTGCTGACCATCGCCCTGCCGCCGCTGCGTGAACGGATGGAAGATTTGCCCGTCCTCATCGACCATTTCCTCAACCGGCCCAGCAACGTGGGCCTGTGTAAACGCGTGACCCTCAGCGACGAGGCCTTCCAGGCGCTGCGCCACTACCCCTGGCCGGGCAATGTCCGTGAATTGGAAAATGTGCTCACTCGCGCATTGATCTTATGCCCCGGCACGATCGGACCGGAACACCTCTCATTGCCTGCTCCATCGCCTTCCATGACCTCCGCGCTTCCGGTTGATCCGGTGTCCGACCCCGACGTCCTATTGTTCTCGTACCACAAGTGCATGGACACCTATAGCCAGAAGCTGATTGAGGCGGCCTTGCGTCGAAACGGGTGGAATCAGACAAAGGCCGCTGCCGAACTTGGTCTGCAACGGACCTACCTGACCAAATTGGTGAGACAGAAGCAGATTCCAGTCAAGCCCCCCGCTAATCCCTCGGACTGAAAGAACGATACTCCTACAAAGATTTCATCTCATCGTTCGATTTCTCACGACATCATCGACCGCCGTATCCCTACGTCTGCATCAAATTTGATCCACCCTGGAATCCATTCTGATTCAGAGCCACGCCGCCACATATGAGTACATCTGCGTAGGCGCTGAAAATACCAGGAGTTAGATTTAGATCCTGTGTGGCTCAAGAACTGCATAGTACTTGTCATGAAAAACGGCTGGAGGATCCTCGATGAAGAACTGTTCTGCCATGGAACGCGGTTCCATCGTCGGATTTCGAGCATACCACTCGCGCTCCACGTGAATGAATCACGATGGAGATATAGAAAGGACGGGTACAGATATGGGTACATATATGATGAGTGATGAGATGGCCATGTTGACGATCTCGGGCGCGATAGTTTTAGCAGTGATGATGTTGACGATGTTCATGCGCAAGGCGTGACTCAATCTTGCACGGCGCAGCTTACGACGAAAGGGGGTGAGAGGTGATGGTGATGTTGATGCTGTTGAACATTGGAGTGCTGGTGATCGGTGCGGTGTTCCTCATGTATGGGGCGCTTGGCCCTGACCGCAAGTAATCATGGTGAAGCGACTGGTTTTGATCCCGCACCAAAGAAGTTTTCATCGTGAGGAATGGGTCTGGATGCGAGCCGGGATGAGGGGGCTCACCCCTCCGGCTCGCATCGAACAGGTCAAACACTGACATGAATCCGTCCAATTTTACTGGGGAGTCCTGCTTCGCAATCTGCGGGATCGATTCTCAAGGCGTCAAGATCGGTCTTACCTATTCACCACATCCGTTTCCCCGTTGAGAGAGCTTGGTTTGGAAAGAGAAGATAGGACTGCTGAATGGCATTATCCGCGCATCAATCAGGATGACGCGATGGTTGGCGCGCAACCGATGGGAATGCCCACCTTAGAAATGGCTTGTAAATGCTGCTCATCTCCTAATCGCTGAGACAGTGAGGCAAGGGCATGTTCATCAGAGTGCCAGTCCGGCAAGCCTGCGTGATGACCGGCAATGAGATAGGCTAGAAGCCTTCCCTTCCCGCCAAGTTGCTTGACGGCATGAAGCGCTCCTGCGGAGGAGTGATTCACCCGACCTTTGCCGCCCTCAATGTGTGCCTCAGGATCGAAGCCGCTTCCGCGAGCTATATAGTTTTGAAAGGCTGGTGAATACTTCCCAAGGTCGTGCCAGAGCCCCGCGAGACGGCCCCAAACAGGATGGCCAAAGCTCGACGCAAACTCGCCAGCAAGATCTTCCACTGCGCGCAAATGGTCTTCAAGATGGTGAATCATGAACGACGCGTCTGCGTTCCGTCGCACGTGGGCGAGGTAGTTTGGAGAAGGAGATTCTGACCGGTCAGATACCGAGATCTGATCCATAGCGACATGCCTCAACACGAACGGGGAAACGGCTGGCGCCTTGTGATGAGTAAATTGTGGATTGGCAAAAGATGTCTTGTTACTCGTAAGTCTTGAACTTATTGTTTAGCCGTCCACCGCTTCTCCAAATCTCAGCGGTCATCTTGTCCAGGTTGCGTTTTGCTGAGCGAGCGAGTCATTTAATCAATATTTTGCTCCGCGAAGGATACCCCTTTCCCCATGAGAAATCACCAGGGTTTAGGCGGGTCACGACTGGATCGAAAGCCACGTAGGGGGTTGCTCTCCTTCGACAGTTCAGGGTACTACCACTACCTCCATTTGGCCCAGGGCCAAATTATTCCTGACCTCAACTCACGAACATCCTGTTCGTTACTGACCTTTCTTGCTGAATCTTCCTCGTTTCTATCCCCACACGCGTGAACTCCTCCACAGTCGGACCCACGCATCCTTGCGCCTAGCGCGGCGATTCTGATTAGTGCTCTTTCGTCTTCCGAACCACTCACGACGAAGGAGCCATCATGATCCATCACACCCGCATCATCTCACTCTCAAAACTCCTGCGTCCTCCTGACCACTCCTGATCCACTCAAGGGCACAACAGGGATACTTCCACCGGCAGGCCGATCTCATTAGGGTCGGCTCGTGCCACAGCGTCTCATGAAGGAAGAGCATGAAGAGCACCTGAGTGACGCTTTCTGAAGTCGCAAATGATCGAAGACAGGGGATTTGCCCGCGAAAGAGACAGGCCGATCAGAGATATGAGTGCTGAGGACTACTTGGACTTCGGCAGTATCCCCTTCCGCTCTAATTCCTGAACTCTCGTCTCCGCGAGTTCAATCAAGAAATCCTTAACGCTCTTTCCCTCATGAGCTGCAGCCATCTTCACCTTCCGCATGAGGTCCCGTGGAATGTCGCGGAAGTTCCACGCGCCGGTGCCTTCTGGTGTTTCTCGTGCCATCGCGGGGGAAGCCTAGCATGCTTCTCAAGAATGCGTCAAACATCACTTGACATAGTTCACTATCAGATGATATTAAGCTTATCATGCGGGAAGGGGGGTGATGTGCATGAAGATGGTGAGGTTGTTGATTCAGGTGCCGGAGCCGATCAAGGCCAAGCTCGATGCGTTGCGGCAGGAAGGCAAGACGGCCAGCGGGTTTATCCGGCATTTGCTGGAAGATCACTTCAAAGGGACTCAGAGCATGAGTCGGAAAGGTAGGTAAGCAATGGCGCGAGCGGGGAGAAAAGACGGGGCTTGCTGAGTAAGGCGGACTCGACCGGCAAGCCAGTCTGGTATGTACGGCTCTATCACGACGGCAGGGAACGGCGGTTCGGGAGTTTCTCCACCAAGACGAAGGCACGGGAGTTTTACGAGAAGGCCAAGTTGGAACAGAAGGAAGGCAGGTTCTTCCCGGAGCGGTATCAGGTCGGTGGGTATGCAAAGCTGGCAGAGGTGCTGGAGGAGTACTTGATGGCCTTCACGGGCCGATCGGAGCGGGATGAACGGCGCTACAAAAAAACCTGGTTGGACCTGTTGCCAGGAGCAAGACTCAACGCGATTACTCCGGCCCTCTTGGAAACGTTGAGAGGTAAATTGTCGGAAGGGGGGCGGAGTCCACAGACGGTGAACCGGTACATGCAGTTCTTGCGGCGGGTGCTCAGGAAGGCCGTTCGGGATGGCAAAATATTTTCGTGCTGAATATTCTTGATTAAAGACTGGATTTATCACGACGGTTCCATACGAACCCATTAAGGCCCCGGTGCAAATTCGAGGAGGAAAGGCGGCGTGTAGTCGGAGTGAGAGAGTAAATTGTCGTTCAGTTGGCAGATACTCGCACTGACCATCAGATCGACAGGAGGAAACAGGGGGAGGAATGCCCCCCCCTAACCTCCAATATCTGATCCTTAAGTCACCTAATAATTAACATTAATACACACCTTGTTGCATCCCACCGCGCACGCACCACACGAGATGGCCATCGGCAATTCTCCCGGCGCCCACACCGCTATTGGAAAAGTTCACGCCCCACGCGACTGTCGGAGTACCTGCGAGGGTCGACGCCGAAAAAAAGAATACCGACTGAACGCTTAGGAATGGATGCGCAGGTGGCAGGGTGGGACCCGGACTAGGTACAGAGGGATCGATCAAACTCGCTAGCTCCGCAATCGCCGGCAGCCGCCAGCCTTTCTGCCCACCGACATTCTTGTTGATACAGATACCTCTTGCGCTGTCCCACGACGTGGCCGTCGTCGCCGGAGACCTCTCCCAAACCAACCCGGTGTTCTTGTCCAGCACTGCCTCGTTATTGAACGCCGCTAAAATGACAAATCGCTGCGCTGCCGGAAGAGCTTGATCCCACCGTAGCGTGTGGTTGCCGTCTTGCCCGCCCCCGTCCTTAATAGCATCAAGGATCTTGTCGAGCTTGTGCAGAATCCGGTCAAATGGGGTTCCCCTATTAGGATCATCGTCTCGATCACCAGCCTGCGTCACCATACTACCAGTGCCTAGAACGAGCCCGCCCACCAGCACAACCGCACCGACCCTCCAGCCGAATTTCCTTCTCGACCTGTCTCTCATCACACCCTCCTTGGTGAGATAGTTGATCGTACCAACTGACTCCTGGCCCACACCTAACCCGGTTATGGCTCATAGTCTTTCTCAGTCTACTTTCAATGCCGTGATTCAGTGCTGGAACCAGATTGGGCGACTGCTATGCCTGGGATCAGTAGGAGGAAAATAAATAGGACCAGCATGATCGACCTCACCATGGTTAGCACTGCCATTTATTAAATATGGACACGTTGCCGCAGTTCAAGCACTTATATTCATAGTTTTGCTGACTTACATGCTCTTCTGTTGGTGTAGCGGCGCGACATTGCGAACAAAACCGCGAGGCAACTACTCGCGGCGATTCATGCCTCTTCTGTTTTTTACTTAACCAGGCCTCATATGTCTCAGGGGAAGATGCCCCACGCTTGAAGTCAAAGCTAATTTGATAAGATACAAATTTGATATCTCGTGCAACACGCAAGGCGGCCTCTGCCTTCTCATCGAGAGAAACTGCGACCAGAATTCCGCGGACAAAAGTGTCAGGATTCTCAAGCTCCAGTGCACCTATATAACTTTGGAGCTGAGCTATGGCATCACGCGAGGCACAGTAGGAACCCGTTCTTCGTCTTGATGAGATGGTCAGGGTAGCTATGTCCGTACCTTTGAAAGACGAGCCCTTGACTCAGTGCTCTGCGCACTTCAGTCAGCTGGGGACTTTCCCAGTACCTACCGGAGCATCAAGGCGCTATGTTGAAACAGGACAGTGCAGTGGACATTTTGACGAGTAACGGAAACGTTACCTGACACAGAATGAAAGAAGCTGTGCTGTTCGACTAAGCTCCGCCCTCGAAAGGGGACGGAGCTTTCTTTTTGCTGCTGCTCCATTCTGCCTTCTTTAAAGCAGGGCACGTAACAGGTGGATGCTGAGGATGACCACGCCTACCGTCCCTATAACTGACGCGAGGACGTAGGCCATGGCCATACCCCAATCCCCTCGAATACACATGGAGGCGGTCCCAAAGTGAAAAGGCCGAAAAGGTGGTGAAGATCGTGTGGCAAATAGGAAGATTTTGATCGAAAATACTGGACAATTGCGCCGGAGCCAGACCACCAGTTGTTACCTGGTGGCCTGGCACCCCTGATGGTTACAGCCGCAAGCCTTTCCCTCGGTGCGGGAGCTGCGGCATGCGTCAGAGCAGAATTCTTTTCCCGCTTCCGCGGAACATGTACACGG
>LNFM01003433.1_pt1 | contig 31203 bp, 26 predicted proteins | sample 596031 | NCBI WGS metagenome assembly LNFM01 (sample SAMN04254537, study PRJNA301005) | activated carbon metagenome | isolation source: dual media filters at the Ann Arbor, Michigan drinking water treatment plant | place: USA: Ann Arbor
GCTCGACAGCACTGGGCGGCCCGCCCTCGCAACTCGCCGATCTGGTCAAATCGGACATCGAGCGCTGGCGCAAGCTCATCAAGGACCGCAACATCAAGGTCGAGTGACCCAACCGACCGAAATTCGGTGCCAGGCACGTGCCAGGCACCGAAATTCCGGGCATCACAGTGTGTCGGTCGCGAGCGTGGTGATCACGCGTGCATCGATCACCCGCTCGCATTCGTCGATGCGTGCATAAAGGTCTTCGATCGCTCGCCGCGTCAGGGTGCGGGCGCAACAATCGATGAACTTCTCCCTGAGCAGCGGCCGCGGCAAGGGATCATCCGACGTACGCCCGACGGCCTGCTGCACCTTCGAGCGCAGCACCTCCCCGTTCGCCAGCGTCACCTCCACTTCCCCGCCGAAGTGGTTGCTCTCGTCGAACTGTTCGCTCGTGTAGGTCGACGCCTCGACCAGCGGCAGCAGCGCCTGCACCGCCGGGTCTCGAAACGTATCGCCTTCGAAGTGCTCCATGGCAATCCTGCGATCTGTGATCGCGCGGCAGACGCCATACTGCACGCTGAACTTCGCATCGAGATCGCTGTTCGGCCGCGGCCGGTTCGTGTGTTCGAGCCTGCGCGGATGCAGCCAGACCCGGATCTTCGTCACCTGCGCCGGCGGCACCTCGCGGCTGCGCACGAGCGAGAGCATCGCATCCAGCGCCGAATGCATGCTGCCGCAGCACGGATACTGCTTGATCGCGATCCCCGGACTCACGATGTCGAGCGGCGAGGCAAACCGCTCGAAGATGCGATCGACGTCGTAGGTCCCGGCGCCGTTGTACACATCGAGAAATCCCTGCTTGTGTTCGAACGCATTCGCACTGGCCGTGAAACCGCGTGCCGAGAGCTTCGCTGCCAACATCCCGCCGCGTGCGCACAGGCCGACGTGCAGTGGCTTCGTCATCGTACCGAAGTTCGCCTTGATGCCTGCCGACGAGGATGCTGCAATCGCCAGCGCCGTAGTCGTACGGGAGGCATCGAGTTCCAACAGATGCGAGCAGGCCGCCGCCACGCCGAAGACGCCGAGCGTCGACGTCGGATGCCATCCCTTCGTGTAGTGATGAAAATGCACGCCGCGCGCAATCTTGGTCTCCACTTCGAACCCCGCGACATACGCCGCAAGCAATGCCTTGCCGCTGTAACGTCCCTCGTCGACCAGCGCGAGCAGTGCCGACAGCAGCGGCGCCGAAGGATGGCCGCCCATGGTGTTGCTGATGTCGTCGTAGTCGAGCGCATGGGATGCCGTGCCGTTGACGACGGCCGCCTCGAGGGAGGCAATACGCTCACGGCGGCCCAGGATCGCGCTCGACCCGTTGCCCGCCTGCTCGATCATCACATCGGCCGCGATCTTCGCCGCGGGCTCGGTGGCACCCGCAATCGTACAGCCGATGTAGTCCAGCAGGCCGACCTTCGCCCAGTGGATCGCGTCCGGCGGCAAGCTTTCGTAGGTGATCGCCAAAGCGCGTTCGGCGATTCTCTGCGCGATGTGCATGAATGCTCCTCCCTCAGTTCCTCGGATCATAGTCGCGAGACAAATATCTTCGAAGATCAAGCCCACTTTATGGAACCACGGACCACTGCGACGAGGATCGGTGCAATAATCCCACCATTCCGCAATGACGATCGGGTTCGGCGGCTCGTCGCGAGCAACGTCGTCACGGTTTCTGCGATCACATGTTCCCATCCATCGCTGCACGCGCTCTCCGAGGGGCATCCCCACTGACAGGCTCGTTTACCCGATGAGTCACGCCCCCGTAGCGGCGCGTGCCAACGGCCCGTTGACCGTTCGCATGGCGCTACTGTTCTTCGTGCCGCTCATCCTCACGACCGAGCTGCATCAACTCTCTCACTCGCTGGTCCACGCTTTCCTTGCCCGCATGGGCGATGCCACGATCACGCTCGCTGCATTCAGCGTAGCCTTCGCCTTCAACACGACCTTCAGCGGCATCGTAGGTACGGAAACCCAGGCGGCGATGTCCTTCGTGACCGACAAGCGTTCGTTCTGGCGTGTGGCTCGGTTCTATCTCGGCATATCGTTCGTGCCGTTTCTGATCATCGAATCCGTTGCGCTCACCCCGCTCGGCGATTGGCTCTTCGGCACCATGATGGGCGCGAGTGAAGGCGTCGTGCGTCTCGCCAAGGGTGCATCCGCCGTGATGGGGCTGTGGATCTTCCCGAACCAGGTTCGCAATCTCACCACCGCTTTGTGCATGATGCAGCGGCGGACCATACTCATCTCGCACGCGACCGTAATCCGCCTCGTCTCTCAGGCCTTGATGCTGCTCGTGCTGCCGTTCTGGTTCGAAGGCGCCATCGCCGGTGCGGTATCCCTCGTGGGCTGCATGAGCGTCGAATCGGCCTACATGTACTACGTGAGCCGCGGCTTCTATCGCGCACTTCCTGCGACGGGCGGCGAGCAGGCATCCTTCCGACAAATGTGGACCTTCTCCTGGCCCCTGATGATCACGCAAGTTACCGAGAACGGCGTGACCTTCGTCATCAACTTCTTCCTCGGCAGGCTCGCCAACCCGGATCTCGCGCTCGCCGCGTTCGGAGTCGTCAACGCGCTGAAGTCGCTGGTCGCTTCCCCGCTGCGCAATCTGGTGCAGACGGCGCAAGCACTGGTGCACAGTCGTGCCGACTTGACGATCATGCTCACCTTCGCCAATCGACTCACGCTCGTCTACGTGATTCTCGTCGGCATCCTTTTCTACACGCCGATGCGTGACGTGATCCTCACGGGCGTCATGGGCCTGCCGCCCAACCTCAACGAATATGCGACACCCGGTGTCCAGATGATGCTGGTGGTCGTCGTATTCTGGGGTTACGCGTCCCTCTTCCGCGGATTGCTCTCCGCCATGCGCAAGACCGGCGCGATTGCCGGCAGTGCGGTCATCCGACTCCTCGTGGTGACTGCGGTCGGCAGCGTGACCCTGCTCGCCCCCAACCTCAATGGCGCGGCGGTGGGCGTCGCTGCGATCGGCGCTGCATTCCTGGCCGAAGCCGCGATCCTCGGCTGGCACGTGCGCCGGCACCACAGGTCGAAGGGGCCGATCTTTCCAGCGGAGCGTCAGGCCGTTTCCACGTAGGGTGCGCCGGAAAGCCTGGTGATTTGAGTTAAGGTGAGTGCGTGCCGACTCGGCAGATCCATGATCTGCAGCCCACGGGGCAACATGACGACATCCTTCAGAGCGCCTTATCGGGGAACCTCCATCGCTTCAATCCCGGCAGTTAGTATCTTCTCGAACCTCTCGCACGCAAGCGACGGCAACCCGTACGCCGGAAGCACGATCCCGAATGCGAAATTCACGCTCGGGGAGAATCTGCGGAACACAATCTCGCGGGACTCGAAAGCCAGCGCAGTCAGTGGATCCACGATCGCCACCCCCGCTCCGAGCCGCACCATTTCGCAGGCCGAATAGGCGAACGACGTATCGGCCACTCTGGTGGGGTGAATCCCGGCTTCCTGCAGTATCGTTTCCAGACCTTGCGTGGTCGCGAAACTCGGATCGAGAAATATGAGTCGTTCCTTACGCAGATCCGCTGCTCGGACCGTTCGCGAGCGAACCAACGCATGGTTCGCGCTCAGGACGCAGACGCATGGCCGAACCACCTTGAATCGAGGTTCAAGACCGCCATGCGGAGGCGGAAGCGTCGTTATTCCGATATCCACCTGAAGCATCGAGACGAGTTCACATACCCTTGACGAGTTGGTCACCGTCAGTGCAATCCGCGTGTCCGGGTGTTCCCGATTGAACGCGGAAACGGATGCCGGAAGCAGTTTCAAAGAAACCGACGGAAAGGCCGCGATGCGCAGGGCAGCCCCGCGGGCATTGGCAATATCCGCGGCTGCGACCTGCAGTGCTTCCACGCCGACGAAGGATCTCTCGACATGCCTCAGGAACTGCACTGATTCCTTCGTCGGATGCACGCGCCCGCCTCGACGCTCGAAGAGACGGAACCCGACCCGCCGCTCCAGTTCCGAGAGCAGGCGGCTCACACCCGGCTGCGAGATCCCGAGCACCGACGCTGCACGCGTCAGGCTGCCGGTCAGCATGACCTGACGAAAGGCTTCCAGCTGGCGCAGTCTCATAGTGGCGCCTTTCGTCCAACCACATAATGTTTCCTCATATATCGATCACATATAGGTATTTGACGTTATGAGATATCGCTGCATATATTTAATCATTGCCGTTCAGTCAAATGGAGACATGCCCGTGAACAATCGATGCGCTCGGATGTTTACCGTACGCTGCATCTGTGGCGTTCTGTTTTCCTTGTTGACGCTATCGCCCCTGCATGCGGGCGCATGGCAACCGACCAGGAACACCGCCATCGTGGTCGGCGTTGCCGCTGGGGGGGCCTTGGATGTAACAGCCCGAATGATTCAGAACATATGGCAGACGAACAAGCTCGTCTCCGCTCCAACTGTCGTCATCAACAAACCCGGAGCGGCCGGCGCAATCGCATGGAACATGCTGCCTAGCAGGCAGGGCGACGGACATCTGCTCGCCTTCGCGACCCCGACCATACTCAGCAATCACATTCTCAAGCAAAGCGACGTGGCGTTGAGCGATTTCACGCCGATTGCCCTACTGGCCAACGACTATATCGCGTTCGTGGTGCCCGCCGATTCGCCGATCAAATCGGGTAAGGACCTCATTGCAAGACTGCGCGACCGAACCAAACCCTTCAACATTGGCAATGCCGCAGGCGCCGGCAATGCCAATCACATTGCGCTAGCCAAGGTCGCGAAGGCATTCGGCATCGCACCAAAGGAACTATCGGTCATCATCTACAGTTCTGGCGCGCAGTCCATGTCCAATCTGCTTGGCGGCCATATCGACATGGTCGTCACTGCGCTATACAACGCCGCCTCGCATCATACGGCAGGCCGGGCTCGCATCATCGGCATATCGTCGCCGCGGCGTTTTCCCGGCCCGCTCGCGGCAATTCCTACCTGGAAGGAGCAGGGAGCCGACGTGGTGCACGCGTTCTGGCGCGGCGTAATAGGCCCGAAGGCGCTGGACGCCGACAAGATTGCATACTGGAATGAGGTTTTTGCAAAGACCGCTAATTCCAAGGACTGGAAAGACACGGTAGCGAAGAATCTCTGGGACGACGTATACATGCCGAGCCTACAGTTCGCCGCCTTCCTTAAACAGGATTACCATGAACTGCGCCAGATGCTGCTGGAACTTGGCCTCACCAAGTAGCAGGGCGCCCCGACCATGTGCGGCTGCATCCCAGTGGAGGCTCCGAATTGAAGATCACCCTTCTCGGCACCGGCACACCCATCCCGTCCCTTACACGAAGCTCGTCGAGCTACATGATCGAGATCGGCACCGATGTCATTCTGCTCGACCACGGGCCGGGCGCGTTTCAGCGTCTCATGCAGACCGGCAAGCGCGCACAGGACGTAACGCACGTGTTTCTTTCGCACCTGCACTTCGATCATTGCGGCGATCTCGCGCGACTGATCCATCACCAGTGGGATGCCGTCGGAGGCCTTGCCCCTCGATTCAAGATCTACGGACCGCAAGGAACGCAGGAGATGGTGGAGCGGCTGTTCGGCCCCCAAGGCGCCTATCATCGCGATCTCACGGCGAGAACCTCGCACCCCGTGAGTCTGCGGATTTTCAAAAGCCGCGGTGGAGGAGCGCAACGCCCACCCCCTGACACAGCCGTCACGGAGATCGCGGACGGCACGCGTGTCGTCGAGAAAAACTGGACGCTGGAAGCCCTCGAAGTCCTTCATCACCAGCCCTACCTCGAGAGCCTCGGGTTTCGGGTGACTTCATCGAACAAGGTTTTCGCGTACACGAGCGACGTGAAACTGAGCGGCCGGGACGGGCCCGTCAAGGCGCTGTATTCGCTCGCCAAGGATGCCGATCTGCTCGTCCACTACCTGAACGGCTTCGATTTCGACATGGCGGCGCCGGGACTCTTGACTCGCCAGCAGGTTGCCGCAACGCTTGCCCGCGACGCAGGCGTCAAGACTCTGGTGACCACCCACCATGGTCCCGCCATCGACCGCGACGGCGTTAGGGAGCGCGTGATTGCCGATCTTGCCGAGATCTACAAGGGACGTCTGATCTGGGGTCAGGATCTCATGACGTTCGAACTTTGATTGAACACCTTGCTCCCCGAACACGGGGGCACATTCGCAAACCGATCACATCGCTGCGCTCGCTCACGGTCAGGAGAACGCGGCCGGGCTCGCACCAAGTTGAACACGGAAGCCGCCTTATCCGACCGCACGCGATGGCGCACCGCTGGCATACGACTTGCACGAAGCCGACCGATGCGCGACATTCCGTCGTGCGCTCAGCCCGTAAAGCGATCCCATGTCCCAGCCCCTACGCCTGCTCGCCGCTGTCTCGTTTGCCGCATTGCCCGCCTTCGCCTCAGCGCAGAAAACCGCCGAAACGTTTCCAACGCGCCCCATCCGCATGCTCGTTGCACAGGCGGCAGGTGGCCCGACGGACATCGTTGCGCGCGTGTTCGCAACGCGGGTCTCGGAGATCCTCGGCCAGCAGGTCGTCGTCGACAATCGGCCCGGTGCGGGCGGAAGCATCGCGGGCGACATCACGTCTCGATCCCCCGCGGACGGCTATACTCTGATGGTCGCGGCCAATGGCACGCTCGCAGTGGCGCCGCACATGATCAAGCTCACCTACGATGCCCGCAAGGATCTCGCCTCGATCGCGCTCATCGGCAACAGCGCGCTCGGGCTCATGGTCAACCCCCAGTTGCCGGCGAGTTCGCCGCAGGAACTCGTCGCACTTGCCAAGGCGAGCCCCGGCAAGATCAACTTCGGCTCCTCCGGCCAGGGTGCAACCTCCCACCTCGCAGGCGAGTACCTGAAGATGCTCACCGGCATCGATATCGTGCACGTGCCCTTCAAGGGAGCAAGTCCGGCACTCATTGCCGTGATGTCCGGCCAGATCGAGATGCTGATCTCCGGGCTGTCATCGGGCATGCCCTTCGTACGCGACAAAAAGCTGAAGCTCCTCGCCGTGAGCAGCGTCAAACGCACCAAACTGCTACCCGACGTACCGTCCATGTCCGAGACGATTCCCGGTTACGATGTGACCTCGTGGTACGCAGTGCTCGCTCCGGCGGCGACGCCCCGGGTGATCATCGACAAACTCAACAAGGCAGCGATCACCGCGGTGACCACCCCCGGCGTCGAAGCAAAGCTCGTCGCGGCCGGCATCGACATCGACCCACTCACGCCGAAGCAGATGTACGACAAGCTCAGCACCGACTACGATCGTTGGGGCAAGGTCGTCCGTGCATCCGGCATGAACACGAAGAGGTGATGGCAAGCTAATGGCAGATTTCGACGCAATCGTCATCGGCGGCGGCCTGGTCGGCACCGCTGTCGCCTACGGCATCGCACGGCTCGGCAAGAAGCCCGTGCTTCTCGACGAGGGCGATATCGCCCATCGCGCTTCACGCGGGAACTTCGGCCTCGTCTGGGTACAGAGCAAGGGTTTCGGCGTTCCCGAGTATCAGCGCTGGACGCGCAGATCCGCCGATACCTGGGCGGACTTCTCGCAGGAGCTGATGCAGGAAACCGGCATCTACAGCGGCCACGAACGACCGGGCGGCGTCTCGATCTGCCTGAGCGAGGAGGAACTCGATCGGCGCCGCAAGCTAATGGAGCAGCTGCACCTCGAAGCCGGCGAAACCAACTTCGACTACGAGATTCTCGATCACGCCGCGCTCAGGAAGCTGATCCCTGCCATCGGCCCGGACGTCGTCGGCGCCTCGTATACGCCCTACGACGGCCACGCCAATCCCCTCTACACGTTGCGCGCCCTGCACGCTGCGCTGATCAAGCATGGGGGCGTCTATGTACCGAATGCACGTGTCGAAGCCATCGAAGGCGCCGCCCACAGCTTCGTGATCGCCGCAGGCGGACAACGCTACGCCGCGCCGAAGCTCGTCCTGGGCGCGGGGCTCGGCAACAAGGCGCTCGGCGAAATGGTGGGACTCGACGTTCCCGTGCGTCCGGTGCGCGGCCAGATCATCGTCACGGAGCGCTTGCAGCCCGTGCTGCCGATGCCCACGCTCATGATGCGCCAGACGGTCGAAGGCACGATCATGATCGGAGAATCGCGCGAGGAATCGGGATACGACGATGCCACGTCGCCCGAGATCGTGCACACCCTGGCACAACGCGCGGTGCGCACACTGCCGTTCCTGAAGGACGTGCGCATCGTACGCACGTGGGGCGCACTGCGGGTGATGGCCCCCGACGGGCTCCCCATCTACGAACAGTCTACGCGCTATCCGGGCGCGTTCGTTTGCACGTGCCACAGCGGCGTCACTCTTGCCGCTGTGCACGCGCGGTTCTACGCCAAGTACGTCATGGACGGCGCAATTCCGTCCGAGCTTGCGCGCTTCTCGACACAGAGATTCGATGTTCGCACTGCTGCCTGATTCCCCCAAGCAACACGTCACCGTTCACATCGACGGGCAACCGATCGCTGTTCCCGCAGGCGCCACGGCGGCGGCGGCGATGCTGATGCACGGTTCGTCCGCGACACGCACGACACCAGTCACCGGCGCACCGCGTGCGCCCTATTGCATGATGGGTGTCTGCTTCGACTGCCTGATGGAAATCGACGGCGAGCCGAACCAGCAAGGCTGCCTCGTCGTGGTCGCAGAAGGCATGCGCATCGGACGTCAACTCGGCAAGCGCCGGGTACAAACATGAGCACAAGATTCGATCTCGCCATCGTCGGCTCGGGGCCGGCAGGCATGGCTGCAGCAATCGCGGCTTCAACGTTGAAGCTCAGCGTCGTCGTACTCGACGAACAGCCCGAGCCGGGCGGACAGATCTATCGCGGCATCGAACGCCTTGCTTCATTGCGACCGAAGCATCTCGACATCCTGGGGCCCGACTATGCAACCGGGCTCGATCTCACCCGCGCGTTTCGGGCCAGTCACGTCGAGTACATGAGCGGCACCCAGGTGTGGCAGGTCGAGCCGGAAGGTCGCGTGTTCTATCGCCGCAACGGCGCGGCTGGCTTGCTCACCGCCCAGAAGACGCTGATCGCACCGGGTGCGATGGAGCGGCCCTTGCCCATTCCAGGCTGGACGCTGCCCGGCGTCCTCACTTGCGGCGCCGGACAAACCTTGCTGAAGGCGAACGGGCTGGTCCCCAAAGGTCGCTTCGTGCTGGCCGGCTGCGGCCCGTTGCTGCTCTTGCTCGCCGCCCAGCTCACGCGCGCCGGGATCAAGCCGCAGGCGGTGCTGCAAACGACATTCAATCGCTGGGCAGCGGCGCCGCACCTGCCCGGGTTCCTCGCCATGCCCGGCTACCTCGCCAAGGGCCTCGCGATGCTGCGCGAGTTGAAGTCGGCCGGCGTGCCGGTTCTCGACCACGTCACCCACCTCGCGCTCAAAGGCGACGACCGCGTGCACGAAGTCGAGTACTCGTGCGGAGGCACCAAACAGAGTCTCGCGGTCGACACGGTCTTCCTGCATCAGGGCGTGGTGCCCAACGGCAATCTTGCGTGGTCGCTCGGCGTGGATCACGAATGGGACGAGCTGCAGCGCTGCTACCGACCCTCGCTCGATGCCTTCGGGCGCAGCTCGAAGCCCGGCGTACTCGTCGCCGGCGATGCCGGCGGCATCATCGGAGCAATGGGCGCTCAGTGCATGGGCGAAATCTCGGCCACGGCAGCCGCGCGCGATCTCGGCAGGATCGCGTTGGGTGAACTCGTCGAGCGGACCAATGGCGTGCGCGCGCAGTACGCCAGGCATCGCGCGGCGCGTCCGTTTCTCGATGCCCTGTATCGGCCCGCCCAGCAATGGATCACCCCCGAGCACCCCGATACGATCGTGTGCCGCTGCGAAGAGGTGCGTGCCGGCGAGGTCCGGCAACTGGTCAGACAACAGCATTGCCCCGGGCCGAACCAGCTCAAGTCGTTCGTGCGCGCCGGCATGGGTCCTTGCCAGGGCCGCCTCTGCGGTCTCACGGTGGTCGAACTCATTGCTCAGACGCGCGGCGTGCCCGTGAGCGAAGTCGGCTACTATCGCATTCGTCCGCCCATCAAACCCGTAACCATCGGCGATCTGGCGGCACTCGACGTTCCCGAGCGCAACGACGCCATTCACGCGTAGCCTGGAGACCCTCATGCCCACCTATCGCCCCACAATCACCGGCGCCCGCCACATGATTTCGGCCGGCCACTACTCCGCCGCGTTCGCCGGATTCCAGATCCTAGAAGCCGGCGGCAACGCCATCGATGCCGGTGTCGCAGCCGGGATCTGTGTCGGCGTGCTGCAGACGGATCGCGTGAACTTTGCAGGCGTCGCGCCGATCATGATGTACCTCGCCGAGACCGGCGAGGTCGTCAACATCGACGGACTGGGGACCTGGCCCAAGGCCGCCTCGCTTGCTCACTTCAATGAGCAATGCGGCGGCAAGATGCCGCCGGGGATCCTGCGTACCGTCATGCCGGCCGCACCGGCCTCGTGGATCACGGCGTTGCAACGCTACGGCACGATGAGTTTCGGCGAAGTCGCGAACGAAGCCGTGCGCCTCGCGCGCGAAGGCTTCGCGATGCACGGTTTCATGGCCGACTACATCAAGGACCACGAGGCGAGCTATCGCCGCTGGCCCAGCAGCGCCGCCGTGTTCCTGCCGAACGGGTGCCCCCCGGAAGTCGGGGAGATCTTCAAGCAGACGGATCTCGCCGCTTCCATCCAGTACATGATCGACGAGGAAGCCGCTCACTGCAGCAAGGGGCGATCCGCCGGATTGAAAGCCGCACGCGATGCCTTCTACAAGGGCGACATCGCAAGGAAGATCGTGCGCTACCACGAGGAGAACGAAGGCTGGGTCACTGCCGACGACCTCGCCAGTTATGACGTCAGCCTCGAGAAGCCGGCGCACACCCGCTTTCATGGCATCGACGTCTACGCGTGCGGCCCGTGGTCGCAGGGGCCGGTGCTGCCGCAGACACTCAATCTGTTGAGCGCATACGATCTGAAGGCGATGGGGCACAACTCGCCGGAGTACATCCACACGATCATCGAAGCGCTTAAACTATCGTTCGCCGACCGGCATCGCTACTACGGCGATCCGAAGTTCGTCCGGGTACCTATGGATATCCTGCTCTCGGACGACTACGCCGCCGAGCGCCGCAAACGGATCGATCCGAACGCAGCCTCGCCCGGCCTGCCCGCTGCCGGCGATGTACCCGGATATCCACCAGGCCCCAAGCTGCCCGCACCCGCCTCCGGCAATCCGAATCCGCCGGCAGATACCTCCTACGTGTGCGCCGTCGATCGGCACGGCAATGCGTTCTCGTCGACGCCGAGCGACGGATCCAGCGCCATGCCGATCATCCCCGGCACGGGCTTGTGCCCCTCGTCACGCGGTTCGCAAAACTGGTGCGATCCGGCGATTCCCGCCGTGATGGCGCCCGGCAAACGGCCGCGACTCACACCGAGCCCGGCGCTCGCACTCAAGGATGGCAAACTCTTTATGCCTTTCGGCTCGCCCGGCAACGACATTCAGCCGCAGGCCATGACTCAGGTGTTTCTCAATGTCGCCGTGTGGGGCATGGAACCCCAGGCGGCAGTCGAAGCGCCTCGATTCGCCACGTACAGCTTCCCGAGTTCGTCTGAGCCGCATGCCTATCATCCGGGTCGCGTGAACGTGGAGTCGCGCGTCGATCAGGCCACGATCGAAAAGCTCGCGCAGCTCGGGCACAAGGTCGGCCCGTGGGAGCCCATCGAATGGCGCGCAGGAGCCGTGTGTGCGATCCGGGTCAACCGCGACAACGGCCTGCTCGAAGGCGCAGCGGATCCGCGACGCCCATGCTACGCACTCGGTCTATAACGTCCACGATCCGAAATTCGGTGCCAGGCACGTGCCAGGCACCGAACTCAATCGATGCCGAGTTCCTTGCATAGCCGCGCCACGGTAGCCTTCAAGTCGTTCACCTCATCGGTCAGCTGCGTCACGGTCGCGCGCAGTGCGGCGATCTCTCCGAGCGTCACGACATCGGACGATGCCTCGCCTCCCGCGGCGTGAGTCTTCTTCGGCAGGGCCGGCGTACCTGAGAGCAGATGCACCCAGCGCGATTCGCGTGCACCCGGCTGGCGCGGCAGCTCGACGACGAGAGGGCCGGCCGCTCGCGCCGAAAGCTCCTGCAGAAAGGCTTCCACTGCAGAGATGTCGCCGAAGCGATGGAGGCGGTCGCAGTTGAGCCGCAACTCGCCGGCGGTCTGTGGACCGCGCAACATCAGGACCGCCAGCAACGCGACCGACTGAGGCGGCACTTCGAACACGCGGCCGAAATTGTGCGCGTAGCGCATGACGCGACCGCCACTGGTTTCGATGACGAGCAGCGCATGCTTCAGGCTATCGATCGCCGTCTGGACTTCCGTCTCGGCGACATCGATGACCGGGTCCCTGCTCGACTTCTGATTGCATCCCGAGGTGAGCGCCACGAGCGACAGCGGATAGGAATCCGGTACGGTGTGCTGTTTTTCGATCAGCACGCCGAGTACACGCGACTCGAGGAAGGAAAGAACGGGAGTGGGCACGGCGCACACCTGCAATCGACGACGGAGGGTGGAACTCGCCGGGGATGATAGCAGGCATGAAAACCGGGCCCGGCACAATTGCTCGGGAGACTGCAGGCACTCGACGCACTCGTTGCGCGAAACGCCGCATCGAAGTGCGCTACGCCTGCGCAGGCGGCCCGAACACCGGCAGGTTGTACTCGCCGAATTTGTCCTGCCCGTCCGTCCAGCGCAGTGAGAGCATCATGCCTTCGCGCAAATCCTCGGGAGACATCTCCACTGGGTACGCGACGAAAAGCGGTCCCTCGTCGAGTTCGAGCACGATGACTGTATGCGGAGCCGGGTACTCGGGAAAATAGCCGCGGCGGAACGTCGTCCACGACATCACCTTGCCGCGACCGGCCATGGGCGTCCACGTGTATTCATCCGAGAGGCATCTGTCGCAGGTCGGCCCCGGCGGCCAGCGGAACTTCCCGCAGCCGGAGCACTGCTGGAGACGAAACTCCTTCTCTCGGGTGTAGGTCCAGAACTGTTCGGCATACGGATCCATCGAGCGGATCGGACGCGGCGTCGCCATCGCTCAGCCTCCCTTCGTGTAGATGATGCTCTTGCACTTGCCCGCGACGTCGTGGACGTACTGCCCCACCTCGGCGCCCTGCACCTGACGCGGCCCGAGACCGCCGCGCAGCTGCCGCACGAGTTCGGGCTGATGATTCCAGCTTTGCATATAGCTCTCGGAGAGCATGCCGCCGCTCGTGTTGCAGGGCAATTCGCCGCCGATCTCGATGCGTCCGTTCTGCACGAACGCGCCGCCCTCGCCTTCCTTGCAGAAGCCGAAACCTTCGAGGGAAGCCAGCAGATGCACGCTGAAGCTGTCGTAGGTCGCGAACACGTCGATGTCCTTCGGCGTCACCCCGGCCATCGGATAGACCTGCGCCGCCACGTCACGATGGGCCGTGTGATAGAAGTCTTTGAGCCGGGGGCGCAGCTGCGTTGCGTCGACGTTCTCTTCCGACCAGCCGAAGCCGCTCACCATGACCGGCGTCTGGCGACAATCCTTCGCCATGTCGGCACGACGCAGGATGATCGCCACGCCCCCATCGTTGATGAGGCAGTAGTCGAAGAGCCGCAGCGGCTCCGCGACGTAGGGCGCCTTCATGTAGTCCTCGATCGTGATCGGCTTCTGCATGACCGCATTCGGATTCATGCAGGCGTGCTTGCGAAAGGCGACCGCGATGGCCCCGAGTTGTTCGTCGGTCGTCCCGTAGAGCAGCTTGTGGCGCTGAAAAAAGAGCGCATAGAGGGCGCCCTGCGAAGTGAGCCCCCAGGGCGCATAGTAGAAGTAGGAAGTGATGCCGCCGCCCGTGACCCGCGAACCGCCGTACGCCGTATCCATCGAGCGCTGCGCGTTCCCGTAGACAAGAGCCACGGTCGTGCACAAGCCGCAGTTGATGGCCATGGCGGCTTCGATGATGCACTGGGCGGCATCGCCGCTGCCGCTCCAGCGCGGATTCATGCCCCAGAGTTCGCAGGCACGCTCGCTGGAGAGGGTCGGCCCCGTGCACACCCCGTCGATGTCGTCTTTCTTGAGGCCTGCATCGTCCAGCGCCCGCTTCAACGCACGAGAGGCGAGCGTGTACGAATCGTATTTCGCCTCACCCTTTGCAATCGCCTTGCCGCCGGCGCCTCGATAGTCCGCACCATAGTCGGTTTCGCCGACGCCGACGACAGCCACCGTGTCCTTGAGCGGCGCGAGCCGTGTTCGATCGAAACTGACGGCCATAACGTCTCTCCTAGATTACGCCGCGATCGCGCAGCGACTGGATCTCCGCGTCGGACATGCCGAGCAGTTCACCGTAAACGTAATGATTGTGCTCGGCGAGCACCGGCGCACGGGCACGGTTGTTCGCTGGCGTGCGGGACATGCGCACCGGATACGCTTCATAGGGAAACTCCCCGCCGACTTCCGGATGGTCGATGATCGGAAATACCTCCCGGTGCTGGAGCTGTGGATCGTATTCGACGCGATCCTCGGCGCTCTGAACTACAGCCGCGCCGATGCCGGCAGCCTGGCACCTGCGCATGATATCGTAGCGACGTCGGGCGCGAGTCCACTTGCCGATGATCGCGTCGAGTTCGTCCTGATGCAGCACGCGCGCGTCGTTGGTCGCGAACCGGGGATCGCGTGCGAGCCCGGGCTGTTCCATCACTTCGCACAAGGCTTCGAACTGCGTCTGCGTCTCGCAAGCGATGAAGACCCACCAGTCCTGGCCGACGCGGTCCTTCCCGGCGCAGCGATAGGTGTTGTGAGGAGCGAGCGCCGGGAACACAGAACGGTTACCCGGCGGAAAATCGGGACGCCGGGTCCGCCGGCCGTTCACCTGGTAATCGAGCATGTAGGTGCCGAGCATCGACATCGCACCCTCGGTGACCGAGTAGTCGATATAGAAACCCTTGCCGGTCTTCTTCGCCTGCAACAGCCCCTGGACGAGTGCGAGTCCACCCATCCACCCGCCCATGACGTCGAGGTACGAGAACCCCCAGCCCGCCGGCGGCTTGCCGGGCAGGCCCGACGCCAGCGAAAGGCCGGATTGCGCCGCCGCGGTCGGTCCGAAGCTGCGATAGCCCTTCCAGTCGCCTGTGTGTCCGAACCCGGACGTGCTCATGTACACCAGACGCGGATTGAGTTCATGGATCCGTTCCCACGTGAGACCCCAGTTGGGCAGCACCTCGGCGCTGAAATTTTCCACCAGCGCATCGCACATGCCGATGAGGCGCTCGACGATCCTGATCCCTTCGGGGCTCCTCGTATTGAGGCTGATGGCAAGCTTGCCGTTGTGGAGCGTATTCCAGTAGGGGGCAGCGTAAAGCTTCGGCCGTCCCGCTGCCGGCGCGGATACCGATTCGTCGCGGTGGGTGTTGAACTGCGGATCCGAGTAGACCTTCTTCATGCCCGGCAGCTCGGCCGCCTTCGGCTCGTCCGTCGCGGTATGCGGTGCCGCGTTGAACCGATGATCGTCCCAACCGCCGGCGCGCTCCACGTGGATGACTTCGGCGCCATAGTGAGTGAGCAGACGTGGCGCCCAAGGCCCGACCGTCTTCCAGGTGAAATCGAGAACGCGGATACCGCTCAGGACGCCGGATTGCGAAGTGGGCTTAGCGTTCATCGTATGGCTCCCGAAGCGCGCAGGGCCTCGATCGCCTCTGCGGACAAACCGAGATCCTTTGCCAGGATGTGTTCCGTATGCTCACCCAGGTGCGGTGCGCGACCGCGTGCTTCGATGCCGAGCGCATCGCACGAGAACGGCCCCCGCGGAAACGGAATCGTGCGCCCGATCTCGGGCTGATCGATGGAGCGCCAGTAGCCGCGCTGCCTGTAGTGCGGGATGTCGTAATTCTCTTCGGCCGCATGGACGAGGCCCCACGAGATGCCGTACGACTGCGCGCGGTGGAAGCATTCTTCACCATTGCTCGCGGCGATCAACCGTGCAATGGCGTCGCGGACGACCGTCCCCGTCCGATATTCCGAGGTGCGATAGGCCTCGTCCTGATATTTGGAATCGTGCAGTTCGCCTGCGACCCCCTTCTCGTCCATCCACTTGACCAGGTTGTCCCACACGCGAGCGCCGAAATTCTGCATGACTGCGATCATGAACTTGCCGTCGGCGGTGGGAAGCTGTAGCGGCGGCTGCCGTTTGGCGTTCGCATGCATCCCGGTTTGCCGGTGCATGGTGGACCCATAGTACATCCACTGCGGCAGTGCCGCCTCGGTCCCGATGGCGCAAGCGTCGTGGATGGAGACGTCGATGTACTGCCCCTGCCCGGAACTCATGCGATCGAACAAGGCGACCGTGATCCCGTGGAGCAGGAAAGCGCAGCCCATGTGCCATGCATGGTGGCCCTGCCCGCCTATGGGCGTTGCCTTCGGATCGGAGTATCCCGAACTGGACATCTGGCCGCCGAGCGCGAGATGCGCGTGATCATTCACGACGTAGTCTCGCCACGGACCGTCCTGCCCGAAATCCGTGAGCGATGCGTAGATCAGCTTTTCGTTCGCCGAGACAGCGTCATAGTCCAATCCAAGCTTCGCGAGTACGCCGGGACGCGTGCTTTCGAGAAACACGTCGGCACGTGTCAGCAGGCTCTTCAGGAGGTCGGCTGCCACCGGGCGTGCGACGTCGATCGCAAGGCTCTGCTTGCCGGTATTGTTCCACCAGTAGTCGATGCAGCGGTCGGGATCCGGCTGATCGTCGACGAACGGCCCGCACCAGCGGCCGGGACTGCCCTCGACAGGTTCGATCTGGATGACGCGGGCACCGCCGTCGGACAACAGCTTGCCCGCCCATTGATTGCGGCGATCGGCCAATTCGACCACCGTGAGGCCTTCGTAGACGCCAGTCATGCACTTCCTCCGTCGATCGCTGCGTCACCTTTCGATCGATGGCGCGCGTGGTTTGGCGATCGCCATCGATGGTAGCACAGGCGAAGCGGGCGGCTTCTCGGAACCCCATTGCCCGAACGCACGATGCGCGAAGCGAAACAGCTGCGCCCGGCACAGGTTTCTTGCGACGTTGACCGGCACCGCATCGGTGCGTACTCTGATGGAAATCACACGCCCATCCAAGGAGGACTCCACCATGCCCTTCGGCGGCAACGACTGGCACGCACTCACGCAGGAACCGGTTCTCGAACCCGAGCTTCCCATCTGCGATCCGCACCACCATCTGTGGGATCGCCGGCCCGCACGCATTCCCTATCAGCGCTACCAGCTCGAAGAACTCGGCGCCGACATCTGGGGCGGGCACAACGTCCGCTCCACCGTCTTCATCGAATGTCGCTCGATGTATCGCGCAGACGGCCCCGAGGAGCTGCGGCCCGTCGGCGAAGTCGAGTACGTGCAAGGCATCGCCGCCGCGAGCGCCAGCGGTCTTTACGGTTCGGCGCGTATGGCCGCCGCGATCATCGGCCATGCCAACCTCAATCTCGGCGAGCGCGTCGCGCCCGTCCTGGAAGCGCTTGAGGCCGCGAGTCCGAACCGGTTCCGCGGCATCCGGCATTCCGTCACCTTCGATTCGCACCCCGAGATCGAGAACACCTCCGCCATTCGCAAGCCGGGCCAATTGGGTACCGATGCCTTCCGCACCGGCGCCCGCATCCTCGCACGCATGAGTCTAACGCTCGAAGGCTGGCTCTACCACCCGCAGTTGCCCGAACTTGCGGCGTTCGCAAAGGCCGTTCCGGAGTTGACCATCATCCTCAATCACGTCGGCGGTCTGGTGCGCACCGGGCCTTATGCGAATCGCGATACGGAAGTCATGGCACAGTGGCGCAAGGGAATCGACGCCGTCGCCGCTTGTCCGAACGTGGTTGTCAAGCTCGGCGGACTCGGCATGGTCCGCTGCGGGTTCGACTGGCATCTGCGCGATCAGCCCATCGGCTCCGAGGAACTCGCTCGCGCCATGGCACCGTGGATCGACTACTGCATCGAGAAGTTCGGTCCGCAGCGCGCGATGTTCGAGAGCAACTTCCCGGTCGACAAGGTCTCGTTCTCGTACAACGTGATGTACAACGCGTTCAAGCGGATGTCGAAGCAGTACTCGGCGACGGAACGGGCAGCGATGTTCCACGACACCGCGACGCGAGTGTATCGCATCGCTCCCTGAGTTCGCATCGCAACGACAGCCCACCGCGCTCGACCGAGCGCGCCCCCGATATTCCCCAGCGAATCTCGGACAGGATTTTTCGCGCTGCGCGAAATCCGGTCCGCCGCGCTTCTATAATCGCCCCGTCACCACGGAACGCCACACAGACTCATGATCACTTTGCGCACTGCCCCTGCCACCAGCCACTTCGTCGACGTCGATGGCATCAGGTTGCATTTCCTCGACTACGGTGTCGAAGGCCGGCGCCCGATGTTGTGCGTCCACGGCGCCGCCGCCCACGCCCACTGGTTCGACTTCGCCGCCCCCGGGTTGATCCCCACCCATCACGTCCGTTCGCTCGACCTGCGGGGGCACGGCGACAGTCAGTGGGCCGAGCAGCAAACCTATGACTTTCTGCGTTTCGCCGCGGACCTGAACGCCGTAGTCGAAGCACTCGACCTTCGAGACTTCGACCTCATCGGCCACTCGATGGGCGGCATGGTGTCGCTCGTCTACGCATCGACCTACCCCGGGCGCCTGGGTCGACTGGTGATCGTCGATACGATCATGTTGATGCCGATGGAGCGCATCACCGCCATGCGCGCCTTCGGCCTCACCACGCCGAGCAGCTACGAAAGCCAGGCCGACCTCGTGGCCCGCTATCGCCTCAATCCGCCCGAGACCCACATCGCCCCTGCAGAAGTCATCCACCACATGGCCATGCACAGCGGCCGCCAGATGCCCGACGGCCGCTGGCAACACAAGGCCGATCGCCGCGTCTACGCCAACACCCGCCAGATCGAGGGCATGCCGATGTGGGCGAAGATCAAAGTCCCCTCCCTCGTGATCAGGGGTGAGCACAGCACGCGGTTCAAACCCGATGAAGTCGCTCGCATCCAGGTACTCGCACCGCAAGTGCGCATGGCCGAAATCTCCGCATCGAACCACCACATCATGATGGATAACCCGAACGAGTTCGTCGACGTCGTGCAGTCGTTTCTGAATCCCGGAACGCCCGCGTAGTCCACATCGACCTGCGACTCAGGACCACGACGACCCGATCCGCCATCCGTACAGAGGGTCCGCATCGCGGGCGCCCCCGCGACACGTCGCCCCCCGTGGACGGCGATGGCACATCAATTGCCTCGTCACGCATCGAATGCCTCACGCCCGAGCCCGGCCGCATCGTATCGATGCATGCCGGTGCGTTCGCGTGGGGCGATGCACCGTTTCTGCTCGCGTCCGCGATGCCGATCCGGAATGCACCGAAACGGGAGACAGCATGAGCAAAGACGAGCCGGCGCCCCCTCAGTCGATCAAGCACCGCCTCACCTCCGACGACGTTGCGATCGACATCCTCGGCCGCTGCCTGCTGCCATCGCCTGTCGCGGTACACCTCGGGGCCCAAAGCATGCATTACGTCGGTGCCGCCGATAAGGTTCTGCTCGACGATGCGCTCTCGCCCCATGAAGGAAACATGCCGCAACTGGTCGGCCGTGCCGCCTTCGAACTGGCCGGCCCGCGAGACAAGATCTTCTTCGATCCGCGGACCGTGCGCGCCGGCATCATCACCTGCGGCGGTCTTGCCCCGGGCCTGAACAATGTGGTGCGCGGCATCGTGCTCGAACTCTGGTCAGGCTACGGCGTGCGGCAGATCTTCGGATTTCGCTACGGCTACGAAGGGTTGATTGCACGGCATGGGCACGTCCCCCTCACGCTCACACCGGATTCGGTCGCTCATATTCATCATGACGGCGGCACAGTCCTCGGCACCTCACGCGGGTCACAAGATCCTGCCGAGATCGTGGACAATCTCGAAGCCAACGGCATCTGCCTCCTTTTCGTGATCGGCGGCGACGGCACGCTGAATGGCGCCCTGCGCATCTGTGCCGAGATCGAAAGACGCCATCTTCGCATCAGCGTGATCGGTGTGCCGAAGACGATCGACAACGACGTGCCGTTCATCGATCGAAGTTTCGGATTCGTGAGCGCCTATTCCGCGGCAGTCGACGTCATTCGCAGCGCGCGCATCGAAGCGGTCGCCGCGCGCGACGGAATCGGTCTGGTCAAGCTGATGGGACGGCATTCGGGCTTTCTTGCCTGCAACGCCGCACTCGCCTCCACCGAGGCCGATCTGGTCCTCATCCCCGAAGTACCCAGCCGCCTCGATGGCGACAAGGGCGTGTATGCCTGCATCGATCGAATCCTGAACCGCAAAGGTCACGCCGTCATCGTGGTGGCGGAGGGTGCCGCCCAGGATCAGATCCCCGACCCGCCCGGCGCCGAAAAGCACGACAAGAGCGGCAACGCACGCCTCAAGGACGTCGGCGTCTTCCTGCGCGACCGGATCACCGCACACCTTCGCTCCGGCGGCCGCGAGCCGACGATCAAGTACATCGATCCGAGCTACGCCATCCGCAGCATTCCGGCCTGCCCCTCGGACAGCATCTACTGCTGGAACATGGCTCGCAATGCGGTTCACGCCGCCATGGCCGGCAATACCGCCATGATGATCGGCCGCTGGCACGGACGCTTCGTCCACGTGCCGATGAGGCTCGCCACGCGCGAGAGCCGCCAGGTCGATCCGGACGGCGGCTTGTGGATCTCCTTGGTCGAGGCAACGGGACAGCCGCGCGCGTTTGCGTAATCGGCCGAAGCGCAATGCCCGGTCGCCTCAACGATGCGTCAGCCTCGCGAGGCGTTCCGGTTTGAACCGAACCCGACCCCGGGTGAGCCGATCGATCGGCACTTACGCCTTCAGGAAGGCGCGACGACGAGCCGCGAATCCCACGAGCCCGAGCCCGATCCCCAGCAAGGCATAGGTTTGCGGTTCCGGAACGGCGGCGATCTGCACGCCGAGGCCGGTCGAGTCGTAGAAGTAGTTGCCAGCGTTGCCGACCGCAAAGTCGAGCGTGCCCCCGCTCGCCAGGGATACCGCGCCGCTCCAGAACGTGAAGGTCCCACCGCCCGAATGCGCGAGCGGGGCGCTGAATAATGCCGAGCCGCCGTTCTGCAGCACGTGGACGTCGACCCCGGTAGCGTTCGAATCATGCGTGAAGAACGACGCCTCAACGAAATAGGAGCCTGACGTCGGCGCCGTGAATCGGAAGATCGCCAGCGTGGTGGGACCCGGATGGAACCCAGCCTCCAGCCCGCTTATGGTTGCCGTCGCAATGCTGATCGGGTCCAGCGAGGCGTTGCGGTAGACGAGCGGCGTGCCGAGATCCTGAACGCTGGGGGTGAACCACGACTGGAGTCCGTTCGACGCCGAAGCGGACGTCGTGAATGCGTTGAACGCACCGCCGGGCGTCGACGAGTAGCCGTAACTCCAGACACCGTTCGGATTCGCGGCGATCGAGAATTCATTCGCATTATCGTAGTGGGAGTTCGGGTCGACGATTGCATGGGCCGATGCGGCACCAAGCAGTGAGGCGAAACCGATGATAGCCTGTCGAAGCTTCATTGCATCATCCTTCGTGGTCGGGGACGAAGCCACGGGATCGCACGCCGCTCCCTGCTTCGCATACCGACACAAGCGCAATGAAGATGCCACCTTACTTGGCCCGTTCTAGACGTGATGCAGTTCGCAAAACCGGTCAGTTCGGAGAACTTTGGCACACGCGCCGAAGGCGGAGCGCCGCCGAATGTTCAACACCGACGTGCGCGCCCCGCCGCGATCAGACAGACGAAAGAACCGTGCAGCGGGCGTACGCAAACGAGGGTGAACTCGTTACCGGTCGACCCGCGTCCATCGCCCGCAGCGAAACATCAACCGAAGCGCGACGTGGAAAACGGCGCGATGTCGACGCTCGACGGACGCCCTGCCACCAGCTCGGCCAGCAGCTTGCCCATGACCGACCCTGCGCTCATCCCGAAGTGGGAATTCCCGAATGCAAACCACGCGTTGTCGAACTTCGGCGCGACGCCCAATACGGGGAGGCCGTCGGGCAGGCTGGGTCGATTGCCCGCCCAGCGGGTGACCTTGTCCAGCCGCACGCCGGGGAACATTTTCTGCGCCTGCGACTTCAGGAGCTCCGCGCGCTGCCAGTTCGGCTCGGAATCGATCCCGCCGAACTCCGCCGTTCCGGCCAGGCGCAAGCCACAGCTCATGGGCGAACAGGCGAACTTCGCGTCGGTGTTCGTCACCGGAATGCGCGGTTGCACGCCGGGATCTTCGATGGTGATGTGATAGCCGCGCTCGGCTTCGACAGGAATCTTGGTTCCAAGCTGAGCGGTGAGATCGCCCGAGCCGGCCCCGGCGGCGATGACCACGCGCTCCACCGGATGTGCCTGGCCATCGACCAGAATCGCCTGAACCCTCCGCCCCTCTTTCTGGAACCCGGTCACCTTGCCGCGAAGGATCGTTGCGCCGTTACGTTCGGCAGCGCGAGCGAGGCTGGTCACGAGCTGATGCGGATTCTTGCAGCGACCATTGTCGGGCAGCAGCAGCCCGCTCTTGTAGATCGGTGCGAGCGAAGGTTCGAGTTCGCGGATTTCCATCCAGTCGAGCACGGTGGAACGCACACCCGCCATTTCGCGCATGCGCTGCGACAGCGCCGATCCCTGGGCCGAATCTGGCTTCTCGGATACGTACAACTGACCGGAAAGCTCGATCAGGCCCTCTGCGTCCGTGCCCTTGGTGATGACGTCGTACGCTTCGATGGTCCCGCCGTGCAGCGCATGCATTGCGCGGGACGTCGCAAGCGCGGCCTCCTCCTTTGCCGATCGCACCGCGCGCGACAACCACGGCAACACCTTGAGGAAATGCCCCGGGCGCACGGCAAGCGGCCCCTGCGGATCGAGCAGCCAACCCGGCGCCTCGCGCCAGATGCCGGGGATGAGATACGGCACGACGGCGCCAGGACTGATGTTGCCGGCATTGCCGAACGATGCCCCTTCGCCGACCCCTCCCGAATCGATCAGCGTCACCTTGAAGCCGGCCCGCTGCAGCCAAAGAGTCGATGCCACGCCCACGATACCGGCCCCGACGACGGTGACGCTTGCTTCGCTCATCGTTCCAATCACTCCGCCTTGATGTTTCGTTCCTTGACGAGCTTCGCAAACTTCTGCCGCTGGGCCCGAATGAATTCCGCCGTCTGCGCCGGAGACCTGGTCGCATCCGGTTCGAAGCCGAGTGTAATCATCTTCTCGCGGAGCGCCTTGCTGGTGACGACTTCGCGCAGGGCCGTGTTGAGTCGGTCGATCGCCTGCGTCGGCGTTCCGGCCGGTGCCTGGATGGACTCCCACGTGGCGACATCGAACCCCGGGATCCCGGACTCTGCCACCGTCGGGATGTCGGGCGCGCCGCTCGCCCGTTTCGCTGTGGTGACTGCCAGCGCCTTGACCTTGCCGTCACGGGCGAGATTGATGGCCGAACCGATGCCCGGCATCATCATCATGACGCGCCCGCCCATGACATCGGCGACTGCGGGTGCACTGCCTTTGTAGGGCACATGCACCATTTGCGTACCCGTCAAGCTCGCCATCAGTTCTCCGGCCAGATGGGCCGCGCTGCCGACGCCGAACGAAGCGTAATCCATCTTGCCGGGTTGCGCCTTCGCCAATGCGATGAGTTCCTTCACGTCCTTGACGGGCAGCGACCTGGGCGTGATCAGGAGCAAGGGCACGATGGCCACGATGGTGACGGGCGCGAAATCCTTGTCCGGATCGTAGGGCAGCTTGTAGAGGCTCGGATTGATCGCGAACGATGCCGATACGAAGAGCAACGTATACCCATCGGCGGGCTGATTCTTCACATACTCGGTGGCGACGATCGTGTTCGCACCAGGACGATTGTCGACCAATACCTGCTGGCCGAGCTTCTCAGGCAGGGCATTGCCCAGCAGTCGCGCCAAGGTATCCGATCCGCCGCCGGGCGGAAACCCGACCCACATCCGAATCGGTTTGGTGGGATAGCCTTGGGCGGCTGCCCCACCGACCATGGCCAACGCGGTACATCCGGCAACCGCACAATGCACTACCGTCTGCAGCACCTGCATGATGAACATCCCCCTGATGAATTCTTGAACGCGACGACGAACCGATTCTACGCCGCCCCCACGCAACCCTGCGCAAGACTCGTGCCGTATCGCATTCAGAATCTCATTCGGGCAACGCCGCCAGTTCCTGCAGCGACAGCGGCTTCAACGGCGGACGCACATTGAACGTGCCGATCGCTTCCACATCCACCCCCCGCGCGCGCGCAACGATCTCGGCCGCAGGCAGCCCGCACATGCGCCCCTGACACGGCCCCATGCCGCAGCGGGTAAACGCCTTCATCTGATTGGGACCCATGCAGCCCAGCGCGACCGCCTCGCGGATGCGGCCTGCCGTCACGCTTTCGCAGCGGCAGACGATCACCTCGTCGTCCGGTGCATAGAACGCGGGCCTCGGCATGAACAGTTGATCGATGAACGGGCGGATCGGCAAATGCCGTTCGAGTTCGGCCAGCACAGGCTGCGCGCGCGCGTCTCGCTGACGCAAGTCGATCGCACCGAGCGCACGCGCCGCATCGAGTCCCGCAAGGCGTCCCTTCAGCGCCGAGGCTTCCGCGCCCACGATGCCGGCCCCGTCGCCTGCGACCGCATAACCCTCGACACTCGTGTTGCCCCAGACATCGACGAGCGGCGCGAACGCCCGCTGCAGCGGATCCCAACGGTGCTGCGCATGGATCGAGCGCGTCGCATGAACGCTCGGCACGACGCCGTGATGGACCAGAAGCGTGGTCGCCGGAATCTCCTTCCACGCCCCTCCAGCGCGGAAGCGAACTGCGACGACATGATCGTCACCGCGCGCTTCGATCGCAGCGACGTCCTTCACGACCGGGACGCGCGCCTGCTTCACGAGTTTCTGCAGATCGAGACCGCGATCGAGATACGCGTGATTGCGGATCGCGGATACGGAGTGCCGCAACGCATGCGCGTAATTGATCCGTGGCGTCGTATCGAGCACACCGTCCAGACGCCCGCCCGCTTCGAGCACCTGCGCAGCGAACAGCCAGAGGAGCGGGCCGCTGCCGACGATCCATGTTCCCGATTGGGGCACTCGCTGCGCCGTCTTGTACAAGATCTGCGCGGCGCCGACGGTCATCACGCCCGGCAAGGTCCAGCCGGGAAACGGGATCGGTCGCTCCATCGCACCGGTGGCGAGCAATACGCGCCGCGCGCTGATCACGTCGGCCTGCGCCCCGTCGGTGACATAGACTTTGCACGACCCGTCGCGCGGGAGATCGAGTTGCCAGACTTGCGTCGACGCACGGTGCGCCGCGCCGCTCGCTCGGAACTGAGCGACCAGTTCCCGTCCCCGCTGCCAGTCGGCCCCGGTCACTCCGCCGGCGTCGCCCGAATGCGCGTCGACATTGCGGTAGATCTGGCCGCCGATGCCAGCCTGCTCATCGACGACCAGCGTCGAGACACCTGCACCGGCCGCAACGCTCGCGGCAGCCATACCGGCCGGACCTGCGCCCACGACGAGATAATCGACGGCCGCGCTCATCGAAGTTCCCGCGGACCGAGTTGTCGCTCGATACGCATCCCCGGTGTCACGCGCACCATGCAGGCCTGCCGCGACGGCATGCCGTCGATCACCATCAGACACTCGAAGCAGACGCCCATCATGCAATAGGGCGCGCGCTTCTCCCCGGTGATCGGAGAAGTGCGCGTGTGTGTGAGGCCGGCCAGCATCGCTGCCGCCGCGGCGCTCTCGTTCGCACCCACGCTCACGGGCTGGCCGTCCACGTATACGGTCACGGTGTCCATCGGGCCCTCAGTGCTCCGACAGCCTGCGACTGTGAAACGGTTCGAGCTTCGGCCCGAGACTGCCGGCATGAATCGCCTCGGCAAGATCGTTCGCATGGACGGCCGCGAGCGTCACCCCCGAGTGGCAAGTCGCCAGAAACGCCCCCGGGTAGCGTGCCGATTCTTCGTAGACCGGACACTCGTCCTTCGTCAGCGTGCGCAAACCCGCCCATGTCCGGACGATGCGCGCGTGCGCAAGCGCCGGAATCACGCGGATCGCACGCCGGACCATCGCTGCGCCGGCCTGCGGCGTCGTCGATGTGTCGTAGCCGACATCCTCGTTCGTCGTTCCGATGAGGAACGTCCCCTCGGCCGTCTGACGTACCCCGTTCGCAGGCAGCAATCCGATCGGTGCCATGCGCTCCGTCACCAGAATCTGGCCACGCTCGGCGAGCACTTCGACATCGAAACCCAGGCTGTGCTCGAGCGCGTTGATACCATGGCCCGCGGCCAGGATCACCTTCGGCGTCGAAATCGTGCCGACCGCGGTACGAACCACGAAACGCCCGCCTTCCGGTCGCACGTCGATCACCGCCGAGCACGGCCGATACGTGGCGCCGGCCCGGGTCATCGCGGCATGCAGTGCATGCAAGAGATTCAGCGGACTCACGTGCCCGTCGTGGGGACCGTAGGAGGCCCCGAGCACATCCGGGCCGAGTTGCACTTTCGGCATGAGGCGTACGAGTTCGCTGCGATCGATCATGCGAGCTTCGTAGGGATCCTGATCGGCCTGCGCCTGCATGCGCGCCACGGTCTCGCTGCGCATCTCGTACTCGGCTTCGCCGAGGCAGTAGGACAACCCGCCGGATTTCTCGTACTGCGTGTCGATGCCCGTATAGTCCTTCAGCTCCTGCGTGAACGCCGGCCAGATATCGGCCGAACGCCGCGTCCAGAACCCGTAGGCCGGCATGCCGTCGCCTTTGCCCAGGAGCCAGACGAGGCCGAAATTCACCCGCGACGTTCGAATCGCGACATCACCTTCATCGAGCACGAGAGGCCTGGCGCCACGTTTGGCAAGCCCATAGGCAATGGCCGACCCGACCACGCCGCCACCGATCACCACGCATTCTGCGGTTTCGCTCATTGCTCGCGCACTACTCAGGGAGTCGAACGGTTCGATTCGAAGCCACACGCCTCGTAGGGCAATGGTAGCGCGAAACCGGGCATCCGCAGTGCGCCGCAACACGCCATCGCTTGCGAATGGGTACAATTCCTCCATGAATGCGCCCGACGTCCCGCTGCACCTGCCCGCACCGCCTCACCCGAATCTCGGCGCCGAATCCCCCGAGGCCATGCCCCGGCTGCGCGAGATCCCGTACAACTACACCTCGTTCTCCGACCGCGAGATCGTGATTCGCCTGCTCGGCCCCGAGGGATGGGATCTCATCACCGCGTTGCGCGCGCGCCGACGCACCGGTCGATCGGCGAAGATGCTCTACGAAGTGCTCGGCGACATCTGGGTGGTCACGCGCAATCCCTACTTGCAGGACGATCTGCTGGCGCACCCGAAGCGCCGCGCCGCGCTCGTGGAAGCCATGCGCGAGCGGCTCAACGCCATCGACCAGCGACGCCAGGAGGATCCTTCCGTTAAGGCCCTGCTGCGAAACGCTCACGGCGCAGTCGATGCGTTCGATCGGGAACTCAACGAAACGCAGACGTTGCGACGTCGCGTCGAGCGACGTCTTGCCCGCGTCACCCGCAAGGACAACGTACAGTTCGACGGTCTGGCCCGCGTCTCGCATGTCACCGACGCCACCGACTGGCGGGTGGAGTATCCGTTCGTCGTGGTGCATCCCGACACCGAAGCGGAAGTGCGCGCAGTCGTCGAGGCCTGTATCGAGCTCGGTCTGACCATCATTCCGCGCGGCGGCGGCACCGGATACACCGGTGGCGCAGTCCCGCTGACCAAGCGCTCTGCCGTGATCAATACCGAAAAGCTGGATGCCATTGCCGCCGTTGAGGTCACCGAGCTGCCCGGATCGGGTCGGGCGCCGACGGTTGCATGCGGCGCAGGCGCCGTAACGCGGCGGGTGATGGAAGTCGCCGAAGGCAGCGGCCTCGTTTTCGCGTGCGACCCGACTTCGGCCGACGCCTCCTGCATCGGCGGCAACATTGCGATGAACGCCGGCGGCAAGAAAGCAGTCCTCTGGGGCACCGCCCTCGACATCCTCGTGTCCTGGCGCATGGTGACGCCCGACGCGCAGTGGCTCGAAGTCGAACGGCTCGATCACAACCTCGGCAAGATCCACGACCTTCCCTGCGCGCGTTTCCGCCTCACCCGCTACCGACCGGACGGAAGGACGAGCGTCGGCGAACCCGAGATCCTGGAAATCGCCGGCCACGTGTTTCGCAAGCCGGGGCTGGGCAAGGACGTCACGGACAAGTTCCTGGGTGGCTTGCCCGGGGTCCAGAAGGAGGGCTGCGACGGCATCATCACGAGCGCCCGCTTCCTGCTCCATCGCATGCCGAAGCACGTGCGTACCGTGTGCCTGGAGTTTTTCGGCACGACCCACGAAGCCACGCCGGCCATCGTCGAGATCAAGAATTATCTCGACGCGCATCCCGATGCCGTCCTCGCGGGCCTCGAGCACCTCGATTCGCGCTACGTCAAGGCCGTAGACTACACCACGAAGGCCAAGCGCCAGGGTCGCCCGCGCATGGTCCTCGTCGCGGACATCGCCTCCGAGAACGAGAACGCCGTGGGCCAGGCCGCGTCCCAGGTGGTCAAGATCGCCAATGCGCGGGGCGCGGAAGGCTTCGTCGCCGTCACCCCGGAGGCGCGCCATCGCTTCTGGCTCGATCGCGCACGCACCGCAGCGATTGCCCGACACACCAACGCGTTCAAGATCAACGAAGACGTCGTCATCCCGCTGGAGCGTCTGGGCGACTACACCGACGGCGTCGAGCGCATCAACATCGAATTGTCGCTCGCGAACAAGCTCGAGTTGTGCGATGCCCTGCTGGCGTGCTTCGCTTCGGGACTGCCCTTCGCAACCAACGAGGAAGCGCGTCCGTCGGACGAACTCATCGAAAGCAAGCTGGAGGAGGCTCGTGCGCTGGTCACCGGCGTGCGCACCCTGTGGCAGGGATTCCGCGACGGTCTCGACGAACACTTCGTCGCGCTGCGCGATCACGATATCGTCGTGTCGTGGAAACGCGAACTGCTGGCGCCGCTGGAGCTGATCTTCGCCGGTCGCGGATTCGCACCCGTGCTGCAGCGGCTGCGCGCCCTACACCACGAAGTGCTCCGCAAGCGCGTTTTCGTCGCGTTGCACATGCATGCGGGCGACGGCAACGTACACACCAACCTGCCCGTCAATTCCGACAGCTACGAGATGCTGCAGACTGCCGCGAAGGCCGTCGACCGCATCATGCGTCTCGCGGAGTCTCTCGGCGGCGTCGTGTCCGGCGAGCATGGCATCGGCATCACGAAGATCGATTATCTGCCGCCGGAGAAGGTTGCCGCGTTCAAGGCCTACAAGGAGCGCATCGATCCCAAGGGGCGCTTCAACGCCGGCAAACTTCTGCCAGGGGCCAACCTGGACAACGCGTACACGCCGAGCTTCTCGCTGCTCGGCGCCGAATCGCTGATTCTGGAGAAATCCGAGATCGGCACCATTGCCGATTCCATCAAGGACTGCCTGCGCTGCGGCAAGTGCAAGCCCGTCTGCGCGACGCACGTGCCCCGCGCAAATCTGCTCTACAGCCCTCGCAACAAGATCCTCGCGACCAGTCTCGTCATCGAAGCCTTCCTCTACGAGGAACAGACGCGCCGCGGCGTCTCCTTCGCACACTTCGACGAATTCGGCGACATCGCCGATCACTGCACCGTCTGCCACAAATGCTTGAACCCCTGCCCGGTCGACATCGACTTCGGCGACGTCTCGATCGCCATGCGCAACTTCCTGAGTCGACACCGCAAGCGGCGCTTCAACGCGGGCACCGCGGCATCAATGTTCTTCCTGAATGCAACCGATCCACGCACGGTCAAGCTCGCGCGCAAGGTCATGATCGATGTGGGCTACGGCGCGCAGCGCATCGCCCATCAGGCGGCGAATTCCCTGGGCCTCCTGCGCGAACAGACGCAGCATCCGTTTGCGACCGTGGGCCGTGCGTCGATCAAGGAACAGGTCATCCACTTCATCAACAAGCCGATGCCGGGGGGGCTGCCGAAGCGAACCTCCCGTGCGCTGCTGGACATCGAGGATCGCAACGTCATCCCGATCCTGCGCGATCCGGTCAAGGCCGGCGACGACGCGGAGGCCGTGTTCTACTTTCCGGGCTGCGGGTCCGAGCGATTGTTCGGTCAGGTCGGGCTCGCCACGCAGGCACTGCTCTACGAGATCGGCGTGCAGACCGTATTGCCCCCGGGTTACCTGTGCTGCGGCTACCCGCAGACCTCTGCCGGACGTGCCGACGAAGGCCAGAAGATCACGACGGACAACCGCGTGTTGTTCCACCGCGTCGCCCATGCGCTCAACTACCTCGACATCCGCACCGTCATCGTCTCCTGCGGCACGTGCATGGATCAGCTGCAGAAGTATGAATTCGACAAGATCTTCCCGGGCTGCCGCCTACTGGATATCCACGAGTACCTGCTCGAAAAGGACGTGAAGCTCGACGGCGTGAGCGGCGTGCGCTACATGTACCACGACCCGTGCCATACCCCGATGAAGACGCACGAGCCGGCCAAGGTCGTGAAGGCGCTGATGGGCGTGGATGTGCCGCTCAATGCGCGCTGCTGTGGCGAATCGGGCACACTGGCGGTCACGCGCCCCGATGTATCGACGCAGGTACGCTTTCGCAAGGAAGCCGAATTGCGCAAAGGCGCCGACGCTCTGCGCACGGATGGATTCGCGGGGCCGGTGAAAGTGCTGACCTCCTGCCCCTCGTGCCTGCAGGGGCTCGCCCGATTTCGCAACGATGCCACGCTCGATCCCGAATATATCGTGGTGGAGATGGCGAAACACCTGCTCGGCGAGCACTGGCTGCCGGAATTCGTCGCACGTGCCAACCGTGGCGGCATCGAACGCGTGTTGCTCTGACCGCAGAGAGGTCCGCTATTCCGCCCGCTGCTAGTGTCCTGAGTCGGAGATTCGTTGACACATTGCCGAACGGTATCGCCATTGCCTCAGCGACAAAAGTGTCGAAATCGGCGTCAGACGCGAA
>LNFM01003659.1_pt1 | contig 31201 bp, 34 predicted proteins | sample 596031 | NCBI WGS metagenome assembly LNFM01 (sample SAMN04254537, study PRJNA301005) | activated carbon metagenome | isolation source: dual media filters at the Ann Arbor, Michigan drinking water treatment plant | place: USA: Ann Arbor
CCGCTGTCGGTGACGAGCGCCGGCACTTTTCCAGCCGGATTGATGGCGAGGAATGCAGGCGCGCGCGTCTCCTGCTTGGCCATGAGGGTCGGCACCAATTCATGGGGCGCGTTGCACTCGATCAGAGCAATATGCGTCGCCAGCGAACTGGTCATCGGCGAGAAGTAGAGTTTCAGCATCGACCGTTTCCCCCTAGGTAAATTCAATCAGGCGACCGGCCGCGACCTCAAGCCAGAGCCGGCGTGCGTTGTACGTGTGTCGCCGCATCGTCGCCGTACATGGTGAAAATCGGCTCGTCCTTGAGGATGACCTCCTCGTAGAATCCGAAGCCGTTGAACTTGCCAGCGATGGCGCGGGCATAGGCGCCGGTGTTGCCGATCTCGATGTAGTCCCCTTCGCGCACCGACGCCGGCAGCATGAAGGGCCCCTTCATGTGATCGATGGAATCGCACGTCGGCCCCCAGAACTCGAAGGGCGCGATCGCATTTGGATCGCGGACCTGGCGGCCGACCAGGCGAACAGGGAAGGCAAACCCGAGATGCGCCGCGTCGAACAGCATCCCGTAGCTGCCGTCGTTGATGTAAAGGTCGTTGCCGCGGCGCGCGTCGACGCGCACGATCAGGCTTTCCGACTCAGCGACCAGCGCGCGGCCCGGCTCGCACATCAGCTTGCACTCGCCGCTCACCGGTAGCGCCGCAAAACCTTCACGGATCACCGTCATGAAATCGGCGAGAGGCGCCGGCGGGTCGATCGAATAGCGTGCAGGGAAGCCACCGCCGACATCGATGCCGTCGATCACGACGCCTGCCCGGCCGATCAGCTTGCGGGCCGCCCCGAGCGCCGCACCATAAGCCTCAGGCGTGACCGTCTGGGACCCGACATGAAACGAAATGCCGAGCGACTTGGCGGCTTGCCGCGTCTTCATGAGCAGGCGCACGGCCGCAGCGCCGGTGATCCCGAACTTGTTCTCGAGCGGAATGATCGCGTTGATCGCCGGCACCGCGATGCGCACCCACAGCGACAGATCGGTCGCGCCACCGGTTTCGTCGACGATCTTTTTCAGCTCGTCCTCACTGTCGAGCGAGAACGAGCGGCAGCCGAGCAGAAACGCGCGGCGGATCGCGTGGCGCGACTTCACAGGATGCATGAAATGGAACGTCGCGTCGGGGATCGTCTTGGCGTCCTCAAGCTCGGGCAGCGAAGCGACGTCGAAATGCCGGATGCCGGCTCCGTAAAGCGCGCCGATCAGGAACGGCGTGCTGTTCGCCTTGTAGGCGTACGCGACGTCACCCTGAAAATGGCTGAGGAACCAACGCGCGGCGCGCCCCGCGGCATGGGGGCGAAGACCGATGATCGGCTTCTCGGGCTTGCGAGCGGCGATCAGCGCCGAGGCAGATTGAAAAGTCTCCATCCCATGGGACCTCCACCAGTCGAAACGGACCGGGCGAGCTGCAGGGGGCCAGCAGAGATCGCCGCACACCCGCTGCACATAAGTCGCGTTGGGCTGGGTGTAAAGACCCTTCGTGACGAACGGTCAATAAGCCGCCGTGCCGAGGAAACATGGAGAAGGGGCGGCGCGCGACGCGCGGAGTAAATCCCTTGTGATCCGCAGTGGTCACCGCCGCGATGCGCGTGCTATTGAACGGCTACCGGGCTCTTTTGGCGGCGGCCGTTAACCGCGCATCCGCCATCCGCGCCTTCCCCATCAGCCATCCCCCATTCGCATCGAAGGGACCGCCGCACCATGAGCAGCAAGCTGTTTGCGCCGATCAAGCTCCGCGAACTCGAACTGGCGAACCGCGTCGTCGTCGCGCCGATGTGCCAATACTCTGCCGAGAACGGCAACATGACCGACTGGCATATGCTGCACCTCGGCTCGCTGTCGAACTCGGGCGCTGGACTGCTGATCGTCGAGGCGACAGGTGTCGAACCCGAAGGCCGCATCTCGCTCGGCTGCCCGTCACTCGCCAACGACGAGAACGAGGCGGCAATGAAACGTGTCGTCACCGCCTGCAAGCGCTACGGCACCGCGAAGATCGGTATCCAGCTCGGCCACGCCGGCCGCAAGGCCTCGTGCACGCGCCCCTGGGAAGGCAAATCGGCTTCCGAGCCGCTCAAGAGTGATACGGGTGCCTGGCCGACGAAGGGCCCGTCGGCTATCCCGTTCGCAGCCGATTGGCACGTACCTTCAGCGTACACGATCCCGGAAATCGAAACGCTCAAGGCGAAATTCGTCGACGCGACCAAACGCGCCGACCGCATTGGTTACGACCTGATCGAGATCCACGGTGCCCACGGCTACCTGTTGCACGAGTTCGTCTCGCCGCTCTCGAATAAGCGCACCGACCAGTACGGCGGCAGCCTCGAAAACCGCATCCGCCTACCGCTGGAAATTTTCGCGGCCATGCGCGCCGTATGGCCGAAGCACAAGCCGCTCGGCATCCGCATCTCGGCGGTCGACTGGGTCGAGGGCGGCCTGACGATCGAAGACTCGGTCTTCTTCGCCCAGAAACTCAAGGACGCCGGCTGCGACTTCATCGACGTCTCGTCCGGCGGCAATGACCCACACCAGAAAATCGCGCTTCGCCCCGGCTATCAGGTCCCCTTCGCCGAGGCGATCAAGAAGGCGACCGGCATGACCACGATGGCGGTCGGCCTCATCACCGAGGCCGAACAGGCCGAAGCGATCGTCGCCGACGGACACGCCGATATGGTCGCGCTCGCGCGCGGCTTCCTCGATGACCCGCATTGGGCATGGCATGCGGCCTGGAAACTGGGCGCCGATGTGCCGGTATCCGTGCAATACGCCCGCGCGACGCTCAAGACCTGGCCGCCCGCAAAGCGCTACACTGAAATGCCCAAGGCGGCGGAGTAGGGCGCGGCGCTCGGATGGTGCCTAACGTATTCTGGATCGATGCGCCGCAGGTCGGCCGGCTGGCCGTGGTGACACGGCCTAACCCGGCGTTCGGCCTGCTGGACCAGATGCGAGCACTGCGCGAAGCCGGCATCGATACGCTGGTCAGCATGCTCGCACCGGACGAAGCGTTCGCGATGGGCCTCGCAGATGAAGAGGCAGTCGCACGTGCGGCGGGCATGGCGTTCGACGCCCTGCCAACCACAGACTTCGCCGTGCCGCCATCCATCCCTGTCGCGGCGAACGTGATCGGGCGGGCCGCGGCGGATCTGCGCGCCGGACGTAGCGTCGGCGCGCACTGCTTCGCGGGCCGTGGTCGCTCGCCCCTCTTTATCGCAGCACTCATGGTGCATGAGGGGTACACGGCCAGCGATGCCATTCTTGCGGTGTCCGCCGCCCGCGGCCGGCGCGTGCCGGAAACCGCTGCCCAGCACCAATGGGTCGCCGACTACGCGGAGTGGTGTCGCGCCAATTCCTGACTCAACCGAACGCGAGCGCTGCAAGCGATAGCGCGCATCCGGCACCCGCGAACACCAGCAGTCCGCTTCGCCCATCGACGAAGCTATCGGGGAATAGTTGCAGCACCAGCGGCGCCATCAACAGCACGCCGCCGCCGACAATGACTGTCGCGTACCAGGGCAACGCGATCCACGCCAGGAAGAGGCTTACGACGGCCGTAAACGCCGCTGCGGCCATCGTCCCCCACAGGATCGCAATGCCGGCTGGCGATTTAAGTGCCTCGGCACGATGTTCGCTCGGGAAGTGCCCGCTGGCCGTCAGGCCGTAGAGCGCCGCGCTCATGACGAGCGCCGCGAACGCAACCAGCGCCCCCCATTGCACGACTACCATCTTCGTTGATCCCGTTTCCCGCGCCCGGTGGCGCCTTGCCCCGCGCGTCGGGTCTCCGTACCATGCGCGAGATATATCAGCACCGAGGGAGAGCGACCATGGCCAACGCGCCGAGCACGGACGCGGCAAAGAAGCGCGAAAAGCGCACCATCACCGAGATCCGCGACAGCAAACGCACCGGCGAGAAGATGGTCTACATGTCGGTGCCCGATTACACGGCCGCGCAGTGGGCCGAGATGGCCGGCGTCGATGTCGCCGTGGTCGGCGACAGCCTCGCGATGATCGCGCACGGCCACAAGAACACCATCCCCGCGACCATGGATATGATGACCATGCATGCGCAGGCGATCCGGCGCGGCGCACCCAACACGTTCGTGCTCGGCTGTATGCCCTACCAGAGCTACAACTCCGTCGACCGCGCGCTCGTCAACGCCACCCGCTTCATGCAGGAGGCACTCACCGACGCGGTAAAGCCGCAGGGCGGCAAATCGCAGGCACACATTCTGAAGGCGCTCGTCGATGCCGGGATACCGACCGCCTCGCACATCGGGCTGACGCCGCATACCATCGCCACCTTCGGCGGCTTCAAGATCCAGGGGCGCACCGCCGACGCCGCCATGAAGATCCTCGAAGACGCGCTGGCGATCGAGGATGCCGGCTGCTTCATGCTCGAGTTCGAAGCGGTGCCCGCAAAGATCGCGCGGCTGATCTCCGAGCAGCTTACAATTCCGACGATCGGCATCGGGGCCGGCGTCGGCACCGATGGCCAGATCCTGCTGTGTCACGACCTGCTTGGCGTCTTCACGGACTTCAAACCGAAGTTCACGAAACGCTTCGCGAATCTCACCGAGGTCGCCGTCAACGGTATCAAGCAGTACGTGAAGGAGGTCAAGGAAGGCTCATTTCCCGACGACGATCACTCCTACACGGTGAAGGAGGAAGAGTACGAGAAGTTCGCGAGGATGGTTCAGAAGCGGAAGCATGTTTGATTGCCGCGCTGGCCCGCTTCGCTTTTTCTTGCCGCGGTCGCATACGGCTCCGTCTACACGCGCCGCGGAACTTCGACGCGGGTCCCATTCTCTCCGCGCGATGTTCGATCGCCGCGACTGCTGCCAAGGCGCGAATTGACCATTTCCATTGCGCCGCGCGACGACGCGCCTCAAACTGTACCGAAGCAAACACCGCTTGGGAGCGCCCGCGTGAAAGTCATCGGCTTCGATCATCTCGTGCTGACGGTCGCCTCGATCGAGCGGACAGTTCAATTCTACACGCGCGCGCTCGGGATGACGCATCAGGTATTCGGCCCCGACAAGCGATCGGCACTGCGCTTCGGCGCGCACAAGATCAACCTGCATCAGGCTGACAACATGTTTGAGCCGCGCGCCGTCCACCCGCAGACAGGCTCGGGCGACATCTGCCTGCTTGTCGACGATTTCGATGGCGTCGAGGCTCAGCTCGCGGCGGCCGGTGTGCCGATGCTCGTTCCACCCTCCGAGCGATCGGGCGCGCGCGGCACGTTGCGTTCGATCTATCTGCGCGATCCTGACGGCAACCTCGTCGAACTCAGCACGTATAAGGATCCGCGCATGGTAGTGGCGGAGGCACCCGATGGATCTTGACTACTGGCCGTTCCCGTTCGCGTTTGGCTCCGTGCTGGTCCACTGGGTAATCAGCGCCGGGCTGATCGCGCTGTTCGTGACTGCGCTCGTGCACGATGCGCAGGCTCGGCGCTGGCTTTGGCTCTTCGGGAGCATCGCGTTCCCGCCGATCGGCGTGGTTCGCGGTCTGCTCATCTGGCTGGAAAAGATCTGAGGAGATGCTCGAACTTCTGTCGACGACGGAGATGGGCGAAGCCGACCGTCTCGCGGTGGAGGCGGGCGTGCCGTCACTCGATCTGATGGAGCACGCTGGCGCGGCAGTGGCGGATGCGGCCGGCCGCATGGTCAGCATAGGCGCGCGCATCGTCGTGCTCGCCGGCCCCGGCAACAATGGCGGCGACGGCTTCGTTGCGGCAAGGCGGCTCGCCGAGCAAGGCTACCGGGTGCGGTTGGCGCTGCTGGGTGATCGGAACGCGCTCAAGGGCGACGCAGCTCTTATGGCAGCGCGCTGGCACGACACGTGCGAGGCCGTTGCGGCGGCCGCGATCCACGACTGCGATCTTATCATCGACGGGCTGTTCGGCGCGGGTCTCTCGCGAGCGATTGCCGGATCCGCTGCCGAAGCAATCGCGGCGGTCAACTCGTCGAGTATTCCCGTGCTGGCGATCGACGTTCCGAGCGGGCTGGATGGCACGAGCGGCGCACCAACCGGTCCAGTCATCACGGCGGCGCGAACAATTACCTTCTTCCGCCGCAAGCCCGGCCATCTGCTGCTGCCGGGCCGTCGCCTCTGTGGCGTGGTCACGCTTGCCAACATCGGCATTCCGGCGGAAGTGCTCGGCTCCGTCGCACCGCGCACGTTCGCCAACGGCCCCGCGCTGTGGCAGGCCGCTTGGCCGGCGTTGCAGCCCGACTCGCACAAGTATGCGCGCGGCCATGCAATCGCCGTCTCGGGTCCGGCCGAGAGCACCGGCGCGATCCGGCTGGCTGCGCGCGGAGCGCTGAGGATGGGCGCCGGCCTCGTGACGATCGCCAGTCCACGTGCGGCATTCCCGGTCAACGCCACGCATCTGTCGGCGATCATGCTGACGCCGTTCGATGTGCCGGAAGGGCTCGCAGGCGTGCTGGCTGATAAGCGGCGCAATGCCGTCCTGATCGGCCCCGGCTGCGGCGTCGGCCCGGCGACCGGACGCATGGTCGAGATCGCGCTCGCTTCCGGCGCCGCCTGCGTGCTCGATGCCGACGCCCTGACGTCGTTTGCAACCGCGCCGGCTGACGATGCCGCGCCTGTCGCCACCGCGGGCGCATCATTCGGCTATCTGCCGAGTTCAGGCAGCGTCGCCCCGATCACACCCGTCCGGCTTTTCGACGCCATCCGCGCGCGCCCGGAGCGACCCACCGTCCTGACGCCACATGACGGAGAGTTTCAGCGCCTCTTTGGCGACATACCTGGGTCTCGTCTCGACCGCGCCCGCCGCGCGGCGGCCCGATGTGGCGCCTTGGTTGTTCTCAAAGGCGCCGACACCTGTATCGCTGCGCCCGACGGTCGCGCTGCTATCAACGACAACGCCCCGGCGTGGCTCGCAACGGCCGGATCTGGCGATGTGTTGGCCGGCTACATTACGGGGCTGCTGGCGCAGGGCATGCCAACCTTCGAAGCGGCAGCGGCCGCGGTCTGGCTGCATGGTGCCTGCGCCGATCGGATCGGCCCTGGCCTCATTGCCGAGGATCTCGCTGAAGCACTTCCGGGGGTGTTAAGGGGCCTTCGATGACTCATCGTTGATGGCGACACGCTTTCTCGGACGACGCCTCATTTTTTGGAAACTCTACTCATCCGCCACATACATCCCACATCGTGGTCAAAGTATTGACGGAGTGTTAATTCCGATCCCGAATTGGAACAAATATTAACTAAAAACCCGAGGCTTACGTAGTTATTTTCCGGTAAACCCTCTTGCAACGGATAAGAATTCCATCCTATAAGTAAGGTTAAGGAAATGTCACTCCAAATGAAGGTGTGTCGTTGTCCTTCGCTTCATGAATGGGGGAATTTGTCATGCATACCTCCGCTAGGGCCACTGTGCCCAAGGCACCTCCTATTGCTGCACCGGCCGCCACAGCGCCGTCCGTCGTAGCGCCCGCGATCCACAAGCAGACGTTCAATCAGAATTACCTTGCCGATGTGCGCATCGATCATGGACCTCAGCAGCTCCTGTCGCGCCTGTTCCTGAGGGGCGACACGCTCCTCCGCGAACGCGGCATCAACCTGAAGTTTGCGCCGCTCGACGAACTGCTCGCCGTCAATCGGCGCAACAGCGACAGCTGGCGTCCTTTGCTCCCCATTTTCGACGCCGAGGAGTGCGGGTTCAACGACGACAATGGGTTCTGTCTGCTGGCCTATACGAGCAGCGGCCAGTGCGTCGCGGCGCAGGCGGCCCGTCTCTATGACTTGACCGGCACGTCCTTCAAGGACGAGGTCGAAAACCTGCGGCTGTTCTATCCCGATCCGGAAGCACAGCGGCATCCGGGCGAGCGGATCGTTGTCACTGCCCCGATGGCCAGCGCAGTGACGGGGCCGACCGTGTTCTCGGGCGCCGTGTGGTATCACCCATCGATGCGCAAGCAGGGACTGACGACGATCCTGCCCCGCGTGACGAAAGCGCTCTCACAGACCCGCTGGGATCCGGAAGTGACACTGAGCTTCATGGCCGAAGAGGTCGTCAAGCAAGGTACGGCACCGCGCGCGGGCTACTACCATGTCGACTGGTCGATCGACCTCATCGACACGCCGGTGTCCGCCGGGACGGTACATTCCGCGATGATCTGGTCGAACCGCGACGAGCTGTACGACTATTTCTCAGGGCTGCTGCCGCTTCGTGACCCGCAGGTCGATACGGTCGTCCACCACCGATCCGCCTAGCAGGTAGATCTCGTCGCTGGAGACCTTGATCGGCACGATGAGGCGCTTGTAGCGCATGCGCAAGCGCCCTTCCTGCGGCCAGCACACGATCGCGTCGACCTGATCGAGGCGCGGCGCGTTGGTCTCCACCGCCTCTTTATAGGCGTCCGCGACCCAGCGGCCGTAGAGCCGATCCGGTTGTTCCTGGATCGGCGCACCAACCGCGCACGACCGCCAGACTTCGTAATTGGCGAAAATGCCGCCGCCGAACTCCGAGAAGACAAGGTTCTTGGCGTTGCGCTGGCCTTTGACGACGACGTATCGATGGCCGAGCAGCGGCGCCAGCATCTGGCGCATCTGGTTCTCGTCGAGATTTGCGGAGAGTTCCGGCCAATTCTTGAACAGATATTGCATGGTCGCGGGGTCGCGAACCGTCGGCTCCGACATGCTGCGCGAGAGGAACTCGTCCGGGCGGTGGCGCTTGGCGGCCTCGATCAGGTCATCCAGGCGGATCAGCGCGGCCTGATTGGACCGCAGCATTTCGTTCTTCCAGCCGTCGCCCAGCCAGGTGATCACAACGCGATCGAACCGGCGGCTCAAAAGCCAGCGATAGAGCGCATCGTAGGCGGCATCGGCGGTGAAGGTCGGACGCAGGCGGACCTGAGCGGAATGCCCATAAACATTGGTCGCGATGAAGCCGAGATTGACGACCGCATAGTCGGAGAATTCGCCCCCCGAATAGGGCGAATCATAGGCGTGACGGAGCTGACGCGAGCTCCCGTCCCACACTTGCCCCTGGTCATCGATCAGTTGCAGACTCACTACACGCTCCCGAGGGTCGGCATATGATCCCCGCTCAACTGTGAAATATCACCACACCCGTGTTGCTAAATCGTTGCAAACATCGAGATTTTTGTATGTGGTGGCTCTATCATTCGGTTGTATCTGCGCGTGGTTCAGTATCTGCGGCGAGCCGAGACTCACTGACAGATACGTACACTACCGCTGCGACCATGCCGGGCCAAATCCAGATGGAAATGATCCCGGTGGAAAGCATCGGCATTCGGACCCAGCACCGTCGTAAAGGTCCGGCAGGCGCCCTTGTGCACCGCACGCAAGAATGCCCGTTCGGCCACGTTGCCGCTCCAACCGGTCAGGACCGTTATCCGGCGCCCATCGGCTAGCAGGAAACCTGAGATGTCCAAGGCGTTGGCATGGCCATGCTCGGACAGTCGGCCGCCAGCGATCCCGTTGCGGGGCCGGCAGGAATAGGACGCAGCGACCTGGAGTTCGACGACATCGACGCCGAAATAGTGGCGCGCGGCCGGGACCACCGCGGTTTGCACCCAGTGATCGGTTGCCGGCACCATCGGGCAACTCAAAGTAGCCTGCGGCTTGAGCCCGACCGAACCACGCACTGCCGCGCTGACATAGAGAGGCCGAATGGCGCCGCAGGGCGCGGGACCACCGAGCGCGCTGCGCGCGGAGACAAATGGATTGTTGCGGATGGTGCCCGAGGCGAGGCACAGGCGCTCTTCGTTCGCGCGCCAGGGCTCTTCCTTGGCGACGAAATACGCCGGTTTCCCGCAGCCCGGTATTTGGAGCAGCGCGACGACGATCAACCCGAACTTTGACGATTTACGCAACATTCGAGAAGTATAGGCCGCTGTGCACTAAGAACCCGTCAACGTAACCAAAGCTGAAACCACAACCTACTGCGGCACTTTGGTGCTGCGATGTCCGCTGATTATCCGTTTGTTCATGATCGTCGCAGCAACGGCACCGAAAGAGGGCGCGGACGATGCCGCCGCGGCGCGGCCGTCAAGGGGTCGCGGCTCGCTGTGGACGTTCAGGTCGTGATTGCTCCGACGCCGGGGACCGTCTACGTTCCGCACTCAATCGATGCGCGTATCGGCCGTGAGCAAAAGCCGGTGCCGCCAGCAGAAAACAACGAGGAAGCCCGATGATCGATCTCTACACCTGGTCCACGCCGAACGGGCGCAAAGTCTCGATCATGCTCGAGGAAGTCGGGCTGCCGTATACGGTCCATTCGGTCGACATTTCGAAGGACGAGCAGTTCAAGCCCGAATTCCTTGCCATCAGCCCGAACAACCGCATCCCCGCCATCGTCGACAGCGACAACGGCCTGGCCATCTTCGAATCCGCCGCCATCCTGATGTATCTCGCGGAAAAGACCGGCAAACTCTGGCCGACAGACGAAAAGGGCCGCTGGAACACGATGCAGTGGCTGATGTGGCAGATGGGCGGCGTGGGTCCGATGCTCGGCCAGGTCCACCACTTCCTGCGCGGCAACAAGGGCAAGGCCCCCTATGCCGAAGAGCGCTACCTGAAGGAGGCCGTCCGCTTGTATGGCGTCCTCGACCGCCAGCTCGCCAAGTCCGAGTATATGGCCGGAGACTACAGCATCGCCGACATAGCGACCTGGCCATGGATCTCACGCTTCGAGTGGCAGACCATGGACCTCAACCGCTTCCCGCACGTTCTGCGGTGGTACAAGGCCATTGCTGCCCGGCCCGCGGTCCAGAAGGGCTATCAGGTGCCGGTGCCGCAGCCCGACGGCATCCCAATGCCATGAGCGCTGGTGGTCCCAGTGCCGCTCGACCGAGACATTCTATCGTTGCCCTATGCACGCTGATAAAACACGCCACCCAAGGATGATCCCATGAAGACGACACCGACTTTTTCCGGCGTGATCGCACCCGTTCTCACTCCTCTCGGCGAGGATGGCGCCCCCGATCTCGACCGGTTCGTCGAACATTGCGAGTGGTTGATGGAGGAAGGGTGCACCGGCCTCGCCCCCTTCGGCACCACCAGCGAGGCCAATTCTCTTGGCATCGACGAGCGCATGGAAATGCTCGAGGAAATCGTCGAAGCCGGCATTTCCGGCTCCAAACTCATGCCCGGCACCGGCATGTGCTCACTCGCCGACACCATCCTGCTGACCGACCATGCCGTCGAACTCGGCTGTGCCGGCGTGCTGATGCTGCCGCCGTTCTATTATAAGAACCCGAGCGAGGAGGGCCTCTTCCGCTTCTTCGCCGAGGTGATCGAAGAGGTCGCCGACGAAGATCTGAAGGTCTACCTCTACCATATCCCGCCGATCGCCCAGGTCGGCTTCCCGCTGTCGCTGATCGAGCGGCTGCGCAAGGAATTCCCGACCACTGTTGTCGGCCTCAAGGATTCCTCGGGCGACTGGAGCAACACCAAGGCGATCCTCGACGCGTTCCCAGGTTTCGAGGTGTTCCCGGGGTCGGAAGTCTTCTTGCTCGACGGGCTGCGCAATGGCGCCTCGGGCTGCATCTCGGCGACCTGCAACGTCGGTGCCCGCGGCATTCGCGAGGTTTACGACAACTGGCAGGGCCCGAATGCCGACAAGCTCCAGGCCAACATTTCGGCGCTGCGCATGGCCATTCAGCAGTATCCGATGATCCCGGTGCTCAAGGCGCTGCTGGCGCATTATCGCGACGATCCGCTTTGGGCGGAGCTGCGCCCTCCTTTCACCGAGCTCCCCGAGGCAGAAGCTGAGAAGGCGATCCGCACGCTCGCTGATGTTCATGGCTTCCGCCTGAACTTCGCCGAAGCTGCGTGAGGTCGTTGGAGAACCGGGCATGGAGTCGGATGGCGGAGTGCTGGCGCGGCCTGCAGCGCTGACCGACGCCGCCACTCCCGTCATCCAGGCAGACCTGATTGCGCGGGAAGCGACCGTTGCCGGCTTTACGGTCGTCGGCAGCGCAGCACTCGCCGATCTCGGTGACAGGGCAGGGGAACGCTTCCGAGCGTTTCTCGACCTGGGCCGCCATGGCGACATGGACTGGCTCGAAGCCAAATCCGATCGACGCCGACACCCGAACGCGATGTGGGCGGAGGCGCGATCGGCAATCGTCCTCGGGCTGAGCTACGCGCCGGACGACGACCCGTTGCGGTTCCTCGATGAACCGTCACGCGCCAGTATCTCCGTCTACGCGCGGCGGCGCGATTACCACGATGTGGTCAAACCGCGCTTGAAGCGCGTCGCCCGCGCGCTGCAGGCGGCATCCGGCGGCGACGTCAAGGTCTTCGTCGATACCGCCCCGCTGATGGAGAAGCCGCTTGCCGCGCTCGCCGGGATCGGCTGGCAAGGCAAGCACACCAACCTCGTCTCGCGCGACCATGGCTCGTGGCTCTATCTCGGCGTCATCCTGACGACAGCCGAGATCGCACCCGATCGCGCGGAAGCCTCTCACTGCGGCAACTGCCGGCGCTGTCTCGACGCCTGTCCGACGAACGCATTCCCGGCGCCCTATCAGCTCGACGCCCGTCGGTGCATCTCGTACCTGACGATCGAGCACAAAGGGCCCATCCCGCGTGAATTCCGCTCGGCGATCGGCAATCGCATCTATGGCTGCGACGACTGCCTCGCCGTGTGCCCATGGAACAAGTTCGCTGTCGCCGCGCGCGACCAGCAGATCGCGATCCGGCCGGAGACGGTCGGCCCATCGCTCGCCGATCTGCTGCAGCTCGACGATCCGACGTTTCGCCAGCGCTTTGCCGGCACGCCCATCCGCCGCAGCGGCCTCGCGCGCTTCCTGCGCAACACGCTGATCGCCGCCGGCAATAGCGGCGATGAAACGCTCGTGCCGTTCGTTGAGCCGCTCCTGGCACATAACGAACCGCTGGTGCGCGGAGCGGCGGTGTGGGCGCTGTCGCGGCTCGTCCCTGCGGAGCGGATGGCGGCGCTGGCGGCGACCGCGCGCGTCTCCGAAACGGATGCGGCCGTGCGCGAGGAATGGCACGAGGCGCTCACGGCATGACGTCACTGCTCTGCATCGGGCTCGGCTACTCGGCGCAGGTTTTTGCCGCACGCGTCGCGGCCAAGGGTTGGCGGATCGCCGGAACCTCCACAAAGGCGGACGGTGCCGGCCGCATCGCGGCGCTCGGCTACGACGCCATCGTCTTCGACGGCAGCGCGCCAAGCGAACCGCTCCGCGCTGCCCTGGCCGCTGCCACGCACCTGCTCATTTCCGCACCGCCCGACGCCAATGGCGACCCGTTTCGGCGCCATCACGCCCGCGATCTCGAACACGCGACGCGGCTCACCTGGATCGGATACTTCTCAACGATCGGCGTTTATGGTGATCACGGCGGCGCCTGGATTGACGAGACGACGCCGGCACACCCGACAAACGTCCGCAGCCGCTGGAGGCTCGATGCCGAGAACGCGTGGCTCGATCTCGGCCGGCGCGCGAGCATCCGCACCGAAGTCTTCCGCCTTCCCGGAATTTACGGACCCGGCCGCGGCCCGTTGGAGTCCGTGCGCAAGGGCACCGCCCGCGCGATCGTCAAACCAGGGCAGGTCTTCAACCGCGTCCACGTCGAAGACATCGCCAACGTCCTTGCCGCCGCGATCGCCCGCCCGACGGACCACGCGATTTACAATGTCACCGACGACGAACCGGCGCCGTCGCATGAGGTGCTCGTCTACGCCGCAGCCCAACTCGGGTTGCCTGCACCACCGCTGATTGATTTTGACTCCGCCGACCTCACGCCGATGGCGCGCAGCTTCTACTCCGAGTGCAAGCGCACCTCTAACGCCCGCATCAAGTCGGCGCTCGGGGTGACGCTATTATATCCTAGCTATCGCGACGGAATGAAAAGGGACGCCGCGTTACTGCCGGAATGAGTGCAATTCACCTTGCATTCATCGGATCTCCGCGGTGCCGCCTGAATCAAGGCGTACCCATAATCCGTACTGCGTATTTGAAGAAACGGCTGCGCCATCGCCGGCGCGCCGCCCGACTATTCATTGTCGACAGATCGATGGAGTGGCAGCGGTGGCACGTATCATTCGTCGCGCGTTGAGCCCTTTAGTTATTCAACCGACCCTCCGCCGTATCGGGAAACCGATCCTTATGACCATCGCGACGGCGGCGGCGCTCTCGGCATCGATCGCCACGCCGATCCTCGCGGATCCTGCCAGCAATCCCGGCCATGCGCTCGCGCAGCGCTTCGCCGAGGATGCCGAGCGCGCGCGCGCCGCCGAGACCGCGCGCAAGGACGCGGCAAAGAAGGCTGCCGACCTGCGCCGCAAGGAGCAAGCGGACAAAGTCGCGACGGAACAGGCGCAAAAGAAATGGGAAGCCGAGATGCTCGCCCGCGCCAAGTCCGAAGCCGAGGAACGTCGCCAGCTCGAAGCCGAAGCCGCGCGGCTCGATGCGGCGCGGATCGCCCGCGAAACCCAGGAAGCGGAAACGGCGCGCCGTGCCGCCGAAACTTCGCGCGTCGCCGACGAAGCAGCCCGCAACGCCGAGGACATGCGCCGCACTGCCGAAGCACTGCGGCTCTCGGCCGAGCGCACCGCCGCGGATGAAGCGCGCAAGGCCGCCGACGCACGGCGTATAGCCGATGAAAGGGAACTGGAAGCGCGCCGCATCGAGGCCGCCCGTTTCGCCGAAGAGACGCGTCGTGCGCAGAACGCGCGCCTCGCGGAGGAAGGCCGGCAATCGGAGGAGAAGCGCATCAACGCATTGCGCCAGGCCGAAGCCAGCGCCCGCTTGGCCGAAGAGACGCGACGCACAGAACAGGCCGCCCGCGCCGCCGAAGACGCGCAGTTCGCGGTCAAGCGCGCCACCGAAGCTGAAACACGCCGCGTCGGAGACCTCGAAGCGGCGGCCGAGACCGAGCGCGTCGCGGCGCGGTTGCGCGCGATCCGTGACGAGCATATCGCGCGTCACATACCGGACGCGCCCGCCAAAGATCTGAGCGCACCACCGGCCGGCCAACACGTGCCGAGCGGTGGCATCGGTCGGCTCGGCGTGCCGCCGGCACCGGATATGCCGCGCATCGCACAATCGCCGGAAGTGCATAAGGCTGCCGACGCACCTCCCTCGGGCTACGACACATCCTCACGTGCGCACTCGCACACGCAGGACGGCCGCGTCACCGTTCTGCTGCAGATGGAAGCAAATGCACACCGGGGGCGGCGCCACGAAAGCATGGATCCCGTTCTATGCGTCGCGGACGGTTGCTACGTCAGCAACGGCCCGGACCATCCGGCAAGCTTCCTGCCCGGTCGCAGAGCTACGCGCTTCGGCAACGCCATTGGCCGTCGCGCCGGTGCATGCAATCACGCGTACACGTGCGTGTTCCGCGACGTCGAGATCGGTGCGCTGCCGGCCGAGGTCCAGCCGGTCGACATCCGCATCCTGCGTCATGACCGCCGCTCGCCCGAAACTGTCGAGACGCTGTCGACGTGCCGGGGCACGCCTGGACGGCTCGCCTGCACGGGCGCCATCAAAGGCGACGGCTATACGATGTGGGTGATCCCTGAATCCGTTGCCGCGCGCCTGCCCGTCGACCTGTTTGGCGTGACCGCCGACAGCGGCCCTGGCGACGATCCGCGTTCGGCCATGGCGCCGACGCGGGGCCGTTGGTAGCTCACGACTCGCGGCCCATTCCCGCGAGATCTTCGAGCACGCGGATCATCAGCGCGAGATCCTCGGGCCGCGACAGCCGATGCTCGCCGTCGGGCACCGCTGTGACGCGCACGTGATCGCCGGAAAGATGCGCAACGAGATCGAGCGTGTGCTCCCACGGCACGTCGGGATCGAGCTGCCCGTGCAGCACATGGATCGGCCGGCCGGGATCGAACGGCGCGTCTCCGATCAGGTGGTTCCGTCCGTCCTCGATCAGGCGCCGCGAGATCGCATAGTCGCCATCGCCGTACTTCGACGGCCGAAGATAGACGCCCGTCTCCATGATCTCGCGCCGGGTAGCCTCAGGAAACCGCGCCCACATCAGCCGCTCGGTCATGTCCCAGGCCGGCGCGATCAGCAGCAGCGCGGTGATGCGCTCGGCATCACGCGGGTGATTCTTCATCAGCGCCCGCAGCAGCAGCAGCGCAATATAGCCACCCATGCTCGAGCCGATCAGGATCTGCGGACCCGTCGTGATCTCGCGGAAAACGGCGAGCGCCTCGGCGAGCCACGCGCCGATCGTGCCGTCCTCGAAACGACCGGGCGATTGGCCATGGCCTGAATAATCGAAGCGGGTGCAGTGTAGTCCATGGTCCGCGGCCCAGGTCGCGATCACCGACGCCTTCGTACTGGTCATCTCCGACTTCAACCCGGAAAGCCACATGACGCCCGGCGTCTTGCCCGGCCCGCCCCGATCGGCGAGATACGCGATGCGGCGCTCCACCGAACCTGCTGGTCCTCCACTGTCCCCGGGACCGACGCTCAGAAATTGTGGTTTCGCCTCCGCCATCCTATAACCCCTATCTCCGAGCCGTTGGCTCGCTCTCTTTCGCGCAGCGACCCGACCGCATGGCCGAACAGGCGCCGACCATACTCCAGATCATCCCGCGGCTCGATACCGGCGGCGCCGAACTCTCGACCATCGAGATTGCGGAGGCGATCGTCCGTGCGGGCGGTCGCGCGCTCATCGCGACAGAAGGCGGGCGCATGGCGGATCGGATCACCGCGGTCGGCGGCGAGATCATCACGATGCCCGTCGACTCGAAAAATCCGGCAACGATCCTCGCCAACGCCCGCCGCATGGCCGGTCTCGTGCGCATGCGCGGCGTGGCACTGCTTCATGCCCGCAGTCGCGCGCCCGCTTGGAGCGCCCTGATCGCGGCGCGGCGGACGGGCGTGCCGTTCGTTACCACCTATCACGGCGCCTATGGCGAGCGCGGACGTATCAAGCGCCTCTATAACAGCGTCATGGCGCGCGGCGACGCCGTGATCGCCAACTCGCAGTACACCGCCGACCTGATCCGTGGACGCTATGGTGTGCTGCCGGGAACGCCACGGGTCATCCCACGCGGCGTCGACATCGCGAAATTCTCGCTCGCCGCGATTGCGCCCGCGCGGATGGCCGCGTTACGCAACGCATGGGGCGTCGGCTCCCAGCGACCGCTCATCCTTCATGCCGCACGGCTCACGACCTGGAAGGGCCAGCGCTATGTGATCGAAGCCGTCGGCCGCCTCAATAGCGAGGGCCGGCTCGGCGATGCCGTGCTGATCGTCGCCGGGGACGCACAAGGCCGCGACGACTACGCGGACGGCCTGCGTACGCTCGCCAACGAACTCGGCATCGGTGACCGGGTGTGCCTCGTCGGCCATGTCGACGACATCGCGGCTGCGTATGCCACCGCGCGCGTCACCGCCGTCGCTTCGATCGAGCCTGAAGCGTTCGGCCGTTCAGCCGCGGAAGCCCTCGCCGTCGGGTGTCCGACGATCACCACCAACATCGGCGCGCCGCCCGAGATCGTCCTGGCGCCACCGCAGGTGCCGCGCGATCAGGCGACGGGCTGGCATGTCCCGCCACGCGATGCATCCGCCCTTGCCGACGCATTGGCCGAAGCTCTGTCACTCACCGACGCCGCGCGCGACGCCATGGGAACGCGTGCGGTCGCCTCGATCGCCGCTCGTTTTACCGCCGAGACGATGAAGCGCCTCACGCTCGAGGTCTACGATGGCCTTCTCGGCACCAATATGGCACGGCGGTTCACTTAGCCGGGTCGTTGCCGGACCATTGCATTTGGCTTTGAACTTTTAGGGCACACGCGGCGACAGAGGATCCAGTCGGACACTGATCCTCGGGAGATTGCCGCCATGCGACGTCCAGCCCTTTTCGGCATCGCCGTCGCCGCCAGCCTCGCGTTGACGTCCACCAGTCCTTCCACCGCGGTCGCGCAAGCTGTTGGCGCGCCGCTCGAACTCGATCAGACGCTGCTCGATCGCTGGCTTATCGTGATCCCGGCCATCAACAGGCTTGCCGCGCCTGGCGACGCGCCGCAAATGGAGGACGCGGGGCAGGCGCAGCTGGAGCGCATCTGCATCGACGCTGGTTTCGAAACGCACGCCCAATGCACGACGACGATCGGCTACGTCGGTATTCTGATCGGTGGCTTCGACCCCACCACCAAGACCTTCAAGGATCCGGTCGAAAAAATTCGCGCGCGGATCGCCGACATCGAAGCCAACACCCAGTTGCCGGTCGCGACCAAAGAACAGATGACAACTCAGATGCGGGAGATGCTGGCCGGATTTCGCCATCCCATCCCGACGTCGCATCTCCAGCTCATGACGGCAAACGCGCGCCACATTTTCAAGACCCTGGCGACACACGACAAGAAATAGGCGCGCCGCCAGCGCGCTTGCGACCCGGATATCGAGCTGGCACTATCCCGTCCGCCGGACGATAGTGTCGGTCGCGGTCATTGCGGGGGCAGCTTGAGAGTATACCGCTGGTGCGCGTTCGTTCTCATGATCGCGAGCGCTGTGGCATTCGCGACCGCTGCAGACGCAAAACGCGTGGCGCTCGTCGTTGGCATATCCGACTACACATACAGCCCCCGCCTCACCAATCCGGGCAACGACGCGCGCGGGATCGCAGCAGCGCTGACTCGCGTCGGCTTTGACGTGACGACGGTGCTCGATGCCGACCTCGAAGCCCTGACCGCGTCGCTCGAAGCATTTTATCGCGCCGCGGAAGGTGCGGAGGCCGCGCTCTTTTACTTTGCGGGGCACGCGCTGCAGGTGCGCGGCACCAACTATCTCGTTCCTCGCAACGCGCAACTGCGCAGCGAAACGCGCCTGCCGCAGGAAACACTACCGCTGCAGCGAGTCGTTGAGGCGATCGAGGAGCGCGCCAAGATCACGCTGACGTTCCTCGACGCGTGTCGCGACAATCCGCTCGCTGATGCACTCCAACGCGCCATTGCCGGGAGAGATCGCTCAGCCGCCGTGCCCCTTGGCCTCGCGCCAATGGCCATCCGCAATCCAGATACACTCGTTGTCTTTGCTGCGGCGCCGGGTAGAACGGCTTCTGACGGCGACGCCGCTCACAGTCCGTTCACGGCGGCGATGCTGCGCCACATCGAAACGCCGGGCGATGACGTCGAACTCGTCATGAAACGCGTGACGCGCGACGTGCACGACAGCACGCGTGGCGAGCAGGTGCCCGAACGCCTTTCGCGCCTGACGTCTGACTTTTCGTTGAATCCCGTACTTATCACGGGCTCGGGCGCGCCGCAGACGCAGCCGGCCCCTCGCGCGCAAGAGCCGTCCAGCAATCCGTGCGCCACGGACAATCCACCGATCAACTGTCTCTGGTCGAAGCGATGAGGCCCATCAGCCGCGCCTTCTGTTGCATGCAGTCTCTCGAGGTCACGATGAAACCCACGCTTTGGCATTCCTTCGCTGCAGTATTTGCCGTGTGTCTCGTTGCCGGTGCGGCGCACGCCCAGACCCCCGCGAAGCGATCCGCAACATCCGAATGCCAGACTGAGCTGAAGCCTACCGACGGCTACCGGGAACTCTCAGCCGCCTTGAAGTGCCTCGATGACCGACTGAAATCGTTGGAGGCGTCACGGGCGGGGACTGGCGTTCGCCAGATGCCGGACCGCGGAGAAGTGGCATCCCCGGACATTCGGCGTGTCGAGATACTGCTCAACAATACGCTGCAGGTGGAGTTGGAAAGTTGCGGTCCGTCACCACACAATCAGGATCTGCAATGCCAGTTCCAGATCACCAACCTCACCAAGAAAGACACGAAAGTTTGCATCGGCAAAGACTCCAGGCTCGTCACGGACAACGGTACGTCCTTTTCCAACGCCGGTGGCCTTGCGGCCAGCCTGGGCAGCGTCGAGGATCATCTTTCGGGTCGGAATGCGGTTTGCGACACGATAACGCCGCTCTCCACGGTGCAGTCCTGGGTTCGATTTGACGGGTCGCGCGGACGCGCCAAGAGCGAGGTCCAATTCGTCCGCTTGGACTGCGGCCCCGGCTGCCTCTTCGAGGCCTATAAAATCCCGATCAAGTAACTGCGCGCGCCTTCGCGGCACCGTTTGACAGCCGGCCTTGCCGGTGAAACTCTCTGGCCTCTCATTCAACAATACAAAGAACGTCGAACAGGGAGTTTCCACGCCATGGTCGCCACCACGCCCTTCCTACCCGATGGGGACAAGCTCGGCCCACTCGCCTCACGCTTTCTCAATGTCGCGGAGCTGCCGTGGCAGGAGACACGCTTCCCGGGCGTCGACATGAAGGTGCTGGTGGAAGACAAGGACACCGGCCTCGTCACGGCACTGTTCCGCTTCGGACCAGGCACGAAGCTTCCCTATCACGAGCACGTCGCGATCGAGCAGACCTGGGTCCTGGAAGGTACGCTTGAGGACGAGGAAGGCATCGCATCCGCCGGCAACTTCGTCTGGCGCCCGGCCGGCAATCGCCACAACGCGCATTCCCCGAACGGCTGCCTCGTGCTCTCGATTTTCCTGAAACCCAACAAGTTCCTCGACAAGGACACGGTTGGCTGGGACACCAAGGGTGGGACGTAACGAAACGCCGCCGCCAACAAAATCCACTTCAAGGAAACCGCCCATGACCACTCGCCCGCCGCGCATGCCGACTATTCCCGACGCCCAGCTCACGGACGCCCAGAAGACTGCTGTGGCAGCCATTGTCTCCGGCCCGCGCGGCCGCCTCGTCGGCCCGTTCATACCGCTCCTGCGCAGTCCCGAATTCATGCTGCGGCTTCAGCACACCGGCGCCTACCTGCGCTTCGACAGCGCGCTCGAACCGCGCCGCTCGGAGATGGTAATCCTGATGACCGCGCGGTTGTGGACGCAGGCGTTCGAGTGGCATCACCACCGCCCGATCGCCGAGAAAGCTGGCCTCAGCGCCGAGATCATCGACGCGATCGCCGAAGGCCGTCGCCCGGCGAAGATGGCTGCCGACGAAGCCACGATCTACGATTTCGTCGACGAGCTGTCGCGGACGCGAACGGTCAGCGACGCAACGTACAAACGCGCAGTCGAGCAGTTCGGAGAGCGCGGCGTGATCGATATGATCGGCATCCACGGCTACTACAGTCTGCTGGCGATGGTGCTGAACGTCTCGCGGGCGCCGCTCCCCGAAGGCTCGACGCCGGGCATCGACCCGCTGCCGTGAGCGGAAGCACGGCCGTTCTCACACCGTTGGTCCGCCCTCGAAGCCAAAGCGCCGCTTGATGCGCTGGAAGAGCTGGTCACGCAGGCGCCGGTAAACGTCGAGCGTCTGCTCGCGGCTCCCCTGCCCGACCATGAGCGAAGCGTCGAACGTCGGCCAATACTCGACGTCGACAGCCATCGTGCGCGTCAGTTCGAGCGCGGCGTGGTGCGCCTCCGGCGACAACGAAACGATCAGATCGAACGAGGTGTCATTGAGATCTGCAAGCGCCAATGGCGCGTGACGCGAGAGATCGATACCGATCTCGTCCATCACCACAGTCGCGAACGGATCGATCTCCTCGCCGGCGCGGACCCCCGCCGATGCGATATAGACACCGCGTCCTGCCAGATGGCGCAGGATCGCCGCCGCCATCGGCGATCGCACCACGTTCATCGTACAGGCGAACAGAACGGCGCCCGGCACCTCGCGCACGGGGGCCGCGCCTACTGGTGGCTCGGGATTTGGCCCCTGGTCGCTGGCGCCGTCACCGGGCATGGCGCGTCAGCCTTTCCAGTGCAGCGCGCAGATCAGCGTGAACAGCCGCCGTGCCGTGTCATGGTCGACCTCGATCTTGCCTTTGAGGCGTTCGGCGAGTTGGCGGCTGCCATCATCGTGCAGGCCACGCCGGCCCATGTCGATTGCCTGGATGCGCGACGGCGGCGCTGTTCGGATCGCCTTGTAGTAGCTATCGCAAACGATGAAGTAGTCCTTCATCACGCGCTTGAGCGGCGACAGCGAGAGCATGAAGGTGTGCTCGCCAGAGGCCGGCTCGGTATCGACAATGAAATGCAGCCGGTCCTCGACGATCGCGAGCTTCAGCGTATAGGGCCCGTCATCGCGGCCTTCGACGACAAAGCTGTTGGCATCGAGAATGTCGTAAATGGCCACCTCGCGCTCGTGCTCGGTATTGGTGTTGCCGCGCGCGATCGAACTCTCGTCAAGCGTAATCGCGACCAGTCGCCCGCGCGGAGGATCGGGTGTTTCGCTCACGCTCCCTCCTTGCCGGAAATCGAGCCGCCGGCGTTGGGGCCGAGTCGGACCGCGATCGAGCGCCGGTGGGCCTCGAGCCCTTCGGCGCTCGCCAGCCGCATCGCCGCCGGGCCGAGGACGGCGAGCGAGGCCTCGTCGAGTCGCAGGATCGATGTGCGTTTCATGAAATCGAGAACGCCGAGGCCGGACGAGAACCGCGCGCTCCGCGCCGTCGGCAGGACGTGGTTCGAGCCGGCGACGTAATCGCCGATTACTTCCGGGGTGTGCGCACCGAGGAAAATCGCGCCGGCGTTGCGGATGGCGTCAGCGAGGCGATCCGGCTGCCGCGTCGCGATCTGGAGATGCTCGGCGGCGATGCGGTCGGCGAGCGGCGGCGCTTCGCTGAGATCGCCAAGCACGATCGTCGCGCCGTAGTCGCGCCAGCTTTCGGTCGCGATCGCGCCCCGCGGAAGGATTTTGAGTTGCCGTTCCACAGCGGCGCACACGGCATCGGCAAATGCCGCGTCGTCGGTCATCAGGATCGATTGCGCTGCGGTATCGTGCTCCGCCTGCGCGAGCAGATCCGCTGCGATCCACTCGGGATCGTTGTCCAGATCGGCGATCACCAGCACTTCGGACGGGCCGGCGATCGCGTCGATGCCGACGGTGCCGAACACCTGCCGCTTGGCGGCTGCAACGTAGGCGTTGCCCGGCCCGACGATCTTCGCAACCGGCGGGATCGTCTCGGTGCCATAGGCGAGCGCGGCAACGGCCTGCGCGCCGCCGATGCGATAGATCTCTTCGACACCGGCAAGGTGCGCCGCGACCAGCACCAGCGGATTGAGTACGCCGTCCGGTGACGGGACCACCATGACGATGCGCGGCACGCCCGCGACGCGTGCGGGCACCGCATTCATCAACACCGAGCTCGGATACGACGCCGTACCACCGGGGACATAGAGCCCCACCGCCTCGACCGCGGTCCAGCGGCCGCCGAGTTCGACGCCCAGCGCATCGCGATAGCGATCATCGGAAGGCAGCTGCCGCTGGTGGTAGGCAACAATACGGTCGCGCGCGAGCGTCAGCGCGGCGACTGTCTCGCCGTCCGCCCCATCAACCGCCGCCGCGATCTCGTCGGCGCCAATGCGCAATCCGCGTGCGGCGACGTCGAAACGGTCGAACCGCTGCGTCAGCTCGATAACGGCTGCGTCACCGCGGCGGCGCACATCGGCAAGGATCGCCCGCACCTGTGCGTCGACGTCGTCCGATACTTCCCGCTTCTGCGTGAGGAAGGTGCGGAATTTCGTCTCGAAATCGGCGTCGGACGTCGTCAATCGGATCGGCATGGGGTTCGGTCTCTCTTGGCCGTGCCACCACTTCCCTTTTTCCCCGTCAAAACGGGGAGAAGGTCGGGATGAGGGGCGGCACCAATTGCCGACGTTTGAATACACCGCCGCCCCTCACCCTAACCCTCTCCCCGTCGAAACGGGGAGAGGGGATATTGTGCAGACTGGGGCAGACACACCATCAACTACGATCAGTCGCTAGGTCGCCGCATCGTCGTCCGGATGTCGCGGCACCGCGCGTGCCTGCCACGCCGGGCCGAGGTCCTTCAACTCGGCCTCGATGCACTCGACATGCAAACGCACCGCGCCACCGCCGGCGAACACCAGCGTCACGTGTCCCTGCGGATCCTCGGGCGCCACCTCCTCGAACTGCAGGGCAAGGAGCTCCAGCACCTCGTGGCCGGCCTTCAGATCGATGCCGCTGACCTTTGCGCCAAGGACGCGCTCGAACCGCAGCGCCGCTTGGCGCCGTGTGGCGCTATCCGGCTGGCCGGTGGCGAGCGTCGTCGTCCAGTCGAACCGGTTCATGATCGCCGCGAAGCGACGCTCGCGCGGCACGAACGCCATATCCGCGATCTTCAGCACGGCGTCCTGCAGATGCGCGGACATGACCTTCAGGTCATCGGCATCGAGGGCGATGAGTTTCAGCGTGCTCTTGTCAGGTGGAGTGCTCATTGGCCCCGCCACGGTTCAGCCCGGCTCGGGCGCTGTTGCGACCGTGACAGATACCCGCCGCCGCCGCCCCGCGCAACCGGACGTGTGCCGATCTCTGGCTGAGCACGGCGCATTCGGTTAACCTCGCGCCCCAGGGCAACCCAAACGCGAACAACGCATCAAAAACTCGGGAGGAAGTGCATATGGCCGGACAATCGGGCGTCGCCGTCATTACGGGCGGGTCGAGCGGGATCGGCGAGGCAACAGCGCGCCGCCTTGCCCGCGACGGCTATCGCATCGCCATTCTCGACGTGAACATGGCGGCCGCCGAGGCTGTCGCCAAATCGATCGGCGAGAGCGCTCGCGCCTACACCTGCGATGTCGCCGATGCCGACGCTGTCGATGCCGCCGCCGCCGCGGTCGACAAGGACATGGGGCCGCCGGCCGTCCTCGTGACCTCCGCAGGCCTGATCCCCAACAGCGAATCCATCCTCGACATGGACATGGCTGCCCACGACCGCATGTGGAAGGTCAACTACAACGGCACGCTCCACGCCTGCCGCACCTTTGCGCGCCGCATGATCCCGCAGAAGCGCGGCGCCATCGTCACCCTCGGCTCGATAAACTCGGCCCAGCCGCTGCCGATCCCGGCCTACAACATGGGCAAGGCCGCCGTTGCCCGCCTCACGCAACTTCTCGCCGTCGAAGTCGGGCGCTTCGGCATCCGCGTCAACAGCGTCGGGCCGACGTACGTCATGACGCCACCACTGCGCGCCAAGGTCGCCGCCGGCCAGCGCGACCTCAAAAAGATCATGGGCGTCCACGCGCTGCCTTACCTACCCGAGCCCAGCGACATTGCCGACGCGATCGCGTTCCTGGCGTCCGATCAGGCGCGCACGATTACGGGGATTCTGCTGCCCGTCGATTCCGGCTGGCTCGCCGGCGTGCCGTACCTCACCTACGCCGGCGGCGTGCCATGGGAAGGGGAGTGATCGTCACCACCCCTTGAACGGCGTGTCCGGCGTCGGGGTCAGCGGTGGCTTGCCGGCCTTGTAGGCGAGCAGGTTGTCGACGGTGAGCTGGCCCATTTTATCGCGCGTGAACTGCGATCCTGAGCCGACGTGCGGGAGCAGCGTGACGTTGTCGAGTTCGAGGAATGCCGGATCAATGCGCGGCTCGTTGACATAAACGTCGAGACCGGCGCCGTGGATCGTGCGGGTCCTGAGTGCGTGGATGAGATCCGCCTCGTTAACGACGGAGCCGCGCGCGACGTTGATGACGATGCCGCGCGGGCCGAGTGCTTCGAGCACGGGTTTGTTGATGAGCCCCATGGTCGAGGGCCCGCCGGGCAGAATCGCGATGAGCGTATCGACATCGCGCGCCATGGCGACGAGATCGTCATAGAAGGGGTAGGCGACATCCGCCTGCTTCGTGCGGCCGAAATAGCTGAGTTTGACGCCGAAACCTTCGAGCCGCCGACCGATGGCCTTGCCGATGCGCCCGAAGCCGATCATGCCGACGTGACGGTCGCGCAGCGAGGCGGTGTAGCGGAATTCTCCCTGCTTTGGCCAATCGCCGCTCCGCAAATAGGCCTCGGCCGCATTGAACTCGCGCACGGTCGCGATCAACAGGCCAACCGCCATGTCCGCGACTTCCTCGTTCAGCACTTCCGGCGTGTGCGTGATGACGACGTTCTGCGCCTTGGCCGCCGGCACGTCGATGCTGTCATAGCCGACGCCGTAGTTGCTGATGATCTTGAGGTTCGGCAACTGCTTGATCATGTCGGCGGTGGTCGGGACGTTCGTCAGCGCGCCCGTGCACACCGCCTCGACGCTGGGGCCGACCTCGGCAAACAGCTTGTCCCAATCGGAATGCTCATTCAGCCAATGCACATTGAACGCCTCGTTAATCTGGCGGGTGACGAGGGGCATCATAATGCCAGTGGAAATGAGAGCAGGCTTGGACATGGATCGGGCTCGGTCGTGTGGCTGGAAAACGGGCATGGTTCGGGCGCTGCCCGATGCGGAATCATCGCATCGTCGGCGCAACCAAACAACCCTGGATGCGCTCGAAATCCGATGAAGGTTTAGCCAGCCGGATGGCCATCACGCGGGCAGCGGAGACTGGTCACGCGATAGACATATCGCCACAGTTATGGTTAATTGAGTATATCGATCGCCGTGTGAGGGCCCGATGGGCACTGGGTGCGGGGCCGAGTGCGTGGCGAGTCGGGCAGGAAGGTCCTTCCTTTGCGGGGAGGACCTTGTTGCGTGAGGCTTCGAGCGGTGCGACTTGCTTACCGTGCACGCCATGACGGCTTGCTTCCTCGCGCCGACGCGGCCAACTACCCACCATGACAGCAACGACCACATCGACCTACGACGTCGCCCTGATCGGCGGCGGGCACAATGCGCTGACCTGCGCCGCGTACCTGGCGCGTGCCGGGCTGCGGGTGATCGTGCTCGAAGCCAACGACGTGATCGGCGGCGCGGCCGTGACCGAGACGTTCGCGCCGGGATTTCGCAACTCGGTCGCGTCGTACACGGTGAGCCTGCTCAATCCGAAAGTGATCCGCGATCTGGAACTCGGCCGCCATGGCCTGCGCATCGTCGAGCGGCCAGTCGCAAACTTCTGGCCGATCGACGCCGCGCGCGGCCTGCTGATGCCCTACGGCCTCGCCAAGCGGCAGCAGGCCATTGCGCAATTCTCTGCACGCGACGCCGAACGACTGCCGGCCTACGACGCGGCTCTGGAGAAGGCAGCGGACGTGCTGCGTGATCTCGTGCTGCGCACGCCACCCAATGTCGGCGGCGGCATCGCAGAGTTGGTGAAAGGCGCGGGGCTCGCGCGGCGACTGCGCGGGCTCGATGTCGAGAGCTGGCGCCTCATCACCGACCTTTTCACCAAGAGCGCCGCTGATTTTCTCGACCAATGGTTCGAAAGCGAGATCGTCAAGGCGGCATTCGCATTCGACGGTATCGTCGGCGCCTACGCCTCACCGCACACGCCCGGCACCGCGTATGTGCTGCTTCACCACTGCTTCGGCGAGGTCAACGGCAAGCCGGGCGTGTGGGGCCACGCGGTCGGCGGCATGGGGGCGATATCCGACGCGATCGCGGCATCGGCGCAGTCGGCTGGTGCAGAAATCCGTACGCAGGCGCGCGTGACAACGCTTCGTATGACAAGCGGGTGGGTGTCCGGCGTCGTGCTCGAAAGCGGCGAGGAGATTCGCGCCCGCGCGGTCGCGTCAGGCATCGGACCGAAGCTGTTGTTCCGTTCGATCGTGCCGGAGACCGCGATCAAGCCGGAGTTGCGCGCGCGCTTCCTGCGCATCAAGACAGGCTCCGGCACGTTCCGCATGAACGTGGCGCTGTCGGAGCTGCCCGATTTTACCTGCCGACCGGGTACAAACCAGCAGGACCATCACGGCGCCGGGATCGTCATCGGCCCAACCATCGACTATCTCGATCGCGCCTACCTCGACGCGAGGCAGGAAGGTTGGTCACGCGAACCTGTCGTCGAGATGCTGATCCCGTCGACGCTCGACGACAGCCTCGCACCGCCGGGCCAGCACGTCGCGAGCCTGTTCGTGCAGCACGTCGCGCCGCAACTGCCGACGCCACGCACATGGGCGAATGCCTGCGAAAAGGAGCGCTTCGCCGACCTCGTGATCGACACGGTGACGACGCACGCGCCGAATTTCAAAGCGTCGGTGATCGCGCGGCAGGTGCTGTCGCCGCTCGATCTGGAGACGCGCTTCGGTCTCGTCGATGGCGACATTTTTCACGGCCAGTTGTCGCTCGACCAACTGTTCGCGACGCGCCCGGTGCTGGGACACGCCGACTATCGGCTGCCGGTACAAGGGCTCTATTTGTGCGGCTCGGGCGCGCATCCCGGCGGCGGCGTCACCGGCGCACCCGGCCACAACGCCGCGCGCGAGATCATTCGCGATCTCAAATCGAAGTGGCGGTGGACGTAGCCGGATGGGAGGCTAAGCGTCGCCCGACCTTCGAGGCGTTTTCTTTGTTGGCCGGTATGGTAAGATGCTGAGATGATCAAAGCGCTCGAAAATGCGATCGAGAAGGTCAAGAACCTCCCCGAGGATCAGCAGCGCTATGCGGCGCACATCCTCGAGCAGATCGCGTCCACCGATGAAGTCTATCGCCTCACCGACGAGGAGCGGCGCTTGGTGCGGGAAGGCTTGGCCGATCTCGATGCGGGGCGAATAGTATCCGACTCGGACATGGATGCCTTCTGGCGGCGCCATCGTGCATGAAGGTCGTCTTCGCCGAACGTGCCCGTCGAGACATCGAAGCTATCTACGACTACATCGCCTCGAGCAATCCGACGGCAGCCCTGGCGGTCGAGGGTGCCATTCGTATCACGTGCGAGGCACTCGCCGAATTTCCCTATGCTGCCCCCGCACCCGATGAGCCGAGCGTCCGCCGTGCTCCATTGGTGACCTATCCCTACACGATCTTCTATCGCGTGGATGACCAGCAGCAGCGCATCGAGATAGCCCGCGTCATCCACGGCGCCCGCATCACCGATCTCGGACGTCTTCCGGACGACACGTAGAGCGCGCGCGGAAAACTGCCCCTCACATATGAATTGGGCGCTTGTCGACGGCGAGCGCCGCCTCTTTGATCGCCTCGGTCAGCGTCGGATGGGCGTGGCAGGTGCGCGCGAGATCCTCGGCCGAACCACCAAACTCCATGATGACAGTCGCTTCGCCGATCATCTCGCCGGCGCTGGCACCGATGATGTGGACTCCGAGGACGCGATCGGTCGTGGCATCGGCCAGCACCTTCACGAAACCGTCGCTGGTGCGATTGACCTTGGCGCGCGCGTTGGCCGTGAATGGGAACTTGCCGACCTTGTAGGCAACGCCTGCCGCCTTCAAATCCTCTTCCGACTTGCCGACGGACGCGACTTCGGGCGCGGTATAGATCACGCTGGGTATGGCGCCGTAGTTCACGTGCCCCGCCTGACCCGCCAGCATCTCGGCGAGAGCGACGCCCTCCTCCTCGGCCTTGTGCGCGAGCATCGGGCCGACAATGACGTCGCCGATCGCGTAGATGCCAGGCACGCTGGTCTGGAAATGCTCATCGACGGCGACGCGCTTGCGCTCGTCGAGCTTGACGCCGGCTTCTTCCAGTCCAAGTCCGCTCGTGTACGGCACGCGCCCGATCGCGACGAGCACGACGTCGGTCTTGATCTGCTCGGCATCGCCACCCTTCGCGGGCTCGACGGTAACCGTGCAGCCGCTCTTCGACGTCTTGATCGCTGTCACCTTCGAGCCGAGCTTGAAGGCAAAACCTTGCTTGCCGAGGATGCGCTGGAAGCTCTTGGCGACATCGAGGTCCATACCCGGAATGATGCGATCGAGATATTCGACGACAGTCACCTCGGCGCCGAGGCGGCGCCACACGCTGCCGAGTTCAAGCCCGATGACGCCGGCGCCGACCACCAGCATCTTCTCCGGCACCGTGTCGAGCAGCAGCGCACCGGTCGACGATACGACCTGCTTCTCGTCGATCTCGATGCCGGGAAGCTTCGCGACGTCCGAGCCGGTCGCGATGACGATGTGCTTGGCTTCGAGCGTCTCGGTGCCAACCTTGCCGGCGGCAGCAATGCGACCGAGACCGTGATACGCCGTGATCTTGTTCTTCTTGAACAGGAACTCGATACCGACCGTGTTGCCCTTCACGCCCTCGTCCTTGTAGGCGAGCATCCGCGCGACATCGATCGTCGGCTTGGCGTCGATACCCATCGCAGCGAACCCGTGCTGCGCCTCATGGTACAGCTCGCTCGCGTGCAGCAGCGCCTTCGAGGGGATGCAGCCGACGTTGAGGCAAGTGCCGCCATGCGTCGCGCGCTTCTCGACGACGGCGACTTTCATCCCGAGTTGGGCTGCACGGATCGCACACACATAGCCGCCGGGGCCGGTGCCGATGACGATGAGGTCGTAGGACATGATAACCAACCGTTCCGTTGCTTGCGATACTGCTCAACTCAGCTTTGAGAGCAGCATTCGATCATGTGAGAGTACCGGCATGCCAAAGCCAAGCTGTGTATAGCAGCGCCGCGAGAGTGGCCGCCAGGATCGCCAACGGCATGAAGTTGAATGCGACCAGGAATGTTTGCATGACGGCAGCCGAACCCTGAACCACAATGAACTGTGAGCCGTCGGTCATCAGGTAGGACAGAAATGTGCTCGCTTGAAGTGTCGCCATGAGACCGATTATCGGGACGGACCACTTGCTGAGGAAGCCCAACAGCAATATGCCCGAAAGCACAATCAGCACCCCCACTGCTTGGTGGACTACAATCTGTGCATTCGCCGCGTCAATCGCCAAGACAAGATAAAAGACGCCAAGCGCAAGGAGCACGAACAAATAGATCGTTGTGATCCAGACGCCGATCGGGCGGCGGTTCGGACTCATTACTGTCTCCGCCGATGCGCGCCTAAAGCTCCAGCACAAACCGCTGCGGATCCTCGAGGCATTCCTTGACGCGCACGAGGAAAGTGACCGCCTCGCGGCCATCGACCAGACGGTGGTCGTAGCTCAGCGCCAGATACATCATCGGCCGTATGACGATCTGCCCGTTACGCACGACCGGGCGCTCTTCGATCTTGTGCATCCCGAGGATGCCGGACTGCGGCGCGTTGAGTATCGGCGTCGACATCAGCGAACCGTAGACGCCGCCATTCGAGATCGTGAACGTGCCGCCCTGCATTTCGTCGATGCCGAGCTTGCCGTCGCGGGCGCGGCGGCCGAAGTCGGAAATCTTGGCTTCGATCTCGGCGAGGTTCATGCGATCCGCTTCGCGGATCACCGGCACGACGAGACCCTTCTCGGTCCCGACCGCGACGCCGATATGGTAGTAGTTCTTGTAGATGACGTCGGTGCCGTCGATCTCGGCGTTGACCGCCGGGATCTCCTTCAGCGCCTGGATGCACGCCTTCACGAAGA
>LNFM01015330.1_pt1 | contig 31196 bp, 43 predicted proteins | sample 596031 | NCBI WGS metagenome assembly LNFM01 (sample SAMN04254537, study PRJNA301005) | activated carbon metagenome | isolation source: dual media filters at the Ann Arbor, Michigan drinking water treatment plant | place: USA: Ann Arbor
TGCCGGGGAGCTCGGGCGGGGCGTCGTGGCCGCCCCAGGCTGCGGAGAAGTCGATCTCCATACCCATGATGCAGGTTAGATCGGCAGACGGACGACGGACCTTGGCCCCGGGGCCAAGGTCCGTCCTTACCCTTTCCTGACGCACCACGGGTGGATGGGTGACCCGACGCTCCCGATGCTGGGGTGGTCAGTCGAAGCCCCGCCCTCCGACCCCGAAAGGCACCCGTGGAGATCACGTCCGTCTTCGGCCTGCCGGCCCACCCGTTCCTGGTCCACCTGCCCCTCGTGCTCATCCCGCTCGCCGCGATGGTCGCGATCGTGGCGGTCGTCTGGACCCGGGCCCGCCGGCCGCTGAGCCTCGTCGTCGCCGGCATGGCGATCGTCGGCGCGCTCAGCGCCATCCTCGCCGCCGGAAGCGGCGAGGCGCTCGAGGAGAACCTCGGCGAGGAGACCGCCCTCATCGAGGACCACGCCGAGCTCGGCGAGGGGCTGCGGTTCTTCGCGATCCTGTTCGCGATCGCGGCGATCGCCTTCGCGATCCACCACTGGCCCGATCGCCTCCGGATCGGCCCCGGATCCGGCCTCGGCAGGCTGGTGCGCGCCAAGGCCGTGTTCGCCGTCACCGCGGCCGCGATGGTGCTCACTGCCGGCCTGGCCACCGTCTGGACGGTCCAGACCGGGCACTCCGGCGCGAAGGCCGTCTGGCAGGAGGAATGGGACCAGCGTCAGTCCGACGGCGGGACCGACGACGACGAGAGCCGGGCGCAGGTGCTCCCTGCCGTTGCATCCGCGCCCGGGACCCGGCGGTAAACCCTCACCGCCGGGTCACCCCAGGCCGTCCGGGAACGTGGGCTCCCGGACGGCCCCTGTTCCTCAGATGCCGTCGCCGCCCGCGAAGACCCGCTCCCGCCGGGGCGCGACGTGCACCGTGTCGCCTTCGCTGATGCCGAGCTCCTCGGCCTCGTTCCGTGTGAGCTGCGCCATCAGCGCGCCGCCGGACTCCTGCTCCAGCTCCACGCGCACCTCGAAGCCCAGGTGCGTCACCCGTTCCACGCGGGCGGCGTGCGTGACGCCGTTCGGCACCTGCCGCAGCTCCAGGTCGTGGGGCCGCACGAAGCTCTCGCCCAGGCGGTTCACCGCGCCCACGAAGCCCATCACGAAGGGGTTGGTGGGCTCCTCGTAGAGCTCCTTCGGCGTCCCGACCTGCTGCAGCCGGGCGTGGTCCATCACGGCGATGCGATCGGCCACCTCCATCGCCTCCTCCTGGTCGTGGGTCACCAGCACGGTGGTCACGTGGACCTGCTCGTGCAGGCGCCGCAGCCAGCGGCGGAGCTCGGCCCGCACCCGGGCGTCGAGGGCGCCGAACGGCTCGTCCAGCAGCAGCACCGACGGCTCCACGGCCAGCGCCCGGGCCAGCGCCATGCGCTGCCGCTGGCCGCCGGAGAGCTGGCTGGGGTACCGGTCGCCCAGCCCCTCCAGCTGCACCAGCGCCAGGAGCTCGTCGACCCGCTCGCGGATCTTCGCCCTCGGCCGGCGGCGCACCGACAGCCCAAAGCCGACGTTGCCGCGCACCGTCATGTGCTTGAACGCCGCGTAGTGCTGGAACACGAACCCCACGCCGCGGTCCTGCGGCCGCACACCGGTGACGTCGGTGCCGTCGATCTCCACCCTCCCGACGTCGGGCGTCTCCAGGCCGGCGATGACCCGCAGCAGCGTCGACTTCCCGCTGCCGGACGGCCCCAGCAGGGCCGTCAGCGACCCGCCCGGGATCTCGATGCTCACGTCGTCGAGCGCCGTGTACGCACCGAAGTTCTTGGTCACGCCGGTGGCCAGGATCGACATCAGTGTTCCCCCCTGTTGAGCAGCCGCATCACGGCCACGGTGATCACCGCCAGGATCGCCAGCATGATCGAGGCGGTGTACGCGGCGACCAGGTCGAACGCCTGGAACCGCTCCTCCACGTGCAGTGTGAGGGTCTCGGTGCGACCGGCGATCTTGCCGGACACCACCGCGACCGCGCCGTATTCGCCCAGCGCGCGCGCGGTGGTCAGGACCACCCCGTACGCCAGGCCATGGCGGATCGCCGGGAGGACGATGCGCCAGAAGATCTGGGGCGGTGAGGCCCCCAGGGTCGCCGCCGCCTGCTGCTGCTCGGTGCCCAGCTCCTTCAGCACGGGTACCAGCTCGCGCACCACGAACGGCAGCGAGACCACGATCGTGGCCATCACCATCCCGGGCGTGGCGAAGATGACCTGGACGCCCTGGTCGATGGCCCATTGGCCGAACCACCCGTTGCGACTCCACACCAGCACCAGCGCCAGACCAACGACCACCGGCGACAGGGCCAGCGGCAGGTCGATGACGACGCTCAGCAGCGTGCGGCCGGGCAGACGTGGCCGGGTCAGCAGGAGCGCGGCGATGATCCCGAACACCGCGTTCAGCGGCACGGCGATCACCGCGATGATCAGCGTCAGCCGCAGCGCCGACAGCGCGGCGGGTGAGGTGGCCGCATCCCACACGGGCCCGGCGCCGTCCTCGAACGCCAGGTAGCCCACGAGCGCGAGCGGCACCACCAGCATCAGCAGCAGGAAGGCGATGGCGGTGAACCGCATGACGAGCCTACTCAGCATGCCGGGTCATCCTCCGCTCGAACACGCTCAGGCCCAGGAGCACCAGGAACGACGCGGTGAGCAGCACGACCGACACAGCCGCGGCCGCCTGCACGCCGTCGCTCTCGATCTGCCCGTAGATGAACACGGATGCCACCTCGGTCCGGTACGGCAGGTTGCCGGCGATGAGGACCACCGCCCCGAACTCCCCCAGCGCCTTGCTGAACGACAGGCCCACGCCGCTCACGATGGCCGGCACCAGGGCGGGGAGCACGATGCGGCGGAAGGTGGTGAACCGGCCGGCGCCCAGCGATGCGGCGGCCTCCTCCATCTCGCGGTCCAGCTCCATCAGGACGGGCTGCACCGCCCGCACCACGAACGGCAGGGTCACGAAGATGAGCGCGGCCGTGATCCCGATCCGCGTGAAGGCGATGTTCACCCCCACCGGCCCGTTCGGCCCGTAGAGGGCCAGCAGCGTCAGGCCGGCCACGATGGTGGGCAGGGCGAATGGCAGGTCGATCAGGATGTCCATGAAGATCTTGCCGCGGAAGTCGTCGCGCACCAGCACCCAGGCGATGAGCGTGCCCATGATCGCGTTCACGATCACGGCGCCCAGCGACACCAGCAGCGTGAGGCGCATGGCCGCCACCGCCTGCTCGGAGGTGATGGCGTCCCAGAACGCGCCGGCGCCGCCGTCCAAGGACCTCCAGGCGACGGCGGCGAGCGGAATGAGGACGAGCAGGCTCAGGTAGCTCACCGCGATCCCGAGCCCCAACGGGGTTCCGGCGCCGAGACGGCGCCGGAACCCGCCCGCCGGCCCCGGCGCGCCAGGCGCCGGGGTCGTGGCGGTACCGCTACTCAATGGGCTTGCCCTGGTTCTTGAAGATCTCGGCGACCACGCCCGTGTCGCGGTCGAAGAACTCGTCGTTCACCGTCGGCCAGCCGCCGAGGTCGGCGATCGTGAAGAGCTTCGAGGGCGTCGGGAAGTCGAACTCCTTGGCGACCTCCGGGTCCACCGGGCGGTAGCCGGCCTCGCCGAACGTGCGCTGCGCCTCGGGGGACTTCACGAACTCCAGGAAGGCGTTGGCCGCGTCGAGGTTCTTGGACGAGGTCACCACCGCGGCCGGGTTCTCGATGAGGAGGGTCTCGTCGGGGACCACGTAGTCGATCTCCTCGCCCTTCTCCTTGGCCAGGATGGCCTCGTTCTCATAGCCCAGCAGGACGTCGCCCTGGCCGGCGAGGAAGGTCTGGAGCGACTCGCGCGCGCTCTTGTCCTGCACCGAGACGTTCGCGTAGAGCTTGGTGAGGTACTCGCGCGCCTGCTCCGGCGTCTTGCCGAGCTGCAGCTGCGCGCCGTAGGCCGCCATGGTGTTCCACTTTGCGCCGCCGGAGGTGAACACGTTCGGCGTCAGCACGTCCACGTCGTCCTTCAGCAGGTCGTCCCAGGTCGTGATGCCCTTGGGGTTCCCGGGGCGGACGATGAGCGCCACCACCGAGTCGGACACCATGCCGTCGAACTCGGAGCTCGCCCAGTCCTCGGCCACCAGACCGGCCTTCACCAGGCGGGCCATGTCCGGCTCCAGCGAGAACGCGACGTAGTCGGCCTCCAGGCCGGCCTCGACGTTGCGGCTCTGCTCGCCCGAGGAGGCGTAGGACTGCTCGAACTCGACGCCCGTGCCGGCGTCGGTGGCCTGGAAGGCCGGGATGAGCTTCTCGTAGACCTCACGAGGGGTGCTGTACGCGACGAGCGTCAGCTTGGAGCTCGCACCGTCCGCCGAGGTGCTCGCCGCCTCGTCGTCACCGCCACATCCGGAGAACCAGATGGCCGCGAGGGCGGCGAGGATGGAGAGCAGGGTCGCCGGAAGGCGAAGTCGTTCGCGTAGCATCGAAGCTCACTCCTTGGTCGTACCGGGCCAGGGGTGAAGCCGGAGCGCCGATCGGCCTGCGGCGGGGACGCATCCCGCGGCGAGCCCACCGACGCCCCGACCCCCCGTCCTCCCCGTGCCAGCGGGGAGGACGGACCGTTGCGTCGTATGTATGCGTAGATCTTATGCGCTCGATAAGCGCGCCGCGATCATGCACGCCGGGTTCCCGAAGGTCAAGCTCCGGCGGTGATCAGGTACGCGACGCCGACGGCGAGGGCCACCAGCCCGAGCGCCCGCCGGAGCCCGCGTTCGGGGATGCGTTCGTGCAGGCGCGCGCCCACATGCGTGCCCACCAGCCCGCCGAGCCCCAGCGCGATCCCCACCGACCAGTACGGGCCCACCGGCTGCCCCGCGCCGACCCCGGCGGCGGCCAGCCCCTCGAAGGCCAGGATGCCCGCGACCGATGTCGCGAAGGTCGTCGCCAGCGCGGCGGGAGCGGCCCGCGCCGCAGGGATGCCCATCGCCACCAGCGCCGGGGCGATCACCGATCCGCCGCCGATCCCGTAGGCGCCGCCCACCAGGCCCGCGAGACCCGCCACCCCGATCTGGGCGGCGCGGGCGGGATCACGCTCGCGCGTCCCCGCCCGCGCGCCCATGAGCAGCCATGCGCCGAGGGCCGTCAGCACCGTGCCCACCATGATCAGCACCGCGAGCCGGCCGGAGAGCACCGTCGCCCGCAGCGCCGCGCCCACAACGACGGCGGGCAGGGCGGCCGTCACCAGCAGCCGCGTCAGCGCCGGGTCGACGGCGCCCGTGCGCCACCAGCGCAGCAGCCCGCCCGGGGTCGCGATGACGTTGTAGAGCAGGTTCGTCGGGGTGGCCGCCGGACTCGGCACGCCGAGGACCCCGAGCTGGATCGGGAGCAGGAACACCGCGCCGGACACGCCGGCCGGCGTCGTGAGCATCGCGACGCCCAGGCCCGCGGCCGCCGCCCCGATGAGGGTGCCGTCCACGCCGGGAGGATACGGTTGGTCACGTGAGGGTCGGCATTCTCGGTGCGGGACGGATGGGGTCGGCGGCGGCGCGCGTGCTCACGCGCGCGGGCTACGAGGTGCTCATCGCCAACCGCCGCGGCCGGGTCTCGCTCACCCCCCTGGTGGACGAGATCGGATCGGGGGTCGTGCCCGCGAATGCTGCGGAGGCGGCCGGGGCGCCGATCGTCCTGCTCGCGGTGCCGTTCGATGCCGTGGCCGAGCTGCTGGAGGACATGGGTCCGCTCCCCGCCGCCACGGTGCTGGTGGACGCCACCAACGCGTGGGGCGGGTGGGATGCGGTGGGCGGCGAGGCGGGGTCCTCGGAGGCCGTGGCGCGCATGGCGGGCGGCGCCCGCGTGGTGAAGGCGCTCTGCACGGTCCACGCGAACCGCCTGGGGTCGCCCGACGGACTCGGCGTGCCGCTGGCGGCTGACGACCCCGATGCACGGGCCACCGTGAGCCGGTTGCTCACCCGCATCGGGTTCCGGCCGGTGGAGATCCCGTCCCTGCGCGCCGCGGCCGACCTCATGGCGCCGGAGGGCCCCCTGTTCGGGCTGACCCTGGACGAGGACGCCCTCCGCGCACAGATCTCAACGTCACGTTGAGACTCATACTTTTGCCGCTCGTTGCGGGGTTCGCGCTCGTGGGATGCGCCCCCGCGGACGAGCGGGCGGCGCCGCCGGGCTGCCCGGTGCCGCCGTCGCCGGCTGAGGCCCTCAGCTCCGGCGACGGCCGGGCCCCGGTCGTCGCGGGGTCGCGGGGCGCCGACGTGGCGGTGGCGGCCTGGGAGTCGGCAACCGGTGGGCCGGTCCGTGGCGCCACGGCGACCGGTGGCCGCTGGACGCCCGCCGCCGACATCTCCGAGCCGGGTGCCAGGAGCCCCACCGCGGCGGCCGGCGGCCCCGGCGCCGCGGTGGCCTGGGACGGGGTCGCCGGCGATGCGCGGGTGGTGCGCGTCGCGCGCACCGCGGGCGGGACCTGGAGCGCGCCCGGCGCCGTCGGCGGCGCGGCCGGGACCCGGCCGCGCCGTCCCAGCCTCGCGGCCGCGCCGTCCGGCGCGCTGCTGCTCGCATGGCGGGGTGACCCCGCGGGCGCCGTCATGGCCGCCGTCGCACCACCCGGCGGGGCGTTCGGCCCGGCGGCACCGGTCATCGCCGACGGGGACGTGGACGAGGTGGCGGCGGCCGTCACCGCGGGCGGGCGGCGCACCGTCGCCTGGATCGAGCGGGCGCCGGACGGCGCCGTCGTGCGGGCGTCCACCGACCGGGGCGGCGTCTGGTCGGCCCCGGTCACGCTGTCGGATCCGGCCACGACGCCCGCCGACCTGCGCGCCGGCACCGGATCGGGCGGGCACCTCGCGCTCGTCTGGCGGGCGGACCTCGGGGAGCGCACGGAGCGTGTGGACGTGGTGCTGCGCGGGCCGGACGGCACCTGGGGGGCGCGCCGCATCGTGGGCGCGTCCCACCGCCGGGCCCTCGGCCTCCCCCGTCCCCCGGGCCCGGCGGACATCGCGCCGGCGGTGGCGGTGGACGGCGCGGGACGGGTGGTGGTGGCCTGGCCGGAGCGGGCAGGCGGACGGGAGCGTGTGCTCCTGGCCGAGGTGGGCCCCTCCGGACCGGGGACTCCCGTCCGGCTCGGGGATTCCGAGGCCGCCGGCGCGCCGTCCCTGGCAATCGGCGATGACGGCACCGTCGCCGCGGTCTGGGAGGCCCTCGACGGCGCCCGCCTGTCGGCCCGGATCGCGTTCCGTCCCCCGGGGGCCATGAGCTGGAGCGGATGCCGCATGCTGAGCGCCCCCGGTCGGGAGGTCGCGTCCCCCGAGGTGGCGTGGCCCGCCGGCGGCGCGGCCGTGGCGCTGTGGGCGTCCACCAACGACGGCGCGGTCCTGGCCAGGCGGGTGGAGCGGCCGTGAGGGCCCGGGCGTGGATCCCCGGCGTGGCGGTGTGCATGCTCACGATCGCCGCCGGTGTCGCACGATTCCACGAGGCCGACGGGGCGAGCCTCGGCGACATCCCGGTCTACCAGCACGCCGCCCGCCTCATGGCCCTCGGCGAGCTGCCGTACCGGGACTTCGCGGTGGAGTACCCGCCGGGCGCCGCCGGGCTGTTCTGGCTCGCCGAGCTCCTGCCGGGCCGGTACGAGCTGGCGTTCGCCGCCCTCATGATCGCCTGCGCCTGCGCCACCGTCGCCGGGATCATCGCCACCGCCGGGGCGCTGGGGCTGCCGGCCTGGCGCGGTGCCGCGGGTGCGGCTCTGGTGCCGGCCGCCGTCTGGGCGATGGGTGACCTCGCGATCACCCGGTACGACCTGGCGGTGACCGCCCTGCTGGCCTGGCTGGTGTGGGCGGCCGTCACCGGGCGCTGGAGCTGGGCCTGGACGATCATGGCGGCGGCGGTCCTCATGAAGCTCGTGCCCCTCGCGCTCGCCCCCGCGCTCCTGGTGGCCCACCTGCACGCCGCGCCGCCGCGGCGCGCCGCCCGCCAGCTCGCCCCCGGCGCCCTGCTCGGGGCGGCCGTGGTGCTGCCGTTCGCCCTCATCGCCCCGGACGGCCTCTGGGCGTCGGTGGCCTACCACCTCGAGCGCCCGCTGCAGATCGAGTCCACCGGGGCCGCGGCCCTGCTGGTGGCCCACCATCTGGGCGGCCTCGGGCTGCGCGTGACGCGCAGCTATGGCAGCGACAACCTCACGGGCGCGTTGCCCGACGCGATCGCCACCGCCGGGTCGCTCATCGGCATCGCCCTCGTCGGTGTCCTCGCGTTCCTGCTGCACCGGCGGCTCCGCGCGCGCGGCGGGCACGACCCCGCGCTGCTGGCGGTCACGCTCACCGCGACGCTGATGGTCCTCATCGCCACCGGCAAGGTCCTGTCGCCCCAGTACCTGCTGTGGCTCGCACCGCTGGTGGCGCTGCTGCCCGGGCGACGGGGCCTCGCCGCGATTCCCCTGCTCGTGGCCGCCCTGCTGCTGTCGCACCGCATCTTCCCGGGGGAGTACCGGGCGCTGGTGGAGGACCTCGACGGCCATGCGGTGATTCTGCTGTCGGCGAGGGACGTGCTATTGGTTCTGCTCGCCGTCGCGAGCTGGCCGCGCACGTCAACACCCCCTAAAGGAAATGCCCATGCGTCGCCTGGCGAACTCGTCCGATGAACTCCTCGCAGGACAGTGCCCAACGAAGATGGGGAGGCTCATGAGCTCACCGACAACCGTGCCCGCAGGACCCGCTCGCAGGATGCGCCGCAGGCTCGCGCTCTCGTGCGTGATCGCCGCGCTCGCCGTCGCCCTCGGCGCGGGTGTGGCCGGTGCCACCACCAGCCCGGTGGACGTCGACGGTACGACGGAGTCCACCGCGACCGTCGCGAAGGCCGTCTTCGGCGGCGGCTACTCGGTCCTCAAGCGATCCTGGTGATCTGAGCGTCTCCGGGCCGCGGCAGCGCCCGGCCCGGAGATCCTCACCCGCAGGTCCCCGGGCCGGCAGCCCGCCCCCGCCGACATGACCCACTCCGCCTCCCAGCAATCGATCTCCCGACGCGCCGTTCCGGGGCCGGTCCGCGTCGCCGTGCTCACCGCGCTCTGCGCGGCGGGGGCGATCGCGCTGGTGGCGACCGTGCTCAACGAGCGCCGCCCGCCCATGGACGGCGTGACCGTGACCTGGTGGATGCTCGCGCTGGGGTTCCTGGTGGCCGAGGTCGCGGTGGTGCGCATCGAGGTGCCGTTCACCGAGATCCCGCTCGTGCTGGGGCTCCTGTTCGCGCAGCCGACCGACCTGGTCATCGGCGAACTGGTCGGGGCCACCATCGCACTGCTGGTGGCGCGCCGCCAGCGCGGCCTGCGGCTGAGCTTCAACACGGCGCAGTTCGTCCTCACCACCTGCGTGGTCGTCACCCTCTTCCAGCTCGGCATCGACGCGATGGGCCCCAACCCCGCCGACTGGTCGTTGTGGGTGCTCGCGACCGCCGCGGTGCTGGCCGGCGACCTGCTCGCCGGAACGCTCGTGGCAACGGCCATCGCCGCATCCGACGCCGCCTGGCCCACGCTCACCGAGCTGCGCGGCGTCGTGGGGCTCGGATCGGTGGGCGTGCTCAGCACCACGTCCTTCGCCCTCGCCTGCGCGGAGCTGGCGCGGCACACGCCCCTGGCGCTCGCCCTGCTGCTGCTGCCCTGCGGCGTGCTCATCGCCGCGCACCGCGCCTACGTGCGCGACATCCGCCGCAGGGAGCAGACCGAGCTGCTGTACCGCTCGATGCGGCGCGTGCAGGCCGCGGCCGACATCCGCGCCGCGGTGGTCGAGCTCCTCGATGAGGCGCGCTGGCTGTTCCGCGCCGATGTCGCGCGCATCCTGCTCATGCCCGCCGGCGAGGGCGAGGCCGCGCTGCACTCCTCCCGGGGACCGGGTGAGGCGATGGAGCTGATGATCCCCATCGATCCCGACAGCGCCGAACGAGAGCTGGCGGCCGAGGGCGGTGAGCGGCGGCGCCTGCTGCGCGCCCGACTGGAGATCGAGGACCGCACCGTGGGCGTCGTCACCGTCGCGCGCTCCACCCCCGACGCCGAGGCATTCGACCAGGGCGACCGCTCCCTGCTGGACACCTACGCCAGCCACGTCGTGCCTGCAGCGGTCGCTGGCCGACCTGGCCACCACGAGCGAGCGTCTGGCCCAGGCCGCGTTCACCGACGCCCTCACCGGCCTCGCCAACCGCGCGCTGCTGGAGGAGCGCCTGGAGCACGCGCTCACCAAGCGGACCCGGCGCCTGGTGGGGGTGATCATGCTCGACCTCGACCACTTCAAGTCGGTCAACGACAACTTCGGGCACGACTCGGGCGACCGGGTCCTGGTCGCGGTGGCCGGGCGCCTGCGCGCCTCGCTGCGCGCGGACGACACCGCCGCGCGCCTCGGAGGCGACGAGTTCGTGGTGATCCTCGACGGCCTGTCCGACCACGGCGAGGCCGTCGCGATCTCGGAGCGCATCGCCGCCTCGCTGCGCGAGCCGGTGGACGTGGGGTCACGGCGGCTGCAGATCTCGGCGAGCGTCGGGCTCGCCGTGGGCAACGCCGGCCAGGCCAACCCCAACATGCTGCTCGCCGACGCCGATGCCGACATGTACCGGCGCCGGCACCTCAGCCGATCCGGCGGCCGCATGCACCGGCGCGGCTAGCGACCGGCGGCCTAGACCTCCGCCTCGGGCTCCAGCACCCGGGCCAGGAACCGCCGCGTCCGCTCGTGCACCGGGTTCGAGAGCACCGTCGCGGGATCGCCGCTCTCGACGATCACCCCGCCGTCCATGAACACCAGCCGGTCGCACACCTCGCGGGCGAAGCCCATCTCGTGGGTCACCACCACCATGGTCATCCCGCCCTCGGCCAGCTCCCGCATCACCGCCAGGACCTCGCCCACCAGCTCGGGGTCGAGGGCGCTGGTGGCCTCGTCGAACAGCATCACCTCGGGCTCCATGGCCAGCGCGCGGGCGATGGCCACCCGCTGCTGCTGCCCACCCGAGAGCGACCGGGGGCTCGCGCCCGCCTTCTCCTCGAGCCCCACGCGGCGCAGCAGCTCCATGCCGCGGGCCTGCGCGTCGGCCTTCGACAGGCCCTTCACCACCATCGGCGCCATCGCGATGTTCTCGATCACGGTGCGGTGCGGGAACAGGTTGAACGACTGGAACACCATGCCCATGCGGCTGCGCAGCGAGTTGGTGTCGGCCTTGTGATGCGTGATCTCGTCATCGCCCACGAAGACCCGGCCCGCGGTGGGTGTCTCGATGAGGTTCATGCACCGCAGCAGCGTGGACTTGCCGGAGCCCGACGGCCCGATGACGCAGACCACGTCGCCGCGCGCCACCTCCAGGTCGATGCCGCGCAGGACCTCGTTCGCACCGAAGTGCTTGACCAGCCGCTCCACGCGGACGGCGGCGCCGGTGGGGTTGCTCACCTGATCACCACGGTCCCGCCGCCCGAGCGGCGCCGGTCACGCTCGATGTAGCGGTCGACGATGCGGATGAGCGGGAGCGTGAACACCAGGAACATCACCGCCGCGGCGGTGAGCGGGCTGGAGTTGAGGTCCACCGACTGCGCCCCGCGCGCCACGTAGACCACCTCGGAGACGGCGATGACGCCCACCAGCGAGGTGTCCTTGCTCAGGATGATGAACTCGTTCAGCAGCGGCTGTGGCAACACGATCTTGCGCAGGCACTGGCGGTTGGACATGCCCAGACTGCGGGCGGCCTCCACCTGGCCCCGCTCCACCGACTCGATGCCGGCCCGGAAGATCTCGGCCAGATACGCCGCGTACACCAGGCTCAGCGCGAGGATGCCCACCTGGAAGCCGGTGAACGTGTCGAGCACCGGGATGTTCGTGAACGGCAGGCTCACGTACAGGATGATGATCACCAGCAGCGCCGGCAGGCCGCGGAAGACGTCGATGTAGACGATCGCCAGCAGCCGCACGAGGCCCGCGCCGATGCGCCGGGGGATCCCGCCCCTCGCGCTGCGTGTCTGGCGCATGACCGCCAGGATCATCCCGCCGGTGAGCGCGAACACCAGCGAGATGAAGGTGAGCTGGATCGTCACCCAGAACCCGCGGAACAGCGTCTCCAGCCACGGGCGCACCGCGTCCCACGAGAAGAACAGCTCCCCGATGGTGCCCACGGTGCGCCCGGTCTCTCAGCGGTCTCCGGCGATCAGCTGGCCGGGGGCTCCTCGTTGAACCACTTCTTGTAGATCTCCGCGTAGGTCCCGTCGGCCTTCACGGTGGCGAGGCCGGCGTTGAAGGCCTCCACCAGCGCCGTGTTGTCGGGCGGGAACGCGAAGCCGTAGCTCTCGGACGGGCTCACCTTGGCGACCACCTTCAGGTCCGGCTTGGCCACCGTCGCGTAGGCGGAGATGGCGTAGTCGTTCAACACCACGTCCACGCGCCCGGCGATGAGCGCGTTGAAGGCGTCGTCCACGATCTGGAACTGGCTCAGCTTCGCGCCAGGGACCTTGGCAGCCAGCTCGGCGCCGGTGGTGCCGCGCTGCACGCCGATGGTGAGGTCCTTCAGCGCCGTCTGCGCCTCCTCGGGGGTGATGGTCTTCCCGGCGAGGGCGTCCAGGCCCTTCGCGTCCGCGCCGCGCACCATGACCGACTGGTTGGCCTCGAAGTACGGGTCGCTGAAGGCGACGGTCTTCTTGCGCTCGTCGGTGATGGTGATCGATGACGCCGCGACGTCGAACCGGCCCTGCGCGGTGGAGCTGAAGATGGTGTCGAAGCTCTCGCGCTGGAACGTCACGTCGGTCACGCCGAACGTGGCGGCGATGGCCTTCACCAGGTCCACGTCGAAGCCCTTGACCTCGTCGGAGCCCGGCTCGGTGAACTCGAACGGGGCGTACGGGATGTCGCTGCCCACCAGCAGCTTGCCGGGGGTCTTGAGCCCCAGGTCGGCGGACGCCGACGTCTCGGCGCCCGTGCCCGCGGGAGCATCCGCGTCATCGTCGCCGCCGCATCCGGCCAGCACCATCGTCGCGGCGATCGCGATCGCCGCGAGCGCCCTCGTCCATTTCCTCATGCCATGCGCTCCACGATGTCGGGGGGTCACCTCGTCCTGGGCACCCTACCCCCGACGGACGCGAGCGGTCCATGGACCGGCGGCCACCTGCCGACGGACCCGCCTGTCCCGCGGGCCGGACGTCTCAGCGCACGAAGGGCACCAGCCGGTATCGCACGCGGTCCCGGTAGGCCGCATAGCCGGGGCCGGCGGCGTCCAGCAGGCGCTCCTCCAGGAGCGACTTCACGTGGAACAGCGCGGCGAGGCCCGCCACCGGGACGAGGACCGCGGGGCGGCGCAGGAGCGCCCATCCGGTCGCGCCCGCCAGGATCCCGGCGTACACCGGATGCCGCACCAGCCGGTACGGCCCGCGTTCGCTCACCGCCGCACCCGCGCGCGGCGTGGGCATCGGCGTCAGGGCCGGGCCCAGCGCACGCGCGCCGGCCCCCGCGAACGCCGCACCGCCCACCAGCAGGGCCGCGCCGGCCCAGCGCCGCCTCCCCGACCCCACGCGCGGCCATCGCGGACCCCGGAATCCGGCCGCGGCGGCCGCGGCCAGCAGGACGGCCTGGGCCGCCACCAGCCCGCCGTCGCGCGCCCGGGCGCTCACCGCGTCCCCGGTGGGCGGAACGGGAACGGGATCCCCTCACGGACGAGCGCCTGCATGATGCGCCGCCGAAGCTCCCGGCCCACGGCGTCCTGACGGCCGGGCCGCGTCTCCACATAGAGCTTCACGTCCACGCTCAGCTCACTGAACGCGTCGACGCCCAGCACCTGGAGGGGACCAAGCATGTCGGTCGCCCACTGGGTCTCGGTCCGCATGAGGTCGGCGGCACCGCGCGCCACCTCGATCGCCCTGTCGACGTCCACGTCGTAGGGCAGGGGCAGCACGAACACGTAGCGGGAGTACAGCTTGGTGCGGTTGTTGGACACGCGCACCTCCCCGTTGGAGACCACGTGCCGGCCACCGTCCAGGCTCCGCAGCACGGTGGTGCGCAGCGTGATGGCCTCCACCGTGCCCTCCACCCCGGCCACGACGATCTCGTCGCCGACGTCGTACTGGTTCTCCAGCAGGATGCAGAAGCCGGCGAAGCGTCTGCGCCCCGAAGCCCAGCGCGATCCCGCCGATGCCCGCGGCCGCCAGCAGCGGCCCCACGGGCACCCCCGTCTGCTCGAGCACGGTGATGAGCACCACGACCCAGATCACCACCGTGGCGCTGGCGCTCAGGAGCGCCGCCAGGGTGTGGGCGCGCTTGAGCCCGCGGCTCCCGGGGGGCAGCGTCCCGCCCACGCGGCGCTCGAACCGGGCCACCAGCCGGCGGGCGATCCAGGTGAGCAGCACGCCCGCCAGGACGACCAACCCGATGACGATCAGCCGCTGGGCCCACTCGTTGTCGCGGATCCAGTCCACGCGCCGGGTCCTACGGGATGTCGGGGGTGATGTCCACCACCGGCGACATCGTCACGTTCCCCGGAGACGGCGCCGGGTGCGGATGATGCGGGTCGGGCGGGCGCAGGGCCTCCTGGAGGGCGGCCACCGCCACCTCCAGTTCCTCGTCGCCGGGTTTACGGGTGGTGAGGTACTGCGCGGCCATGCCCGGCCACGACAGGAACCGGAACCGGCCGTCGGCCAGCTTGGCGGCCTGCCGCTGCAGCTCGAAGGCCACCGCGGTCACGATGGGGGCGCCCAGCAGGCGCGTGGCGATGAGCGCCGGGTAGGTGAACACCCCCGTGATCGCCAGCACGGCGCCGTAGATGGCGATGGAGACGACCGCCGAGACCACCAGGAACGAGGTCCCGCACCGCGGGTGGAATCGTGTGAACCCGGCGGCCGCCGCGGCGGTCAGCGGGGCTCCGCGCTCGTGCGCGGCGATCGCCTGATGCTCGGCCCCGTGGTAGGCCAGGATGCGCCGGAACGGCCGGAACAGGCTCACCACCAGCAGGGTGGTCAGCAGCAGCAGCAGACGGATGGCGGCGTCCGCGACCACGAAGGCGGCGCCCTCCAGGCCCGCCTCCTTTGCGATCACGATGGGGCCCACGCGGAAGGCGAGGATCTGCAGGCCGGCGCCGATGAGCGCGCCCGCGCCGATCAGGGCCTTCGCGCCCCAGCCGAGGGGCTCCTCCGGCTCCTCGTCGTCCCTCACGCCCCACCGCAGCCGCTCGCTCAGGCCCATGGCCTGGCTGCCGGTCTTGATGGCGGTGCGCATGGCCACGACGCCGCGCATGAGGGGCCACCGGGCCCAGCGGGCGGTGAGGGGCTCCAGGTCGAAGCCCTCGGTCACGATCCGGCCGGTCTCCTCCTCGCGCACGGCCACGCCGACGCGGGTGCGGGTGCGCATCATCACGCCCCCGGGCAGGGCGCTGCCGCCCACCATCTCGGGCGGGGCCGTGCCGGTCGCCGCGGCGTCCTCGCTCACCAGGAGGGCTCGCCCCGAAGCCCCACCCACAGCTCCACCAGCTGGGCGTCGCCCAGCCCCGCGTTCTTGAGCGCCTCGCGCGCGAACCGCGACCCGTCCCGCGCCGCGCTGGCGATGCCCTGCTCCACCTCGATGAGGAACTCGGCCGAGACGGTCCGCGCGGAGTGGTCGTGGGTGGCCCCGTGGATCGCCCCCATCCCCGGCATCGACTCGAGCGCGGTGCGCAGCCGCGCGGCCGCGTCGTCGGGCAGCGGCTCGGGCGCGAGGGCGCTGAAGCGGGTCAGATAGGCGGTGAGGGGTGATTCCATCTGGGGGACTATTGCAGCCCTGCCTCGGGGAGCGACCCCCCGAACCGGTGGGCCCACCCTTCCACATCGGCCGCCGAGGTCAGTTCCGCCAGCCCGTCGAGGGCGTTCACCCGCGCGGCGCTGGGCACCGCGGCCGAGGTCCACCAGCCCCACACGCCGCCGGCCAGCTCGCGCACCAGGCCCAGGCGGTGGGACATCCCGTCCGGCTGGCCCATGGCGACCGTCAGGTCCGAGATGGCCGGGTGCGCGCCGAGCGCCAGCACCAGCGTGCCGTCGGCGGCCAGCAGGTGCGGCCCGGCGCCGTCGCTCAGCACCACGTCCAGCGTCACGCGCACCAGGGCGGCGTCCCACAGGCCGGGCGCCACCGCGCCCAGCACCTCGCACGCCGACTCGGCCTCCTGGCGGATGAGCCCGGGGAAGCGCACCACCCCGTCGGGGAACGACAGGGCCCAGCGCCGGGTGGGGTCGCCGCGGCCCAGCTGGGCGTCGGGTGCGGCGGCGATGTCGATGGGCGGGGGCACGTGAAGAGGCGCGCCGGATGGCGCTCCGATGAGGGTAGCGTCTGTGCCGATGCTCGCCATGGTCCTCGGTGATCCCGCACCCGCCGCCACCGGCCCGCTGCGCCCGGAGCACCGCGATGCGCCCCGGCCCGGCCCCGGGGAGCTGCTGCTGCGGGTCGCCGCGTGCGGCGTGTGCCGCACCGACCTCCAGCTGTGCGAGGGGGACATCCCCGCCCGCCGCAGCCCGGTGGTGCCGGGGCACCAGGCCGTCGGGCGCGTCGCGGCCGTCGGCCCGGGCGTGACGGGCTGGGCGGTGGGCGACCGGGCCGGCGCGTACTGGCTCGCCGGCACCTGCGGCACCTGCCGGTTCTGCGCGTCGGGCCGGGAGAACCTCTGCGAGCACGGCGAGTTCACCGGATGGGACCGCGACGGCGGCTTCGCGGAGGCGATGGTCCTGCGCGCGGACGCGGCCGTGCGCCTGCCGGACGGCGTCGCCGACGTGGACGCCGCCCCGTTGCTGTGCGGCGGGGTCATCGGGTACCGGGCGCTGCGCCGCTGCGGCATCGCCCCCGGCGGGGTGCTGGGCCTGTTCGGGTTCGGCGCGTCGGCGCTGTGCGCCATCCAGATCGCCGTGCACTGGGGCTGCACCGTCCTGGTCTTCACCCGCTCGGAACGCGAGCGCGCGCGGGCCCTGGAGCTGGGCGCCGCGTGGGCCGGCGGATACGACGACCCGGCGCCCAGGCCGCTCGACGCCGCGGTCACCTTCGCCCCCGTGGGCGAGGTCGTCACCCGGGCCCTGGCCGCCCTCGACCGCGGCGGCACGGTGGCCGTGAACGCCATCCACCTGGACCGGATCCCCGAATTCCCCTACGAGGACCTGTGGTGGGAGCGGAACCTGGTGAGCGTCGCCAACGTCACCCGCGCGGACGCCGCCGAGTTCATGACGCTCGCCGCCGAGATCCCCATCCGCACCAGCGTTCGCACCTACCCGCTGCGAGACGCCAACCGGGCCCTCGCGGACCTGTCCCGGGGCGAGGTCCCCGGCGCGGCGGTCCTGGTGACCGATCCGCCGGATGGCGCCTGACCGGCTGCCCGCCGGTGGGCCCGGGGCCACCCGCCCCGGGCCCACCGGGTCGCCTACCGCGTGGTGAGCCGCTCGCTCGCGAAGCCCACCGAGTCCTTCACCACCTCCTTCAGCGAGTTGCCGATGTCGTTGCCCCATCCGCGGGCTGCCACGGCCACCGCGCCCAGCAGCAGCGCCATGGTCACCACCACACCCACGTACTCCACGGTCCCCTGGCCGCGCTGGTCGAGCCGGGCGGCGCGGTCCATCAGCCACACCGACATGCGGGCGGCGTATGCATCGGTCATCTGGTGCTCCTTGTCGTCGTTGGATCGGTCGGGGCGGCGGGGCGCGCCGTCTGGGGATCGCGGCCCGCGGAGGTCTCGGGTGGCGGGGACCGGCGGATGCGTCGCAGCACGGCGCGGCTCGCGCGCCGGCGCAGCCAGATGAGCCCCACCCGGGTCGCGAGGCGCCCGGCGTCGTGGGACAGGCGCAGCACGGCGTCCCGCCCGTTCATGTCGCGCAGCTCGCGCAGGTAGCCGGGAATCTCGGTGACCCCGGACAGCAGGTCCCTCACGTCGTCCCCGGTGGGCGGCGTGAGGAGGTCCTTGCCGTACCCCAGCGGGTCCTCGAACGCCGCGGCGATCTCGTCCCTCAGCTCGTCGCGGGCGCCGCGCACCACCTCGATGGCGACCCGGTTCACCAGGAGCGCCCGGTACCAGCGGCGCTCGCGGTCGGCCCAGCGGGCGATCGCGTCGAAGGGGTCGTGGCGCTCGGCGACGCGCACCAGCTCGCGGATGGGCGGGATCCCCACATGCCGGATCCCGTCGCCGTGCAGCTTCAGCGCGACGGCCGGGATGACCGGCGGCGGGCGCTCGTCGATTCCCTGGCGCGGCAGCCACACGGCCAGCGCGGCGACCATCGTGGCGATGATCGCGACGACGGCGGCGAACTCCACGGCAGCCTGTCCTGCGGCGTCCCGGCGGTGGTTCCAGCTCATGGCGACGACGCTACGAGCGGCCCCCGGCGCGTGTCCGTCACGCAACGTGCCCGCTCCGGCGCGACTTCGTGCCGCCCCCGCGCGCGGCTCACCGCCGGGGCCTGGACTACACTGACGGTCCCGGCGGAACGCCCCCGACGCCCAGGAGGTGCAATGTCGATCCTCGACAGCCTTGCCCAGCAGGCCGGCAAGATCGCCAACGACGTGCAGGGGTCACTGCGCCGAGCCCGGGTGGAGGGCGAGCGGCGGCTGCTGCAGCGCCAGCACCGCGCGGCGCTCGAGGAGCTGGGCGAGCGCGCCTACGAGCTCGTCCGCAGCGGCGTGCTCCCGGACGGCCCCCTCGCGGCCGAGGTGGCGTCGGTGGAGGCCAAGCTCATGGAGCTCGAGGCGAAGGTCGTCGAGATCGAGGGCCTCCGCACGGCCGAGCCGCAGCCGGGCGCGTCCCGCCCGGGCCCCGCGACCACGGCGGCGGATGAACCCGCCGCGCCGTCCGCCGGCGCCGGCCCCGGCTGGGAGGCCGCGGACCGCTTCTTCCGAACGGGGAGCTGAACGCTCCGCAACCGCCACGGTATGGGTGGTGGCGCCACGGGACGGGATGGTTGTATCCTCCTCCGGCCGACGGGCGTCCTGCCCGTCGTCTTGCGTCGCGTCAAGCGGGTCGCGGTGAGGCCGGAACACGACATCCAGGGGAACCATCGCTCGGAGGCCCCGGCCTGCCATCGCTGCGGCCTGCCGTTGCTCGATGACGCCGAGTTCTGCCCCTACTGCGAGCGGTTCCTCGACGAGGGGACCGTCGCACGCCTGTTGGGCCGGCGCCGCCAGGTGACCCCCACCGGCACCGCGCGCAGGCTCGTGGGCGTACCCGAGCGGCTGCTCCTGCTCGTCGGAGCCGGGGTATTCACGCTCGCGGCGATCGCCAGCGTCATCGCCGCGCTCGCCACCTAGCCGGACCCTCCCGAACCACACCACGGGCCCGGCTCGACCCGGCGCCCCGGCGGCGTCAGGGATCGTGACGGGCGCACGACCACGAGGAACCCACGAATGAGTTCAGCCTCCTTCCCGGAACTGCACAACGTCGGCGACGAGGTCTCCGGGCAGTTCCGCTGCAACGACTGCGACCTGCTGGTCGTCTCCCCCGTCGAGAACGACGGCATCCTGGTGCTCCCGCCGTGCCCGCTGTGCGACGGCGAGACCTGGCGGCGCGTGGGCTAGACCGGGTCGTCCCCGAGGAAGTCACCGAGCTCCGCGGCGGGGATCGCGGCCAGCGTCTCGAAGTGGGCGCTGCCCCGCGCCGAGAGCTCGGCGGAGATGCGCGCCATCACCCGCTCGTCGGGCGCCTCGATGACGGTCAGGAAGTCGTAGTCCCCCAGCAGTGCCCACTGGCGCATGACCCGCCCGCCGAGGGCCTCGATCTCGCGGTTCACCTCGAGCAGCCGCTCGGGCGTGGCGCGCAGCGTCTGGACGCCCTGCGGAGTGAGCGTGGACAGCAGGATGAACGTTCGCACGGTGGCCCGCCTCGGCTCGTCCCCGGCCCATCCCGGGGTCCCCGGGCAAGTGTGACACGCGGCCCGGCCCTCCGGGGCGGGGATAGACTGCCCCGGCGACCCACAGGCGAGAGGTGACCATGCAGCGCGATGCACCGTTCAACCCGAACGACCTCCAGAAGGCGTTGCTCGGCTACGACCCGAGCGATCTGGAGAAGAACCTCATCGACTGGATGAAGACGAACTGGGCGCAGGCGGCCCGCGGGATGGTCTACGCCCGCAAGGAGGCCGAGGAGACCGTCTCCGGCATCGGCAACGTGCGCAGCGACGAGGGCAGGCTGGTCATGGAGATCGCGGCGCGGGTCGCCATCTCCGAGCGCGAGCTCGTCGCCCGGGCGATCGCCCACAACCTGCCGGCCTGGCTCGAGCAGACCTACGGCCTGGTGCCGAAGACCCCCGAGGCCTGACGGCCCCGGGGCACGGCGCTACTCGGGCTTCGGCTCCACCGGGTAGCCGGCGTCCTTCCAGGCGTCGAAGCCGCCCACGATGACCCCGACGCGGCTCCGGCCGTTGTCGAAGGCCCACATGGCGATCTTGAGGCTCGTCGCCTCACCGGGCCGGTCGCAGTAGAAGATCAGCTCCTTCCCGTCCGGGAGGGAGCCGATCTGCGACTCGAACTCCATCGGGTCGATGCGGATCGCGCCCTTGATCTGCTCCGTCGCCTCACGGTAGTCGCGGTCCCGCACGTCGACAAAGGACGCGAACAGGTCCACCGGCTGCCACCGCGACACGTCATCCCACGCCATCGATCCCCCTTGCCCCTGGACTGCCGGGAAACCTACCCCAGCAGGGCGAGCACGGACCCGGCGTTGCCCTTGGGCTTCACCTTGTAGAGCACCTGCTCGAGGGTGCCGTCCGGCGCGATCACGAACGTGCTGCGCTCGACGCCCATGTAGGTGCGGCCGTACATGGACTTCTCGACCCACACCCCGAAGGCCTCCGCCGCCATGTGCTCGGGGTCGGAGAGCAGGGTGAAGTTGAGGTCGTACTTGTCCCGGAACTTGGTGTGGCTCTTCAGCGGGTCGGGGCTCACCCCGATCACGCGCGCTCCCTTGGCGTCGAACTCCGGGATGCTGTCCCGGAACTCGCAGGCCTGCGCCGTGCAGCCGCTGGTGTCGTCCTTCGGGTAGAAGTACAGCACCACGCGCTGCCCGGAGAGGTCGGCCAGCGTGACCGTTGACCCGTCGTCGGCCTCCAGCGCGAACGCCGGCGCCGGCTGCCCCACCTCGAGTCGCGCCATCAGCATCACCCCATTCGTCGATCACCCGTGCCCAGCGACCTTAACCCTCCAACGGGGATCCCGGAGCCCACATCCGGCCCGCCGGTGGTGCGCCCCGCCGTCCCCGCCGACGCGCCCGCGATCGCCGTCATCCTCAGCGACGCCCTGCGGGCCAAGTACCGGCCCGCGCTCGGTGCCCGGGCGCTGGCGGGGCTGGCCGGCATGGTGCGCGACGATCTCTCCTCGGGGTCCGGCGGGTTCCTGGTGGCGGAGCTGGACGGCGAGACCGCCGGCGCGGTGCATCTGGCCACCGCAGAGTCGCGGCCGGGAGACGGGTTCGCCCGCAGGCTCACCGAACGCGTGGGCCTGGTGACCGCCACCCGCGCGATGCTGGTGCTCTCGTTGCTGCGCCCCGACCCGCTCGCCCCGGACGAGGGCCACATCGGCGAGCTCGGGGTGGCGGAGCAGGCCCGCCGCCGCGGTGTGGCCCGGGCCCTGCTGGACGCCGTCGAGCAGCGCGCCCGGGAGGCCGGGAAGGCGCGCCTCACGCTCTGGGTCACCGGCGAGAACGCCCCCGCCATCGCCCTCTACGAGGGCACCGGGTTCGCCGCGGTGCGGCGACGGCGGTGGCCGGTGGGCCGACTCGTGTTCCGTGCCTCGGGCATCATCCTCATGGAGAAACGGATCGGGGGGTCGTGATGGATCGTTTGCCGCAGGGGGACCTGTTCACCTGGGCGCTGGCGCTCGTCGCCGGCGCGGCGGGCACCCTCGTGGGCCTCGGCGCCGGAGCCCGCCTGGGCGTCGCGCTGACGCTCGGTGTCGTCCTGCTGCTGGGCGTCGTGTTGGCGAGATTGGCGTTTGAGACCACGTCGGGAACGAAAAGTCGCCCGTGATCGGGGGTTTCGTCGTCCTGCAACTGCTGTTGCGGACGGCAGGTACTACGATCGCGCCGCCGGCGGATCCCCGTCGGGTGCAGCGAGGTGCTGGTGGCGGATCAGACCAGGGGAAGGGACCTCCCGAGGACGCTGACGGCGAGCGAGGCGGCTGCCTTGCTCGGGGTGAGCGTCGCCACGGTCCGGGGCTGGGCGGATCAGAAGCTCCTGCCGTCGCATCGCACGGTCGGCGGTCATCGCCGCTTCGAGGTCGATGAGCTCAAGCAATGGCTCGCGGATCGCGGCGCACCCGTGCCCGACCGCGTGCGCCGGTTCACCCGGAGCAGCCAGCCGCTCGACCTGCCGGCCTGCCCCTCCCTCGCCCGGGAGCTGAACGCCCGCACCGAGTCGATCGCGGAACGCGTGCAGGCCGGGTACGACGACACGATCCCCACCTGGGGGCCCCGGCAGAGCGATCCCGCCCTCCGGCGCACCGCCATCAGGTTCCTCCGGGTCGCCGCGGCGGCCCTGGAGACCGGCAGCGTCGACCGCTCCGTGGGGCGCGCCGAGATCGCGGGTTTCCGCGGCGCGATGCAGGGCGACACCGGCATGAACGTCGTCATCGAGTTCACGCGGATCGCCGCGGCGATCGTGGTGGAGGCCGAGGACGCCATCACCAAGGGTGACGTGGAGGACGAGCGCGCGCTCCCGTCGCTGCTGGCGGTGCTCGACCACATCCAGGCGGCCGTGCTGGCCGGGTACCGCGAGGCCGAGGGGCAACGGCCCGGGCACTAGCGCCGCGGCCGGACTCGTCAACCACGGTTGACACCTCCATGGTCTGTCAACTACCGTTGACGCATGGACGATCTCTCGCAGCTCCCATCACCCGATTCCCCGGCGGAGGCGCTGGCCGCCGTCGTGGCGCTGCGGCGCCTCGCCGACCGGCTCGAGGCCGAGGCCGTGGACCACGCGATCGCCGGTGGGTGGTCGTGGCAGCAGATCGCCGACGCACTGGACATCACGCGCCAGGGCGCCCACAAACGCCACGCCGCCCGGCGACGGGCCGCGGGCCGTCCGGAGGAGGACAGGTGAGGGGCATCTTCTCGATCGCCGGCCGCATGCGGGCCGTGAACCGACCGCCGACGGCGCGGACGAGACCGCCGCCGAGCACATCGTGCTCGCGGCGCTCGACATCCCGGGCGGCTCCGCCGCCGCCGCCTTCGCGCGGGTGGGCATCGGCACGGAGGACTTCCGCTCGGCCCTCGCCGCGCACCACGCCGCCGCGCTGTCGGCCGTCGGCATCACCGCGCCCGACCTCCCACCGGTGGACGTGTCGGAGATCCCCACCCGGCAGGGCCGCTACCGGATGTCGCCCGGCGGTCGCCGGCTGTTCGAGCGGGTCGTCGGGAGCCGCGGGGACTCGGGGTCCCCCGCCGCGCTCGGGGCGATGGTCGTGCTCGCGCTGGCCGACGAGCGCTCGGGCGCCGCCGCGGACGCCCTGGACCGCCTGGGCGTCGACCGGGAGGCCCTCGCAGTGGCCGCGCGGGCCGAGATCGCCGCCGCCTGAACCGCCCTGGAATGCCTGATGCCCGCCGAGGCGGGCATCAGGGGTAGCGAACCGTAAGCCGGATTCTGTCGTGGGCAGCCATCCATCTGGGACGTCTGTTGCGCGGCCGACCTGGGGCTGGGCGAGCAACCCGTGGCGCCCCGGCTTGGCCTTGCACCGGGTGGGGTTTACCCAGCCGGCCTGTCACCAGACCGCTGGTGCGCTCTTACCGCACCGTTTCACCATTGCCGCGCGCCGAAGCCCGTGGCTGTTTCGTTTCTGTGGCACTTTCCCTGGGGTTTCCCCCGCTGGCCGTTAACCAGCACCCTGCTCTGCGGTGTCCGGACTTTCCTCGAACCGCCGAAGCGGCCCGCGGCTGCCTGGTTCGCGACCGGGACTGTACCGCGGGACGTGCCTACAGGCTGCGCAGCACCCCGACGACGCGACCGAGGATGCTGACCTCGCGGACGATGATGGGCGGGAAGTCGGGGTTCTCCGGCATGAGGACCACGTGGTCCTCCTTGCGGATGTACCGCTTCACCGTCGCCTCGTCCTCCACCAGCGCCACCACGATCTGGTGCTGCTCGGCGGTGTCCTGCTTGCGCACCGCCACCAGGTCGCCGTCGAGGATGCCGGCGTGTGACGCGCAGCAGGAAGTCGGCGGGGAACGGGGTGTGCACCCAGTCCTCCACGTGCTCCTCCGCGAGGCGCGGCATACCGGCCGCGACCGACCCCACCAGCGGGAGGGCGGTGGCCTTCGGCATCGACCGCGGCGGCATGCGGCGCCCGGTCTCGTCCTCGTTCACCAGGATCGCGCGCGGCTTGGTGGGGTCGCGGCGCAGGTACCCGGCGTCCGTGAGCTTGGAGAGGTGCGCGTGGACCGTCGAGGGGGACGCGAGGCCGACGGCCTCACCGATCTCCCGGACGGTGGGCGGGTAGCCGGTCTCCTCGCAGTGCCTGTTGATGAACTGCAGGATCTCGGCCTGCCGGCCGGTGAGATCGCCCATCACGTGCCTCCGCGGGGGTCGGGACGAACACCTGTTCTGGCAGAACGTATCACCCGCCCCCGCCGGTGTCACGTGCCGTTTCCGGACCGCGGCGGGCGACGCCCGCCGCCGGCCCGTACAGACCCGGATCGGGGACACCGCGCCGGCGGGACGAATAGGTTTCACCCGATATGCGGCACACCCACCCGCAGGAGCACCCGCGTCGTGCGGACGCGACGTCCGGCGTCAGGCCGTCGGTGGTCGGTCGTCGTGGACCCCGGCCCGGGCGCCGAGGGCCCTGCGGCGGACGGATGCGCCGGGGGCCCGGGTGACGCGGTGACGGTGGCCCTGGAGCCCGCGCGCCGGGCGGTCCGCGTGCGCCCGGCGACGCTGGCCAAGGCGTCGCTGCTGGCGGTCGTCGTCGCCCTGGTGAGCTGGCGCGTGGACTGGGTCGGCTCGCTGGGCGGGCTCGGGACGTCGTCCCTGATCCCGCTGGGCCTGGCGCTGGTGGCGTTCACCCTCTCGGCGGCCCTGAAGGCGGTCGTCTGGGCGCAGATCCTCCGGGGCGTGCGGCCCGGCGCCACCGTGCGCGCCCGTGAGCTGCTCTCGCCGGTGTTCGTCGGCCTTCTGGGCAACTGGCTGGCTCCCGCCCGCCTCGGTGAGGCCGCCCGGGTCGTGCTCGGGCACCGGCGCATGCGGCGCCGGGGGGTTGATCTGGGCCTGCCGGCCATCACCGGCACGGTCGCCGCCGAGATCCTCGTGTCGGCGGCGGCCTGGGCGGTGGCGGGCCTGGCGGCTGCGGCCCTGTTGCCGGTCCCCGGCTACGTGGCGCTCACCGCCGCGGGCGCGGGAGTGCTCGTCGGCGGCTTCATCATGATCTCCCTGAGGGGTGCGGGCGGCGGCGGCGGGGCCCCGCACCCTCCCGCCCGGTGGCCTGGCCGGCTGCTGCGTGCGGCCCGCCAGTCACTGCAGTCCGCCGGCGCGGGCCTGCGCGGCCTGGCCCGGCCGCGGGCGCTGAGCCTGGTCTCCGGCGCCGGCATCGCCATGATCGTCCTGCAGTGGCTGGCGACGTTCCTGGTGCTGGAGGCGCTGGGCATCGGGGTGGGGCTCGCCGCGGCGGCCGCGGTCCTCGTCACCACGACGGTTGCGCAGAGCCTTCCGCTGTTGCCCGGCGGCATCGGCTCCTATCAGGCCGCCGTCGCGCTGCCGCTGGTGGCCTCCTACGGCGTTGCGGGCGCCGACGCGATCGCCGCCGCGGTGGTGCTGCACGCCGCCCAGGCCGCCACGGGCGTCGCCCCCGGCCTGGTGTTCCTGGCTCGCGAGGACCTCACCCTGCGCTCCCTGCGCGGGCTGGAGGCCGCCCCGGAGGCGACATGACGCAGAGACGCCCGCCACGTCCCGCCCTGGAGGCGGTCCCCGCCGCCGCCGGAGCGCCCTTCATCAGCGGTGCGGAGCGCGCGGCGCGGTGGCGACGCGAGGCGGGCCTGTTCCTGGGCGCCTACGCGCTCTACTCGCTGGCGCGCGGCGTGAGCCGGGGCGACGAGCTGGACGCCCTCAGGAACGCCGCGCACATCGTCTCCCTGCAGGCCGAGCTGGGCCTCAACGTGGAGCGGCAGGTGCAGGACTGGGTCACCGGCCTGCAGGTGATGGCCGTGCTGGGGACGCTCTACCTGCTCGCGCAGCTGGTCGTGGTTCCGGTCGCACTGGTGGCCGTCTACCGGCTGCGCCGGCAGATCTACCCGCTGCTGCGCACCACCCTGCTCGCGGCATGGCTCATCGCCATCCCCATCTACGCCATCTTCCCCACCGCGCCGCCGCGGCTGGCGGGCATCGGCATCGTCGACTCGGTGACCCGCGAATCGCTGGTCCCGCTCGACGCCCCCTTCATCCAGTGGTTCTACAACCCCGTCGCCGCCGTCCCGAGCATGCACTCGGCGTTCGCGGTGGCGGTCGGCGTGGGGCTGGCCGCCGCGCTGCGCCGGCCGCTGCTGCGCATCGCCGGACTGATGTGGGGTCCGCTCGTGATCTTGATCGTCGTGGCGACCGGCAATCACTTCATCCTGGACGTCGTCGCCGGCCTGGTGGTGGTGGGCGTCGCCTTCGCCGCGGCGGTCGCCCTCCACGGTCCCGCGTGGCGATACGACCAGGAGCCCGGCCCGGCCTTCCCCTTCGCCGTCGCCCCGTTCCCGGCGGAGGGTCCGGCGCGCCCGCTGCGTGTGGCGCTGGTGTGCCCGTACGCGTGGGACGTCCCCGGAGGCGTCGTGGCCCAGGTTCGGCAGATGGCCGCGTCGCTGCGGCGGCTCGGGCACCAGGTGGACGTGCTGGCGCCCGCGGACGCCCCGGTCGACGAGCCCGGCGTGATCCGGCTGGGAGGCACCATCGGGGTGCGCCACAACGGCTCGGTGGGGCGGGTGGCCCTGTCGCCCCGGGCGAACCTGCGCGCCGTGCGCCTGGTGCGCAGGGGCGGCTACGACGTGGTGCACCTGCACGAGCCCCTCGTGCCGCCCTGCCTGGCCGTGCTGCTGCGCTCGGACCGTCCCATGGTGGGGACGTTCCACATGTACGGGCCCGACTCGAAGCTCTACCGTGCGCTCGCGCCGCTGGGCCGCCTGGCCGTGCGGCGCCTCCACCACCGGACGGCGGTCTCCGAGGCCGCGCGCGCGTGCGCCGCCCGGTTCCTGCGGGGCGACTATGAGGTCATCCCCAACGGCATCGCCCCGCACCAAGCCGAGGCCATCACGCGCGCGGACGAACGGTTCCGGGTGCTGTTCGTGGGCCGCACCGACCCCCGGAAGGGCCTCGGCAAGCTGCTGCGGGCCATGCCGCGGCTGCCGGAGGCGCGTCTGGACCTGGTGGGCGTGGAGCCGGAGGAGTTGCTTGCGCTGCACCCCGACCCGCCGGAGCACTGGATCGCCCACGGACGTGTGAGCGAGCAGCGCCGGCGGGAGCTGCTGGACCACGCGGATGTGATGGTCGCTCCGTCGCTGGAGGGCGAGAGCTTCGGTCTGGTGCTCGTGGAGGCGATGGCGGCCGGTGTCCCGGTGGTGGCCTCATCGATCCCGGGCTACCTGCCGGTGCTCGCCGGCCATGGCCCGCTGGTCCCCGCGGGGGACGTGGAGGCGCTCACCGCGACGCTGGAGGACCTCGCCCTCAACCGCGGCCAGCTGCGCCGTCTGGGCGAGGGCGGCCGCCGCGCCGCCCAACGTTTCGACTGGAGTCGGGTGACCCCCAGGTTGCTGGCCGCCTATACGCGCGCGATCGCCACGCAGCGGACGGCCGGGGGCGGGGGCCCTTCCGGCGGCCCGGCCCGCACCACGGGGCGGTTGGGGCGCCGGGCGGCCCGCCTCCGCCGTCATTCGCCGCGTGTGATCCGCGAGCCGAAGTAGATGCCCTCGGTGCCGTCGGGGAACCGCACCAGGCCCTTGGTGCCGCCGTCGTAGTCGGGCGCCAGCACCAGCAGCCGTCCCTCCCCCATGTCCTTCACGGTGACGGTCTCGTCGCCCTCGGGGTCCAGGCCCCGCCAGAGCCGGATGAACAGGTTGTGCTCCCACTCGTCGCCGATGGTGGTGGGCTCCCTGTGGCCGGGGTGCACCCGCACGTGGTGCGGCAGCTTCATGAGGACATCCATCGTGCTGGCCTTGAGCTCGGGGAAGTTCCCGCCGGGGCGAGCGTGGCCGCCGAGGGTGCGGTGGAACAGGACGTCCGCGGTGAAGCAGTCGTCACCCACCAGGTACGCGAAGTGCCCCTGGCAGTGGCCGGGGGTGTCGAGGGCCCGGAACTCCAGCGACCCGGACCGCACGACGTCGCCGTCGCCGATCACGATGTCCAGCGAGCCGGCCCCGAGCACCTCCTCGGTGCCCCGGTGCCCCACGAACGGCACGCCGGGGAAGCGCTCCCGGTACCGGTCGTTGGACAGCACGTGGTCCTCGTGGTGGTGCGTGAGCAGGATGTGGGTGATGGTGATGCCCTCGCGCTCCACGCGCTCCAGCAGCGGCTCCACGACGCCGTTGCCGTCGATCAGCACGCCGGAGCCCCCGGGGCCCTCGGCCACCAGGTAGGCGTTGGCGAGCCACTTCTCGTCCTCCGTGCGGTCGATGATCATGAGAACTCGATCACGCTCCTGATTCCGTTCTGGGACTCCATGAGCTCGAAGCCCTCGTTGACCTGGTCCAGCGTGAGCCGGTGGGAGACGAGGGCCATGGCGTCGAACTCGCCCGCCAGCCAGCGGTCCACCAGACCCGGCAGCTGTGTGCGGCCCTTCACCCCGCCGAACGAGGATCCGGTGACGCGCCGCCCGGTGATGAGGAACCGGGGGATGATCTCCAGCAACTCGCCGCGGCCGGCGACGCCGCACATCGTGGCCAGACCCCAGGCCTCGCGGGCGGCCTCCACGGCCTGCCCCATGACCTTCACGTTGCCCGTCGCCTCGAAGGTGTAGTCCACCCCGTAGCCGCCGGTCTGGTCGCGGAGCCACTGCACCGTGTCGGCGTCCGCCACGCGCGTGTCGGTCGCGCCGTGCCGGCGGGCCTCCGCCAGGCGCTCCTCGGAGAGGTCGAGGGCGATGATCCGCTCGGCGCCCGCGAGCTTGGCGCCGATCACCGCGCCCAGGCCCACCAGCCCGCAGCCGAACACCGCGGTGGTGGCGCCCGGCTGCACCTGCGCCGTGTAGAGCGCGGCGCCGATCCCGGTCGCCAGGCCGCACGCGAACGGCGCGCAGCCGTCGAGGGGGGCCTCCGGGTTCACGACGGCCAGGGCGATCTCCGGCATCACGGTGTACTCGGCGAACGTGGAGCAGCCCATGAAGTGGCGCAGCGGCTCCCCGCCGCGGAACAGGCGCGTCGTGCCGTCCGGCAGGTACCCGGCGTTCTGGTGGTCCCGGATGCTGATGCAGCGGTTGGTGCGCGGGCTCCTGCAGTGGATGCACTCGCCGCACTCGGGCGCGAAGAGGGTCACCACATGGTCGCCCGGCTTCACCAGCCGCACCCCGGGACCCACCTTCTCCACGACCCCGGCGCCCTCGTGCCCCAGCACGCACGGCGCGTACCCGGTGGGGTCGACGCCGCTGGCGGTGTAGGCGTCGGTGTGGCACACCCCGCACGCCGCCAGGCGCACCAGCACCTCGCCGGCGGCGGGCTCGGCGAGGTCCACGTCGTCGATGACCAGGGGTTTCCCGAACTCCTCCAGCACTGCGGCGCGGATCCTCATCGACCGGGCTCCTTGGTCGGCTCTGCGGGGACCGGGCCAGTGTACGACGCACCGCGCGGGGCGGGCGGCCGGAGCCGGGCGGCGCATCGCTCGAACCGGCGCGCATCCGGCCGATACACGTGGTGACCCCGGGCCAGGGGCGCGTCCGGAAACGGGCGCGGCGGGTGAGAAGACGTGCGGACGTCCGCGGGATGCGCGGACGGAAAACGGGAAGGAGTCCCAATTGGCCCCTCTTTCGACGGGACGCGGCGCGCCGGGCGACGTCAACCGGCAGTTGCTGGAGCGCCTGGAGTCCCTCGAGGCGAACTGCATGACCGGCCTGCTGGCCGGGCTCGAGGCGATGCAGCGCGGTGACCTCACGGTCGAGGTGCGTCCGGTGACACGGCACATCGACGCGACCGGCGGCAGCGCCGAGACCCAGGCGATGGTGCGGGTGTTCAACGCCATGCTCACCAAGGCGCAGGCGGCGGTCGAGGGATACAACGCCGTGCGCGAGCGCCTTCGCGCGGCCCTCGGCGACCAGTCGTGCCTCGAGGACCTGGAGCAGCGGCTCACCAGCCTCGACCGCAACTGCCTGACCGGCCTGGCCGCGGGGATGAACGCGGTCGCCGAGGGTGATCTGACGGTCGAGGTCGTTCCGGTGACGACGCCGATCCAGGCGGCCCCCGGGCAGCGCCTGGGTGATCTGGGCGAGATCTTCAACGGGATGCTCGCCAAGGCCCAGGCGGGCGTCGGCAGCTACGAGCACATGCGCAGCGAGACCGGCCAGATGGTGACCCAGCTGGCGGCGACCGCCGAGGTGCTCTCCGGGTCCTCCGAGCGGCTCGCGTCGATCTCCGAGGAGACCGGGCGCGCCGTGGGCGAGATCTCCGCCACCATCGAGGCCGTCGCCCAGGGGTCCTCGGAGCAGGCACAGGCCGCCCAGGGCGTCAGTGAGGCCGTCGGAGCCGCCTCGACCGTCGTGACGGGCCTCGGCGAGAAGAGCGAGGAGATCGGGCAGATCGTCGACACGATCGGCGGCATCGCCAGCCAGACCAACCTGCTGGCGCTCAACGCCGCCATCGAGGCGGCGCGCCGTCGTTGCCGACGAGGTGCGCAAGCTCGCCGAGAACTCTCAGGACTCGGCCAGCTCCATCGCCTCGATCATCAGCGACATCCAGCGTCAGACGGCCAGCGCCGTGGCCGCCATGGAGGCGGTGAAGGGCGACGTGGTGTCGGTGGCGAGCATCTCCGAGGAGAACGCCGCGGCCGCGGAGGAGGTCTCCGCGACGACCCAGCAGACCGCCGCCTCCACCGAGCAGGTCGGCACGGCCTCCGAGGAGGTCGCCGACGCGGCGCAGAAGCTCACGGGGCTGATCAGCCACTTCCGCGTCTGAGCGCGCGGCGGGACGGAACGAGGAAGGGCCCCGTCTCCGGGGCCCTTCTCAGGATGCGGCTGAGAGGACTTGAACCTCCACGACCCTAGGGGTCACAAGGCCCTCAACCTTGCGCGTCTACCAATTCCGCCACAGCCG